>Ga0335074_10012265_pt1 | contig 12021 bp, 11 predicted proteins | sample Lox_Sample_23_FD_206715 | JGI IMG/M metagenome (GOLD analysis project Ga0335074, IMG submission 206715) | Soil microbial communities from Loxahatchee National Wildlife Refuge, Florida, United States - Lox_Sample_2.3 | ecosystem: Environmental > Terrestrial > Soil > Wetlands | place: USA...
TGCTTGTGTAAGTAACATTACTAGCGGACTTTTGCCTGCAGTACTAAGTAGCAAACTACCTTAATTTGAGCTTCTCTCCGCTAAATGCCCCGTAGTAGAGCGTGAGATCGGCGGACGGACAAAAATGTCACGTGCACAGAGCGCTAATAGGGCAGCCTGTCTCGACCTCTGTGTCATCGCTGCGCTCCTCAAATCAAATGTGAAATGTCCAGATCTTGATCTACTCCTCATTACTGCAAGCAGAGCGTCTAGGAAATAACGCTATTGGAAGAGGTGAGGGGATACTGGATGATATACGAGGTTTACCAAGGCCATTCTCGGAGAAGGGCATGATGAAGGTTGCCAAGCAGGATCTTCGGCCATTGCAGATCGCTCCCTTTCTCCCGGTCCAGAAAGCTTAAAACAAGTAATCTTTCAACAATCTCGACAAAACCCATGCATGTCCAATAAACAGGGAAACCGCGATACTGTCTTGGTTGGAGCTGAGTCATCACCGAACCAGCAAAACTTTATATTTCTTCTCGTAAAAACTCTTTGAAGTAACCACTTTAACCCTCAAACTTTACAATGACGATGTGATGGATACGATAAGATCTTTGGATGGCCTGAGGTCACCCTGGTGGCTTTGACATGAACGCTGGTCTTGAACATATTTAAATGATCGATCTTAGAGATCGAGGCATTGCTAATTCCTCAAGCTCCATCCAGACTATGATCTTCTGTTACTGCACAGTGGTTATTTTAACTACAACAATCCACCTAGAGTTACAGCGAAGCACATATATCAAACAATCTGTATCCAGAGCAGCATGCGCTTGTTCGACAATAGACTCGGATCAAGAAATACTCATCCGCTAACAGCTTCTTAGTGAGCTAATATGACAAATCGCTTGTAGTTGTCTTTATTTGCTATACTAACATACCATGATTCTCGATACAAAGATCATATTCCTTATGAGCATCTAATACTGCATTGAAGCTTTCTATATCCCCCTTGCCAAGAAATCTCATCCCTCTCCAGAGTCAGTTTCGACAATCTGGTCTCATTATAGAGACTACCCTTACTCTTATTCATCATACGCAGCAGCTCTTCAGTATCTCGCTCTGGACACACAACTGCGCAAACGCAGCGTCGAAATTCACATTTCGAACGGTCATCGCTGCTCGCGACATCATCTAAGTTATCGTTAAATTGTCCGAGATGTATAAGTAAGCTGTCAGCGCAGGCGGCGCCGGGCGGGCCAGTGTGGTAGAAATGAAAAACGGGCGTGAAAGAATTGTTCGTGGCCGATGCAGAGAACGCTGGAATAGGGAAGTATTGGAGGAATGGGATGGATTGATCTGGGCCCGTGAGGATAATGGTCAGCAAGATTTATCTTTTAGGAAGATGGAGGTGTATAGCTAGTTGCTGCTTTTCTTATCTTTCGTCGATGTTGGCTTGGAATTTGCCAGAAGTGACGTTGTACAGGAGAAAGCAGAGAACGCGCCTTTGGTAGCCAAATGTGCTGGTTCAAAATTTGCCTTCACGATACCAGTGAATTTGATAGTTGTGTTCATAACTTATGCCTTTAAAGCCCAGACAGTTTGCCATTTGTTTAACCGCTGTTGGGGTTTCATTGGGCCCATTAGCCATTTCGCAGATGCAGAAATCGCCGCGGACGTATTCAACAGTTTGCCAGATGCTTCAAATGATAGTTCTAATGCTGTGCTTGTCGTATTTGCCTTTTGGTATGTAAGTGCTTCTTTCTAGTTGTGAGTCCTTATTGGCCTTCTGCGCCCGAGTTGGGTGTTTCACCTTCCATAGGCAATAACGACTTGAGAGCCATTTTCCAGATAACTCCTTGCATGATGCCCTCATGAAAATATTCAGGCAGTATAACGTCTACATTCGAGGTTTTGGGTATAAAAGTTTGAAAAATGTCATTCATCACTCAGGAAGTTTGTGTGTGGCGCGTCAAGATGTTGCCTGACTCCGTCGGATGAAAAGCGGATTCTCGTGGCGATAGATATCAATTGGACTTCCAAACATTCTTGTTTGGCTATCGAGTATGAAAGTATTAGAAGAGAATATATAGTACTAACAGAGTCCCAGATATAATAATGACTTCAATGGCGTGGTCTCCTTGCTCTACTAAGCCGACGTTTCTGTCGGCGAAAGAACAGCTTTGTATACACCGTTCCAGAAAGCTGCCCGAAGACTGCTGCCAATGTGTTCCAGTCCACTCGGCAATCGGTTCATTGTGAATAGACCAGTGTTTTGCTGACGGGATTAGTCCATTATCACTGGACTGGTGTTTAATGAACATCAGTCTATTGACCACCAGACCCGTCTAATGAGCAACATTGACGATTGGGCTGGTCTAGTCAGTAACAGGCAGTTAGATACTAGTTCGAATAGTAGGCTTTATTGCATTTTCATGTGATTTAAAGATTATTCTACTGCGTCACTAGCTGTATTCGCTCGGGCTCTTTTGCGTGACCATGATCTTGACCTTAACCCTGCACCTGCTTTTGCTTGTGACATCAGAGTCTTCATAGTACACAAAGCTAGGCTTGCCAGGAACCCACAGTCGTAATCGTCATTACTACTGCGACAGTGAACAGAGCACTTTTTTTTGCTCTTTGAAGAACCAACAACGTCTAGTGTTGCAAAGCCCTTTGCACTTGCATAAGATTACTACTCAATCACTGTAGAGGCCTCTAATGCAGCCTTTAAGAGTTCAATATTTGTCCTTAGCCTATCAACAGTATCACTTATTGACAACTGCTCGAGGCCTTTTGTAGCCAAAAAACGCTCAATAACCCTATATTGAGTCTGTAACTCGTACAAGTTAGGTTTTAGCGCTCCATGGTTAAGGCTTGCCAACTTTGCTAAAAGTTAGTTGTAGATCTTAGTTTTAACGTTTGCTTCTGCAATATATCTACTACCTTTATAAGGGACTTTAGTATAGCCTTACACTTATTAGTTGTAAACTAATTTTTATAGTGTAGTTCTAACTAGAATACAATCCTATAATGTGCTTTGCTTGTAGTTAAGTATACTTAAGCATTTATTGCTTATATAAAATCAACTAAGCTACCTTTCTAATACAGAGACTTATAAGTAGCCTTTTACACTTAAACCTTAGCTTGTTTAATAAGGCTTTAGTGTATAGTAAGCATAAGTTGTTATTAACAACTTAAATGCTATATTAGCAGAGAAAGATTAAGAGTGCACTTATAATACCTCATGTCTGAGTTCTGCGGTTTTAGCTGCCGAATTAGGCAGGCTTGGTCGCTGTTTTACGCTGCCTCGACCGCTCTGTTGCAATCTGTTGACCGATTTGAAAAATTGACTAATCGCCTGCATTGTAAGCATCCCGTGGGTCAATTCCCCACACAATTAACCAATTTGAGTAATTCCAGGCTCTGGTTTGGTCGATCGAGTGGATCTCTAGTGATAAAACCAATAGTGTTTAAGTCAGGTATTCAGCTGATCGGGGTCGCTGTCGTAACCAGGGCGCGACGGCACACCCATCCTATTTCTCCACAATATTGTAGACATCTTGCAGAATTAGTAGTTTTTAGTAGTCTATTAGAGGAACGTAATAGTTTGTCGAGGAAGGACTCCTATATAAAATGAATTAGCCTTAATTTGTATAAGTTTTAAAGCAATTAATTATCTGTTCGAGCAAGCTGTTAAGCAACTATTTAAGCCTTCCAATCAAGTTTTCAATGAACAGTGTAGGCTGACGGATATAAGCTAGGACGATAGTTGTAGGTGCTGCTTTGAGAGCCTGGCTCATGTTGTAATTCCTATAATTTAAAATTAGATAATTCAACAGCAGCAACACTAAATTGGCAACCATTTGCTTGAGTGTTAGTTTGACGCTCACAATGCTGACGAGTCTTACAATCGCTGTAATTGTAACAGTCGCAATCCAAGTACATTTTAACTCGGTCTTAGCTATTAATCTTTTTGCTCTGGCGATTAGTTAAGCCGTACCCATAGTTCTTTGCAAATAGCTGGGCGGCACGGTATAAAGTATCGTAGGACTTATAATTGAGCTTGAGGAGGCAGAGACATCGCGGGTTCTCTAGTTGGTACCGGATTGGGCAATTGAGGAGGCACTAGATCGGGATATTGAGCGGGCAAATGAGCAGGCACTTGATCTGGCAGTAGAACAGGCAATTGGGCGGGTAACTGGGCAGTTAATTGAACTGTTGCTTGGAGTAGAACGCGTAGTGATAATGTCCATTGAATTGGGGTAATAGGTCGTGGTTGGGTGCCAGGCAAAACTGACTAATCACATGCGTAGGAAGTGTCCATTTTGGGTCAAAAAGTGCAAAGCACCAAGATAATTATTACCAGATTTGATAGACAGTGTATAAGGATAGGCTGAATAGGGAAGTTGTAGTTATAATAAAAGTTTAAGTCAAGTTCGACTTAGAACGCGAGAATGACGCGAGTACCTCAGATTTGTATGTGATTACTAACAACAGCGGCGTACCTAATTCATACTAAAAAATCGACACCGTGATGTCAACGCATTGACACCCTTGTCGAATTGGCCAATTTCGACTAATTCACCCTCTTATAGATACAATCTTAGGTCAGGTCAGCTCGGCAAAACTCCGGCTAGTTTGGCCGAGAAAACCAGTAGGTCAGCCGACATGTTCTAGGCACCCGTCTAGCATTATTTCCAACACGTGCTGTTCAGCAACACCCCTCTGTCTCGAAATGAACTGAGCGAGATTCTGAGATATTCCAAGCGACTATTCTTCTTCCCAAGTGATCTTGCACTATTCGCAAGCAGCTACTGAAAACGGTGAACGTCTCACCCATCTTACATATCTTTTTCAGATAGGCCCGAGACACTATGAGCGTAGCCTTGCCGGCAGCCTCGGATCGGCGAGGTACAGACTCAGACAAGGGCGGGGGCGGGTTAATCGAAAATGAGACGAAGGACACAGATGTATCCTTCGGTCCAGCAAAGGGCGAGGCCGAGGAAGTGGAGAAGATCAATACTGAGGGACGACCACCATCAGGATCTTTGGATGTCAAAGGCCAAGCGGATGTGCTTTACGTGATTAAGTGCGAAAATAAGGCTATTGGATGGAAGCAAGCCATTGTAACTCCTAAGAATCCATTCGAGAAGGTGGACTTGGGAAACGAGTTGCTGGTGCAGCCTAAAGTAGTGGGGGTCTTCATGGTAGCAAACGGCACTGGATCTTTTGGCATGGCCCATAGCAAGATTCCTCCTGGATATCAGCAACCCAGACCAATGCCGGCTGGTCTAAACAATAACGTTGACAAAGAAGATGAAGGCAGTGTGAGATCTCCGTCGACACATGGAAGTGAGGTTTCCATTTTAGCGGAAGACCATAGCGAAGACGACCATAGGCCTAGCAACGATCATGAGACAAGTGATGTTGAGTTGAGTACTAAAAGTCCCCGGGTTTCTGAACAAACTCTGGATCTGGGCACTTTCCGGGCATCACAGACATTATTCAGATCTATTCAAATCCATTCAAGGAGCCTTATGACGCTCTTACGTTCTGTCGTACAAAATAATCCAAAACAAAGCCTTGAAGGCGACTGTATCATTGTGAATTATCCCTTCGAAATGTTGGCACACTATTACAAAGACCTAATTATCCTAAGAGATGGGCAGCAGGAAGATACATTAGAAAGAAGCAATGAGAGTTACGATGCAACCGAAAACCCAGAAAGGTCTAGTGCTACAAAACAACTTGATGCAGCAACGAGATACGACTTAAGTATTCTTTTGGAAACTTTCAAACCTCTCTACAATGAACATTTCACCAGCACAGAAGCAAAATATAAGAGCGGAGCTGTGTCCTACATAGGAATCTGGTTTCTATTCAAACCTGGTACTCGAGTTTATGGAATGATCGGTGGCAAAATTTCGGGATTCATCTTTGAATGGGGCGAGGAAAAATTTGGGTCAGCTACAGGAGGAAAACCGGCCCCATCAGTATCTTATGATGCTTATTGCTGGAATCTTACTTACAATGGCCGTCGGGTTGTCCGAACCTCACGTAAGTTCGTCATCAAGTTATTTCACGGGTCGAGACAGATCATCTCCCTACCGGTGTTTCCAGCTAGATATTTAGATTCATCAGATGGCGGAAAGACCAAGCGTCGGTTAGAGAATATTGGTGAGAAGTTTTATACTATTGTTCGACAGTGTCCAGCGCATATGCAGTATTCTGGTACCACTTGGGGTGTGGACGATATTCAATCTGAGGAGACATGGCAAAGAAGAAAATTAGACATTGTATATCCTGTCCCCCTATTGTAAGATTTAGTCTGATAGACAGCTAGGAGTACACTGGTGAGATTATAGTTGATCCCCGCCGGAAAAGTAGTTACAGAAACAGACGAAGTCGACGAGGAGGGATACATGTTAGCGATTCAGAGTCAGATACTAGTAGCTCCGGCTCCGAGCGCGATATCGACGATCTTGAAGATGGCCGTTCCAAACCTGCATTATTTGAAACTAAGGGACCACTCTTAGCCTTTCGAAGCGTTGATCCAAAAGAGGAACAGCACTTAACACGGCAACATTATTTCTTGTTCCCAAGGAGGATGGATGGCTTTGGTTTGGCTAAAAAGGAGAGAAGTAATTTAATTCTTAGCGGTGTTCTGGAAATACACTAAGATGTAAGCAGTGAGTTTTGAGGTTGAAAACATCTGGCCTATCACCTGGCCGGTGAGACAGAGCGACCCAATGAGTTTTCTAATATTAGACGAATCAGATAAAGATGTTATCAAATCTATCTCTAAAAAGCATTCTAAAGGTTTAGAAGCATGGGGCGCAGATTCCATTGGAGGAAAAGGAGAAGGGCAAATCATTCTCCTTCATGGTGGGTTAGGTTAGGAGGACTCTGAAGCTAAATAATGGCTAATAGATTTACGCAGGACCACCTGGCACTGGGAAAACATTTACAGTTGGTTAGTGGATTAATAATTTAAACTTTCTACGACTGTAAAATTAATATATTCTTAGAGTGCGTCGCCAAGTATACTCGACGTCCCTTGTTGCGCCTTACAGTTGCCGATATAGGCACAGATGAGAGCGATATGGAGAGTATACTTGGCAATTGGTTTCAGAGAGGAGCAGATTGGGGCGCTATAATCTTGATTGACGAGGCGGACGTTTTCCTTGAGAAAAGACAGGTTAAAGACCTGCAAAGGAATAGTCTAGTCTCTGGTAAGCTTGCTACTCCCCCTTCAAGCAAGCTGCTAATTGATATAGTATTCTTAAACTGCGTAGAATATTATACCGGAATGTTGTTCTTGGTAAGTTCAACTACTTTTCCTATGAGTCGCTAGACTGAAAATAGAGATGAAGACAACAAATCGGATAGGTCAAATCGATGACGCATTCTTATCCCGAACCACAGTCGCTATAACTTATAAGGCTCTAGACATCGGAAAGCAAAAACAAATCTGGCAAGGTTTCCTGAAAAAGCTCTCGGAGGAGAGAAAAGATATTTCTCTCACAGATCGGGCCAAGAAATTCTTAGAGAACATAGACGAAGATGAAACAACCAAAGGCGTCCCCTGGAATGGCCGCGAAATCCGAAATGGTGCGTATTCGAATGGATGTGAAATAGAAGGGATTAGCTAAATTTTGCTGGACAGCACTACAAACCGCTATAGCACTTGCCACCTTCGACGCTGAAATGGAAGCTGAAGCGGATGGAGCGCAACCTCTGAGGATTACAGTCCGACCTGAACATTTCCAGACAGTGGTAGATAGGAGGAAAGAGTTCATCGGATACAGAAAGAGTATACGGAATCAAGATGAGGAAGCGCGGGCTTATACAGAAGGGAGTCGCGCTCCGCCGCCTAAGAAAAATATCTTAGCTTTTGGGAAGGAGTGAAAGTGCGATGCATTGCTATGCCGTCATACAGCTGGAGCCTGGGCAGTGGAATCTTGATGCAGTGCTATGCTGTCGTGCAGCCGAAAATTAGAACTTGGACCTTATACTTTACACAGCTAAAAACGCTTGCGTAATTTCAACCAATCTTAACCCTGGAAGCCAATACTAAGGGGGTGGCTAAGGCATTAACAGAGTCCTATCAGAGAGGTAACTTTGAGGCTTACTAGCCGCCCTCCTAAGCTGTTGCAACCTATTAACCAATTTTTCATATCGGTCAATGTCACGATATAACCCTGTCAAGGGGTTGTTTGATAGCTGGCTTACCCCCGAGAGGGTGGAGCACCACTATAAGTCTATGGGCTGGTCCCTCCTCCATGAGATAACCTAGAATCAATACATTCAATAATCCTCATGTTCATGTGCTCCGCCTGTAAATCTTAACAGTCAATCGCCTGCATTGTGAACACCGCGTTGGTCAATTTTTTCGCGATTGGTCAGTTCCACACACAATTAACTAAGTGTTTCTAAGCTCTAGTTTGGTTAAGTAGATCTAGTGGTAATTTCCTTAGTGTTTTGCACAAAAGTTCAAGGGAAATCCTATAGCACTAGTACATACAGTACAAAAGAGATGGTAATTTACTGTAGAGGAGAATGGGTGTGCCATCGCAGTGCACGATCGCCAGGACAATGGGTGGGTCAGCGTGCGCTCCAGAGGTGCTCAGTGGAAGGAATAGGGCCTAAAACCCAAAACCACACACAACAGGTAGGCGTCGCACGCAATTGAGTGGCTGGCATGATAGCTAACAGTAGGAAATGACAAGCGCTTTGTCGGCACTGTATACCCCACACAACAACCCTGACAGCACTGCCGCAGGAGCGCCGCGCCGAATATCAGCAACTCATTGACCGCGGTGCAGACCTGTTTTGCAAGGAGATGGTGGCAGATTCCCTCAACTATGTCCAGCAGGCCTTGAATATTGCCAGGCCAGGATTTGGGCCGAATCACCCTAACGTGCGGGAGACAGAGAACAATGTGCGGGTTGTTTAGGGGTACACTGGGTCTTACATTAACAAAGGATCCACGGGTTGATGATACAAGAGGGTTTTAGCAGCATGTGACTGGGTTCCTATTGCCTTAGTCGGGGAGGGTATATCGTTTAGTGACGTTATTAGTAGAACGGCGGATATGTTCGCGTGTCCGGCCTATGTCCAATGAAGATAATAGCAAGTAGTGCCTAGATATGTAGATGTCAAGGCATTATATGCTGAAAAGGGAGTTGAACCACCGCTTGTATTTCGTCTAATAAACTAAAATTTTTTATACATGACGTCCCCATTTTCCTTGAAACCGTGCTTATAACTATTTTGTATAAAATTACTAGTAAAAGGAAGTCCTTATCTACTGATATTCAGGTGAGAATCCCTCTTATACAGCATGAAATTCAAGGTGCTATTTAAATTGACTACGCTTTAGTCGCTATGTTGCGTGATGTATTATTGGGTTGGGTTTTAACCGTGTGATTTGCTCTCTGGTTCTTTCTTTCCGTTCCTCTAGTGACTACACAGCTATCTGATATCAACATGGGAGCGTAGCTGTCGGCAAGGACCATTAGGGTCGAGAGGCCGAGTGCTTTAGTCCTTCAATGCCTGGGTGATTGCCAGACTAAAGTCTCATCTAGCAGAATAAGGGATATTCACGAGGAGTGCTATCAAAGTACTTATCTTCTACTTAGAGATTTAGATCTTAGTGACTCATGTTGCCTAAATCTGCCGGACGAAGACATGTCGACGTCTCCCGAAATTCTGCTCAGCCTCGAACTGCACCTTCACTGAGTACTAAACTTCATAACTCTGGGGAGTAAAGTGCAACGACTCATTCTGCTGCATACTAGATCCAAATATCCCAGTACTAGCCCCAGTCAAGCCAGGGCCTGCAAGATCCACGTCATTCACCTCCACTACTTGAATGCGTTTCTTCCCTAGAACATCTCCATAGTCTCTTACTTTTGTTATAGCATCCTTGACAGCTTCCTTCCTGCTCAGTTGGCCTAATTGCCCTTTCGTGGTATTAGTCAATCGCCAGGCAATGTTCCTGATAGATACGTGTGGTAGGTTGGCCATGTCAGAAACGACTTGACCTAGCTTACTGAAGTCACGGAACGTGATTTCAAAGGATGTTCGCGCTGTGTATATACATTTTCCTTCCTCTTTCTGTCGATTCCAGTGAATGTAGCTGCCCGTGCTAAGGGAATTCATGCTCCAGTGCGTGATGGCTGTGTCAGAAGCGGCGTCAGGAATGGTTTCCCCAGGGCCTATTTTTGGGGCAAGAGCCTACATAATGGATTGCAGCCTGTTAGACGTGCTGTTAACTTCCTGTGAGACGTTGGACTGCGTGGGCCCACTGCTAGAGATATCAAGGACTATCGCAGCTCGTTCGGCTTATCGGCTGAGAACTGAGGTGCCGAGCGTGGAGATAGTTAAAGCCATGGGTTGCTGTTTTTTGATCTGAGTGGGGGTCAAATTCGCAGTTGAGGCGGATGGAGGAATGCTGATACTGTAGATGAAGTGAAGTCAAAGTTTGAGCTCTGGGGCTTAGGCTACGGGGCTAATAGCACCGGTGGAATTATTGCAGCTGTAGCAGGCCTTCGCAGAACAGGTATTGTACGCAAGAGTACCACATGGAACTGCAACACCGAAGATTTTAGGGACAACCCGTTTTGCAAGGGCTGTTCCTAAGCGGGTTTTTCTGGCAGACGAGCTTTACTAAACACTATCCTACTTAAGGATTCTCACCACTCACGTACACTACGGAGGCGCACGTGAGTGGGTTGGTTAAAACCGACATGTTAATAATTCAATGCAAGAGTGTTAAATTGTTTAAAGACAGATCCGAAATACAAGCTCTGGTAGCAAATTATCAACGAAAATAAGTACTGTATAGCTGAATTGTTAAAACAGTCATATGAAGCGCCCTTCACCGCCTTGTGTTAGTTCGACGCTAGGTTGACTGGCTGCCCGCTGACTGGACACCATTCCCGAGTGGAGCGGAACAAATGTTCTCAGCATCAATAGAAAGCATCGATAACCTGGAGCTCCGCACCAAAGACCTTCTCGTTGCTGCAGCTCCGTACTACGATGACGAAATCCAATATCTCTTTACTATCATCTTACTTTTGTCTATCGCGGATATGACTCTGCTCGTGACCCAGCTGGAAGTTAGCGCTTCATTAACTCTATCTGCAGCCCGCTCATGGTTCTGGGGTCTTTACCTCCATGACTACTCCTTCGAGGCTCAGATCCCAGATCGAAGCATCAAAGGCGTCAACGCAGATGTGGACACCATAAGTCCTGATCGGCTTTGGGGAATTAACAAGTGTTGAAGATATTACCTTAGACTCCTAGAAGCTGCATAACTCGTATTGGAGTCATGCGAATGCAGAAGTCTTGCTATTTGATGTCCGTCTGAGGCGCCTTGCATATCTATTTTCCGTTGGTTGCGACGGGCAGATATGCCCCTGTAGCACACGACCATCTGGTAGTGCCAATGGGATGGTTAACGTATGAAAAATTGCCAAAGTCTCTCTTACCCATACTATAGACCTGTGTATGAGCTGGGAAGCATCATATATACAAGATATTTCAGATTTCGTGGACGAAGATCTTGCGAGGCACTTCTGCTAGGTTCGTTGTGTTTCAGCACAATACATGGCCAGATATCCCCATTTGCAAAGGATGGTCTGGCTCCAACATTTTAAAGAGAAAAGCAAGGCCCAAAGTCGCGTTTTATTAGGCCCCGTAGTCGCAATCGTGTAGGGTTTCAAAGCCGAATCTAGCGCATGCCCAGATCTCAGCCTGATAAGCCCCCATTTAGGATCGATATTTCCGGTAATTTGCACTCACACTACTATGATGGGAAAGCCCTCATATGTCTCCTTTGGCGAAGTGGCTGGGTCTACTTCATCGCGTGATATCTATCCCAAATGACGCGATAACGAACTTTTGTCCTGTGCCACAACTGCCCCAGGTACACTCTTTGAAGGATTTGGGTCGTTGCCGTAATGCATTCTGCAATTTCATTTATGTCTACCACTTTGCTAATATCATTCTGGAATTTTCGCATCATAGAGC
>Ga0335074_10012266_pt1 | contig 12021 bp, 9 predicted proteins | sample Lox_Sample_23_FD_206715 | JGI IMG/M metagenome (GOLD analysis project Ga0335074, IMG submission 206715) | Soil microbial communities from Loxahatchee National Wildlife Refuge, Florida, United States - Lox_Sample_2.3 | ecosystem: Environmental > Terrestrial > Soil > Wetlands | place: USA: Florida...
GATTTCTGGAAGGCGCAAGCCGCGCCGGAATACGATCAATCGTTCCTGGTGGCGCCGCCCGCGGACGATACCGAGCCGGAAGCCGACGCTGGCGAGCCGGGTGGCCAGGATCCGATGTACGAGGAAGCCGTGCGAATCGTGCTGGAGATGGGCAAGGCGTCCACTTCGACGCTGCAGCGGCGGCTGCGATTAGGCTATGGGCGTGCCGCGCGCATTCTGGATACGATGCAGCGCGATGGCATCATCGGGCCGCCGGATGGCAGCAAGCCGCGGGAGGTTTTGAAGCGGCCGGATTGGCTGCGGGAAGTAGAGGATTCGCTGAGGTAGGGGCGCCGCGCCGTCTAGTTGGCATTTAGGCCGAATTCTCGCGTGTGTAGACGATCCTTCCGGTTGTTTTCGAGCTGGACGACGCTCTCTTGTTTTTCGGATGGCGAGCAAAGTTCCAGAATCGAGAGTCTGAATTTCTTTGGAGATCGCTCGCGGAGCAATTTATTCCCTCCGCTCCCCGAACTGGCATAGTTCGACCAGCGGCCGTACAGGTTGCCTTCCCCGCACGCTGACCCGACGTAGCCCTTCCCGTCCGCCCCGTCAAGAATGAAGTAAATGCCACGCCACCCTTCCAATTTCTCCACCCAACTGCGGGGAAAATTCCTCAGATCGTCCCAGCCGAGGAAAAGCTCATTCCAGCGCGGCATGGCCTCGACGAGCGCATTTTCTTCAAAAATCGCCTTGACGGCAAATTCGTTCTGCCCGGCCCATCGTGACCAAGCGATCTCCGGGGGCGGCCAGTTGACGACAAGCTTTTTTTCCACTCCGAGTATAGGTCCGTGATGGCGAGGTCAAACAGAAGCACCAACTGACGATCTCCATCTGGAGCCAAGCTCGAGGCCTTCATCCCGAGTTTCCGTAGCTCATTACTAGCCGGAATTCGCCAGAACTCGTCGACGGAAATCGTGCGGTGGCCCTTCCTCGCGTATAGCCCCACGAACAAGGCCTCTCCCGGCCTGTGGCCGATGAAGGATGCCAGATAATCCGCTCGAGCCAGTTGCTTTTCGGCCTTGAGGCTTTGTGTTTGTTGATAGGAATTAAACAGATCTGGCTTTTCCGCGGCCAGCCAAGGAAGCACTCGTCTTAGCATCAGCCTAGACCCTATTCCAGCTTCAGCCCCACCGGTAACGGAGGGGTTGGCGGCCTGGGAGGGCGCCGCAGGCCACGGGCCTGCCCCACGGTTTTGCTAGCGTGCGGGCGCCCACCGGTCTCTGCTGGCATGTGCCACCACGAACAGCGCCAGAAACCCCGCCATCCATCCCACCGACGCGCCTAATCCGATCCACTCCGGATTACGCGAATGGATTGCAAAAGTGAGCGCTACATTTGCCGTCACGGGAATGAACGAAGCGGCTAATGCCAACGTGGGGCGTTCCAGCGCGAACAGGGCCCGTCCTGTTAATTCCAACAGACTCCAGCCGATCAGACTGGGCGCTAACCCCAGAAACACGGTGGAAACTAACTGGGTGGATTCCGCCGTGAAATTCCCGCGTTGAAACAGCAGCGCGATCACGGGCGTGCGGAATGCCATCGCTACGCCGCATGCGGTTACGGCGCCCAGCGCCGCCAACGCCAGCGTGCGATCGATCAGCCGGAAAGCTTCGCGCAAACGCAACTGGCTGCGTAACCGCGCGATCTCCGGCAGCAGCGAATTCGACATGGGACTCACCAGAAACGCCAGGGGCACACCCACGCCGCGCATGCAATAATCGAGCGCCGCGGCCATCCCTGGACCGACGTGCGTAGCCCACGCGCGCGTGAATACCATGTTCAAAGCCAGACTGACGGCGTAAAGCGAAATCGTCAGCGGCCGCCCCAGAATCTCGCGCCAGTGCACCCGCGGATGCGGCAGATTGTGCGTTTCCAAATCCGTGCGCGAGCAGAACCAAACCACCGCGTACTGCGCCCACGCTCCTGCCGTATAGCCGATGGCGAATCCATAGACTCCCAGCACCCGCCACAAACTCACCGCGCCGGCGATGGTGAACACGTTCAGGCAAGCCTGATAGAAAGCGAAGGGCGCGAAACGCCGGCTGGTGTATAACAACGCGCAACTGATGGCCGCCGACCCCGCCGCCATGATCGAAAACGCGCCGATGCGCAGGATGGTGACCGATGTCTGGAAATAACGCGGGTCAAGTCCGGGCGCGAGTACGCCAATCAACAGAGGCGCGGCGATCACCGTGGCCAGCGTCAATCCCGAAAACAGCCACGCGAACCATCGGTTCAGCTTCAGGAACAGCGCCGTGCGTTCCGCGTGCGGCCGGCCCGTGAGCATGGGCACGAAGGCGAAGACCATCGTGTTGATCAAAACGGAATTCAGCGCGTCCAGCGGGCCGATAGCTACCGCCAGCGAATCCGCCGGCGAGTGCGTACCCAGTAAATAGGCGGTCAGCGCGACGCGTGCGAAACCGGTCAGATTGCCGGTGATGATGCCGGCCCCGATGGTCAGACCGCCGCGCACCAGCGGACTTTCCACCGCCCGAGCCAAAACTCGTTCTGAAAGGATCGGGGTTGGGGCGTCCGTGTTCAGAATCTCCTCGCGCCGCGCCTACGATGCCGCGCGCGCCGCGGCCAGCGCAGTTTCGTAGTTCGGAAAATCCGCCACTTCCTTCACATACTCCGCGTGCTTGATGACGTTGTCTTTGCCCACCACAAAAATGGCACGGCTTTCGATGCGCAGCTCCTTGATCAACGTTCCATAGTGGCTGCCGAAAGAACCCGCCTTGTGGTCGGAGAGCATCTTCACCTTATCCACGCCGAACGCCCCGCACCAGCGCTTCTGCGCGAATGGCAGATCCATGCTCACCGTGTAAATATCCACGCTCGGCAGCTTGGCGGCCTCCTCGTTGAAGCGCTTGGTTTGCGCATCGCACACCGGCGTATCGAGCGACGGCACCACGCTGAAAATACGCACATGACCGCCCGTCGCAGCGAGCGTCACCGGCTTCAAATTGTTATCCACCACTTCAAAATCCGGCGCGGGATCGCCCGGTTTGAGTTCCGGCCCGATCAACGTCTTGGGATCTCCGCGCAGTGTGGTGCCTCCTGGTCTTTCCATTTTTCCTCCTGAATTTTTTGCGATTCCTTCATTGTAACAACTGCCGGAACGTAGCCACATCAGCAGTGGGTAATTGGCAGGTGAAGTTCTCGCAAACGTACGCGGTGGCGTGACCTTCGATAGCGTGCATCTCCGCTATCGACGGGAGTTGCGTCGAGAGCGCCGCGCGCGACTCCGCATCCACCAGCAGCGCGACGCGATGCGGCACGAAGCCGGCATGCAATACCTCGATCAACTGGCGCATGTCTGCCGCGCCGCGCTCGCCCACCAGGACGATCTGCTGGGGCCTCGCGAGGCTGAATTCATGAGCCACCAGCATTTGCGGAACGCCCACCGGCGCGGCCACCATACGCGACCCAAACGCTTCGAGCGCATGCGCGGCGGCGGTTCGGAAATCGGCGCGATCCGTCATCTCCGCGAGGCGCAGCAGATTCAGCACCGCGATGGAATTGGCGGATGGCTCCGCGCCGTCATAATCTTCTTTGATCCGCATTACCAGCGTGGGATCGGCCGCCGCGGTGCTGTAAAACGCGCCCTGTTCGCGGTCTTCGAACACCTCGATCATCTTCTCCGTAAGCTGGATCGCCAACTCGAAATCGGCCCAGGCGAAGCCGGTTTCGTAGAGATCGAGCAAGGCCTGGACGAAGAAAGCATAGTCGTCGAGAAAGCCGGGAATGGCGGCTTCGCCCTGCCGGTAACGGCGCAATAGAACGCCCGTGGCGGGATCATACATGCGGTCGCGGATGAAATCGGCAGCGCGGCGCGCGGCCTCTTCATAGCGCGGCTCAGGCAATGCCGCGCCTGCTTTCGCAAACGCGGAAATCATCAGGCCGTTCCACGCCGTCAGGACTTTGTCGTCGAGATGCGGACGCACGCGCTTGCCGCGCTCGGCCAACAACCTCTGTACAGCTTCTTCTATGGCCGCACTTCGCAATGGATCGTTTTCCTGCTGCGCCTGAAACAGAATATTCTTGCCGGTAAATTCACCCTGCGGATCGTGGCGCACGTTGCCGTCGCGCTCCACGCCGAAGCGGCGGCAGAACCACTCGGCTACCGGTTGGCCCACAATCGCTTCAATCTCCTGGTGCGGCCAGATATAAAATGCGCCCTCGCCTTTTTCTTCGGGATGCGCCGGATCGATCACACTATCCGCATCTTCGGCGGAGTAGAACGCGCCGCCGGGATCTCGCATATCGCGCAGCACATAATCCAGAATGCCGCGCGCGGTTTGGGCATAACCCGTATCGCCAGTGACCTGAAACGACTCCACGTACGAAACCGCCAGTTGCGCCTGATCGTACAGCATCTTTTCGAAGTGCGGCACGAACCAGCGCTCATCCACCGAGTAGCGATGAAAGCCACCGCCAAGCTGATCGTACATGCCACCTTTGGCCATCTCGCGCAATGTGGCTAGAACCATATCAAGCGCTTCGCGATTCGTGGTGCGCGCGTAATAACGCAACAGAAAATTCAGCGTCACCGGACGCGGAAACTTGGGCGCTTCACCGAAGCCCGCATAGCGGGTATCGAAACTGCGGCGGAAGACGTAGAACGCGCTATCGAGCGTGCCCGTATCCGGCCGCAGCGCGGATCCGGGCGCCGCGCGCGCCACGGCGGATTGCCTGGTCAACTGCTCGATGGCGTCGTGGCTGGATTCCTCGATCCGCGCGCGATCCTGCCGCCAGGCTTCCGCGACGCGCTCCAGCACCATCGGAAATCCGGGATGTCCGTAGCGCATTTCGGGAGGAAAATAGGTGCCGCCGTAAAATGGTTTCAAGTCAGGCGTGAGCCAGACGGACATTGGCCATCCCCCCCCACCCGTGCTGGCCTGCACGAACGCCATGTAGATGCGATCCACATCGGGCCGCTCTTCGCGATCCACTTTGATCGCAATGAAATCCCGGTTCATAATAGCCGCTATGGCTTCGTTCTCGAAGGATTCGCGCTCCATCACATGGCACCAATGGCAGGTCGAGTAGCCGATGGAAAGGAAGATCGGCTTGTCGTCGCGGTGCGCGGCTGCGAACGCATCGGGTCCCCAGGGATACCAGTCCACAGGATTGTGCGCGTGCTGGAGAAGGTAAGGGCTCTGTTCGTGGATCAGGAGATTCGTATGCATGAATGGGAGGAGTGGCTGCACCTATCTTAGCGCGGCGCCGCGTGCCTCTGAGATGATACACTTATGGCGCTGTTCGGGACCGTTCACCTATGCTGGCTCACCGGCATCGCCGGCGTGGCGATCGCGCTGTCTCTCCTGTGCCGGCGAAAACAGGCGGCGCGCGCGGTGCGCCTGGTGCTCGGATACGGCATCGCGGCAAATGAGTTGGTCTGGTGGGTGTTCCGCTACTCGCACGAGGGGATTCGTCTCACCAATCTGCCGTTGCAGCTTTGCGATCTGGCGGTCTGGCTGACGGTGGCCGCTTGTCTCACTGCGAATCCGTTGATCGTTGAGATGGCATACTTCATCGGCGTGGCGGGGCCGGGCATGGCGCTTCTAACGCCCGACCTCTGGAGTCCATGGCCTTCTTATCCCGCGATTTATTTCTTCGTGGCGCATGGCGCCGTCCTGATCGCCTGCATCGTGTTGCCATTCGGCAAAATCGTGGAGATGCGGCCTGGCGCGGCTTGGCGCGCGTTCGGAGCGGTAGCCGTTTTCGCGGCCCTGGTTGGCGCGTTCGATGCGATCACGGGCGCAAACTACATGTATTTGTGCCGCAAGCCCGCCAGCGAGTCACTGCTCAGTTTCTTCGGACCTTGGCCGGTGTATCTCGGCGGCGGGTTGGTATCCGCGCTGCTGCTGTTCTGGCTGCTGTCGCTTCCATTCCGGACGAGCGCGAGCAGCGCGGGATAATGAATGCAGATGAGTTGGTTTAAGGGCGTTGCGTGTCCCGTAATTCTACTGGCCGTTCTTCTTCTGATCCGCCTGCCATTTCTGAAGCAGGCGATTCAGGGCGATGATGGTTATTACCTGGCGCAGGCCGAGCACGCGCAAATCGATCCTTTGCATCCCAACCACGTGCAATATATTTCGCTTGGCGAGCACGTGGATTTGCGCGGCTTTCCGCATCCGCCGTTCAACGCGTGGTTCCTGGCTCTGTTGCTGGCATTGATGGGCGACATTCGCGAAGTCCCATTCCATGCGGCGTACATTCTCTTTTCGCTGATCGCCGCCGCTGCGATGTGGTGGCTGGCGAGACGTTTCTCGCCGCGCCCGCTATGGGCGACGCTGCTGTTTCTGGCCGTTCCCGCTTTTGTAGTCAATGGCAATTCCCTTGAATCCGATCTGCCCTTTCTGGCCTTTTGGATGGCCGCTATCGGCTGCTTCATTGCCGGTCGCTGGACGCTCGCGGTGATCGCTATGGTCCTGGCGTCGCTCAGCGCCTTTCAAGCGGTCTTGCTTACGCCGATCTTATGGGTTTACGTATGGCTGTACCGCCGCAAAGACCGCCGCGCGTGGCTTCTCACGCTGATTCCGCCTGCTGCCGTTATTGCGTTGCAAGTATACGAGCGTTGGTCGAGCGGGACGATGCCCGTGGCGATCTCGGCCGGATATATGGCCAGCTACGGCTTGCAAACGCTCGCCAATAAATTACCTAATGCGGCGGCACTCACGGTGCATGCCTGCTTCATGGTGTTCCCCCTGCTGCTGCCGGGCGCCGCGATTCTCGCCTGGAAACGCCGCGATCGCGACACAGCTTTCCTGGCTGCCTGGATCGCCATGTTCTTCGGCGGCGCGTGCGTACTGTTCTTCGCCGGATCGGCGCGCTACCTGTTACCGATGGCCGCGCCCGTGGCGCTGCTTGTGTCGCACTTGCGCGCGCGCTGGCTGGCGATCGGCTTCGCCGCCCAGCTTTCGCTCAGCCTGGGTTTGGCCACGGCGAACTATCAGCATTGGGATGGCTACCGGCGCTTCGCGCGCCACATTCGCCCACTGACCGCCGGTCATCGCGTCTACATCGACGCCGAATGGGGACCGCGCTTCTATGGCGAAGCCGATGGCGGGCTGCCGCTCGAACGCGGTCAAGTGCTGCGCGCGGGCGATATCGTAGTGTCCAGCCGACTGGCCTATCCCATTGCCTTCACCGCGCCCACAGCAATTATCGCCGAGCAGCCCATCCGCGCTTCTTTGCCGCTGCAACTCATCGGACTCGAAGCTCACTCCGGTTACTCCACCGTCACCAAGGGATACTTGCCCTTCGACGTTACCAGCGCGCCCATCGACATTGTCAGTGCTTCGATAGTGCTCGATCGCCATCCCACACTCACCTACCTGCCGATGAACGCGCCGGAAGCCACCGGCCAAATTGTCAGCGGCCTGTATGATGTAGAAGGCGGCGCGTGGCGCTGGATGTCGGAGAGTGCCGTGGTGTTGCTGAAGAGTCCCCTGGGCGCGTTGCCTCTGGAAGCGGTCTTCACCATTCCCGATCCAGCTCCCGCGCGGCACGTCGAATTGCGGCTCAATGGGCGCACGATCGCCGCCGAGACGTATCCCGCGCCCGGCTCATACACCCTAAGGTCTGCGCCGGCGCTACCTTCGGGGTCCACTGCCTCCGTAACTCTGCACGTCGACCGCACGTTCTCCGCGCCGGGAGATCACCGGGTTCTAGGAGTAGTGGTCTCGGATATCGGATTTCATGAGTAGTTCGAATTAGGCTCGTAACTTTACACAATTTTTATGCTGTGGTATTCTGTCCTCACAGGTTGGAGGACGGTCGATAGGCTTTTGCCTACCGTCCGGGTGCACATGGCAACGAGGAACAGTTTTCTTGGCGACGATGGCCGGCGCGCGCGCCGCCGCTTTCCGATTGAAAGGGATGTCCGCTATCAATGTGTAAAAGGCGGCCGGATCATATCCGTAGGCGTGGGGAAAACAATTGAGATCGGCAGCCGCTACGTGCTCTTCAGCACACAGGAATTTCTCAAGGCGGGGCAAAAAATCCGCTTGTCGGTGGATTGGCCAGCCATGCTCGACAACACTTGCCGCATGCAGCTGGAGATCGCCGGCTGGGTTGTGCTTAGCGAGGCGCAGGAGGCGGCCGTCAAGATTGAGCGCTATGAATTCCGCACGCGCGGCGCCGCATTAGCCGTCATGCACTCGTGACGTGCGCCCTCGCGTCCGGCATAGCGCGTGATTACTCGCGGGCAAAGCGTCGCCGTGTGTCTCTTTGACGGCGCCGGATTGCTTGGTTCTGAAGCCTTGATCGTTAAGCGCTTCGCCCACCCGGCGCGCATCGTTTTTTTTCAAGGCTGTCCACCAGTTCCCGGCGCGGAAGTATCATGGGGATTAAGAGAGAACCATCTGCGTTCCCGTTTTGTGATTCTTACTCGAACCCGCCCCGGGTGGATTACGTGCATCCGCGTATAGGTGTCGAGCCGTGGAACGTTCGCCCCAGCCGGAGTTCCATTGGCGATGGGATTTGCCCTCACGGCCGATGATTTATCGCAGGCCATCTCCGCACGCGTCGCCGGGGACACGGGTGTCAACGAGGAGGCTTGTTATGACCAAAGACGGCAGCTTCAAGACGGGTCAGCGCTACACCGAAGCGCTTACCGACCCTGAAGGGCTCCAGGCCCGGATGTTTCACCAGCCCGCCGGTGAACGTCTGGTCAACCATCTCCGGGATCACTACGGCATCGACGCGGTCGCCGCGACGAGGGTCAGTCAGCACCATGACCACGTCTTTCGCGTTGACCGCCGCGACGGCGACCCGTGGATTGCGCGCGCGTTCTCGCCGGCACGCCCGCGGGCGGGTGTCGAAGGCGATGCCGCGATCCTGCGTTTCCTGGAGCGGCACGACTACCCGGCGGAGCGGCTCGCGACCGGCGACGCGGTGTCGGCGTTCGACGACTCGACCGTCCTCGTCACCCGCTTCATCCCCGGCGGGCCGTTGCCCGTGGCCGCCGGTCACGAGGGCAGCGAGAAGTTCGCCATCATGGGTGACCTGCTCGGACGTCTGCATACCCTGCCGTTCGACGAGTCCGTCAGCCGTCCCGGTGGGGCGAGCGGGGATGATCCCAGCCGCGAAGGCAGCCCGCGTCAGGATCTCCTGGCGGCCCTCGCGTTCCTCGACACGGTCGACACGAAGGTCGCTCCGGTTGAGCGCGAGCGATTCGAGCGGCTCCGCGATCGGGTGCGCTCGGCCGACGACGCCCAGGGCCTGCCCGAGGGGTTGCTGCACGGCAACCTCCTGCACGCTCCGGATCACGTGATCCTGGGCGAACAAGGGCCGGTGGCGATCAACTGGAAGGCGGCCGGGCGCGGCCCGCGCCTGGCGGACTTTGCCTGGCTTATGTGGGGCACCTGGGGCAACGCGGACTGGATCAATCTGGCCGTAGGCGCGTACCGCCAGCACGTCGAGTTGACCGACGACGAGCTTGAGCGGCTTGAAGCGGTGATGTACATACGGCCCCTGTACCTGGGTTGCTTCAGCTACCGGCGGGACCTGGTCAACGGCCGCCCGCCCGGCCGGGAAGTGTGGGGCTTCGTTAATCCCAAGCACATCGGCACAATTGCAGCCGCAACCCGGGCCGCGTACCGCCGATAGCCCCACTGGGCGCGACGAGTCCGACCATAAGAAGCCTCGTCTTGCGCGCACCATTTTGGCTGCGCGGCGGTGCGGGCCTTCATAAGCCGTGTGTACGCACCAGTCTGCTCCAACACCGCGAGGCAGACTGCGAGTACATCCGGAGGCCCCCAACTGAAAGTTGTCTCATTGTTAAGACGACAGCCATATCCTACCGTCCCATGCCGCATTCGGCATGCACAGCACGTACGGCTTTCTCCAACCCATCGCGCGCGACTATAATCGCGATGGTTAGCTCGCTCGATCCCTGCGCGATGGCGATGATATTGATGTTCTCGCGTGAGATAGCGGTGAAGATACGCCCTGCGATACCTGGCTTGCCCTGCATGCCCTCGCCGACCACCGCCAGCAGTCCGACTCTCTCGTCCACTTGAATCGGATGCACGTAATCGTGCGCCAACTCGAGCGCCAGCGCGGCTTCGAGCGCTTCCCTGCTCTTCTGCAACTCTTCGGTGCGCACCAGGAAGCAAAAATTCTGGCGGTAACTGGAGCTCGAAAATACCAGCACCTCCACGTTGGCGCGATCGAGCGCGTCAAGTGCGCGCGCCATCACGTGCGCGCCGCTCAGCTCCGGGCTGGCGGTCTCGAGTGAAATCATCGCCACGTGCGCCAGCGACGTGACGGCCCGCGCGCCCATATCCGCGCTGATCGAAGGCAGAATGCGCGTGCCGGGTTTTTCAGGAGCGAAACTGTTTTTGCTCCACACAGGAATCTTCTTGTCGATTAACGGTGCAAGCGTACGCGGATGCAGCACCTTGGCGCCGTTATACGCCAGCTCGGCGGCTTCGGCGTAGGTGACCTCTTCGAGCACCGCGGCGGCAGGCACCAGGCGCGGATCGGCGCTCATGATCCCATCCACGTCAGTCCAGATCCACAACTCGGAGGCATCCAGCGCGGCCGAAAGAATGGACGCCGAGAAGTCCGAACCGCCGCGCCCCAGAGTCGTGGGACGGCCGTCCGCGGTCGCGCCATTGAATCCCGTGACCACCGGCAGCACGCCGCGCGAGAGCAACGGCAACAGGCGCGCTTGCGCCCTCGCGGTGGTGGGTTCCATCAGCGGCGAGGCATTCCCAAACACCGCATCTGTGACCACGATTTCCGCGGCGTTGATGGCTTCGGCGGGCGTGCCTTGGGCATTCAAATACTCGGCGATCAGCAGGGCTGAAAGCCGCTCGCCAATGGCTACGGCTTCATCCACCGAGCGCGGCGGCATCTCATTGAGCATCAGCATCCCGCCGGCGATCCGTTCGAACTCGGCGATGAGGCGCTCGATGCGCACACTGGCCTCAGCCTGCCGCTCTGGCGGCAACAATTCGCGGCAGGCCTCCAGGTGCCGCGCTCGCAGCTTGGCGATGTTCGCGTCCAGCGCGGCTTGGTCGCAGGCTTCCGCGCGGCGCAGCGTGTCAAACAGCAGGTCCGTAATCCTGGACATGGCCGATACCACGATGGCGACCGGCCTTCGCCGCTGCTCAGCGGCGGTAATTCCAGCCGCGATGCGCATGCGTTCGGCGGAGCCTACGCTGGTGCCGCCGAACTTCATCACAAGTAGGTCGTTCAACTGAAGTCCTTTCCATTGGTCACGCGGGCCCGCACCAGCTTCAAAATCTCCTCTTCCAGCTTTTCCGGCGAAAGCCCGGTGGAATCGATGTAGACCGCGTCGGGCGCCTGGGTGAGCGGAGCTTCGGCACGCGTGCGGTCGCGCTGGTCGCGCTCGCGAATCTGCGCCGCGATGGCTTCCGGCTGGGTCGCTTCGCCTTGCGCGCGAAAATCGCGCAGGCGGCGGGCGATGCGCTCTTGCGGATCGGCATCCAAAAAAATCTTGATATCGGCGTGCGGGAACACCACCGTGCCGATGTCGCGGCCTTCCATTACTACGCTGGTGCGCTCGCCCAGCGCGCGCTGCTTGGCCACCAGTGCACGGCGCACGCCGGGAATGGCCGCCACCACCGACGCCTGCTTGCCAGTCTCGGCCGTGCGGATTTGAGCAGTGATGTCTTCGCCGTTGAGCAGCACGCGGCCCGCGGCCTGTAATTCGATATCGGCGGCCTGCGCCAACTGTTCCATGCGATGCATGTCGGTGGTGTCCGCGTTCTGCCGCACGGCCCACAGCGCCACCGCGCGATACATGGCGCCCGAATCGATGTAAGTGAAGCCGAGCCGTTCCGCCAGGCGGCGCGCCAGCGTGCTCTTGCCCGCGCCCGCGGGTCCGTCAATCGCGATGATTACACGGCGGGATGATTGCGCCACGTTTGCCTGTCTATGGAAGGTAGAATAACAGGGAGCGATGCGCGCCGATGACTTTGAAGACCTGGTGCAGGATGCCTTTGC
>Ga0335074_10012267_pt1 | contig 12020 bp, 9 predicted proteins | sample Lox_Sample_23_FD_206715 | JGI IMG/M metagenome (GOLD analysis project Ga0335074, IMG submission 206715) | Soil microbial communities from Loxahatchee National Wildlife Refuge, Florida, United States - Lox_Sample_2.3 | ecosystem: Environmental > Terrestrial > Soil > Wetlands | place: USA: Florida...
ACTTTCGAGTGCGCCGCTCCCGTGAACGCTCCCTTCACGTAGCCGAACAGCTCCGATTCGATCAGTGTCGGGACCAGCGCCGAGCAGTCTACCGGCACGAACGGCTTATTACGCCGCGCGCCCATATAGTGAATCGATTTCGCCACCAGCTCCTTTCCCGTGCCGCTCTCTCCCAGAATCAACACCGGGTAGTTGTGCTGGCTCACTTTTTCGATCATCCGGTAGACGCGCTGCATCTTCTGCGACACGCCGATCAAGCCGCCGAATCCGGGCCGCGTCCGCAGTTGCTCCCGCAGCACGCGGTTTTCCTGGTCCATTTCGAGCGACCGTACCACGCGGTCGAGCTTGTTCCTCAGTTCCGGCACGTGGAACGGCTTCGTCACATAGTCGGCCGCGCCCATGCGCGTCGCTTCCACCGCACTCTCGATGGTTCCGTATTGCGTCAGGACGATCACAGCCGTCTGCGGATAGGTCTCCCGGATCCGCTTCAATAGCTCGATACCCCCCATTTCCGGTACGCGCAAATCCGTGATCACTACGTCCACTGGAAATCGCTCCAAGATCTCCAACGCCTTTTCCGTTGTCGATGCCGTCCGAGTCCTCGATCCCGACTCTTCCACCACTTCGCGGCATAGGTCGCGCGTTGAATCTTCGTCGTCTACGATCAGCACCGTTGCTACCATGGGATGCTCCGACACTCTCGATATTTCAGCGCCAGTCGCTGTACCCATTCTTTTCTCCTTTCCCTATCTCGAAATGGTTCCCCCTTTCGCAGTTGGCAGCAAGGAAGAGTCCAAGTAGGTACACTTCGCTATCCCCATAAATTCAAATGCGATACAGGCCAAACTCCACCTCGGTGCGACCCAACTCTAGGGTTAATTTGGGAACTGTGGCAAGTCCGTAAAAATACGTAGAGATGCAACTATATGAAAATAAATGAGATGCAGGATTGGAACTGTGTGTCGTGCCAAATGAGGAAGGGAGTCGTGCCCAATTTCGTTTGGGAACCTACATCGTGCCGCTATTTTTCACGGTGTTAATGTAACCGCAGTCGTGCAGGTCGACGTATGCCCTGCGCCGTCGTCAACGCGCGCCGAAAGCGTATAGCTTCCCGCCGCGAGTCCCGCGTGATTCCACCGTGCGTATGGCCCGCTGCCGGAAATCTCGCCCCCGGTGGCCGTCCACGAATATGTCAGGGGATGTCCCGCGGAGTCGCTCGCATTCGCGGTTGCCTCCACGATGTCCGTCGACGCCACCGGTATGGAATTCTTGTCAACGACGCACGACGAAACGAGCCTGTCTTCCTGCGCCGCGGCCGTCGCGCGCTTCTCCCGCCACGAAGCCACTGTAATCTTCACCACAAATCCGTTTCGGTCCTTGTCGCTTGTCAGATTCAAGTTGTAGCGGTAGCCGATGTCGAGGGCCAGCTGCTTGATAGGGTAGATTCGCACGCCGTACAGCGAATCCACCGGATCGCGTGCGCCATAGGTTGTGTTCTGTGTCGCGGTTCCCACAAAAATCAGCCCCTCGTACTCGCTGATTACCTGCAGCCGCTTGTCAGGAAACATCAGGAAACCCGCGCCCACCTGCACCTGATCCGCCTGCTGGAGCGTCAGCGGCGTGCTGAATCCCGCGACGTCGTAAGACGCATTCGGCAGGATCCGGTACGACGCGTTGACCACAGCAACCAATGATTTGTGCATCAGCGCCTTGCTCGCCTGCAGGCCGATCTGGTAGCTGAACCGGCCGTTTTGCACTTGGTTGTAAATCAGATCGGAATATCCCGTCTTTGTCGGAAGGTAAAAATTATTGCTCACCGAAAGGCTCAGCTTGTTTCCGCGCCGCTCCGAGAGCAGCCCTATCTTGAATCCCAGGTTGAGCTCGCCATAGTCTCCCGAATTGCTTGCGGCATACGGAAAATCCTCCACATAGGCAGGGGGAAATCCCGTTGCGGGCAGCACCGAAGGATAAATCGTGTTCTTGTACATCGGATTCAGCGCGTTGACGGGCGAAAGGCTCAGTTCCGCCGGCTCGTCCACATGAAGGTGGTTCCACGCGTTGAACTCCACAGAAAACGACAGCCAGTTCGTCACGCCATACGCAAACGCCGGCTGCACCTGCAGTACGGTCACCGTCGCCGGCATTCGTGAAATCTTGCTCACGCCTCCTACAACATCCAACGATCCCTTCGAGAGCGTCTCGCCCGTCTCGAGGGTCAGAAGCCCCGGATTTCCCGACGATGCCGGCATCGGGTTCCACCGCGGCGCCTCCGAAGGAACCTCGTCAGAGGCCGATGGTGCAGGCTTCGCTGCGGCTGCGGCGTTTCCGGCAGCGGCAACACTAGTTTCTCCATCCTTCGCATCGGAGGAAGGAACTGCATTTCCGGAAGCCGCCTTGTCCGAAGCAGCAGGCTGCTTTGGCGCCGCGGACTTGTCCTCTCCCGCCAATCCTGCGCTCGCTACGCTCAAAAACACCAGCGCGGCCAGAGCGAAGTGCGCCCCAATTTTCATCGCTGCCTCCTGCCAGACTTTCCTCAAAGATTCGGTCCGGATGGCCCTTGCAGGATTCCCCAGCCGCCTGCTAGCCGCTGCGACCTTCGACGCCTCTTCCTGACCGCGAACGCACGCAGCTTGCTGGTATTTCTGGGAGCCCTGAATTTTAGGGAGACCGAATGAGCGGGGCGGATTATAGTTCACCCGCTCGCTGCCTCAAAAGAGGATTTTTCCCGCGCTTCCTCAATGGAGCCCTTTCCCTCCAGTCGCAGCTTTTCCCCGTCTCTGGTCGGTGCCGCCGACCAATCCGGTCTCGCTTAATTCGTTTGTTTGGAACTTCCCCGCAAGCGTTTCGCGTGGAAGCCCACCTGCACTCCGAATGTCCGCAAAGGCGCCAAGCCGCAATGAAAGGGACTACTTATGACCGGCGTTTCCTTGAGAAAGCTGGCAATCCTATCGACTGCCCTTCTAATGGCCTCGGCCGCTGTCGTCGCTCAGCAGAACGTGCCTCCGGATGCCGCGCCGTACGCGAGCGCCGGTGCTGTTCCCGCGGGGGCTCGGCTGTTGATTGAAATCGAGAATAACCTCGACACGAAGACCGCCCGCGCGGGCGATCCATTCTCCGCTCGCACTCTCGATCCTCTGGTCACTTCTGACGGACGCACCCTTCCCTCTGGTGCTGTGATTCGTGGGCACATCGACAAATGTGAGTCGGCGCATCAAGTCGGCCGCGCCCGCCTTTGGCTCGCTTTCGATTCAATCTCAACTCCTCGCGGCCGCGCGCCGATTGTCGCTGAGCTCATCGACGCTCCTGGCATTCATTCGATTCGCGTCGCCTACGACCACGAGGGCGAAATCCTCGCGGCCAGCGACAAGCGCCAGCAGGCGGAACTCGCCGCCGCGGCAGGAGCGCTCACGGGCGCGGCCGCCGGAGTCGCGTCCAAAGACGCGCGCGATGCGGCCACCGGTGCCGCTATCGGCGCACTCGCCGCGTTTCTTGTGACCTCGGGTCTCGGCCAGGACATTTTTCTTCCCAAGCAGACCAAGCTCGAAATCGTCCTCACCCACCCGCTCCTCCTCTACCCACGATAGAACCAAGTTTCCCGCTCTTCCTGTTAGCGAGCCTGCAGGTCGACACCATCACCTCCCCTTCCCTTGGCATTCCTTTGGACTGCTGCTACATTCAACCTCTGATGACCTCTTCCAACTCTTCTCTGCCGCGCATCCTGATCGTCGAGGATGAAGAAAACGCGCGCAAAGGTTATGAAGCTCTCCTCCGCCGCTGGAATTGTGAAGTTCTCGGCGTCGGCAGTGGCGAAGACGCCCTCGCCCGCTTTCAGGAATTCCGTCCCGGCGTGATCCTCGCCGACGTCGAATTGCCCGGCATGAACGGCCTTGATCTCATCCGCCAATTGGGCGATGCCATCCGTGAAATTCCCGTCATCGTCATCACGGGCCGCGGCAGCGACGAGCGCGTCGTGCAGGCCATCGAAGCCGGCGCCTTTTGGTACATTGAAAAACCTCTCAAGCCGCCCGTGCTGCAAGCGCTCCTCGAACGCGCCTTCGGCAAGGTGCGTGACCAGCAGGCCGTCGCCGCGCTCACGCGCCAGTTGCGCGAAGCGGGGAAGCTCGGCGCCCTCGTGGGCGCTTCGCCGGAAATGCAGGAGGTGATGCGCCAGGTGGAAATGGCCGCGCCTTCCACCGCCTCCGTACTCATCACCGGAGAGACCGGCTCGGGCAAGGAAATCGTTGCCCGCTCGATCCATATGCTCTCGCCCCGCACGAGCCGCCCTTTCGTCGCCGTCAACTGCGCCGCGATTCCCGAATCGCTCATGGAAAGTGAAATTTTCGGCCACGAAAAGGGCGCTTTCACCGGCGCGGCCGAACGCCGCATCGGCTGCTTCGAGCTCGCCGAAGGCGGCACGCTCCTGCTCGACGAGATCGGCGAAATGCCCGCGCAAACGCAGGCGAAATTGCTCCGCGTCCTCGAGGACCACAAGGTCCGCCGCCTCGGCAGCCGCGTCGAAACTCCCGTTGATGTCCGCGTCCTCGCCGCCACCAATAAAAATCCCGAACAGGCCGTCGCCGAAGGCCAGCTTCGGCAGGACCTCTATTTCCGCCTCAACGTCTTCCATATTCATCTGCCGCCCCTGCGCGAGCACAAGGACGACCTTCCTCTTCTGATCGACAGCCTTCTCGTCGATATTTCCGAAAAACATGGAAAGTGTGTCACCGGCGTCGGTCCCGAAGTCCTCGAACTTTTCATGTCCTATCCCTGGCCGGGAAATATCCGCGAGCTGCGCAACGTTCTTGAGCGCGCCGCCATCGCTTCCGATCGCGGCGTCATCTCTCGGGCGCATCTCCCGCCGGAATTTGGCCATGCGCACTCCATGGCTGCCGCCAACGGCCTTGCCTCTCTTCGCTTTCCCGTCGGCACCACTGTCGACGACGCCGAACGCGAGCTCATTTTGCAGACGCTTTCCGCGACCAACCAGAACAAGACGCGCGCGGCCGAGCTACTCGGCATCAGTCTCAAGACGCTGCACAACAAATTGAAGGAATACGAGGCGGGGCGGAGCGATGCGTCTCAGCCTGAAAACTAAGCTCACGCTGGTCATCTCGCTGCTCGTGCTTGCGGTCGTGGCCTTTGTGTCGAGCCTCTATCTCGGCCGGCTCACGCGCCAAGTCCTCCGTCAGGCTAGTGAACGTGCGCAATTCGTCGCCCAGGAAGTGTTTCTCGCCTGCCAGAATTCGCTCAGCGAAGCCGCCGAGCGCGGTGATACGCCCGCCTCCTCCAGTTCGGACGACCTTCGCGCATACGTCCAGCGCGCCTTCGACAACAGCAGCACTCTCAACTCCGTCATGGAGTCCGCCGTTGGCTATTCTCCGACCATCTACGAAGTCACCATCACCGACCGCGATGGCATCGTTCTCGTCTCAAGCGATTCCACTCTCCGCGGCCAGAAAATCCCTTCACGCCCCAACGTCACTTCGCTCGTCCACGCCGGTTTTTTCCGCGAATTGCAATCTCTCTACGGTCCGCAGCAAACTTTTGAATACTCCTATCCGTTTAATCTCGGCTCCGGCCCGTTCGGCGACATTCGCATCGGCCTTTCTTCCGCGCTCATACGCGACGAAATCACCCCCGCGCTCAAGACCGCTCTCTATTGGGCTCTCGGCTCCGTCCTTCTTTCGACTCTTCTTGTCTTTCTCCTCACCTCTCTCTCCCTTGCTCCCATCGTTCGCATCTCCAAACAGCTCGACCGAATTTCCGCTGGTGAATTCGATGTCGAGCCCGTCCGTCGCGGCGACGAGTTCGGCCAGGTCAGCACCAAAATCGTCGGCATCGGCAAACAGTTGCGCGAAGTCCGCGAAGTCTTCAGCAACCTCCGGGAAAATCTCGATCAGGTGATGAGCGGTCTCGCCGACGGCATGTTGCTGTTCAATTCCTCCGGCCGCGCTGTCCTGATTTCTCCTTCCGTCGAAAAATTTCTCGGCGGCCGCCCCGCCGAACTTTCTGGCCGCCGCGTCAGCGAAATTTTTCCTCCCGGCCATCCCGTGCGCGAATCGCTCAGCATCAACGGCGAGGAGATCGCCCCGGTCGAAAGCGCCGAAGCCGTCCTCAACGGCCGCGATGGCGCGCGCCGCGTCGGCCTCAGCGTTCAGGCGATTCGCGAACATGGCGTCCGCATGGGCACGCTCGTCACCGTCCGCGATGTCGAGTCCATCGAGCGTATTGGCTCGCAGCTCGAAGTCTCCGAGCGTCTCGCCGCTCTCGGCCGCGTCACCGCCGGCGTCGCCCACGAAGTGAAAAATCCTCTCAACTCCATGCGCCTCTGGCTCGAAGTTCTCAAGGGCAACATGCCCGTCGCTCCCGAGCCTCAGCAGGCCGTGAAAATGCTCGACAGCGAAATCGACCGTCTCGACCGCGCCGTGAAGACCTTCCTCAATTTCACGCGCCCGGTGGAACTGAAGCTCGAGGAAATAAATCTTCCCTCGCTCCTCGAAGAAGTTCTCGACGCCGCGAATCCCGCCATCCGCAAGGCCGGTGTCGAGCTTCGGGTCGACGTTCCCGCCGAATTTCCTCCTGTCCGCGCCGACCGCCAGCTTCTTCACCAGGCCATCCTCAATCTCCTTCTCAACGCTTCCGAGTTCACGCCCCAGGGCGGCCGCATCAGCCTCAGCCTCCGCCTCACCAGCGATTACGCTGTTATCGCCGTCTCCGACACCGGCAAGGGCATCTCTCCCGAAGACCAGAAGAAGATTTTTCAGCTTTTTTTCACCACGCGTCCCGGCGGTACCGGCATCGGCCTGGCAAACTCATTTCGATTTGTGCAATTGCAGAATGGTCGGATAGAATTCGACTCGGAAGCCGGCCGGGGCACCACCTTTCGCATCCAGTTGCCTGTGCTCCCGTCCGGCGAGTTCCCGGCTGCCCGGGTGAAGGATTCCGGCCAGTCGTTGGCAGAAAAGAGCCCTTGAATGCCCAGCCCGAAGTCCTACGGTCGAGTTGTGCCCGCAGGTTTGGCTTTCATGCTGTGCCTGGGCTTGGCTGCCTGCACGCATAAGGAAGTTCACACCGTTCCGCCCGTTCCCTCGCCGCCCGTCGCGCCCGTTGAAAATAAACCAGCCGCCACAGCTCCCGCTCCGCCTAAGGTAGATACGCAGCCGCAATCGGCCACCTTGCCTCCTTCCGAGCCGGTCAATCTTCCTCGTCCCAAGCCTCGCCACACAAACGGCGAGCATTCTTCGGACACCGACCAGCCCGCGCACCCCACGGCGCCGCAAATTTCTCCTCAAATGTCTCCCGGCGACCAGGCCAGCATGGAGCGCCACACCAACGAAGACGTTGCTGCCGCCCAGGCCAATCTTGCGCAGACTGCCAACAAGCGTCTCAGCGCTCCCCAGCAGGATCTCGTTGACAAAATCCGCAGCTTCCTCGACCAATCTGCCGACGCCAGCAAGAGCGGTGACTGGGCCCGCGCGCAAAACCTCGCGCAGAAGGCTCGCCTCCTCTCCGTCGAGCTCGTCAACTCTCTTTGAACTCCTTGTAGCGCCTGCCTGCGGGACGCCATCCCCTTTGCTGCTAAAATCATTCGCGATGAAAACAACGGACGTTGCCATCATCGGCGGCGGCATCATCGGCGCATCCATCGCCATGGAACTCTCCGCCCGCCGCGTCTGTGTCTCATTGTTCGATCGTCAATCCCCCGGCTGCGAAGCTTCTTGGGCCGCCGCCGGAATGCTCTCGCCCGCTCCCGATGGCCTTCCCGCCATTCCCTTGATTCCTCTCGCCCGCGAAAGCCTGCGCATTTATCCCGCATTCGTCCAGGCCGTCGAGGCCGCCTCTTCCCGCTCCGCTGATTTCGAGCGCGACGGCGCAATTCATCTCTTCGCAGGCGAGAATAGTCCAGCCGAACGCGACGCCGTCGTCTCCCAATATCGCTCCCTCGGCCTCGCCATCGACCCTCTCCCCATCGATGAAGCACGCCGCCGCGAGCCCTTCATCGGCCCGCACATCTCCGCCGCCGCATGGAATCCCGACGAAGCGCGTGTCGACCCGCGCCATCTCACCGCCGCCATTCTCGCCGCCGCGCAAAATCTTGGCGCGCGCATTCGCCACGACGCTCGCATTGAAAAAATTCTTTTCGATGCCAACCGGTGCACGGGCCTCGCGCTCGCCTCCGGCGAGGAAATTTCCGCGGCTCACGTCGTCCTCGCCGCCGGTTCTTTTTCTGGCGGAATTCTCGGAGATGCCGCCCCGCGCATCGCACCCACGCATCCCGTTCGCGGCCAGATGCTGGCCCTGCGCGCGAAAGGCTGGCAACTCCGCCACGTTCTCCGTTCTGAGCACGCCTATCTCGTCCCGCGCAAAGACGGCCGCATCATTGCCGGCAGCACTCTCGAAGACGCCGGCTTCGAGAAATGCGTCACTCCTGCCGGTCTGCAATCGATTCTCTCCGCCGCCATCGAAATGGCGCCGGTGCTCGCCTCCGCCGAAATTGTCGAGACGTGGTCCGGCCTTCGCCCCGGCACTCCCGACGAGCTTCCGCTTCTCGGGCCAACAAATATCGAAGGCCTAATCGTCGCCACAGGACACTATCGCAACGGCATCCTGCTCGCGCCCGTCACCGCTCAGCTTGTCCGTGAATGGATTCTGGAAGGAAAAACTTCGTTCGACGCTTCTGCCTATTCACCTCTTCGCTTCGCTCCTTGAGAGCAATTGATTCGAGACAATGCTGTCATTCCGGGGAGCGAAGCGACGAGGAATCTGCTGTTGCAGTTTTCTTTTGGCTCGAACTACCTGATCAACTTTCTTAGCACAAACCTTTCACCCGAGCCTTGAGGCGCCGGCCTCAAGGTCGGGGGCTAGACATCGCCGCAGCTCGGGTCTTCAGGCCAGACCCTAGGCCGTTCCAAAAACACTAAAACGGGATCTTTTGCCTCACCGGCTCGCGATTCGGCGGCCCTGCCAGCGCCGACGACTGTCCCGGCGACGAGAACTGATCTTTGCTCGCATCGAGAAATATCGGTCGCTCCAGCACCGCCTCCACCGTCGAACCGCGCGGCAGCTCCGCATCCGGCCCGCGCGTCAGCAGCACGGTCATCAATCCCGCCGCCGCTCCAATGCCTGCCCCGATCCCCGCTCCCTTGCCGCTCTGCGCTGCCACGCCGCCAATACCCGCTCCGATCGCCGTGCCTTTGATGATCGTTCCCGCATCAGAAGCTTTGTCCGAATCGCCCTTGATTTTTCCTTCGCCGTCGACGGTCTCGCCTCCGCCCGTTCCCGCTCCGGTCGGTTCCGCGTTCAGGTTCACCATGTAAGAGTTCGGCAGAATCAGCGTGTTCAGCTTGATCATCAATTCCGCGCGTCCCTTGATTCGTCCTGCGCGTTTCGAATCCGTCACTTCGCCGCTCACGTACGATCCCGCCGGAATCGCCACTTTTCCGTCAACCATAACGGGGAAAGTGGTCTCGAAATACACCGGATCGCCGGCACGCGCGCTGCGCGTCGAAATTCCGTTGTGCAGCAGCAGCGAAAGATGCGTTCCCGTCGGCACTTCTATTTTTGGCCCCGCGCTTGGCGCGCTCGCCGCTGCCGCCGCGGCGGGAGGAAGCGGCGGAGGACGCCGCACGAGTTTGGGGTCATTCTTACTGTCGCTCGTCGGCCCGCTCGGATTGGCCGGAGCGCTCGCGGAAGGATTGGGCGCAGGGGCCGTTGTGGAAGGATTGTTCTGCTGCGCGGGCGTCGAGCTGGTTGTGGGATTGTTTTGCTGCGCGGTTGCAGGCATCGGGCCCGCCGTGCTCTGCGCCATCGCCGGCAGCGCTGTTGCGGCGGCGAGCAGGATCGCTACGGCAGCGAGCGGCACCGCGATCGCAACACCGCAAAACCATCCGCGCCTTCGCATCAGGTCTCCCATCAGCATAGGGATGCCTCTCCGCCTTCCCCGGATGCCCCCAGCATAGTCCTTTCGCGCCAGCTTGCGCCACCGGGCGCCGCCGCGGCGTTTCCGCTTCCCGCAGGGGCACGCCTGCCTGGCGGCGGGCAGGGCAAGTCGCGCCCGGATGAATCCATGAGACGTTGTAGTGATTCAAAAGGCCTTCGCAGAATTGCCGGCATACCCTCGATTTTGTTGCGAACCGGAAAGAGCGCGATCGTGTGATTTGTAGGAGTTACGGCGAATCCGGTTTTTGCGTGTGTTGCGAACCAGAGCGCATTGGAGGCCGCATTTTCGCTCGGGAGGAAGGGAATCGCACCCTCGAAAGTGTTGCGATTAGAAATGTGTCCGACTGAGTGTTTTCTTGCACTTGCGGCGATTTCTATCTTTCGGTGTGTTGCGAATAGATTCTGGTGGCTGGAGGCTAGAAGGCCTGGGAGGGGGGCTATGAGTTTGTGAATTGGTGCTGCGAGGCGCGCTTTCATTACTCATTATACTATTCCGGTCAAGTGATGCTGTGTGGACTGCGTGGACTTGAGAGACCGACGCGCCCTTTTCTTGTGGCCATTATTACCTTTTTGGAAAAGTACCATTGAGTGCTTCTGTCACGGACCACAAGCTGGACTTGCACGCTTTTAAATCGATGCATCGAAAAGTCGAGGAGACGAGACAGTGATGAAAGTTCTTACAGCATTCCTAGCCCTATTGACGTTCGCAGGCTTCGCGTTCGCTCAAGCGCCGGACCCCTCAAAATGGATGTGTCGAAACCTCGCGGATTCCGGCGGGTTCGTTTATCAAGGCGAGACCACATTCGGCTCTCAAGCCTGCCGTCCAACTCAGCAAGCGTCACAGCCGGTTGCAATAGCAGCTTCTCCGACCACCGCCGCGTTGGCCCGGGCGCAAACGCCAGCATCAATGCAACGAGAAGCGGTGGCTCAGGTCGTTGTTCCGGCGCCCAACACGGTATTCATTGCACCGATGGACGGATTTGAAACCTACCTCTCTGCCGCCTTCGTCAAGAAACAGGTTCCACTGACCGTGGTCGGCGATGAGGCGCATGCGGCTTACGTCATTCGCGGCACCTCGGAGGAGAAAAAGGCAGGATGGGCGAAGATGGCTTTCACGGGGAGCATACACTCAGACGACGCTGCCAGCATTCAGATGATTGACCAGAAAACCGACGCCGTCGTATTTGCTTACGCGGTGAACAAGAAGAATACCTGGCACGGCGAACAGACGACTGCCGAAGCCTGCGCGAAGCACCTGAAGGAACAATTGGAGAAGAAGTAGGCTGCCGCGGTGCAGTCTGTCAAGTGTGGTATCAAGCGCATTGAACGGTTAGAAGCGGGCTGCTCAAGAACCAGAGATTAAAAGTCTTAGCAAGAGGCTGGACGCTTGTTTTGCAGACTTCGATACAACGCTGCGCGCGGTCGGCCGTGTTGCCGACGACATGCGTCTCGGACAAGGATAGGGGGCTGGATCTGGCTTGTGCCGAGGGCTTCGGTGAGTGAGCGAATCCCAGGAGTGGTGTGAATGAGAACCGTGGGGTCGGAAACAGTCTTTCCTAGCAAAGAACGTCATGACTTTCTCTTTGCATGGAAGCCGGAGTACTGGTCGCACGAGAATCCTCGAAACCTCGTTGAGGCCTTCCGGGCGACCGGCACGACAGAAGAATGGTGGCGCTGTGCCGCACATAAGAAAATCCATCTTGGTGACCGCGCCTACCTTCTAAAGCAAGGTAGGCCAATTGGCATCTTTGGCAGAGGGACGGTTGTCGCTAAACCTGAGAAGGACTCGCCGGGGCTTCGAGGGAAAAGTGCCAAGCAAGTTTTGATTCGCTTCGAAGCATCACGAGACGGCGTGTTATGGGACCCCGAGGAGCGGTTCCTTGTCGACGAAACTCAGCTCCTGGACCTGCCAGCACCGAAGAAGCAATGGCAAAATCAGGCCTCCGGCATCACCTTGGAGCCAAAGGCGGCACGTGCGATCGACAGTATAATCCTGGACTCGATCCTGCTTGGCCGCGGTCAAAGCTCTTCGGCAGATGAGGTGGCTCAGGAAGTCGCGCGTCGAAATAAGCTGATTGAAC
>Ga0335074_10012268_pt1 | contig 12019 bp, 9 predicted proteins | sample Lox_Sample_23_FD_206715 | JGI IMG/M metagenome (GOLD analysis project Ga0335074, IMG submission 206715) | Soil microbial communities from Loxahatchee National Wildlife Refuge, Florida, United States - Lox_Sample_2.3 | ecosystem: Environmental > Terrestrial > Soil > Wetlands | place: USA: Florida...
CGTCGTAAAGTCTAGCGGCGAGGTGAAATATGATAGCCAGGCAGCCGTTCGGAAGTACCGGCCATGAGAGCACTCGCGTAATCTTTGGTGCAGCGGCGCTCGGCGCGATGAAGCAGGATAAGGCGGATTCAATTCTCGATATCCTGCTCGAATATGGCGTCAACCATATCGATACTGCGGCCGCCTACGGCGAATCGGAACTGCGTATCGGCCCTTGGATGCGCGAGCATCGCCGGCATTTTTTCCTCGCGACCAAAACTGGCGATCGCACCTACGATGAGGCGCGCGCAAGCCTCCATCGTTCGCTCGATCGCCTCAAAGCAGATCAGATCGATCTAATCCAGATGCACAATCTGGTGGAGGAAACCGAATGGCAGATGGCCTTCGGACCGCGCGGCGCACTTGAGGCCTTGATCGAAGCGCGTACGCAGGGACTGGTACGTTTCATCGGCGTGACCGGGCACGGCTCGCAAGTGGCCGCAATGCATTTGCGCAGCCTGGAGCGTTTCGCGTTCGATTCGGTATTGTTTCCGTACAACTTCACGATGCTGGAAATCGATCAATATGCGAAAGATGTCGATGCATTGATCAAGTTGTGCGATAAGCGCGGGGTGGCCAAGCAGACGATTAAGTCGGCGGCGCGCCGGCGATGGCAAAATGGCAACGAGCGCAAGTTCAGTTGGTACGAACCGCTGCGCGAACGCGACCCAATTCGACGCGCCGTACATTTCGTCTTGAGCCGTCCGGGGCTTTTTCTCAACAGTTCCAGTGACACCACTATCTTGCGCGATATTCTCGACTCTGCGTCTGAGCCCCCAATGCCGCCGGCCCGCGAAGCAATGGAAGCCGATGTGGGTGATTATGCGATGGAGCCGCTTTTCCTCCCCGGCATCTCTGACCGCATCTGATCACCCTCGGGCGCTGAATCAATTGGGCCAGTACCAGCTTCGAGCTTGAGCGAGAGGGCTTGATCGTGCGAAGTCTGTCGGCACGATAGGGCTTGGCGCTGTTTTGTGGTTTTCCGTCCGGCCCGAAAGGAATCAAGCGGATGGATTTTAATTACAGCGTAGAAGACGAAGCTTTCCGATCGGAGTTTCGGACCTGGCTCGAAGCCAACGCTCCTCCGGAACCGATGCAGTCGCTTGCGGGTGGATTTGAGCAGGACGAAGCGGACTGGAAGCGCAAGCTTGGCTGGTTTCGCAAGCTCGCTTCGGGTGGATGGACCTGCGTCGATTGGCCGCGTGAATTCGGGGGACGCGGACTCAGCCTTTTGAAGACGATCATCTATCATGAGGAGTTGCAGCGCTTTAATGCTGCGCTACCTTTCATCGGCTCGGGACCTTCGCTGGTCGGACCGACGTTAATGCAGTGGGGCACCGAGGAGCAAAAACAGCGTTTCGTTCCAAAGATCGTTAGCGGTGAAGAGGTATGGTGCCAGGGCTACTCGGAGCCGAATTCCGGCTCGGACCTCGCCTCGCTCCAGACTCGCGCGATGGAGGATGGCGATTACTTTCGTATCAATGGGCAGAAGATCTGGACTTCCCAGGCACAATACGCTGATTGGGCTTTCGTGCTTTGCCGGACCGACCCGGATGCGCCAAAGCATCGCGGAATCAGTTATCTGCTGGTCGATATGAGGACACCTGGAATCACGGTCCGGCCGCTCGTCCAGATGAGTGGTGCACCCGGATTCAACGAGGTCTTTTTTGACGACGTCCGAACGCCCAAGAAAATGCTGGTCGGCGAGAAGAATCATGGATGGCAAGTCGCGATCGCTACGCTGATGTTCGAGCGTGGTGTAAGTGGCGGCGGCCAGCCGCTTCTTGCTGTAACTGATGAACTAGTCAGTCTAGCCCAACGCATCCAGCGCAACGGATCTCCTGCGTGGGAGGATGCGGGTGTGCGTCAACAGATCGCGGAATTCAAGTGTGAAGCAGAAGCCCTCAGATATACGAATCTGCGCAACTTGACGCGGCGGCTCCGCGGGCTACCGCCCGGAGCAGAAGGCTCAATCATGAAGCTTTGCTCGACGGAGTTGAATCTGCGGATCGAGCTGTTCGCAATGGAACTATTGGGGCCGTGGAGCCAACTCGAATTCATGGCGCCGGGCGCGATTGACGAGGGGCGATGGTCATATCGGATGTTGAGTGCTCGCGGCGGCACTATCGCCGCGGGAACAAATCAGATTCAGCATAATATAATCGGTGAGCGTGTCCTCGGGCTGCCTAAAGGGTGAGGGATTTACACTAGCTACTCAACTTTTAGAACAAAACTAGATGTCTCTTCGCAGTTCATCGCCGAAGGCTGGGCGAGCCACGGAGTTGAACTCATGATCCCAGCGCGGACCGTGATCGATCTTTTCGTCAAGCGTCCGAAGATGAGCGAGTTCGTGCACCAGCGTCTCGAAGCTGTAGCGCTGGGTGTGGCGGCCAATCAGAATGCGCTTGCGATCGTGGAGCGTCACGCCGCATACACGTCTGCCGAACACCTGCTGGATTACAGTCTTGCGAACCATATAGACTCGCCAGCCTGGCGGCATTGGATCGGGCCAAACGCGTGACCACGTTTCCCGTGCAAGCTCCGTAATATCCTTGCGCCTGATCGTTCGTTCCAGACTAGCCATTACTGACTTTCCGATTAGTGGCTATGCCTCACATTCGAACGCTCAACTAGACTCCTTTGAAATTCGCCCGGCGCTTCTGTAGGAAGGCGCGCACGCCCTCTTTGAAGTCCGCTGTGGAGCCCGCGCGGCGTTGCATCTGGCGTTCGAGGTTCAACTGTTCCTCGTAGGTATTGTCGGGACTGTCCCAATAAAGCTGGCGGATGAGCCCCAATGCGACGGTTGGTCCGGAGGCCAGCTCTCGTGCCATTTCCAGCGCATTCTTCATCAGCTCGTCGTCGGCAAAAACCCGATTCACCAGCCCCCATTCAAGGGCCTTGGCGGCAGGCAGCTTTTCGCCTAGCAGCGATAGTTCGATTGCGCGCGCCTTGCCGATCAAACGGGGCAATAGCCAAGTCGATCCGCCATCCGGCACGAGACCAATTCGCCGAAACGCCTGGAGGAAATAGGAGGACTTGGCGCAGAGCACCAGGTCGCCCATCAACGCGAAACTCATTCCCACTCCCGCAGCAGCACCATTAACTGCAGTAATAAGCGGAACCGGCAACTCGCGGAGACGGCGGAGAAAAGGATGAAAAACCGTTTCCAGTAGCGAGCCGGCATCGCCACGCTCACCGGGCGATGGTTGCAGATTGGCGCCCGCGCAAAAGCCTCGTCCTTCCCCGGTAATAATCACGCATCGCACTTCATCGCGGCGGTGCCCAACTTCATCCAGTGCCTTCATCAGGCCGCGCACCATTTCGGGCGAGACCGCGTTCATCACCTCGGGGTGGTTCAGCTTGATGATCCCGACAGTTCCATCGATCTCCAGCTTTGCACGTTCAAATTCCATGACGTCTCCCACTGCTCAAGTGTAGCGCATTTAGAGCGAATGCCTTGCCCGAGTGCTTGCTAACACTGCCGCAGCGGTTTGTGCAAGACAAGCATCGGCCTGTTCGATCGACCTTGAGCGGCAGCGACGATCTTTTCAAAGGCTACCTGCGATTGGCCGAAAGAAAGGTTGGCAGTGAGTGCTAGCAATCCTTGGCAATCATGAGGGCGAACTTGGCAATTGATGATGTCGCATGTTGAAGATTGGCGTCTTTTAGGTTGGCACTGCCTGTGCGTAGGAATCCAAGAAACCCAAAGCTAACGTTTTGACACCAAAGGAAGGAGATTTGCGATGTCACGATCAGCAGACGACTTACTAAAAGCCTTTGACGCCGCCATCAATGCCTTTATTAATGCGAAGTCGAAAGGAAATTACGATGCACTGCTACCGTATCTATCAGCTGATATCGTGATGAAGAGGGTGAGAGGCCCGGAATCGGTGACTGGGAATTACGACGTGATAGAGTATTTGAATTGTAGCCAGACGGGTAAATGGCCGAGGGTTGATTACAACTATAAAGACCTTTACCCATATGTGGCTGGTGACTATGGCACCGTCACCTGCGCAAAAGGGACGTACACCGATCCTTCAGGGACCCTGAACGTTCAGGTGGCCTTCTGTTTCAAGTACGACGCTGCACACGACCAGTGGCTAGTCGCCAACGCAAACTGCACCCCGATTAAGCAATAGCATGGAGCGGTAAAGTACCCCAGCAACGCAACTTGAATGGATGCGGTGCGTTTCCTGTGAATGCAGAGTCCTTACCTGAAGGGCGCTTGGAGGAGCATGGCAAAGGTGCTCCTCTAGTTTCGCATCTTCCGATGGATGCTCTAGTCAAATACTACGATGGTAAGACGCGGGCTATTCTCCATCGGTACGGTCCGGGGCCGCGAGTTCATTATCACACCGGGCTGATAGACGAGCCGCCCTGTCCAGGGCTGCCGTCCCTAGAGTATCGAAAGCAATTAGTGGCGTCGCAGGAACGGATGCTGCGCTATGCCAGCCGGGCATGGCAACTAAAAGAAGTACCATTTAGTGACGTGCTCGACGTCGGCTGCGGGCTTGGCGGCAGCGCCATATGGATCGCGCAGGAGTTTGGCGCGCAGGTTACAGGAGTGACGATCGCGGCGTCTCATCTGGGCTTGATCAAAAGATTTGCGGCTGAAGCTGGAGTGGATTCGCTGGTGCGCCCCTTCCTTTGCGACGCACTGACAATGCCCGGTGAGAGTTGTTTCGATGTGGCGCTGGCGATCGACAGCTCAAGCTCATTTGATCGAGGACCGTGGTTCCATCGCCTCCGCAAATTGTTGCGCACGCGCGGCCGCGTCTTCATCTTCGATTGTTTTCTCGGGCGGCCTGAATATGAAAAGCCATTCAATCACCATTGGTGTGCGCGGATCGGATCGGTAGGTGAATACGTAAGTGCGGCGCACGAGGCTGGATTCCGACTGGAGACGGTCGAAGATGTTTCAAGTCAGGCTCGTCACTTCTGGACGACGACTCTAGCGCTGATGCGGGTCGAAGCGCATGAAGCACGATCCAGTTGTAGCGAAATTAAAAGTCTCGATGAGTCAGTTAGTGTCCACCGCTTAGTACGGAGAGGCCTGGATGATGGCGGATTGAGTCACTTACTGCTGAGCTTCGTGAAGGCTTAACCATACAGTCTAAGGCGTCGTGTCGGAATGTTAGTGACACTAGCTTAGTGCACTTAGCAGGATCTGGGCATCTTGCAGGTCTGCCGTTTCAAAGCCTTCCGTGAACCAATTATAGATCGGTGCGAGCAAGTCACGCGCCGAATCGCGATTGCCGTTCGCTGCAAGCAGCCGCGCAAGGCTCATCGCGGAACGCAACTCCCAAGACTTGGCGCTCATTTTCTGGGCGAGCGCTAGAGCTTCGCGAAAGCTGGCCTCCGCCGATTCAACCTGATTCTTCTTTAGCAAAAGCTCGCCGCGCACTCTGAGAGTCTCAGGGCGGTCGACTAGTTCGTCGGGATGCACTTCGAGCGCTTGCTGGATTGTGACGAGCGCGCCGTCAAGAGCGCCTGCGCAATCCTGCGCCTCCGCCAGATACATCGTCCAAGTGCTGATACCCATTCGCGTACCGATTGCGCGCCAGCCAGCGATACCCTGGCTAATCAGTTCGACTGCCTCGGCCGGATTGCCGGAATGCATTCGCACAACGCCTAGAGCACATCGCGCACGTGCCACGGGATTGGGAATGTTATGCTTTTGCCCTCTTTCTAGCGCGCTCAGGGCAAACGCCTGAGCGCGTTCGTAGTCTCGAAAATAAAGCTCGAGCCGCGCGGCAAAATACTCAGCATTGGCGAGATCGAACGGGCCGCCGAGGGCAGCAGCGGCCATCATGTCGGCCTCACGCCGGCGAGCGAGAGCTGGGCGGCCCAGAATCCATGCGTTCATACCGCCAAAACCAAAGTTGGTGATGGTGGTCAATGATGGCTGCTCAAAGCGCCCGTCACGCGCCGCTTTCACGGCTGCAGCGAAATGTTCCTCGGCTCCCTGAAGATCACCACGCCAATAGCAAGTCGTGCTTTGGCGCTGATGAGCGGTGCCTAGATCTATCAAATCAGGATGACGAGTGGCGAGATTCAGGGTTTGGTCGAGCATCGACGCGACGGCAGACAACTGGCCTGAAATGAGCAGACTGGTACTCCGCGAGGTGAGCCACTCAACCATTTGCTTCAGGTTCCCGTTTTTCTCAGCGAGGGCAATGGCGCTCTCGACCGCGGCTATCGTTTCCGGTGCGGCGAATCCACTCGTGACGTACAGCATCGAGACGACTGATTGCCTAAGTTCAAGCTCGCGCATTTCGTCGTCGGGCAGTTTCGCCATGATGCTCAAGATCGCGACGGCCTGCTGATAGCTTTCAAGCGCTTCTTTGAAAGCGTGACGGGCTTGCGCGGTCTTCCCCGCCCTGGACCATTCGGCGATCGCGGAACGCATCTCGCCTGCCTCAGTCCAGTGGCGCGCGAGAATTTCGGGGTGCGTTTCTCTCAGAACGGTGAGCTGTTCATCGATCGTGCGCGCGACGCGGCGATGCAATTCTCGGCGGCGCGTCTTGAGCAGCGCTTCATAGGCAGTATCACGGACGAGCGCGTGCCTGAATTGGTAAGTGGCATCCGGAATAGTGCCAGTGACGTAAAGCATGTTTGCTTCGCCAAGCTGGCGCAGCGCGCGCTGAAGTTCTTGTTCTGCGATCGGGTGAACCGCGCGCAATAGTTCGTAAGAGAAGTCGCCGCCGAGCACGGCGCCAACCTGGGCAACCTCTTTGGCGGAGCCTAGCCGATCGAGCCGGGCCATTAGTGAGTCATGCAGACTCGCCGGTACTCCCAGACCGGTTATGTGCGCATCGCGGCTCTCAAGGACTGCGCGGGTAATTTCCTCGACGAAAAGCGGCACGCCGCCGGTGCGCTCGACAACGGCCGTGATAGTTTGAGCCGGCAAGGCGTCGTCAGCCGCCACACTCTCCACCATCGCGCGGGCATGGGAGGCGCTCAAACGGTCGAGATTGATTTGCCTATGATGCTCCCGCACCGGCCATTCGCGCTGGAACTCGGGCCGCGCGGTATAGATTAAAAGCAGAGGCGCGGATGCCCCTTGATCGACGAGAAGCTGGATGAGCTCGAGCGTCGACGGATCGGCCCAATGTAAATCCTCAGTTGCGATCACCATCGGCTGCGCGCGTGTCCCCGCCAGCACCCATTCAACCAAGGTTTTCAACTGCGCTTGGCGCTGAAGTTCGGGGGGCATTGTCAGGCGTGGATAATTCTCGGGTAATGGCAGATTCAATAATGGCGCGATCAGAGGAAGGGCTTCACTAGCTCTGACTCCAGCCTGTTTAAGAGTTTGTGCGAGCTGGACAACGAGTTGGTCGGAGGAGTCTTCACTACGCGATCCGAGCAAGTCGTGAATTACTTCGACAACCGGATGAAAGGGGGTATTCTGCAAAAAAGGCGAGGCTGCGACCCCGACCCAAGTGTGCGGCGTGCCGGCGATTTGCTCGTGGAAGCGCTGCACTAGGCGCGACTTGCCAATCCCGGCTTCTCCCACAATCAAGGCCACTTGCCCGTGGCCCTCGAGCGCGCGTTCCCAAAGCTCCAGAAGCAAGGCAAGCTCGTTATCGCGACCGATGAACGGGATCAGCCCGTGAGAGGCTGCTGCCGCCTCGAGCCGTCCACGAACTCCGCTTGGGCGAATGACGCGGAATTGCCGCACCGGCCGATCGACGCCCTTGAGAGTTTGGGCGCCACAATCCTCAACGATGAACAAACCGGCAACCAAGCGATGGACCGCCTCGCTGACCAGCACAGTTCCAGGCGGCGCGGCAGCTTGCAGGCGCGAAGCGATGTTCGGCGTTGGGCCAAAAACGTCGGCACGCTTGCCAACGCTAAAGTCAACTACTACGGAACCTGAGTCGATACCAACGCGGGCCGACAATCCATTTTGTGGCCGTTTCTCGTTGAACTTCGTGACTTCGGCGAGAATCGCCAGCCCGGCGCGGATAGCCCGCTCCGCGTCGTTATCGTGAGCCTGAGGCCAGCCGAAATAAGCCATAACGCCGTCATTCAGGTACTGAGCGACGTGGCCGCCGAAGTGAACTATCGCCTCGGTTGCGGACCAGTGGAAGGCCGCCACGGCATTGCGCCATTCCTCGGGATCAAGCTCTGCCGAAATGCCGGACGTAGTCGCCAGATCACAAAAGAGAACGGTCAAATGCCGCCGCTCGCCGGGAGGAGTTACGCGGTTTTGATTGCTCTCCGGGCGGAGAGTACTGCGAGCATTAAGTGGCTCGGCGCATCGCGGACAAAATTCGGCGTCCGGCGAATACTCGAACTGGCATTTCGAGCAACGGGCTTCAAGGGAAGCGCCGCACTGAGTGCAGAACTTCCGATGGTCTCCATTGTTGGCTGCACAGTTTCGGCACCGCATCGAGCGACCCTTTATCCTCGCACGAGGTCGAGATTCCTTGTAGCTCTACCAACAACTGCTAGCTAGAAGTGAGTGAAGCCTATCATAGATGTTCAAATCCAGTCGCTATATCTTTAGCTTTTTTGGTTCGCAATACGCGCTGTCTCTGCGTTACCGGCCTGGCATATTTGATAGTCAGGTCTCTCTCTGAGGCGGGCGTTAGCTTGTCTCGTCGAAGACGGCCGGAACGCGAGCGCTTGAAAAAGCGATGGTTTCGCGGCAAGTGTCTTGGTCAATAGAGGAGGACTGACATCATGAGTGAAGCAGTCACTGAGCCGACACAGAATCAAATTCCAACCGCTGAAGAACTAGGTTTCGATCCCGGATTGTTGCGAGAGAAGTACGCCGCCGAACGGGCCCGGCGGATCCGCGCAGAGGGCAACAGCCAGTATCAGGAGATCACCGGAAAGTTTGCACACTTCAACGAGGATCCGTACGCCGAACCGGGTCTGGTGCGTGACCCACTAAACGAAGATCTAGATGTCGTGATCATCGGTGGCGGTTTCGGAGGAATGCTTGCTGCGGTGCGGCTGCAAGAGGCCGGAATAAATACTTTTCGGATCATCGAGAAAGCTGGAGATTTTGGCGGCACCTGGTATTGGAACCGGTATCCCGGCGCTCAATGCGACGTCGAGGGCTACCTTTATCTGCCGCTACTGGAAGAGACCGGGTACATTCCCAAGGAAAGATACTCCTTCGCGCCGGAGATTTTTGCCCACGCCCAGCGGATTGGCAAACAGTTCCATCTTTATGAGAACGCCTGCTTTCAGACCCGAATCAAAGAAGCGCGATGGGACGACGAGGCCGGACGCTGGACCGTTACCACGGATCGAGGCGATGTATTTCGGGCGCGCTTCGTCATCATGTCGAGTGGGCCGTTGAACAAGCCGAAGTTGCCAGGGATTCCGGGCATTGAGAAATTCCGGGGACATACTTTCCATACGAGCCGGTGGGACTATGACTATACCGGCGGGGATACGACCGGGCGACTAGACAAACTCAGTGACAAACGCGTGGGTATCATCGGAACCGGAGCCACCGCGATCCAGTGTATTCCGCATCTCGGCAAGCACGCGCAGCGGCTTTACGTCTTTCAGCGCACTCCATCCTCAGTTGACGAACGGAACAACACGCCAACCGATCCCGCCTGGGCGAAAAAGTTGAAGCCCGGATGGCAAGAATATCGAAATCGAAACTTTACCGCCCTTCTGGATGGTGTCGAACTTGAGCGCGACGAGGTTCGTGACAAGTGGACGAGCCCGCTCAAGAAGCTGGGTGAACTGATCTCAGGCAGGGGGGATACGAAGCTTTCCGCCGATGACAAAGCAGCGTTAGCGGAGATCGCCGACTTTCAGAAGATGAACGAGATTCGCAATCGCGTGTCCGCGGCGGTGAAGGATCAGGCGACGGCTGAAGCCCTCAAGCCGTGGTTCGGGCAGTGGTGCAAGCGGCCGACTTTCAATGATGAGTACCTGCCGACCTTCAACCGGCCCAACGTCAAGTTGATCGATACCGCCAGCCACCCGATCGAACGCGTGACCGAGAAAGGCTTGGTCGTCGATGGCGTCGAGTATGAAGTGGATTGCTTGATCTTTGCCACGGGATTCGAGGTTGGGACGGCGTACACGCGGCGGGGAGAGTTCGCGATGCATGGGCGTGACGGTCTTTCGCTCGCCGATTATTGGGCGAACGGAATGCGCACCTATCATGGCTTCCTTTCTCACGGGTTCCCGAACTGTTTTCACATGGGGCTGACACAGACCGGCCTGACGGCAAACTTCACCTACATGCTCAACAAGCAGGCTCATCACGTGGCGCAACTCATCACGCTGGTCAATCAGCGCGAGGCGAAATCAATCGAGCCGACGCCTGAGGCCGAAGCGGAATGGGTGCGGATCGTGAACAGTCCCAATCCGATGACAAACTATCAGAGCGTCTGCACGCCCGGGTATTACAACGGCGAAGGGACGAGCGAGGGCGGATTCCTTCAGGCGGTCTATCCGAAAGGCGCGCTGGCTTTCTTCGATCTGCTGGCCAACTGGCGTGAGCAGGGTGATCTCGAGGGTCTGGTCGTGACCTAAGTTAAGAAACGATCCTCGTCCGTCAGCGCGAATCGTGGTCATCAGAAACCTTTTCGGCCCAGCCTTCATCTGATTGGAGGTTGGGCCGAAATTTTGTGCACCAACGCCAAACCATGATCGCTACGAATCTTTGCAGCGGCGATACGCGAGAACGCCATCGGCTGGCGTCTCACGAGCCAGCGCCGTTGAGGACGATCGTAGCTTTGTTCAAGCGGTCGCAATAGGCATTTATCGCGTCCGCCGTGAGTTTGGCGTAACGATTGGCGTCGGCCCAGCGCCGATCTTCAATCGCCTCGCGTACACCCGGCAGCGTCTTGGCCTCATAACCGGTGAAGCGGCCCGGAGCGTAGATAAGATTCCTATACCAAGTTCGCCCCGGCAGTCCGACCTCGGGCGCGAGAAGCTGATCGATGTCCAGCATCAACGCTTGCAAATGCGCAAGGCGCTCGCCGGATAGGGTTGGGCCGTTTTTCGCCAGAGCATCATCATAGTTCTTAGCGCTGCGCGTGAGCCGATCGACTGCGTCTTCGAGCGCTGCGAACTCTACATGCGGGACGCGGTCCAAAGCTGTCGGCAGGCCACTCGTCTTGGTCGGGTCGTCGGCGAGCTGGAAAGCGCGATCACGCAGCATCTGCGCCTGCGTTTCGGCTTCGTCGCGCTCGGAGTCAACGAGTTTCTTCACCTCATCGAGATAGCCGGAGACGTCCTCGGCAAAACTCTCTTCGCGTTGGACTGGCAGTTTCGCATCGGCGACACGCAGCACCATCCGCCCTATGGTCTTGGCGAGGAGGGAGTCATAGACAAAACCCGGGTCGGCGAAGCGGCTGTGATGCTCGAACGTGTCGTAGCGGGAATGGTAGACGCCACTGGTTTGACCCTCATCACTGAAGCTCACGTCCATCACGGGCACGCCCAAGTGATCGAGAAAACCCGAAAAGTCTGAACCCGATCCTAGCGCCTCGATGGGAAAATCCTGCTTGGGATCGGCTGCGATTTTGGCTTCTGCCTTCAGGTGATCCTTGGCGTCGGGCGCGAGGGCCTCCACGCGAATCTTTGCACGCAGGCGCTGACCGATCGAAACCCCGGTTTCCGGATCGCTTACGTCGGCCGCTACTTCATTCAAAAGGTGCTGGAATTCGAGGCTGCCTCCTGCGCTCAAAAAGCCGCGTGCGTTAGTGTCGGAGTTGACGTAGAGAATGACCTTCTTCTTGAGTTCAGCCGCGTGCGTTTCCACCCATTCGGTTGAGCCAAGCAGCATCGGTTCCTCCGCGTCCCAGCTCGTGTAGACGATCGTACGTTGAGGCCGCCAACCCTGACTTGCCAACCCTCCGATCGCCTGCGCCTCTGCCAGCAGCGCGACCTGACCTGAGAGCGGATCGCTCGCGCCAAAGACCCAGCCGTCGTGATGATTACCACGCACCACCCATTGGTCGGGGTACGTCGAACCCTTCATCGTCGCGAT
>Ga0335074_10012270_pt1 | contig 12017 bp, 14 predicted proteins | sample Lox_Sample_23_FD_206715 | JGI IMG/M metagenome (GOLD analysis project Ga0335074, IMG submission 206715) | Soil microbial communities from Loxahatchee National Wildlife Refuge, Florida, United States - Lox_Sample_2.3 | ecosystem: Environmental > Terrestrial > Soil > Wetlands | place: USA...
GGCCGGGGGTCCGGCCGACGTTACCGTCGTATGCGTGGACGTGCCAGGCTGCGAGGGCGGCGCGATCCTCTCGACCGCACAGGGCGGTACGGTCATCTTCTTCTCGATGGCCACGTCCTTCAGCGCGGCTGCGCTTGGCGCGGAGGGCGTCGCTGCCGATGTCACGATGCTAGTGGGCAACGGGTACGTTCCAGGGCACGCCCAGCTGGCCATCGACCTCATCAGGACCGAACCCGGCGTCCGGGGAATCTTCCAGCGCCGTATTGAGGACCACAGCGCTCAGCCGGACCGTGCTGATCGCGGCAGGGAGTAAGTCAATGCAGACTCGGCTCAACCTTGATCCCGTCGTCGTCGGCATGGCGCGCACGCTCGCGGCCAAAGCAGGACAGCCGATCGTGGAGATGGCAAAGACGCACACGACGGTCTCCGTCGAGCGAGCCGTCCTGCGGCTGGCCGGGCTGCAGGGCGCAGACCCCGACGGCATGCCCTGGGTGAACAGGCTCACCGACGCGGTCCGCGACGCCACCGGGCTGGAGCACGGTGTCGCGCTGCCGGCCTGGGATGCGCTGATTGCTGGCGGCTACGACGACCTGGCCAGCCTCGCGGAGGCGGCCGCTCTCGGCAAGGTCGCCTTCCGCATCCCGGCTGGACCCGATGCGGCGGCGGCCCGCGCGGCCGCCTCGATCGCACTGGCCAGGGGAATCGGCAGGATCGACGCCAACCGTCACCAGCGGCAGCGGATGATCGAGCAGACCTCCGACCCGCGCAAGCCGTGGATCTACCTGATCGTCGCCACTGGCGACATCTACGAGGACATCCCGCAGGCGCAGGCGGCAGCCCGCGAGGGCGCGGACATCATCGCGGTGATCCGCTCCACCGGCCAGTCGTTGCTGGACTACGTGCCGGAAGGCGCGACCCGTGAGGGCTTTGCCGGCACGTACGCCACGCAGGAGAACTTCCGCCTGATGCGCGCGGCCCTGGACGAGACCTCACGGGAGCTCGGCCGTTACGTCCGGCTGACGAACTACGCCTCGGGCCTGTGCATGCCGGAGATAGCGTCGCTGGCTGGCCTGGAGCGGCTGGACATGATGCTGAACGACTGCATGTACGGCATCATCTTCCGCGACATCAACCCTCGTCGCACGTTCATCGACCAGCGCTTCTCCCGGCAGATTCACGCCAGGGCCGGCATCATCATCAATACCGGCGAGGACAACTACCTGACCACGGCGGACGCAGTAGACGCCGCGCATACCGTGGTGGTCAGCCAGCTGATGAATGAGTTCTTCGGCAAGGAGGCGGGACTGGCCGACGGCCAGCTCGGCCTCGGTCACGCGTTTGAGATCAATCCGGCGGTGCCCGACTCATTCCTGCTCGAGCTTGCTCACGCGCAGCTGGTTCGCGAGCTGTTCCCGGACGCGCCGCTCAAGTACATGCCGCCGACCAAGCACATGACCGGCAACGTGTTCGCCGGGTACCTGCTGGATGCGTTCTTCAACCTGTGCGGGGTCATGACCGACCAGTCGATCCTGCTCATCGGAATGATGACGGAGGGTATCCACACCCCGTTCCTGTCCGATCGTGATCTTGCCCTGGAGAATGTCCGCTACGTACGCGAGGCGGCGGGGCGCCTCGGCGAGAGCTTCGTGCCCGCCCCCGGCGGTTTCATTGAGCAACGGGCCAAGCACGTGCTAGCGGAGTCCATCGGATTGCTGCGGCGGATCAACGATGACGGGCTGCTGAACGCGATCGCGGACGGGACGTTCGGTATCACCAAGCGCCCGGCTGACGGAGGCCGCGGCCTGGAGGGTGTCATCAGCCGGGCCGATGGCTACTTCAACCCGGCGTCAGAGATTCTTGAGACCGGGAACGGGGCCGAGCGGGGAGACTCAGCACAGGTCGTTCCCGGTTCGCTCGAGGGAGCTGCGTGATGACTGGCGACATTATCCGGCCCTACGGCGACACCACCGGCGACGGGCGGATCCAGGTCTCGTTCACGCTACCGGTGCCGTTCGGAACGGCCACTGAGCGGGCTCGCGCCGAGGGCGCGGCGATGCAGCTAGCGGCGAAGATGGGCCTGCAGCCGGCGATGGTCGTGCACGCGAAGGGAATGGGCCCGGACTACACCTTCTTCATCGTTTACGGGCGGGTGTCGCACCTGGTCGATCTGTCAGAGGTGACGGTCACCGAGCGGGAGTTCCCGCTGCTGTCATCAGCTGAGGTGAACTTGCGGATCCGCGCCGGGCTTGGCCGCAAGCTGGTCGTGGTGGGCGCCTGCATCGGCACTGACGCGCACACGGTGGGCATCGACGCCATCCTCAACGTCAAGGGCCACTCGGGGGAGAAGGGGCTGGAGTACTACCGGGAGATCCGGGTGGTCAACCTCGGCTCGCAGGTGGCCGTCCCGGACCTGGTGGCCAGAGCGAAGGCGGAGGACGCGGATGCGGTGCTGGTCAGCCAGGTCGTGACGCAGCGGGACGCGCATATCTCCAACGCCAGCGAGATGGCGGCCGCCTTCGACGCCGCGACGTCGGACTTCGGGGCCCGAGGGCGGCCGTTGCTGGTCGTGGGCGGACCGCGGTTCGACCCGGCGATGGCCGCGCAGCTGGGCGTCGACAAGATCTTCGGCAAGGGCACAACGCCGGGTGAGGTGGCCAGCTATCTGGCTTATGCGCTGGCGCCCGAGGTGCCCGAAGAAGTGGAAGCGGGAGTGCCGGCATGAGCGGTGACGCGCGGCTCGGGCTGAGCGTGACGCACCGGCGCTACGTCCCCTACAGCCACGCGCATTACGGGGGCAGCCTGGTGGATGGCGCGTACATGCTTGGCCTGTTCGGCGACGTCGCGACCGAGGTGTGCATCCGGTCCGACGGGGACGAAGGCTTGTTCGCGTCCTACTCGGACGTGCAGTTCCGCGCTCCGGTGATCGCGGGCGACGTCCTTGAGGTAACGGCGACCGTGACACGGATCGGCACCCGCAGCCGGGACCTCTCGTTCGAGGCTCGGGTAGCCTGCCGGGCCCAGCCAGAGCGCGGTCCGTCCGCGGCGGCTGTGCTGGCCGAGCCGATCGTCGCCGTCACGGCCACCGGCACGGTGGTCGTCCCCTGAACCGGTCTCGCTAGGCAGACCGGGTCCCGGCGGCGAGGTTCCGGTTAGCAGCAATGCGCGACCTGTCCCGTCCCGGCATCCTGGATGGATGGCACTAGGCGGCGTCCTTGTGGTGGATGACAACCGGTCATTCGCTGACGTTGCGCGATGCGTACTTGAACGGCAGGGTGAGCACGTCCTCGGCACTGCTTCGACATGCGCTGAAGCTCTGGAGCTTGCGGCCGAGCTGCGGCCGGACGTCGTCCTCGTCGACTTGGCGCTCGGGGACGAGTGCGGGCTTGACGTCGCTCAGCTGCTGGCTGGCAACTGCAGTTGCAAAGCGCCTGCGGTCATCGTGATATCTGCCTACTCGCCGTGCGATATCGCGGAACTCATCGCCGAGAGTCCTGCGGCGGGGTTCCTGCCCAAGTCGGAGTTGTCGTCGGATGCGATCCGCCAGATTGTCGTGGCGCAGCAGCCGCATCCATGCCGGCGAGCTTTGGGGGAGAATTGCTCGTAGCTTGCGTCTCTTCCCGTTAGCAGGTAGCTCCGGCTCCCGGTAGCCATACCTGAGGACGGGGGGTCGCTGCAATGTCACCAGGCGGCTCAGCCTTACGGAAGCAAGCAAGGTGGCAACAGTGAACGCCGCTCTCAGGTCGTTGCAGAAGACGATGCCAGGGCTTCGATCGTGGCGGCAAGCTGCGGTACGCCCGGCAACGTGCTCTGACCACTGTCCCGCCCGGTGTGCCGGACCCCATAGGGCCCGGTGACGGCATATGGGTGCCTTGCAGAGGCCCCATGATGACGGCCTCACTGGCGAGCAAGCAGCACTGCGCCGGGTGGCCACTCTGGTAGCCCGCGCGGCGCCGCCTGAGCAGGTGTTCGCGGCCGTCGCCGCGGAAGCCGGGCGGCTGCTGGAAGCCCACCAGGCGACGATGAGCCGGTACGTGCCCGAGGGCACGATCGTGGTCGCGGCGTGGGGAAAGGCCGGCGCTGCTTTCCCCGTTGGCTCCCGGTGGACTCTGGGCGGACGTAACGCGCCCACGCTAGTGCTCCAGACAGGCCAGCCGGCCCGGACCAATGACTGCGCGGACGGCTCTGATCTCATCACTGAGGCCGCCCGCAGACGAGGCCTGCGCTCGCTGGTCGGTGTGCCGATCACCGTGGACAGGCACTTGTGGGGTGTCATGCTCGTGGGATCTACGCGGAAGGAGCCGCTGCCCCTAGGCACTGAGGTTCGGCTGGCCGCTTTCACTGAGCTGGCAGCTACCGCGATCGCAAACGCCCAGGCGCGCGTGGACCTGCGGGGTTTTGCCGACGAGCAGGCCGCGCTACGCCGCGTCGCCACGCTTGTGGCACGCGGAACGCCACCCGGCGAGGTGTTCGCCGCGGTCGCCGCGGAGGTGGGGCGGCTGCTGGCGGTTGACTTCACCTTCCTCAGCCGGTACGCCGGAGCCCAGGCGGCCACGATCGTCGGATCCTGGGCGAGGACCGGCACCGCTGGGGCTCTTTCCGCGGGAAGCCGGTGGGGCATCGGGGGACGGAACTTGCACACGATGGTCTTCAGGACCCACCGGTCAGCGCGGGTCGATGACTACACCGGCACATCGGGCCCTGTCGCCGAGGCCGCCCGTGGCGTTGGCCTCCGTTCGGCCATCGCCGTGCCGATCAGTGTCGAAGGACACCTGTGGGGGGTCATGATCGTTGGATACCAGCGCGAGGAGCCGATGCCGGCCGGCATCGAGGCGCGGCTGGCCGCGTTCACCGAGCTGGCAGCCACCGCGATCGCCAACATGCAGGCGCGGATGGAACTGCGCGGCTTTGCCGACGAGCAGGCCGCGTTGCGCCGTGTAGCGACATCGGTAGCCCACGGAGCACCACCGGAGGAGGTACTCGCTGCGGTTACTGCGGAAGCCGGGCGGCTGCTAGGTGCCCAGCACGCAATGATGAGCCGGTACGGCCCTCAGGGTGCAATGGTTAGTGCGGTTTGGAGCAGTACCGATACTGGCTTTCCGATCGGCACCGAGTGGATTATCGGCGGGCAGAACCTGCACACGATCGTGTTCCAGACCCACCGGCCGTCCCGTATCGACGACTACGCCGCTGCCTCCGGCCCAGGGGCCGAGGCCCATAAGCTGCTGGGAGTTCGTTCGGGAGTGGGCGTGCCGATCAGCGCGGGCGGGCGCTTGTGGGGGGTCATGATCGTGGGATCCACGCGGGAAGCGTTCCCCGCTGATACGGAGACAAAGCTGGCCGGATTCACCGAGCTGGCCGCGACCGCTATCGCCAATGCCGAGAGCCAGGCCGCTCTCGCCGCCTCGCGAGCGCGGATCGTGGCTACAGCTGACCAGACCAGGCGGCGGATCGAGCGTGACCTGCACGACGGCGCGCAGCAGCGCCTTGTCTCTCTCGCCCTGCAGTTGAGCCAGGCGACGACGACGGTGCCGGCCGGGGCCGGGGAACTGGCGCAGCAACTGCAGGACGCGGTTGCCGACGTGAACGGCGTGCTGGAGGAACTGCGTGAGACCGCCCGCGGCTTGCATCCGGCTGTCCTGGCGGAGGGCGGGCTCCGCCCAGCACTCGCTGCGCTGGCGCGCCGCTCTGCCGTCCGAGTGGACCTTGATGTTCAGGTGGTCGGCCGCCTGCCCGAACAGGCCGAGATCGCGAGCTACTACGTAGCGGCCGAGGCACTGACCAACACCGCCAAGCACGCGCATGCCACCACCGTCAAAATCCAAGTCACTGCAGGCGAGGGCGTCGTGCGCGTGCGTGTCAGCGACGATGGGCGCGGCGGCGCGGACCCCGCCCACGGCTCGGGCCTCATCGGCCTCAGGGACCGCACCGAAGCGCTCGGCGGCCAGATCTGGCTGCACAGCCCGCCGGGAGGAGGCACGGTCCTGGAGATCACGCTGCCGCTCGGCGGACCCATCGGACCACGGCCACCGCCCTGACGGAGGACGCCGATGGCGCACACTGAGCTGGTGCGCATTACGGTCCGAGTCCAGCCCGGCAGCTCCCGCACCGGCGTCGGCGGTGAGCATGCAGGCGCCCTGGTTGTCCGGGTCACCAAGCGCGCAGCCGGCGGCGAAGCGACCGACGCCGCCCTCGCCGCCCTGGCGGCGGCATTCGGAGTAGCTCGGCGCGACGTGACACTGGTAGCGGGTGCGCGGAGCCGGTCGAAGATTGTCGACGTGGCAGGCGCGGATCCCGCTGTGTTCGAGCGGCTGCTGACGAGCTGACAGGATGCCGAGACATCATGCTCCCTCCTCGGCAGTGGCGACACGCGTTGATCCCGTAGCCGGTTAATGGTCTGATATCCACGTGCGCACGCTGCCACGGTCGTTGCGGTACGTTCTGCTGGCTGGCGTTTTCCTTGTCATCCTGCTAGCTGGCGCCGCGCTGGGCGCCGCTGCCGATGCCCATCACATGTCCGGCCTCGGTCATCTGGCAGCGATCGTGGCGGGTGTCGCGCTGGGACTGGTCATCGTCATGATCAGCAGGGCTTACCTCATCGGTGTGCGTGTCCCGTCGCTGAGCCGACAGGTGACCGCGATGGTAGCGGCAATGGGCGCCGGGCAGCCGGTGTCGGGGAGGTTCTGGGCAGGGCTTCGCGATCTGGGGCCCCGGCCGGCGGGCCCGGACGAGACCGGTCGGCCGGAGCCGGATGACGAGTTCCCGCTGCCGGCACAGCCGCCGCGGATTGCCCGCTGGATGAGCGGCCGGGTGGAGATAACCCCTCAGTCGGTGACGTGGGTGCGGCGCATGACGGGCCGTGCACGCGACCTCACCGACGCTGAGTGCACCGGCGAGCGCCTGCTTGATCTGGGCTACTCGGAAATGACCTTGACCGTGCCTAAGTACTACCAGGGCGAGATCCTCAGGGTCATCACGCTGCGTACGAACGGGACCGACGTGGAACTCGTCACACAGGTCCAGTTCCTTGAGATCCTCCGCTACAGCGTGGCAAGGACTCCGCGGGTTTAACTCACGTTTCGTGCCCCGCGCACGTTTGACCCCGTCCGATTGGGTAGCGAGCCCCAAGGGTAACCGCCAATCGCTAACTAACGCGGAGGAACGATGCGCACCACCGTCAGCAGGCAGTACAGCAGCTCAGCGAGCCGAGCCGGTGACGCAGTCGAGAAGGCCATCAGCCTGTGGAGCCGAGGAGTCCGGCAGGTCACAGGCCGCATGGGCGTGCGTCCGACGCTGCCGCAGATCGACCTCGTGCCACCAGTCGAGCGTTACTTCGACTTCGTTCAGAGAACGGTCGATACCAATCGCGGCCGCAGTGTCCGTTGGGCGAAGTCGGCTACTGCGCTATCGGATGCCGTGCGACAACGGGCCGAGTCAGCCGGGGACTTCGCGCGAGAGGGCGCCGAGTCAGTCGGCGCGCTCGTGCGCGGCAAGGCCGGCGCGGTCGAACAGGCCGCTCGCGAGGAATCCGTCAAGGCCGCGAAGGTCGCCCGCGAGCAGGCCGAGGAGACCGAGCGGTTCGACCAGGAACGAGCTCGTGAGGCGCGCTCGATCGAGCGCGTTCGGAGCAAGCAGCTTCATCAGCGCGCGCGCCAGCGCTACCAGGACATGACCAAATCAGAGCTGAGCGACCTGCTCGAGAAGCGTCACCTGCCCAAGACCGGCAACCACGATGAGCTCGTCGACCGGCTCGCAGAGGCGGACGCCGGGTAACGTCTGCCCACTCATGGAGCGGATGAGCACGCTTGACGCCGGGTTCTACTTCGCCGAGCACGCCAATGCACCGATGCATCTGGGTGCGCTCGCGGTGTTCGAGGGCCCGGCGCCTTCTGACCAGGAGCTCGCTGGCCTTTACGCCGCCAAGCTGTCGCGGGTGCGGCGCTGGCGCCAGGTGGTGCGGACCGCGCCGCTGCACATGGTCCGGCCGGCCTGGGCCGATGATGAGCACTTCGAGATCGGCTATCACGTCCGCCGCGCTACGGTGCCAAGGCCGGGCCGGGCCGCCGATCTGCACGGGCTAGCAGGCCAGATTTATGCTCAGCCGCTCGACCGGAGCCGGCCACTATGGGAGGCGTGGCTGCTAGACGGGATCGAAGCCGGGCGCTGGGCGATCTTGTCCAAGGTGCACCACTGCATGGTGGATGGCATCGGCGGCGCCGCTCTGATGGCCGAGTTGTTCGATCTGCGTCCCGATGCCGGACCGCCGGCGCAGCCTGACATCTGGCAGCCTCAGCCCTGGCCGTCGATGTCGGGCGCCCTGGTCAGCGGCCTGCGCGACGCGGTCACCTGCCCACTGCAGGCACTAGCCGGCGTGCCAGTGTTGATCCGGCAGCACCTGCCGGCCGCGCCAGACATCGCGGCGTTCACCGGTGGCCTGATCAGAAGCGCTCGGCGCCTCGCGGCGCCCTCCGCCAGCTGCCTGAACGGGCCCATTGGCCCCGGCCGTCGATGGGCGTGGACCGCTGTCAGCTTGAACACGGTGCGGGAGATCCGCGCCGAACTCGGAGTTACCGTCAATGACATCGTGCTGGCAGCGATCACCTGCGGCTTCCGCGACCTTCTGCTGGTGCACCGCGAACTGAGCGATGGGCTCATCGTGCGTTCCCTGGTGCCGATCTCGATGCGCTGCGCAGACGAGCACGGGGTGATCACCAACCGCCTGTCTGCGGTGCTCGGGAACCTGCCAGTCGCAGAATCTGACCCGGTCCGGCGCCTGGAGCTGCTCAGCGACCAGATGGGTCACATCAAGCGCACCCGCCAGGCGGTCGGCCCAGAACTGCTCATCCAGATGCTCGCCGCCGCGCCGCCCGCCATGCTCAGCCTCGGCACCCAGGCGGCTTTTCGGATTCCCCAACCGCTCGTCCAGACCGTGACCACCAATATTCCGGGACCTCAGTTCCCGCTGTACATCCTCGGCCGGAAGATGCTCCAGGCACACCCGTATGCCCCGATCGCCGACAACGTCAGGATCTCCATCGCGGCCATGTCCTACCTCGGCCAGCTCTCCTTCGGCATCACCGCAGAATCCAGTGCCGCACCGGATATCGACATCCTCGCCCGGGGCATCCGCCACGGCCTGGCGGAACTAGATGCCCAAGCCAGCCATCAGCCGGGCTAGGCGGAGTGCGGGCGTTCTGGCCAGTAGGGCCACTCCTCAAACCAGGTGCAGTGACCGTCATCAGCGAGCCGGATGACCCACAGATCGCGGTACTCCTGGCCGGGCGGATCTCCATAGCGGACCTCGGCCCGGACCACCGCCGTCCGTCCGTCAACAGCAAGGATTTCAGTGGCCAGAGTGAAGACCTCGTCCGGGCCTTCCCTTTCTTCCTCCCACATCCGCTCGATCGCGGGCAGGCCGTTAACAGGCTGTTCGTAGGGGGATTGCAGGTAGACAGCGTCGGTCGTGAACAGGTTAGCCAGGTCTCCAGTGGCCGGCGTCCGCCAGGCGGCCTCATATCCCGCCAGCCACCGGGTCACCGTTGCGCGGTCGGTCACCTGCTTCATGGTGCCCGACATCGGCGCATGAGCCAACGGTGGCCACCAGTGCTCAGCCGTCGTACTCGCGTCGGCCTCACACTAGGTCGCTGAGATCGCGAGACCGAAGTCCCTTCTGTCGGGACCTTAAGCTCTGCCCCGGCGGCCGACGCCAGCCCGACCCTGGGCAGTGACTGCTGGCGACTGTCGTCGGCGCATACCGATAGGAGTCACTGCCGTGACTGGGTCGAGTTATGTTGCGATCGTCGTGCCGATCATGGCGTTCTTCATGATGGCCTTCTGGCTGGGCCTGGTGTTCTACGCCGATAGTCACCCGGGGTCCGGCCACGGGAAGTCCCGGTAGCGGCCGCGTTAGTCGATTGGGGCATTCCGTTACCAAGGGGCTTGCCGGGGACGAACTGGCAGAGGACTCTGCTTTCATGGCTGCTAAAACTGCCCAGACGTCATCTCCCACCACACTGGCCGCACTGATTAAGAGCATCGGCACCATCGTGATAACTGTATTTGTCTTCGGCATCGTGATCTGGTGGCTCGCAGTCGTCCTCAACCGGCTTGGTACAGCGCCGGAGGTGGACTCCAAGGGCGCAGTGATCGTCGACCAGTATCAGCGGGCCACGGACATCCTCTTCGTTGTGTTCCCGCTCGCCACCGCCGCAGTTGGCTACTGGTTCGGTAACCAGGGCCGGGCCCGGGCTCAGGAACAGGCGGAGCAGGCGCAGAGCAAGCTAACTGCCGTGCTTGGTTCCTCCACTGACGGTGACCTGCTGAGGAACGCCGCGGCTACCTTCCCGGTGGCGTTCCCTGAGCTCAGCCATCCCGGTCTCAGCGACACGGCGACACCAACCACGAAGTGACCTGACCGATAGCGCGCGGTCGGGGAGATCACCCGGGCCAGCCGGTCGCCGCGGCTATCACCTCGGCGGCCTCAGCCGGAGTGCGCCCGTCGGTGTCGATTCGCAGCATTCCGAACCGCGCTCGCTCCAGGCTGTCCGCGTCGGCGGCCGCCTGGTCGGCCACCTGGCGCAGATAGGCATCAGGCTGGCCGCGCAGCGGGTCTCCCGGCTGCGGCCAGCTGCCGCCTGCGCCGCGCGACAAGACCCGCCGCGTCAGTTCGGCTCGCCCGGCATGGAGGCGGCAAAGCGTGAAGGTCGCGCCCGGTAGCGCCTCGGCATAGGACCGGAAGGCGACCGCGTCGTGAATGGGGCCGGTAGCAACGACGTGCCTGGCGCCCGCAGCGTGGTACGTCTGCCAGATAGCTGCGAGGTTGCGCGCCTTCAGCTGGTGATGGGCAGCATCGCCGGACGCTCCGGGATGGATGAATGCCAGCTGGCCGAGATCGACGTATCCGGCCGTCAGGCCGTCGCGCAGAGCCCTCTGATACAACTCGAAGCCAATTGTCGATTTACCGACTCCGGTCGGTCCGCAGATCAGCACAATGTTCCCGGCCAGGCGATGCTCAGCATGGCTATCGGGGTCGGCCGAGGGATGGCCGGAGCCAGCAATGCCCCGCCAAACACTGACAAGAAATCCGGGCCAGTCTCGGCAGCGCTCCCGGACGAGCGCGGCGACCTTCGAGGCCGGAACGTCGGTGGTATCCACGCAGGCGTCGGCAAAGTCACTGGCATCGAGTTCGTCGGCTTCGGCCAGCGTGTCGGCGATCAGTTCGTCTAGGTCGCTGCTGGCCCCATGGCGTTCTGCGAACCGCCGTGCGATTTCGTCTCGGTCGGCGCGAAGGCGGCATACCGTGAGCGCTGCGCGCGACAGCAGCTCGCGCAGCACACCGGCGGCGGGATCGACGACACCGTTCACAATCAGGCAGCATGCCCCGGCCGCTCGGTAGTTGGCGATCATCGCATCGAGGTTCTGCGCCTTGATCCGCTCTCGGCCTGGGTCCCCGACAGGCGCGGGATAGCACATGCACAGCTGGTCGGTGTCGGCGAATGCGGCCGGAACGCCAGACCGCGTCAGCTCGGTGAACAGCTGCCACGAGACCGTGGACTTGCCGACGCCCGCCGGGCCGCACAGCCACAGGACTGGCATCGGCTCGCCGGTCACATCCGCCATAGGAAGGCCTTCCTGTCGCCGGACGATATGTCGGTTGCGCACGCTACCGTGTGCCTGACACCATTCGCCTCGGCACGACGAGATCACGGCAGGCGGGGTCAGGAACCTGATACGCGACCTAAAGTGCCTTCCAGAGGGTGGCTTCGATGACCGTACTAGCGGGCAGGACTGGCTCTGTGGTCTACACAGCGGTCTGCGAGCGTGAAGGCGACTGGTGGGTTATCACTGTGCCCGAGTTGGAGGCCGGAGGCGTCACTCAGGCACGAACCTCGGACGAGGTGCCCAGGACCGTTGCTGACTTGGTGGCCACGATGACCGGCGCCGATCCTGCGTACGTGGAGGTTGACGCCCGTGCGCACGCCGGACCGGGCATCGATCTGTAGTACGGCATGGTTCCCGGC
>Ga0335074_10012271_pt1 | contig 12017 bp, 13 predicted proteins | sample Lox_Sample_23_FD_206715 | JGI IMG/M metagenome (GOLD analysis project Ga0335074, IMG submission 206715) | Soil microbial communities from Loxahatchee National Wildlife Refuge, Florida, United States - Lox_Sample_2.3 | ecosystem: Environmental > Terrestrial > Soil > Wetlands | place: USA...
TCGATATGGCGTCGCTCAAAAAGCCGTAATTCGGTTGAACGACGCTGACAACTTTTGCAGGTTCATCAGCTTCCCATGTGAATGGAGGAAAGTTAGCATGCCATCCAAGAAATCCAGCGCCAAGAAGGCGGCGAAGAAGTCCAGTGCGAAAAAAGGTAGCGCGACCAAGAAGACCGCTGCTAAGAAGTCCGCGAGCAAAAAGAGTTCAGCAAAAAAGTCGAGCTCTGCTAAGAAGTCAAGCGCCAAAAAGTACAGCCCGAAAGCCTCGAAGTCAGTAGAACGCGAAGTGAAGGCGATGAAGAAAGGAACGCTGAAGTCGGGTCGCAGCGGCCAAAAGGTTACGAGCCGGAAGCAGGCCATTGCGATTGGCCTGTCGGAAGCGCGCAAGTCGGGCGCCAAGGTGCCAAAGAAATCGTCGAAGTCCTGATCGCAGGGAGCGTCTACTCGCTCTTGCCTGCCGCAGGCGAAGATCCGGCTCCCGATGTGGAGCCGGAGTTGTTTCCCGAGCTCGACGATGACTCCGAAGCTGACTTGCCCGAGTCTGACTTACCCGAACCATCCGAAGAAGGTGCCGCGGCGCCGGCCGGTTTGTCCGAGCTGGTTTCAGAGTCGCCGGATTTCGAAGCCGATTTCGATCCCTTGGCAGCGTAGTCGTTCACATACCAGCCGGCGCCCTTGAACTGAATCGCAGGCGCGGAGATAAGCCGTTCGACTTCGCCATGACAGACCGGACACTCTTTCTCTTCCGGCGCGCTGAAGCTCTGAATTTTTTCAAACTGATGACCGCATTGTTTGCAGCGGTATTCGTAAAGCGGCAAGGTTGAATACTCCTCGAGTACTTACAAATCTATTCTACCGATACCGGCTGAAGCTTCTCGCCAAGGCTGGCTTCGTGCACCTCTGAGATCGCTTCTACACCGCGAAGCGCTTTCAACACGGCTTCCGTCACTTCGCCGTCCACCTGGACCACCGCCAGTGCTGTTCCGTGCGGGACGTGATGGCCTTGGTTCGCGCGGCCGAGCGCGAAATTCGCAATGTTGATCTTGTGATCTCCGAGGATCGTGCCCACGCGTCCGATTACACCGGGAACGTCCTGGTTGCGGATAGTCAGCACCGTGCCTTCCAGAGGAGCCTCGATGTCGATGCCATTGAGACTCAGAAGCCGCGCCGACGATCCATGGAGCACCGTACCGCTGGCGACTACATCGCCGGCCTGCGTGTGAATACTCAGCTTGAGAACGTTGCCTGCGCCGCCCGAAGCCGTCGGCTTCTTCTCCTCGAATATGCGGATGCCGCGCTCCTGCGCGACAGACGCCGCGTTGATGCGATTTACACCCTCCGCGTGCCCCAGAATCCCCTCGATGGCGCTGTTGCGTATAAGGTCCGTCTTCGCTTCGGAGATACGCCCGTTGTAAGAGACGTAGATGCTCTCAAAGCTGCCGTGCGGGAACTGCGCCAGGAACGTGCCCAGCCGGTCGGCAAGAGTGATATATGGCGCCAGCTCCAGATACTCCTCGTGCGATAGCGAAGGAAGATTCACCGCGTTCTGCACCACGCCGAGTTTCAAGTATTCACGCACCTGGAGCGCAATCTGAATGCCCACCGCCTCCTGCGCCTCGGCCGTCGACCCGGCGATATGCGGTGTGAGGATCACATTCTCAAGGGCAAAAAATGGGGAGTCCTTCAGCGGCTCCTTATGGAAGACATCCAGCGCCGCCCCGCCGACCTGGCCGCTCTTGAGAGCTTCGGCGAGCGCCTCTTCGACGATCAGCTCCCCGCGCGCGCAGTTCACAATGCGCACGCCGTTCTTCATCTTCGCGATCGATTCCGCGTTGATGATTCCCGTCGTCTGCGGCGTAAGCCCGACGTGCAGCGTCAGGTAGTCGGCCTGCTGAAAAAGCTCGTCGGTAGAGACAAGCTGGATCGCATTCTCTCTCGCAATCGAGGCCGACACGAACGGATCGTGCCCGATCACTTCCATGCCGAAGCCGCGAGCCCGCCGCGCCACTTCGAGACCAATGCGTCCCAACCCGAGCACGCCCAGCTTCTTGCCGCGCAGTTCCACGCCCTGCAGAGACTTCTTCTCCCACTTGCCGTCGTGCATGGTCGAGTTGGCCTTCGGCAGTTGGCGCGCCAGCGCAAGCATCATCCCCAGCGTAAGTTCGGCCACTGCGATCGCGTTGGCGCCGGGCGTGTTCATGACTACGATGCCGCGCCGCGTCGCAGCCTCAGCATCGATGTTGTCCACACCAACTCCAGCCCGGCCAATCACCCGCAGCTTTGGAGCCGAAGCCATCAGCGCATCATCAACCTGAACTGCAGACCGAACCACCAGTCCATCCGCATCGGCAATCTCCGCGTCCAGACCGTTCTTGATCTGATCGTGAGTAATAATCTGCCAGCCGGGCTCGGTTTGAAACACAGCCAGTGTCGCCGGAGAAACCTTCTCCGCCAAAACGATCTTCATCCGTACTCCTCTTGTCTGTGGCGATAAAGTCCCAACGACGCCTAGCGCGCCGACAAAGCTTCAGCTAGTTCCGGCTTCTTTGTCACGGCCTCGCCCGCGAACACCTTCTGCGCAGCGGCCAGCGCCTGTCCGAATTCGAATCCCGGAATCTTCAGCGTCGACACCGCAACCTGCTCCAGCGCCCCGATGATGGCAATGGTGTCCATGTAATCGAACAGTCCGATATGTGCTACGCGGAAGATCTGCCCCTTCATCTCGCCCTGTCCATTGGTGATGACCGCGCCAAAGCGATTCTTCAGCTCCTTGACGATTACGCCCGAATCCACATCCGCAGGCGGCAACACAGCCGTAGCAGCCGCAGCCGGCGCAGCCGGCGCAAACAGCCCGAGGCCCATGGCTTCCACCGCCGCGCGCGTCATGGCAGCGCATTTCTCTGCGTTGTCGATCAGCGCATCGCGGCCTGCGGCCAGATCTCCGCCCCCTTGCGCAGCAATAAAGTCGAGTGCCGCGCCCAGGCCGGCAATCAGCGCGACCGCAGGCGTATAAGATGACTCGCCCTTGTGCGCATTCTTCCGTTCCTTGCGCAGATCGAAGTAGTAGCGCGGATTCAGCGAGATCTCCATCGCCTCCCACGCGCGATCGCTCACCCCGAGATAAGCCAGCCCCGGCGGAATCATGACCGCCTTCTGCGATCCGCCGATAATGACGTCCACTCCCCATGCATCTACGTCGAAGTGCGTCGTACCCAGCCCCGTTATGGCGTCAACCACCAGCAGCGCTCCGCTGTCCGCCTTCTTCAGCAGCTCAGCCACACCCTGCACGTCGTGACGTACGCCGGTCGAGGACTCCGTAGCCTGCATGAAAACAGCGCGAGTCTCGATCTTCAGCGCCTTGCGCACTTCATCCAGCGAGAACGTCTGCCCGTAGGGCGCATTCACCACATCAACCGCGCACCCGAAGGCATTCGCCAGCGCCACCCAGCGCTCGCCGAACTTGCCGGCCGAGAGCACCAGCACCCGGTCGCCAGGCGACGTCAGGTTCGACACAGCCGCCTCCATCGCGCCCGTTCCCGACGAGGCGAGCAGCAGCACATCGTTTTTCGTGCCGACGAAAGTCTTCAGCTGATCAAGCACCCGCTGATAAATGGCGCGAAACTCCGCCGTGCGGTGATGAATATCCGCAGCCGCCATGGCGAACTGCGCCGCCGGAAGCAGGGGCGTCGGACCGGGGGTAAAAAGTCGAGTTTTGCGGATCATCGTTTCGGTCTCCTCTATCGATATTCTACTGAGCAGGCGCGGAGCGCGCTTTGTTTCTATAATGGAAGGTTTGGAGTCATACATGACGCATGCAAGCATTGCAGAGCGAATCGAAAAGGACATCATCGCCGCGATGAAGGCGCGAGACAGCGACCGTACCACCGCTCTGCGCATGGTGAAGACCGCGCTCAAGAACAGGGAAATCGAGAAGCGCGCCCCACTCGACGAAGCCGAATCGCTCCAGATTCTCACCATGCTGATCAAGCAGCGCCGCGATTCCGTCGAGCAGTTCACCAAGGGCAACCGCCCCGAGCTCGCGGCCAAAGAGGCCGCCGAGATCGCGCTCATCGAAAACTACATGCCCAAAGCCGCCAGCGAGCAGGAGATCCGCAAGCTCGTCGAAGAAACGCTGGCCGAGCTGGCCGTCTCCGGAACCGACCTTGGCCCCAAGGACATCGGACCCGCCATGAAAGCGGTCCAAGCCCGCATTCAGACTGCGGGACTCCGCGCCGACGGCCGCCAGGTAAGCGAAATCGTCAAGGCCGAGCTGGCGCGGTAAGGTCGCCACAAGAAGCAAGCGAGGTCCCGCCAATGCGCAAAGTGGTCCTTGGCCTCGGCATCAGTCTTGACGGTTACATCGCCCGCCCCGACGGCGCCGTCGACTTCCTCTTCATGCCCAGGGACTATTCGATGGCCCCATTCTTCGCGACCATCGATGTCGCCATCATGGGCCGCAAGACCCTCGACGTCGGACTTAAGTTGAGCGGAGGCGAGACCATTGCCAGCTACGGGCTGACGTGCTACGTCATGTCGCGATCCCAGCCTCCCGGCGAGCGCTATGGTGCAATCTTCACTCAACAGACGCCTGCCGCTCTGGTCAACGCGCTTCGCAAGAAGCCCGGCAAGAACATCTGGATGATGGGTGGCGGGGAACTCGCCCGTGAATTCCTCAAGGCCGACCTGATCGACGAGCTTTACCTGGGAGTCATCCCCGTCCTTATCGGCGAAGGCATCCCCCTCTTTCCAGCGGGCTTTCCTCAGCGCGAGTTTTCGCTACTCGAGAACAAGACCTACTCACGGGGGATGATCTCGCTTCGCTATGAGCGCACCCGAAAAAAGCCCAATCCCCCCAAAAAGCGTCCGAAAAAGTCCTGACTACCTGCGCTCCGGCGTGATCCGCACAAACACGCCATCCGGCAGCTCGCCCTCGACGAAATGCACCACGCCACCCTTGACGAATCCCCGAATCTCCCTCGCTCCGGCCCGGCTCGCAGCCAGATTCGTAACCGCCCCGGAAGCATTTCCTGCCGCGTCTTGGCTTTTCCCCATTCCCCGATCCATCGCCTCGTTCGCCAGCCGGTCGGCATGCCGGTTCTTCTCCCGCAGCACATGCTGGATCTGGAATGAGTCCAGTTCCCGAATCCGTCTTTTCGCCTCTTCGTAGAGGGGACGCAGTTCCGGGCTGTTCACCCGGTACTGGCCCTTGATCTGCTTCACCATCAGCTCCGAATCCGACACCACCTTCAGTCGCCGATATCCGTGATCCAGGGCAAACTGCAGAGCCGCCAGCAGGCCGGAATACTCGGCGAAGTTGTTCGTCTTCCGGCCCACAAATTCGCTCAGCTCGCCAATCGCCGCGCCCTTCCCATCCTCTATATGGACGCCGTAACCGGCCGGACCCGGATTACCGCGCGATCCGCCATCGCAATAAGCGACGATCGCTGCCTCGCTCTTTGCCGGCGTTTCCGGCCAGAGCTGCCCGCTCCCGGCGCCTTCCTCTGTGCTGTTCATATACCCGGAGTGTAGCCGATCCACCCTGCGGAAAAATTGATCCGGCAAGCTAACGAATCCCGCCGTTCTTCGTCTCCACCGCAGGGGTAGTCTGCCCTGTTGAGGAACCTCTATGTCCGCTGATTCTCTTCGTTTCTTCCCCCCATCCAGCATCCGGCTCCCATCCAGCGCCGCGCCAAAGATAAAATCCTCCTCAGGAATGGCGATCGATCCCAGCGTGCGCGCTACCGAAACCGATTTAATTCGTCAGGCGCAGCAGGGTTCGCGCACAGCCTTTGACGCTCTCGTGCGTCAATATGATCAGGCGGTGTTAAGGCTGGCCCTGCATCTCACAGGTTCCGAGCAGGACGCCGAAGACATCCACCAGGAAGCGTTTCTCAAGGCATATCGCTACCTGGGAAATTTTCGATTCGAATGCTCTTTCTATACGTGGATCTATCGCATCGTCACGAACCTGTGCCTTGACCTGCTGCGGCGCCGCAAGTCGCGCCGGGAAGATCAGGCGGTCACGCTCGATTCATCGGGCGAAGAGATTGACCTGCTCACCAACGTCTCCGATCAGCGCGCGAGCGCCAATCCGGACCGGGAGCTGAACAGGAAGTTTTTAGGGGAACGGATTCGCGAGGCGCTCGACAAGCTTACCCCCCGCGAACGCATGGTCTTTGAACTGAAGCACTATCAGGGACTGAAACTGCGAACCATTGGTGAGATCTTGAACACGACGGAAGAGACCGCAAAAAACACGCTCTTCCGCGCGACCAGGAAGCTGAGAGCCAGCCTGGCGGAACTACGCTGAAGGTCCGTCAGGACTGAAGCAACTTTTTGAGGCGAGTGAGGTAGGAAAACATGAAGTGCGAAGCCGCGCAGGAAATTATTGCTCTGTCGGTATACGGTGAATTGCCCGATGACAAGGCACCGCAGCTCGAACAGCATCTGGCGGAATGCGAAGCCTGCCGCCGCGAAGTCGAAGCCGTTCAGGCGCTGGCCAAGGCCATGTCGCTGCACCCCGTCGAAGAGCCTTCAGCCAACCTTATCGCACGCTCCCGTCTGCGTCTGGAGGAAGCGATTGACGCATTGCCCCGCGGCAGCTGGCTGCTGCGGGGCTGGCAGCGTTTTTATCAGGGCGCAGGCCGTTTGCGCGCCGCGCCGGTCGCAGTCTCCGCAGTCCTAGTCACTGGCCTCACTGTAGGCGGTTTTTCCGGTTATCGCGCGGGAGAGCATGCGCACACCCCCGCTCCGCTGGCCACTGTGATCGCACCGGCATCGCAACAAGATGACGGTAGCCCCGTGGACATCGCCAGCGTAAGTAGTATCGTGCGTGAGCCAAACACGGAAAATGTTGCGGTCACCTACAACCGGGTTCAGGCTGAGACCATCCACGGCTCGCTCGACGACCCGCAAATTCGCCAGCTCCTCCTCATAGGCGCGCACAACAGGATCAATTCCGGTGTACGCGACTCTTCTTTGCGGCTCCTCGCCGACGAATGTCACGCCGGCCATCAGTGTGACGACGGCCCGATCCGCAACTCGCTCCTGGTCGCCCTTCGATATGACAAGAGTGTCGCGGTGCGTCTCAAGGCGCTCGAGGGGCTGCAGCCCTATGTCGCTGACGATGTGCGCGTACGCGATGCCGTGCTCGAAGCGCTGATGAAGGATCCCAGCCCCGAGGTCCGCACCCAGGCCATCAATGTTCTCGAGCCGGTAGAAGCTGACTCCAGCGTACGAGAGGTGCTGCACACGGTAGCGGCGAGTGACGACAGCCCGGAGATTCGCACCGTCTCGCGCCAGGTGCTCGATCAGCTTCCGCAGGTCCAGTAGCTGTGTCCGGGCTTCCGCTCTCAGGCGAAGCGGCAGCCCGGAGGTGTAAAGTAAGCCGGCAAGCTTCCCGCAAGAAGGAAGAGTCCCAGAAAGAACAGACAAAGACAAGAGGAACTCGCATGATTCGCTTTCCGAGGTTAGTGGGCAACGCAGGACCGATCACTGTGCTGAACTCCGTGGCGGTCTTAGGCTCCATTTCTATCGCGGCTGGCTCGGCCGCCTTTGCGCAGCCGGTTTTCCCCGCGCAATTGTTCGGGGTCATACCCGGGGCACCGGCACTCATGGCGCATAGTTCGCAGGGATACCTGGGAATCGAGATGCGGGACATCGACAATGATCGCGCCGCGGCGCTCAAGTTGAAGGACGCAGCCGGCGCAGAGGTCATCGTCGTCGATCATGACGCTCCTGCCGGCAAGGTCGGCCTGCGGGTGCATGATGTCATCCTGCAGATGAATAGCCAGCAGGTTCAGGGAGTCGAACAACTCCGTCGCATGCTCCGCGAGACCCCTCCCGGCCGCTCTGTCACATTGCTCATTTCCCGCGACGGGCAGCAGCAGACCATCAACGTGCAGCTCGCCGATCGTGCCAAGATTGAGCAGGACGCGTGGACGCAGATCCAAACCGTCCCCGATCCGGACGACGACGATGCCACCTATGCCCTGATCGCTCCCTCCGGCCATGGCGCCGGCAACGGCTTCTTTGGCGCCCTGACTTTCGGATCGCCGTCTCTGGGAGTAGAGCTCGATCCGCTCGGAACGCAACTGGCGGATTATTTCGGTGTGAAGGATGGCCAGGGTCTGCTGGTCAAGCGCGTGGCTGAGAACAGCCCTGCGTCCACTGCCGGGTTGAAGGCCGGTGACGTCATCACCAAGGTCAACGGTGCAGCCATGCCGACGCTGAATACCTGGTTGAAGACCATTCATGCCAACCGCGGCAAGCAGGTCCAGGTCACAATCGTCCGTAACCGCAAAGAGCAGACTCTCAGTCTCCAGGCGGGCGACGCCAAACACAAGGGCGAGCTCGTTATTCCACCGTCCGGTAGGGATAGCGATCGCTCCGGACTCGAAGAAAGCCTCCCCGAACTCGACGCTCAACTAAGCCAGTTAGGCGATCCGGCGCTGCTGGCCGAGCAGGCCCGGCAGGTGATGAACAACATCAACTTGGGCGTCCTCGCAGAGCAGGCTCGAGAGGCAGCCCAAAGCCTGAACTCGCCGGAATTGCAGAAGGAAATGCGGGACCAGATACAGAAGCTTCAGAAGGAAATGGAGACGCTCCGGCCGCCGGAGTCTTGCAATATGGACTGAGGTTCTCTGAAGCCATCAGGGTCCCCGCCGGTAAATCTGGCGGACTATTTCGCCAGATCCGCTAAAATAAGTTTAGAGGGTTAAGAAAGCTCGGCTGCACCTCAGCCGGGCCTTTGCCGTTTGCGCCACCGAGTCATGGTCGACCACTCGCTAACTACTTTAGAATCTATACTTTATTAATAAACATCGTAGAATCATTAGTTTACAGGCTTGACAAGCCGGATGCTCTCGAAATGAGGAAAGCCTGGCTTCTAAGTTATTTAGAATGAGATCTATGGCATAAATCTCCTATTTTCAGATCTTTACACGCTGATGGCCGGAAGTCCCTTGCATTGAATCAGTTCTAAACCACAGCCCATGCCATAGGGGGAGGGGGTGGGGTCGGGAAGTGACCGGTCGCCACTATGTTTAGAGAGGACGGACCGCAACCCGACGCGCCGGGAAATGCCCCGAGACTCCATTCAATCCGTCGGAAGCTCCGTTCAAGCTGTCTCGCTCGCTCCTGCTCGCTGCATGTGATTGAATGGTGAAGGACATGTCTACCGTCGCCGCACAAACCGGGAACAGAAAGCAGACCCCAATCCGTCGGCTGAAATCCGCCGGCCGCAAGGTGCGCGAACTGGCCATCGTCGGCCATTCGCTGGCCTCGACCAGGCACCCGGTTATGGCGCAGATCGTGCCCATGCGGAGGTGCAATCTCTCCTGCAGCTACTGCAACGAGTACGACGATTTCTCGAAGCCCGTCCCGCTCGACGAAATGATGCGCCGCATCGACCATCTGGGCCGGCTCGGCACCAGCATCATCACCATCTCCGGCGGAGAGCCGCTGCTCCATCCCGAACTGGACGACATCATCCGCCGCATCCGCCGCAACGGCGCGCTTGCCGGGATGATCACCAACGGCTATCTGCTCATGCCCGACCGGATCCAGCGCCTGAACAAGGCCGGCCTGGACCACATGCAGATTTCCATCGACAACGTTCAGCCCGACGAAGTGTCGAAGAAAAGCCTCAAGGTCCTCGACAAGAAGTTGCAGATGCTCGCCGAACACGCCAACTTCCACGTAAACATCAATTCCGTAGTTGGAGGCGGCATCAAGAACCCCAACGATGCCCTGGTGATCGGCCGCCGCGCACTGGAACTGGGCTTCACCTCCACCATCGGCATCATCCATGACGGGGACGGCCAGCTCAAGCCGCTGCAGGACGAAGAAGCCCGCGTCTACTTCGAGATGCGCAATTGGAAGAAGCGCAACTATTCACGCTTCAACAAGTTCCAGGAAGCCATCGCCAACGGCGAGCCCAACGACTGGCGCTGCCGAGCCGGCTCCCGCTATCTCTACATCTGTGAGAATGGCCTCGTCCATTACTGCTCCCAGCAAAGGGGCTTTCCCGGGGTACCGCTGGCCGAGTACACCAAAGCCGACCTCAAGCGCGAATTCCTCACCGAAAAGACCTGCGCTCCCCACTGCACAGTGAGCTGCGTCCATCAGATTTCCTACATCGACCATTGGCGTGCTCCGCAGACCTCGCGCACGTCGCCCGGCTCGACTCAGGGCCTGGTGAATATCAGCACCTAATCACCGTCGATGCGTGGCCACGCGCCCGATTCCGATCTACAACGCGCCTTTATCCGGCGCCTTCCCAAGGCCGAGCTACATCTGCACCTTGAAGGCACCGTAGCAGCCGAAACCCTGGTGGAGCTCAGCAGTCGGCACGACACCGCGCCGCTGTCCCTTGATGCCGCTCGCGCTGTCTACAACTACACCGACTTCACGGGCTTCCTGCTCGCCTTCAAGGCGGTCACCGAGCGGCTCCGCACACAGGAAGATTACGAGCTAGTCACCTACCGAATGCTGGAGCGCCTCGCCATGCAAGGAGTGGTGCATGCCGAAGTATATGTCTCGGTGGGAGTGGTCTATTACTGGGACAGAAGCGAGTTAGAGCCGCTCTTTGCCGGAATGGAGTGCGGTCGGCTGCGTGCCGAGGCCGACTTCGGAATCTCGGCCTATTGGATATTTGACGCAGTCCGCCAGTTCGGAACCGAAGCGGCGGCAAGGGTTTTCCGCAAGGCTGCGGAAATGCGACGGGATTATCCCTCAATCATCGGTATCGGGGTCGGAGGTGACGAGCGTCACACCGGCGCCGCCCCTTTCCGTGAGCTCTATGCCGAGGCACGCGACGCGGGGCTTCATCTCACCGCCCATGCCGGTGAATCCGTGGGCCCGGAGGGTATCTGGGGAGCCCTCAACATCGGAGCCGAGCGGATCGGCCACGGTCTTACCGCGATCCATGACTCTGAGCTAATGACGATTCTTGCCGAGCGCCAGATTCCGATTGAAGTCTGTGTTTCGTCGAATGTGCGCACCGGTTGCTGTAACAAGCTCGCCGATCACCCGGTGCGCCGCTACTTTGAGTCCGGCCTCATGGTTACTCTCAACTCCGATGATCCGGCGATGTTCCTAAGCAGCCTCGAAGACGAATACCACCTTGTTCAGAACGAATTCGGATTTTCGGAGGAGCATCTGCGCGAGCTGGCAGCCAACTCGATAGAGGCAAGTTTTCTTACCGCCGAGCGGAAAATCGATCTTTTGCGTCAAATTGAAATGACGTCCTAGATTGGGCAAGTATGTGTGGCAAAAGTCGCAATGCTCCACAACTCGCAGGAAGCGGCGGCCTGCCGAAGTGAGCTATCATGTTGGCATTGCGGAGAGCCGCAATTAGGAAGGTATTGTGAGTGTGCTGCCTGGCTTCGGACATAAGTCGTGCAATGAATCCCGGATTGCGCTACGCGCCCTCGGATGGGCGTCGGTAGCGGTGGGAGTCGCAGCGCTTGGTCTTTACGTGGGGCGCGAACTGCGCCTGCGTTACAAATTCAACCACCGTACTCCAAGCGACTTCTACTCGCATGCCGGCGACGAGGGACAGACTACAGAATTCGGTATGGGCATTTAGAAACGTAGCTCAGATTTGGAAATGAAGAGGCCCGGAGATCAATCCCGGGGCCTTCGATTTTCGCGGCTCCCCTAGTTCCTGCCGGCGAGTCCCCGCAGTACGTATTGGAGAATGCCGCTGTTCTCGTAATAGAGAATCTCCTGCGGAGTATCGATGCGCACCTTTGCTGCGAACTCCTTCGACTTGCCATCGGGCGCGATTGCCATGACTGTCAGAGCACGTCCATCGGCGAACTTGGCGTCAAGCAGAGCCTTCAGCCCTGAGAAGTCGAAAACCTCTTCGCCCGTCAGGCCGAGACTCTCCACGTTCTGCCCTTCCGCAAACTGCAGCGGCAGGATACCCATGCCAACCAGGTTCGAACGGTGGATTCGCTCGTAGCTCTCGGCGATGACAGCCCGAACGCCGAGCAATCTCGGACCCTTTGCGG
>Ga0335074_10012272_pt1 | contig 12017 bp, 14 predicted proteins | sample Lox_Sample_23_FD_206715 | JGI IMG/M metagenome (GOLD analysis project Ga0335074, IMG submission 206715) | Soil microbial communities from Loxahatchee National Wildlife Refuge, Florida, United States - Lox_Sample_2.3 | ecosystem: Environmental > Terrestrial > Soil > Wetlands | place: USA...
ACGCGTGTTGTGGCAGGCCGTTCTGCTGGTCTCGGTGTTGTTGCCGCCGCTTGCGCTCGGCATTCTGCTCTCGCTGGCGTTTGGACGACACTTCGCCAACACGCCGCTCGCTTTCGTCGTCACGCAAGTCTACGTGAGTGTCGGGTACTACACGCTCGGCGCGATCGCGGCGCTCGAAAGCGTGCCGCCGGCGCTGCAAGTGCAGGCGGGACTGCTCGGCCACGATCCGTGGAGCGTCTTTTGGCGCGTGACCTATCCGGTTGCGCGTTTGGGTCTTGCCGTTGCGCTCAGTCTTGCGTGGGTTCGGGCGCTCACGGAATTCGGCGCCGTGCTGGTGACGGCGTACTATCCGGCCGGCATGCCGGTTGCGATTTGGACGAGCCTCGAGAATTACGGCTTGCCCGCGGTCATGCCGCTGCTGGTCGTCTTCTTGATCACGGCATTGCCGCTTCCGTGGCTCGTTCACGTCCTTGCGCAGCGCCGGCACGAGACGCGGCATGCTTGAAGCACGGATTCGTAAAGCGCGCGCGCAGTTCACCGTCGACGTCACGATTCGCGTGAACGGCGGCGAAGCGTGCGGGCTCTTCGGCGCGTCGGGCGCGGGAAAGAGCACGATCTTGGCCTGCATCGCGGGCGCCGAGCGGCCCGACGGCGGTTCCGTCGCGCTCGACGGTCTGACGCTCTACCCGCCGCCGTTGCCGCTCCACCAGCGTCCGATCGGATATCTGACGCAAGAGGCAAACCTCTTTCCGCATCTACGGGTGCGTGAGAACGTGTGCTTCGGCTTGCGCAACGGTGCGCGCGGTGCCGGCGGCGATTGGATCGCGCAGCTTCGTGAGCGCTTGCAGCTGGGTTCGATTTGGGACGCGCCGGCGCACGCAATCTCCGGCGGCCAAGCGCGCCGCGTGGCCCTTGCGCGCATGCTGGCACGCAAGCCGAAGCTCGTTTTGCTCGACGAGCCGTTCGCGGGGCTCGATCGCAATCTCGTGCGCGAGCTGCTCGCCGCGATCGCGCAATGGCAACGCGAGCTCGGATTTGCGATGCTCGTCGTCGATCACGAAGCGCCGATCCTCGAGCGTATCTCCACGCGAGCAATCGTGGTCGAGCACGGGACCGTCGTGCAGGACGATACTTGGTACGCGCTGCACGCCGCACCCGCCACGCCGCTCCTCGTGCAGCTGCTTTCTCCGCTATAAATGTGCGCTTACGGCCCGGGCCGCGCAGCTCTCGCGTTGACCGCGCGCTCCGCGGCGCGGAACGCCTCGGACGCAATCGGAATGCCCGCGTAGACGCCGGCCTGCAGGATGATCTCGACGATCTCGTCCTCGGTGACGCCGTTGTTCAACGCGCCGTGCACGTGCACTTCGAACTCGGGCCAGCGTGCCAGCGACGCGAGCATCGCGAGATTGAGCATGCTGCGCGTCCGCACGTCCAATCCGGGACGAATCCACACGTTGGCCCAACAATGTTCGGTGGCAAACTCGGCGAAGGCCGCCTGGTATTTGCTCGGGCTCGAACCGGCGCGATCGACGTACGCGTCGCCGAGCACGCGGCGGCGCAGGGCCTTGCCTTTGGCGATACGTTCAGTTTCGTTCATGCACCACGCCTTTGCGGGAGGGATCGGCCCCTCCCGTCTTGGACAGCCCGGTGAATGTCCGATCTCATCTTCCGGCAGAATCCGTGGATCTTCATCGTCCTGGTCCTCGTCGTACTCCTCGCGACGTTGGAGCTGGCGTACCGGTTCTGCGGGCCGTTTGCTCGCCGTGCCGCCATCAACGACGATCTTTGGAACGCGATTCAGACGGGACTGCTGGCGCTGCTCGCCTTCATGCTCAGTCTGTCGTTTGCGCAGGCGGAGGGGCGTTTCGACGCGCGCCGGGCGCTGATGGTCAAAGAGGCAAACGCGATCGGCACGACGTGGCTGCGCTCGGCGCTGCTGCCGGAACCGGCGCGCACGGAATTCCGCAAGCTCTTGCGTGACGACACGTCGGCGCGCCTGGAAGGCTACGGCGCGCCGAGGAACCGCGCGCTGTGGGAACGGATGCAAGCCCTCAGCGATCGCGATCAAGATCGGCTCTGGACGATCGCAGCGTCGATGCTGCACGCGCAACCGTCGAATCTCGGCTACTCGCTCTTGATGGAGACGCTCAACGCGCAGATCGACACGGCGACCGAGCAGCGGGCCGCGTTGACGCAGCATATTCCGGTAACGGCCGTGCTGCTCACGGTCGTGTTGATGATTCTCTCCGTGTTTTCGATCGGGTTGAGCTTCGCCCGAGCGGGGAAACGGCCGGCGATCTTTTCGCTGGTGTATATTGTCGCCGTGGTGCTGGTCTTTCAAATGGCGATCGACTTCGATCGACCGCAGACCGGTTTCGTTCGCGTTTCGCTGGGCCCGATCCGGTGGCAATTGGAGTCGATGAAGTGATCGTCGCAGCCGTCCTGCTCGCTGCCGCGCTCGCCGCCGATGCGAAGATTCCGCGCTACGATCATATCTTCGTCATCGTCGAGGAGAACAAGGATTACGCGCGCATCATCGGCAGTCCGGATGCGCCGGTGATCACCCGGCTGGCAAAGCAGTACGGCTCGGCCTCGCGGTTCTATGCCGAGATGCACCCGAGCGAACCGAACTACGTCGCGATGGTCGGCGGGTCGACCTATGGCATCCGCGACGACGGGCCGTTCTTCGCGCACACGATCGACGCGCCGAATCTCGCGACCCAGCTCGAGGCGCGCGGTCTGTCGTGGAAGGCCTACACCGAGGGGCTACCCTCGCCCGGATCGCTCGCGACCTTTTCCGGCTACTACGCGTCCAAGCACGACGGTTTTCTCGATTTCCACAGCGTGCAAGACGATCCGGATCGCGCGCAGCATATCGTCGGCTTCGATCGCCTCATGGCCGATCTGCGGTCCGGTGAGCTTCCGAACTTCAGCTTCATCGTGCCCAACGTGTGTAACGAGATGCACGGGGCGTCCCGCGCGGCAGCGCCGCAGAGCTGTAGCGTCTATCATCCCGCGGCGCTGATTGCGCGCGGCGATCGCGAGATCGGAATGCTCACCGGCGCGATCATGAAGTCGCCGGCGTGGCGTAGCCCCGGTAACGCGGCGATCGTCATCACCTGGGACGAAGACGACGGCGGCGGCACGCAAGGCTGCTGCGGCGCCGTTCCCGGCGGCGGTCACATTCCGACGATCGTCATCACCAATCACGGACCGCGCGGCGTCGTCGATGCGACGCCGTACAACCACTACTCGTTGCTGCGCACGATCGAAGATGCGTTCGGCATCCACGACTATCTCGTGAACGCCGGCGCAACGGGTGTGGTGCCGATGGTACCGTTGTGGGCAAACCGTAGTTAACGTACGGACAGTCACCTTCGTTCGCTGCCAAGCGACCCTGCTGGGTATTAGTCGAATGACGGACGCGCTACGCGCCTCGCATTGATCGGCTTCGTGCCGTTCGTGCTCTTGGCGGCAGCCGTGATCGCGGGTGGCGGTACGGTGCTGCTCGGCGCTGCGACACTGCATCGGCTGGCAATGTTCAAGGCGCGTGCGGCGGGCATATCGGAGCTCGGTCAGGTCGTTACGCATGCCGCGGTGACGAGCGCCGTGACGGCGCAAGTGCTTACCGGCACCGGCGCGATCGTCCTTGGAATCATCGCTCTGTCAGTGCCTGCCCATGCGGGCATTCTGGTGCTCGTCGGCATCCTTGCCTTGGGCGCTTCGATCACCGTCAGTGGAGCCGCGCTCACGGGCCGGCTCATGCGCTTCTTCGAGAGCAACACCATCTAACGCAAGCAACCATAGAGGAGGAATGATAGAATGTACACTCGAGCACCGCCTGATTCGGGGAGGAGACAATGCCGCTGCACAAGGTTTCCGTCGCGGACAAGTTCGAGCTCTTTTCGCAGGAGTGGGAGCCGAAGATCGTCGGCGACCTCGACAACTATCAGATCAAGCTAGTCAAACTCTCCGGCGAGTTCATCTGGCACAGTCATCGAGACGAAGACGAGCTCTTCTTCGTCGTCGACGGTGCGATCGACATGCATTACCGCGACGAGGACGGGAAAGAGCGCGTCGAGCGCTTCGGGTCGGGAGAGTTTCTCATCGTGCCGCGCGGCGTCGAGCACAAGCCGGTTGCACGAGCCGGCACCAAGCTCATGCTGATCGAGCGCAACACCGTCGTAAACACCGGCGGCGAGCGCAACGAGCGCACGGTCAAACCAGCGCGGATTTAGCGAACCTAGGTCCAGTGCTCGCCTCGACGAGGCCGGCAACGGCGTGAACGCGGGCTAGGATGGTGCTTCGGCGGTGCGGCGCGCCGCCCAACGAGGCACGCGCGGGCCGGTGTCGCGACCGGTAAGCGTAATCGGCAGCTCGACGGTCACGCGATTGCCCGCGCGCATGCGCGCGATGCGAAGATTGCGCGCCAGGCTCTCGACGACGAGCAGTCCACGGCCGCCTTCGGCAAACTCCTCGGGCTTTGCAATTGCGTGAACGATCGGCGGCCCCTCGTCGTCGATGTGGAGCAGCGCCATGTTCGCCGTGATCTCGATGGTGACTTCGGCGATGCCGGGCGTGTGCCGGGCGACGTTACCCAGCAGCTCACCAAAAATCAACTCGCACGCGGAGAGGTCCGCGCCGTCGGGTGCAAACTCGCCGAGATGCCACAGAAATGCGCGTTTCGCGCGGCGCGCGGCGGATTTCTCGCGCGCGTCGATGGTCCACATTTTTGACGTGTTGGCGCGCGCGTAGCCGATATCGGTAACGCCGATGAACAGCACGGCGGTGTCATCGAGCGGTGGTTGACCGCCGAGCGCGTCGCGCTGAATCGCCTGGGCGATATTCGACGCGGCGCTGTAGTATTGGCGGTTCACGACCTCGACCAAGCGACGCACGCCGGCATCGTAGTCGTAACCCACTTTTCGCCCGCTTTCGACCAGTCCGTCGGTGAAAAGCACGATCGCCGATCCGGCGTCGAGCACGGTTGAATACTGATTGTACTCGACGTGCCGGTCGGCGCCCATGATCAACCCGCCGCCGTTCAACTGCTCGACGACGCCCGTCGATTCCACCGTGATCGGCATCGGATGGCCGGCCGACGCATAGCGCAACACGCCGCTCGTGAGCGAGAGTTCGCCGTAGAAAAGCGTAACGAGCGGGCCGCCTTCGTCATAGGCGGCGCGGTTGACGGCTTGGAGCACCTCACCGGGGCGATCGCATAGACGTGCCGCCATGCGCACCGCCTGCCGGATCTGCGCCATCGCGCTTGCGGCGAGCAACCCATGACCGGCGACGTCGCCGACGCTTATTCCCAGACGAGCCTCGTTCATCGCAAAGACGTCGTACCAATCGCCGCCGATCTCGGTCCCGCTTGCCGAAGGCATGTAGGACGCGTCGATGCGAACGCCGGGGATCGACGGAAGATTCTGCGGAAGAAGCGCGCGCTGTAGAACCGAGGCGTTGCTATGCTCTTGCTGGAGCATCTCGAGGACGGTGCGATATTCGTGTTCGGCTTCGTTGAGCTCGTCATTCCCGCCCAGCGGGCCGGGGTCGTGACCGCGCAGCAGCTCGGTCACGTTGTAGCGCAGAAGCTGCGCGCGCAGTGCCACGCGCGCGGCAAAGGCGACCGCGAGCGCGAGAAAGAGCACGATGCCGCTCGCGAGCGCGAAGTACATGACGGTCGAAAACTGCGAGAGCAAGTCGCTGCTTTTGGAGAGGGCGGCGATCGCGATGATTCGTTGTGTTTTGTCGACGTCACGCCGCGCCAGCGAGACCGTCAGCGGGGACGCGCGGTTCCTGACGGCATCGACGAAGGCGCGCGCCGCATGCGCCTCGTCGGGAGTGGTGTCGGCGACGGCGAGCAGCGCCGCAGCGGCCTTGCGGATTTGGGTAGGATTCTTACGCATGTACGCATTGAACAGCGCGTCGTTTGCACTGACGACGTCGCGCGTATGGTTCGCCAGCAGCAGTGAGCCGTTGGTCGCGTCGCGGGTCGTGTCGGTATAGGCGAGCATCAGCGCGAGGACGAGGACCGGAACCAACGCCACGACGATGGCCTGAACTCTGATCTGCGCCAAAAACCTCAACGAGAGACGCTCCTCCCTAGACGCATTGTTCGGCACCGCAGGAGCGAGCGCCCGTCAGGGCCGATAGTAGCGACGATTCCGCTCGGCGGGTGGAGGTGCGCGGCACCGGCGGCGCCGATAGGCGCTGGATGGAGGATCGGTACCGTTGGATAGCGCTGTCGAATACCACGATGGCGCTGTTCATGTCGGCACTCGACGGATCGATCGTCATCATCGCGATGCCGGCGATCTTCCGCGGCATTCATATCGACCCGCTCGCTTCGAACAACTTCGGCTACCTGTTGTGGATGATCGTCGGCTACATGCTCGTGCAGGCGGTGTTCGTGGTGACGCTCGGGCGCATGGGCGACATCTACGGACGCGTGCGCATCTACAATGCCGGTTTCCTGGTGTTCACGGTCGCCTCGGTGTTGCTGTCGTTCGATCCGTTCACCGGCCAGCCCGGCGCGTTGTGGCTGATCGGCTGGCGCTTGCTTCAGGCATTCGGCGGCTCGATGCTCACCGCGAATTCGGCGGCGATTCTGACCGATGCGTTTCCTCCGACCCAGCGTGGCCTTGCGCTGGGGATCAACCAGATCGCGGGTCTCGCCGGACAGTTTCTGGGCTTGATCGCGGGCGGCGTACTCGCGATCATCGACTGGCGCGCCATCTTCTGGGTGAACGTGCCGGTCGGGCTCTTTGGCACGTACTGGGCGTATCGCCATTTGCGTGAAACGGGCGAACACCGCCTGGAGTCGATCGATTGGTGGGGCAATGTCACCTTCGCCGTCGGCCTGAGCGCCGTGCTCATCGCGATCACCTTCGGCATTCATCCCTACGATGGTCATTCGATGGGATGGACCAATCCCGCGACGTACCTGCCGTTCATCGGCGGGATCGTGCTGCTGGTCGCGTTCGTCTTCATCGAGCAGCGCGAGGTGGAGCCGATGTTTGCGCTCGCCCTCTTTCGCATTCGCGATTTCAGCGCCGGCGTCTTGGCCATCTTGCTTGCGGCAATCGCGCGCGGCGGACTGCAGCTCATGCTCGTGATTTGGCTGCAAGGCGTGTGGCTGCCGCTGCACGGCTACGCATTTGAAGCGACGCCGCTCTGGGCGGGCATCTTCCTTTTACCGCTCTCGGCGGGATTCATGGTCGCGGGGCCGATCTCAGGAGTGCTCTCCGATCGTTTCGGTTCACGCCGGTTTGCCACCGCCGGTTTGCTGGTGGTGGCCGCCAGTTTCGCCGGGCTGATGATTTTGCCGGTGCAGTTCGCGTACTGGCAATTTGCGCTGCTGATTTTGGCCAACGGCATCGGGCAGGGGATGTTCGCGGCACCCAACACCGCCGCGGTAATGAGCAGCGTGCCCGCCGACCAGCGCGGCGTCGCGTCGGGTATGCGAGCAACGTTTCAAAACGCCGGCAACTTGCTGTCGATCGGGATCTTCTTCTCGCTGATGATTCTCGGCCTCGCACAGCGCTTACCGGCCGTCATGGCGAAGGGACTCGAGCAGTACGGCGTGCCCGCTGCCGTGGCGCATCAAGTCGCGTCGCTCCCGCCGGTATCCTCGCTCTTTGCCGCATTTCTCGGTTACAATCCAATGCAGTATCTGCTCGCACCGAGCGGCGCGCTCAAGACCTTGTCGCCTTCGAACTACGCGGTCGTCACCGGCACGACGTTCTTTCCGAATCTGATCTCGGCGCCGTTTCACGACGGACTCGCCGTTGCCGTCTCGACCTCGATCGTACTCTCGCTCATTGCTGCGGCCGCAACGTTTTTCCGCGGTCGCCGCAGCTCTCGAAAGGACGTTTCATGAATTCCCAACAGACTGCGCTGCTCTCCGTTGCCGAGTGCGAAGCGGCTATGCCATGACCGATCTGTCGAAGCTCGGCAAGATTGCACTCTTTGGCGCCGCGGGCGCGGTTGGTCACGCATTGACGCCCCTGCTTGCCGCGCGCGGCGAACCCTACCGCGTCGTGGGTCGTGACGCGGCGAGGCTTCACTCGTTCGAAGGCGCGGAAGTGGCCGCGGCAGACTTTTTGAGCGGACAAGGCGTCGACGAGGCCGCGTCCGGCATCGACACGATCGTCTACCTCGCCGGGGCGCCGTACACGAACTTCGAGCAGCATCCGGTCATGACGCGCAACGCGCTTGCAGCGGCCAAACGCGCCGGCGTATCGCGGTTCGTGCACGTCGCACCGGTCTACAGCTATGGCCCTGCCGCGAGCATCCCGGTCTCCGAGTCGCAGCCGCACCGCCCGGCGACGAAGAAGGGACGTTATCGCCTCGCGCAAGAGCAACTCGTGCTGCAAGCAAACGGCGACGCCATGCGCACGCTCATCGTGTGTCTGCCGGATTTTTACGGTCCGAACGCCGAGAACAGTGTCGCCAATTACTTCATCACCGAAGCCATCGCGGGCAAACCGGCGACGTTCATCGGACCGCTCAACGTCGAGCGCGAATTCATCTATGTGCCCGACGCGGCGGAGCCGCTGTTGCGGCTGGCGACGCTGGACGACGTGTATGGGCGCTACTGGAATCTTGGCGGCGTCGCGCCGATCACCGGCGCCGAGTTCGTGCGCCTGGTCTTCGCCGAGCTCGGCAAGCCCGAACGCGTGCGCGCGGTGCCGAAGATCGCGCTCCGAGCCCTTGGCCTTTTCAATCCGCTGATGCGCGAATTCGTCGAGATGTACTATCTCTACGACTCGGCGTTTATTCTCGACGATTCGGCGCTTCGCGCGAAGCTTGGCAACGTCACGAAAATGCCGTACGCCGAAGGTGTGCGCCGGACGATCGCGTCGATCTCATCGAACTAGCGAGAACGACAACGACGCAACCGCAAAGGCGAGAAAGAGCGCCGGAAACGCGATGTTGTAGAAGACGCGATAGCGGATGTGCATGCAAAGGGCGCCGACGAAAAAGACCACCAGCCCGGCCGCCGCCGCCGTGCCGACGGCGCGATAACCCAGCAACCCGAGAAGCAGACCGATGGCCGCGGCGCCCTTCGCCACGCCGAGAACGGGCAGCCACCTTTGTGAGACGTGGACCTCGGCAGCGGTTTTTGTTACGAAGCTCGCCCTCGCAAAGTCTGCGAAGGTTGCCCAGGCATTCAGCACGATCGTCGCGCCGACGACCGCGACGTACGCAATGTTCGTCATACGTTACGTGGACGTGCCGGGTGGGCGAAAGGTGACGGCAGCCGCCGAGATCAGTGAGGCGGCGTGAAGGCCGTTGCGGTGGAGATTTGGTTCGGAAGCACGCGTCCGTTCGAGAGCTCGACGCCGGTTTGCGTGATGCGGACGACGGTCAGCTTGCCGATGTGCGCGCCCTTCGCGACGTCATAGACGTTGTGGCCCGGCATGTTGCCGTCGCGGACGGTTGCGAAGGTCAGGCCGTTTACCGTTCCCGTGTTCAGGACGGTTATTTGATCCGCAGCAACGCTCCAGATCGGTCGCTGGCCGGCCTGGGCCGGTGCGGCGAGAGCGAGGGTCAGGAGTGCGAGAGCCACGATGCTGCGGATCATGAGGTATCACCTCTAGATGGATTATCGGTGTGCCTCGCGGGCGCGTACGTAGCCGTGTGCTACGCAAAGGTTATGTGCTTGTAAAGGGACTGCAACGGCCCTCGACGCAGAGACTTTTGTATGAGTCCGCTTGACCTACGCACGCGTCCGCCGCGCAGTCCGTACACCGAACTCGCCGGCTTAATGTTCATGCCGCGCACGATCGACAAGCTGCGCGCGCAGCTTCCCGGTGGCAACACCGGCGTCTACTTCATCAATGGCAAGATCAAGGGCATGTCGGGGTATCTGCTCGAGCGTCTGGGGATCACGGAGGCCGAATTACTCGAAACCGTGAGAACCTGCGACGATGAGCAGGCGATCGCGCGCTGGCTGCGCGAGCGTACCGATCCGGCGCAATACGACGCGATCAACCAGACGATGAGCCACCTCAAGCTCAAGCACTCGGGCGACGAAACATACGTTCGCGAGCTCTATGCCGAGACGCTGGCCGCGCAGCCGGATCTGGTCACGCTCTTCGAGATCATGGAGGCCGACGACCGCCGTCTTTTCGCCTGAAACCGCGCTGCGCCTTGGTGTATTGTGGTAGCTATGTTGAGCACACGCAAACTTGGCAATCGGGGCCTCACCGTTTCGGAGATCGGTCTGGGCTGCATGGGGATGAGCTTCGCCTACGGCCCGGGCGAACGTGACGACAACGAGTCGATTCGCACGATCGAGCGCGCCCTCGAGCTTGGGATAACGTTCTTCGATACGGCCGAAGCGTACGGGCCGTACACCAATGAAGAACTGCTCGCTCGCGCGCTCACAGGCAAACGCGACCGTGTGGTGATCGCGACGAAGTTTGGGTTCACCTTCGACGCGAACGGCGCGGTGAACGGCACCAACGGCAAGCCCGCGCACGTACGCGAAGCGGTGGAAGGCTCGCTCAAACGCTTACAGACCGATCGCATCGATCTGCTCTATCAACATCGTCTCGATCCACAGGTACCGGTCGAAGAGACGGTCGGCGCAATGGCGCAGCTCGTGATCGAGGGCAAGGTGCGCTATCTCGGCCTCTCCGAAGTCGGCGTCTCGACGATTCGGCGCGCCAATGCAACCCATCCGATCGCCGCGCTGCAAAGCGAATACTCGTTGTGGGAGCGTAACCTCGAACCGGAGATCATTCCGGCGCTGCGCGAACTCGGCATCGGGCTCGTGCCCTTTGCACCGCTGGGTCGCGGCTTCTTGACCGGCACCGTGAAACGCGCTGAGGAGTATCCCGCAGGCGATTACCGGCACACCGACCCGCGCTACATGGGCGAGAACTTCGACGCCAACATGCGCGCGGCGTCGGTCGTGCGGCTGCTGGCGACGAAGAAGGGCTGCACGCCCGGACAGATCGCACTGGCGTGGCTCTTGCACAAGGGCGATGACGTGGTGCCGATTCCGGGCACGAAGCACGTGCAGTACTTGGAAGAGAATGCCGGCGCGGCCGGCGTCGAGCTCGACGCCGAAGAGATGGCGGAACTCGACACGGCGCTGACGGCGGACAAGATCTCGGGCCCGCGCTACAACGAGCGTCAGGCCGCGCTGATCAATCGTTAGCAGCGCTTAGAGTCGCCACCATTCGACGTGACGCGTCTTGGGGTTCCAGCGGAAGTGCAGCGAATCGCAGCGATTGTCGACGACGATGAAATCGTGCGCGCCTTCGCGCCGCAGGGAGACCGGTAACGTACATACGGCATCCTCGCGACCCGGATCGACCGTGAAGATGAACCTCTCCGGCCGCCAGTGGGGATTACCGTAGGTCACGGTGATCTCGATCTGCGGCGGCGCTTGCGTTTGCGTCAGCACGACCGTGTCGGGGTGATGGTCGGCGTCGAGATCGACGACCAGCGTTTGCGGCGCCGGGACCGCGCCGAGTAAGACCGCCGCAAACACCAGCAGACGCACCATACGATTTTCAGGTTGCGCGCGTTGTCTGCGGCAACTTCCAGTCGGGGCGAATGAAATGACAGGTGTAGCCGTTGGGAATGCGCTGGAGATAATCTTGATGCTCGGGTTCGGCTTCCCAAAACGCGCCGGCCGGCGCGACTTCGGTCACGACTTTGCCGGGCCAGAGCCCTGAGGCGTCAACGTCCTTGATCGTCTCTTCGGCGACGCGGCGCTGCTCGTCGGTCGTGTAGAAGATCGCGGAGCGATAGCTCGCGCCGACGTCGTTGCCCTGGCGATTGCGCGTCGTCGGGTCGTGAATCTGAAAGAAGAACTCGAGTAGCTGCCGATAGCTGATCTGCGAAGGATCGAAGATGATTTCGAGCGCCTCGGCGTGACTGCCGTGATTGCGATACGTTGCGTTGGCGACGTCACCGCCGGAGTAGCCGACGCGTGTCGAGATGACCCCGGGGTACTTGCGCAACAGCTCCTGCATGCCCCAGAAGCAGCCGCCGGC
>Ga0335074_10012273_pt1 | contig 12016 bp, 11 predicted proteins | sample Lox_Sample_23_FD_206715 | JGI IMG/M metagenome (GOLD analysis project Ga0335074, IMG submission 206715) | Soil microbial communities from Loxahatchee National Wildlife Refuge, Florida, United States - Lox_Sample_2.3 | ecosystem: Environmental > Terrestrial > Soil > Wetlands | place: USA...
TCGTCGGTATCGCCGGCGGTATCGGCAACCAGATACCGATCGGAACGCTGGTGCTCCCCCACCTCGTGGTCGACGGCGCCGACGGCTCGGTGCGCCGGCCCACACCGCTTCGCGTCGGCACCCCCTACGGAAAGTTGTGGACCACCGACGAACTGATCCTCGACCCGGCGCGGCACGCCGACCTGCAGCTCGATGGCGTGCTGGCACTCGACATGGAAACGGCTGCCGTGGCCAAGGTGTGCGACGAACGCGGTGTCCCCTGGTCGGTGGTGCGGGCAATCAGCGACCGGACCAGCGACGGCACCGTCGACGGCGAGATCTTCGGCCTCACGCACCCCGACGGCAGCGCGAATCTGCCCGCCGTCGCCCGCTACCTGCTCAGGCACCCCGGTGCACTCCCCCGGCTCGACCGCCTCGCCAAAGACTCCAAACTGGCGGCGAAACACGCGGCCGACGCCGCGGTACGGGCCGTAAGCGCAGCGATTAATTCTTGACCAATTCCAGATAAGGTCTTGACCCGTTCCAGATACCAGCGGCATATTGAGGTGGTGTCGTCGACGCCGACGGATTACTCCGCACAGCTGCGGATGGCCGACTTGCGCGTGACTAGACCCAGGGTCGCCGTGCTGGAGGCAGTTCACGCACACCCGCACGCGGACACCGAGACGATCCTGTCGGCCGTGCGGACCGGACTGCCCGATGTCTCCCGGCAAGCCGTTTACGACGTCCTCAATGCGCTGACCGCCGTTGGTCTGCTGCGGCGAATCCAGCCTTTGGGCATGGTCGCCCGCTATGAATCCCGGGTCGGCGACAACCACCATCACGTCGTGTGCCGATCCTGCGGCGTCATCGCCGACGTCGACTGCGCGGTCGGCGAGGCGCCGTGCCTGACGCCGTCCGACGACGACAACGTGCTAGACGGCTTCGTCCTCGACGAGGCAGAGGTCATCTACTGGGGTTTGTGCCCCGACTGTTCCACCGCGAGTTCCCGATCACACCCGTGATCACAGCCCAATTCACCCACCGCTGAAAGGAATGTTGTGTCATCCGACGTAACCCAAAAGGGCAGCAATAGCGAAAACCCGGCACTCGACGCGCCGACGGTGAAGGGCCATGCCCCGCTGACCAACCAGGACTGGTGGCCCGACCAGGTCGACGTGTCGAGGCTGCATCCGCATGTGGCGCAATCCAATCCGCTCGGTGACGACTTCGATTACGCCGAGGCGTTCGCCACGCTCGACGTCGACGCGCTCAAGGCGGACCTGGTCTCGGTGATGACCACCTCGCAGGACTGGTGGCCCGCCGACTACGGCCACTACGGAGGCTTTTTCATCCGGATGAGCTGGCACGCCGCGGGCACGTACCGCATCTATGACGGGCGTGGTGGCGGCGGCCAGGGCATGCAGCGCTTCGCCCCGCTCAACAGCTGGCCGGACAACGGCAACCTCGACAAGGCGCGCAGGTTGCTGTGGCCGCTGAAGAAGAAGTACGGCAACAAGATCTCGTGGGCCGACCTGCTGCTGCTCGCCGGCAACGTGGCCCTGGAATCGATGGGATTCCAGACCTTCGGCTTCGCATTCGGCCGCGAAGACGTATGGGAGCCCGAGGAAATCCTCTTCGGTGAAGAGGGCGAATGGCTGGGCACCGACAAGCGCTACTCGGGCAAGCGTGACCTCGCGCAGCCGTTCGGCGCGACCACCATGGGTCTGATCTACGTCAATCCCGAAGGGCCCGAAGGCAAGCCGGACCCGGTGGCGGCCGCGGTGGACATCCGAGAAACGTTCGGCCGGATGGCGATGAATGACGAGGAGACCGCCGCGCTGATCGTCGGCGGCCACAGCTTCGGCAAGACCCACGGCGCCGGCGACGCCGATCTGGTCGGTCCCGAGCCCGAGGCCGCGCCGATCGAGCAGCAGGGGTTGGGCTGGAAGAGCGCCTACGCCAGCGGCAAGGGTGAGGACGCCATCACCAGCGGCCTCGAGGTGGTGTGGACCTCGACGCCGACCAAGTGGGGCAACGGGTATCTGCAGAACCTGTACGGCTACGTGTGGGAGCTGACCAAGAGCCCCGCGGGCGCATACCAGTTCACCACCAAGGACGGCGCGGGTGCCGGCACCATTCCCGACCCGTTCGGCGGACCGGGCCGCACCCCGACAATGCTGGTCACCGACATCTCGCTGCGCGAGGACCCCATCTACCGCGAGATCACCAAGAGGTGGCTGGATCATCCCGAAGAGCTGGCCGTGGCCTTCGCCAAGGCCTGGTACAAGCTGCTGCACCGCGACATGGGACCGATCTCTCGCTACCTCGGCCCGTGGATCCCGGAGCCGCAGTTGTGGCAGGACCCGGTTCCGGCGGTCGACCACAAGCTGGTCGACGACAAGGACGTTGCGGCGCTGAAGAAGAAGGTGCTCGACGCCGGGCTGTCCGTTCCGCAGTTGGTCAAGACGGCGTGGTCGGCCGCGGGCAGCTACCGCAACACCGACAAGCGCGGCGGCGCCAACGGCGGACGGGTTCGCCTTGAGCCACAACGGCATTGGGAGGTCAACGAGCCCTCGGAGCTGGAGAAGGCGTTGGCGGTGCTGGAGAAAATCCAGCACGACTTCAACGACTCGGCCTCCGGCGGAAAGAAGATCTCACTGGCTGACCTGATCGTGCTGGCCGGTTCCGCGGCGGTCGAGAAGGCTGCCAAGGACGCCGGTTACGACATCGAGGTGCACTTCGCGCCGGGCCGTACCGACGCCTCCCAGGAGAACACCGACGTGGAGTCGTTCGCGGTGCTCGAACCGCGGGCCGACGGATTCCGCAACTATGCGCGGGCCGGCGAGAAGGCGCCGCTGGAGCAGTTGCTGGTCGAGCGGGCATACCTGCTCGGCGTCACCGCCCCGGAGTTGACCGTGCTCGTCGGTGGCCTGCGTGCGCTCGGCGCCAACCACGGCGGCAGCAAGCACGGCGTATTCACCGACAGGACGGGCGTGCTGACCAACGACTTCTTCGTCAACCTGCTCGACATGAACACCGAGTGGAAGGCATCGGAGACCGCGGAGAACGTCTACGAGGGCCACGACCGGTCCTCGGGCGATCTGAAGTGGACCGCGACCGCGAATGACCTTGTGTTCGGCTCGAACTCGGTGCTGCGTGCGCTGGCCGAGGTCTATGCGCAGGACGACAACAAGGGGAAGTTCGTGGAGGACTTCGTCGCGGCCTGGGTCAAGGTCATGAACAACGACCGGTTCGATCTGGCATAACCGTCCGACACACCACCGCGCCCCGCGAGCAGCGAGCTCGCGGGGCGCAGTGCGTCAACAGGACTACTCTGGCGGCCATGGCCATCGAGTCCACCATGCTTGCCCTCGGCACTGCCGCGCCGCACTTCACCCTCCCCGATCCCGCGACCGGCGAGAGTGTCAGCCTCGACGACTTTGCGGGTCCCGCGCTTGTCGTCACCTTCATCTGCAACCACTGCCCGTACGTCAAACACGTCGCCGACGGACTTGCCGCGCTGGGTCGCGACCTCGCCGATCAGGGCGTCCCCATGGTCGCCATCTCCAGCAATGACGTCGTCACGTACCCACAGGACGGTCCCGACCAGATGGTCGACGAAGCCCGCCGCTACGGCTGGACATTTCCGTACCTCTACGACGAAACGCAGGAGGTCGCCCGCGCGTTCTCCGCGGCCTGCACGCCCGACACGTTCGTGTTCGACGGCGATCGTCGACTGGCCTACCGCGGCCAGCTCGACAACTCCCGGCCCAAGACCGACATACCGGTGACGGCCGCCGATGTTCGCGCCGCGGTCGACGCGATACTCGCGGGCCGGCCGGTGAACCCCGACCAGCGGCCGTCGATCGGATGCGGCATCAAGTGGCGTTAAGCCGCGGGCTTCCAGCAATTTCCGAATAGCGCCCACCCCGGCCCGCTCAGCGGACCGGGACCGTTACATGGACCGTCCAGGCCGTTAGGCTCCGGCTGTCGCACAACAGGTACGGCTCGAATCGAGGATGCTTCATGACTGCTGCCGCTAACCAGCTCGGATCGATCGAGCACGTCGTCGTCCTTGTGCTAGAGAACCGGTCGTTCGATCACATGCTCGGATTCCTTTACGCCGACACGGGAAACGTGTCGCCGCTGACCAAGCAGCCCTTCGAGGGGCTGACGGGCAAGGAATCCAATCCGGATACCACCGGCACAGCCGTGCCGGTTACGGCCGTGACCGCACAGACACCGAACCTGTATTTCACCCCGGGCGCCGACCCCGGCGAAGGGTATGTGGCCACCAATGATCAACTCTTCGGCAAATCCAAGCCACCGGCCGGTGCGGTGCCGACCAACACCGGTTTCGTGACCGACTTCGCCGCAACGCTCAAAGGCATCGACAAGCACCGACACACCCTCCCGGGAACAACCGAAACCGACATCATGAAAATCTTTACCCCCGAACTGTTGCCGGTGCTGTCCGGGCTGGCTCGCGGCTACGCGGTGTGCGACCACTGGTACAGCTCCGTGCCGACCGAGACCTTCCCGAACCGCGCATTCCTGTGCGCGGCGACCAGCCAGGGGCACATGGATGACAGCACGTCCAAGTACACGTCGCAGAGCATCTTCGGACTGCTCAGCGCGCACAACCTGGCCTGGTCGATCTACGGTTACAGCAACCCGCCGCTGACCCGACTGAATTTCCCCGACACCACCGACGCCGCCGAGTCGCACTTCGGTGTGTTCACCGACTTCAAGGCCGCGGCGGCGGCGGGAACCCTTGGCGCATATACGTTTTTGGAACCCAGTTGGGGATCCTCCGGCAACAGCCAACACCCCAACTACGACGTGGCCCTCGGCGAGCAACTGATCCACGACGTGTACTACGCCCTGCGTAACGGGCCCGCATGGAACCAGACCTTGTTGATCATCACCTACGACGAGCACGGCGGCTGCTATGACCATGTGCCGCCGCCCACCGGCGCGGTGCCGCCGGACAGTTCCGCGGGTGAGTTCGGGTTTGACTTCACCCGCTTCGGTCTCCGGGTTCCGACCGTGCTCATCTCGCCGCTCATCGCTGCGGGCACGGTGTTCCGGCCAGGCGGGGCTGTTCCGCTGGATCACACCTCGATCCTCAAGACCGTCGAAACCCGTTGGGGCTTACCGGCTTTGACAGCACGCGATGCAGCGGCCCCCGATGTCGGCGAGGCGCTGACGCTCGTGCAGCCGCGCACCGACGACCCACTGGACGGCGTCACAGTACCCGCGGGACCCGCGAAGAACCCCGTCGCGGGCACGCCGTCTCACATCCAGCAGGTCTACGCACAACTGGTTTCCGCGCTGCCGGTAGACGACACCCAGGGGCAAACCCACGCGGCCATGCCCACCCTGACAACCGAGCAGGACTATCACGACTACATCAGGACGCGTACGGCGGCATGGACCGCCGGCCGGAGCGCGTCATGAACGCGCCAAATGGCATACCCCCCAAACAGATCTACGTCATCCGGCACGGTGAAAAACCGGCGGATCCGCCTACCCCGACGGCGGCGCCGACGCCGCCGTTCGGCGTCGATGTCAATGGCAACCAGAGCATCCACTCGCTGCTCCCACGCGGCTGGCAACGCTCGGGCGCGCTGGCCGTGCTGTTCGACCCGGCTGTCGGGCCACTGCGGGAGGGGCTAAGCACACCCGCGACCCTGTTCTCCCCCGACTACGGGAAGCCGGACAAAACGCAGGGGCACCGCACCTTTCAGACGATTCAAGGCCTGAGCGCGCGACTGGCGGTGCCGATCAACAATTCCTATGCCGAGGGTCAAGAGTCAACGCTGGCCGGCGACGTCATCGCGGACTACACCGGTGTGGTGCTGATCTGCTGGGAGCACCAACACATTCCGGCGATTGCCACTGCGTTGCCGACTGTCGCGGGCACCCAGATTCCTGCCGCCTGGCCCGGCGATCGGTTCGATGTGATCTGGTCGTTCACTGTGGCGCCCGATGCGTCGTCGCCTACCTACACGTTCAGCCAGATCCCGCAGCAGTTGCTGTCCGGAGACGGCCCGACGACCATCCCGCCCTAACCGTCGATCTCGCCGGAGATCCCACGCTCGATGCCGGCCTGGGTGGTGGGCGGCAGCACGATCAGGCCGTCGAGTTCGCGGCGCGCCAAGTCGTAGGCCTTTTGCCGTTCTTGTTGAGTCGCCGCTGAGTCGGTTGCGACGCGTAACAGCCTCAGCGCGCGGCCAATCCGCTGCTGTCCATCTGCCGAGAAGTCGTTGCGGCGCCGACGTTTTGCTTCCGCCTCGGCGACGTTGAATGCCGTGGCATAGTCCTCGACGGCGGCCAGATACCGCGCCGCGGCGTCGCGGTCGTCGAGGAGATCTTCGGCTCTGGCCGGGCGCAGCAAGTCTGCCCGGAGTTTGGCCTTGTGAAAGTTGACCGTGAGCGGATTGTTCATGTCGGTCATCAGCGGGAAGTCGAGAAGCTTCGCGCAGTCGAGCTCGTAGTCAAGCCACCGGGTGTCCGTGCGGTCGTGCTCCTGCACGACGCGCGTCAACGTCCGCCACTGGGCGGCCTGATCGCCCGATCCCTCGACGGGCCCCTTGTTGGCGGAAAACGCCCTCATCGCCGCCACCACCATGCCCACCAACGGCACGATGACGATCAGCAGTTCGGCCAACCGGAACAGCAAACCCACGTCACCAGGATGCCACCGGCGAGCACTAGACTCGTCGCCGCAGATTCCCCGAGTGAGGTGTCGCGATGAAAGTTGTGCTCGTCGGCTTTGGTAGTCGCGGCGATGTCGAGCCCTGTGCGGCGGTGGGCCGCGAGCTGATGCGCCGAGGTCACGACGTGGTCATCGCGGTCCCGCCTAACCTGCTCGCGTTCGTCGAGTCGGTGGGACTTGCCGCGGTCGCCTACGGACCCGACTCGCACGCGCAGCTCGACCAAGCCGCGGGCTTCTTTGTCGGCCACAAGACCAATCCCTTCGGCGCGCTGACCGAAGGCCTCGAACGGGCGACCCAGGTCTGGGCGGACAAGTTCGCGGTGTTGACCCCGCTGGCCGAAGGGGCCGACCTGCTGTTGGCGGGCATGATGGAGCAGCGGCTCGCCGCCAACGTTGCCGAGCATTACGACATTCCCCTCGTCGCGTTGCACTTCTTCCCGGCGCAGATTCAGCCGACTGGATTGCTGCATGCACAAATCACCAAGCTGGTCGAAGCTCCCCACCGTCGTGCACTGGGCCTGCCCGAGGCAGTCGAACCCCCGGCGCTGCCGCTGGAGATCCAGGCCTATGACGAGCTCTGCCTGCCGGGGCCGGCAACTCAGTGGGCTCAGCCGGGCACCCGACGGCCTTACGTCGGCGCACTGACCCTGGAGGCGTCGACGGATGCCGACGATGACGTGTTGTCCTGGATCGCCGAGGGGTCGCCGCCGATCTACTTCGGCTTCGGCAGCACGCCGATCTCCTCGATTGCCACGGTCGACATGGTCGTCGGGGTCTGCCAGCTGTTGGGTGAGCGGTTGTTGATCTGCTCGGGGCCCAACGACTTCTCCGGCCTCGAGCACAACGATCAGGTGAAGGTTGTCCGCGCGGTGAACCACGCGGCCGTCTTTCCGGCATGCCGCGCGGTCGTCCACCATGGCGGTGCGGGCACCGTGGCTGCGGCAATGCGGGCCGGTGTCCCGATGCTGATCCTGTGGCTCTGGCTCGATCAGCCGGTCTGGGCCGCCGCCGTCCAACAGCTGAAAGTCGGTGTGGCCCGCCCCTTCTCGGGGACCAACCAGCAAACGCTGATCACGGATCTGGACTCAATCCTCGCGCCGCACTACCTCACGCGAGCCCGCGAGATCGCCGCGCTGATGACCAAGCCCGCCGAAAGTATCACCAGCGCAGCCAATTTGGTGGAAGAAACCGCCCGCGTGGATCGCACGGCCTGACCCGCATTAACGGCCAAGGTCCCATTGCCCGAAGTCGGGTGCAAGGACGTCGTCGACGTCCACGTTGATGCCGCCAAGAAGCGGTCCCGGGTTCGACGCGCTGTTGACTACTGCCTGATATAGCACCGCCGCTGGCTCGCGCTGCCCGTGCGACCACGTCCTCGTCTGCCACGCCCAGCGGAACCCGGCGGTGCTGGACCGCCCGATCACGCCGTCCCTGATCGCCCACCCGCACGCCTGGGAATGCCCGTAGATGCCGGTGCGGCCCACGCCCAGCACCGAGTTGATTCCCCGAAACCATTTGGCGGCGAGGCTGTCCCACGTGTTGGCGTCGATGTCGTCGTCGACGCTGAAGAAGATCGGGGCGGAATTGCTACCGCCGGCCGCACCGTGCAAACCGAGCGCGGTCTGCGCGTCCGCCACGCCGCCGTCGAAGCCGCGGGTGAAATCTGACGGGTCCGGCCAGCCGGGTTTGCCGTACTGAAAGTTGCTGACGATGTGCAGACCAGCCGCCCGTAGCGAGTCGGCGTATCCGCGGGTGATGGGTTTCGCCTCGAAGTTGGCGCCCGGCCGCGACTCCGACACGTAATTCACCACGCCGGCATAGCCCGCTCCCTTGATCTGATCCGGCGGAATCCGCCGCTCCGCGAAATCGATCAGCCGGATGTTGTCAGCGGATGCCTCGCGCCCGTCGAGCGCGGCTGCGACAGGTCCTGCGCACAACAGAGCCGCAGCCGAACCCCATTTGATGATGTCGCGCCGTGAAATAGCCACTGGCTCAGTGGGTAAGGAGGGCGGTCGCACTCCAGGACCGGCGGCCCGGGTGCCGTGGATTCGGCTGCGGCCCCCACGCCGCCGGTCGCATGAAGACCGGCAGGCGACGAAACCGGCTGGCGGCCACCATCAGCGACTCCGCCTCGATCACCCGCCAGCCCAGGCCTTCGAAGTAGGCCAGCCCGTTCTCGGGTGCGAACTTGAACGGCGCGTTCTGCAGGATGCCGGACATCTTCTTGTTCATCATCCGCTTCAAGCCCGGTCCGGCGAAGTCGATCATCCACCACCTCACCTCCGGCCGTTGGATCGCCGCTGACAGCGCGTCGACGTCACTGTCGTCCAGATACATCAACAGGCCCTCGGTGAGCACCAGCGCCTTGGTCGCGCGCCCTAGCGCCTCGGCGAAGAAGGCATCGCGAGCCTGCGGGTCCGCCAGGTCGACCGCTGCTCGGGTCAACCGGCAGCGCGGCGTCTGGTCGGCGAGAAGTTGCGTCTTCTCCGCGAGCAATTGCGGAAGATCCGCTTCGATCCACGGGAAATCGTGCGGAAGGTCCAACCGATACGGCCGGGTGTCCAGCCCGGCGGCCAGGTTCAGCACCCGGTCGCAGCCGTCGGCGATGGCGTCGGCGATCGCGTCGTCGATGATCTTGGTGCGCGCGATCAGCCACCAACCGTTGCGGCTGGCTATCGGCGTCTTGGCGACGATGGCGCGGCCCTGTTCGCCGGCGAGGCGTTCGGCGAGCGGGTCGCTGAACAGCGCGTCGGCGCGCGCCGATTCGCTGGCCCGATAGTGGGCCGTCCACCGTGCTGTATCGGAAACGTGGGTAATCAAGTGCCCGCCGTCTGACATACGTTGCGTTATAGCATTCGCGCTGCGGCGATCGTGATCCGACCGCTGGTGAAAACCGGGTCAGGTCGTGTACAAGGGTCTGGTGGACGATCCGGCCGTCAAGCCGTTCGATCCGTCGGTGCTGCGCAAAGCGATGACCCGACGGCTGTATCGGCGATCGGTCGTCAGCGGACAGATCGCCCTACCGGCCGTCCCCAGCATGATCGACGAGTACATCAAGATGTGCGACAACTTCTTTGCCGTCGCCGGTGTCGAGTACACCGCCGAGCAATCCGCTCAGCTGAGGACGGTGCTGGAGGCCGAGTTGGCGAAGGCCTACACGGCGTCGTCGCGGTCGAACATAGTCATCTCATTTCACGCTCCGTTCGGCATCTCGGTGAATTACCGCGTCACAACCGATTACGTGACGGTTGGTGGCGCCTACGACGGCTGGGTCGAGACCAGGGGCGAAGGGCCGCTTTTCGGCGCCGAACCCGACGCCCGGGTGTGGGCGCTGGCCAACGAAGCAACCGATCCCACGGCGCATCCGGTACTGGACATCGGCGCGGGTACCGGACGCAATGCACTGGCTCTGGCTCGACGCGGGCATCCGGTGGACGCGGTGGAGATGAGTTCGAAGTTCGCCGATCAGATTCGCGCCGAGGCCCAACGCGAATCGCTCGAGGTGAGGGTGATGAACGGCGACGTCTTTGAAACCATGGACGGCGTCCGCCGCGACTATCGGCTGATCATCCTCGCCGAGGTGGTGCCCGACTTCCGGACGACCGGCGAACTGCGCGGAATCTTCGAACTCGCCGCGGATTGCCTGGCGCCGGGCGGGCACCTGGTCTTCAATGCCTTTCTCGCGCGGCACGGCTACACCCCCGACGACGCGGCGCGCGAACTCGGGCAGCAGTGCAACACGATGATGTTCACCCGCGACGAACTGACAACGGCGACTTCCGAACTGCCGATCGACCTCGTCAGCGACGACTTGGCCTACGACTACGAGAAGGCCCACCTGCCCGAGCACGCCTGGCCGCCCACCGAGTGGTTCGAGGGCTGGGCCAATGGGCTCGACCTGTTCGACGTCGACCGCGACGAGTCCCCCATCGAATTGCGCTGGCTCGTTTACCAAAAGGCCTCCGTGTAAGACCGAAGGCGGGCCTGCAATGACCGAGTACTCGCCGATTCGCCTGGCCGTGATGGGCCTGGGCGGCATGGGCCGATTCCACCTCGACTTTTTCCGTTCGCTGGAGCCGTGGGTGCAGGTCAGCGCGATCGCCGACCCTCACCGGCCGTTCGTCGACCGGTGCACGGCGGGCGCCCCCGGCGCGGCGACATTCGACGATCCGATCGCGTGCCTCGATTCGGGCCGGGTGGATGCCGCTGTGGTGGCGACCGCCGACGAGACGCACTATGCCGTCGTGCGGGCCTGCATCGACCGCGGGATCCCGGTGCTGTGCGAGAAGCCGCTGACGACCTCGCCGAAAAACTCGCTGGACCTGGTGCAGGCCGAGGCGAAGGGCGGCACCAGGCTGGTCCAGGTCGGTTTCATGCGGCGCCACGACGCCGGGTATCGGCAGATGAAGCGCACGCTGGCCGGCGGTCAGGTCGGGCCGCCGATGCTGGTGCAGCAGCGCAACCACAACCCTTCGGGTGCAATCGATTTCGATGCCATGCAGCTGATCTCAAGCTCGGCGTCTCACGATATCGACCTGTTCCGGTGGTTCACCGAAGAAGAAGTCGCCGACGTGTCCTGCGGGGTCAAACACAGCGCCGACGGCGACGCCGTCGTGATCCTGCTCGGTCTGCGATCGACGACGGGAATCCTCGGACTCTCCGAAATCGGGCGAGGCCCGGGGCTGCAGTACGACATCGACTGCAACATCGTTGCCGGTGCCGGTTCGATCAGTCTGGGCGCACCGAGCCGGCGGACCAGGGCCGTCGGCGACAGCGGTGCGGGTTCGTTCCTGCCCGACGACTGGATTGAGCGTTTCGACGGCGCCTACCGCGCCCAAAACGTAGATTGGGCAACCTCATTGGCGCGCAACGCCCTCACCGGCCCGACGGCTTACGACGGCTACGCCAACAACGCCGTCGTCGACGCGGCGTTGCAGGCACTCGCGACCGGGCAGGTCGTCCCGGTCGACCAAGCGCCGCCTGTTTATCCGACGGCGTAGTGTCCGTTAACCATGGCCGATGCGATCAAATACGTCGAAGCGAACGGGCTGAAATTCGGCTACCTCGAGGACGGCTCGGGGCCTCTCGTGCTGCTGTTGCACGGGTTTCCCGATACGGCGCATACCTGGGACGACCTTCGACCGCGAATCGCGGCCAAGGGATATCGCGCGGTCAGCCCGTTTATGTGCGGCTACCACCCCACCTCGATCCCCGACCGTGACCCCGATCAGGAGACGTTGGCGCGCGATCCGCTGGCGTTGATCGAAGCGTTGGGCGCCAGCGAGGCCGTCATCATCGGCCACGACTGGGGTG
>Ga0335074_10012276_pt1 | contig 12014 bp, 11 predicted proteins | sample Lox_Sample_23_FD_206715 | JGI IMG/M metagenome (GOLD analysis project Ga0335074, IMG submission 206715) | Soil microbial communities from Loxahatchee National Wildlife Refuge, Florida, United States - Lox_Sample_2.3 | ecosystem: Environmental > Terrestrial > Soil > Wetlands | place: USA...
TGGTCTTGCTGCCGTTCCTGGCGCTGCTGCGGGCGTTCCGCTGGGCCAGCGTCGCGCGGCAGGCCTGCCGGGCGGTCGAGCTGCTCGTCGAGATGCATGCCGACGACCGGGCGCTGCGTCAGCGACCTGCCCGCGAGCTGGCGACGGCACTGCTCCGGGTCGGGGCCGCCGGCGGTGGCGTCCCGTCGGGCGCCCTCGGCGTCGCCCGCCGGGAATCCGAATGCGAGGTCGCCGCCCGGGTGATCCGCCTGCTGCGGCCGGCCCCGGGGCTCGGCAGCGCCGCTCGTGCGCTGGTTATCGCGGCTGCGGCAGCGGTCGTCGCGATACCGGCGGCCCTTCTGGTGCTGCCGCTGCGCTGACCGCCGGTCACAGCCCTAGTCGGCGATCCTGATGCGGAGCCTCCGGAAGCCGCGGCCCTTGTTCTCGATCTTGGCGACCTCGATCCGGCCGATGTGCTTCGTGCTGGCGACGTGCGTGCCGCCGTCGGCCTGCTGATCCAGGCCAAGGATGTCGACGATGCGCACCTCGGCCACATCCGCGGGCACCAGGTTGGTAGCGGTCCTGATGATGTCGGGCAGCGCGAACGCCTCGGCCCGCGGCAGCACGCGGACGTCGATGCGCCGGTCGGCGCCGATCTCAGCATTGCAGGCAGCTTCGACTACGTCGCGGAATCCGGCCGGCAGTTCCGGCAAATCGAAGTCCATCCGCGCGGTGAGTGGCTCCATGTTCCCGCCGGTCACGAGGGCACCGAAGTCGCGGAAGACCACGCCGCAGAGCACGTGCAGACCCGAGTGTGTCCGCATGAGCGCTGTCCGGCGCTCGTCGGCGACTGCGCCGCGGACGACTGTGCCTGGTGGCGGTACGGGGTCGCCGTCGGCCGGGATCAGGTACAGGTCGTCGCCCTTGCGCGCGCCGGCGATCGCAGTCTGCACGCCGCCCCAGAGCAGCACGCCTTCGTCCGGCGGCTGGCCGCCGCCGCCGGGGTAGAAGGCGGACCGGTCCAGGACGATGCCGTCGTGCCCGGACTGCAGGACGGTCGCATCCCACTCCCGCAGGGTCTGGTCGGTCAGCTCAAGCCGGTGAGTGCGCCACTGCGATTCGGTCATGACAGGGTTCCGCGCCGGACGGGGCTCTCACCAGGGGCCGTAGGGGCCCTGGTGGCTTCCGCTTCCGGACTTGAATGTCCTGACTTTCGGGCGAACGTCCGCCAGGTAAATAGCTGCCGCGACGAATGCAGCGATCGGGAAGATACTCAGCAGAGCCAGATCGCCTATGACACCGCCGATGCCGATCAGGAAGGCGACACCGAGGATGATCAGCCAGATCGGCTTGGTCTGCTTGCCGGCGGCCGGGAACGCAGATTTCGGCCGGGTGATGGCGTCGATGAACGCCCAGGCCTCGACGACAAAAGCAGCGCAGAGCAGCACCCAGAAGAACAGGTTGATCACCGACAGCGCGGACGGATTCACGATGCTCACGGCGTCACGCTACCCGCTCGCCGGCGGCGGCGGGAACGGATGGATTGTCCCGCCTGGCGAGTCGTCGTCGTCAGAGTCGCCCGACTCGTCGTCTGCGACGTCATCGTCCCCCGCCAGGTCGGCCGCGCCGCCGCCCGGCTCGTCCAGTGCTCCGGCGAGGGCCAGCCGTCGCGGCTCGCCGGCCAGTGCGCTCGCGTTCAGGCTCTCCGGCCAGGTCAGCGCGGCCTCGTCGGGTGCGAGATCGGACTCGTCGTCCAGCTCAGCTGCCTCCGCACGAGCGATCGCGGTCTGCTTGCGGAACGACTCGTAGATCTCGATCAGCATCTGCTTCTGCCGGTCTGTGAGCTCCTCATCGCTCAGGACGGCGTCCCGGACCACCGAGCCGGGCGGCCTATCCTCGAGGAATCCGGCCTGTACGTACAGCGCCTCGGCGGAGATCCGCAGGCCCTTGGCAATCTGCTGCAGGATGTCGGCACTTGGCCTGCGCAGGCCGCGTTCGATCTGGCTCAGGTACGGATTCGAGATACCTGCCGACTGCGCGAGCTGACGCAGCGAGATCTTGGCCTGCTCGCGCTGCTCCCTGATGTACGCGCCGATGGCGCCCACGTTGACCGGGCTCATGGATCTAGTCTGACACTCAGGTGCTTGCAATTGCAAACGCCGTAGCTAGCAGGTCGCGGCGGTCACTCAGGGAGCGTGAGGACCGTCACAGCGGCGGAGTGCAGGAATCGGGCGCTTCCGGCGCGGCGTTGACCATAGTGCGGGCTCGCGGCGCCCGACGGGGCGCACTCAGGCGCATGACTGCCTGACGGCTGCCTGGCTGCGGGTCATCCCCGCCCACCCTCACCCGGCAGAACGGAGCCCACTGTGCGCTGGCGTCCTCGCCCTGACTGGAAGCTGGTTCCCCGCCCGACTGCACCAAGCCGGGGACTAACCGGACGACGGCGGTTTGCCATCATTGCGAGCATTGTCGCGGTGCTGCTCGTCTCGCTGGGCGGCGCGGCCGTTGCCGGAGTGTTCGGCAATGCGCCGCAGCAGCGAGGCACGGGACAGGCGGCGCGGGGCCTGACGGCGGTGCCTCGAGGCAGTGGCAATTCCGGGAAGACGGTCAGGCCTGCCGCCGGGTCTGCCGCAACCGCAGGGGCTGGCCGCACCTCCTGTGCCTCGGTCGCGCACATCGGTGACTCGACGTCCGTCGGGATGGTCTCACCGCAGTGGCTGGCTGACCCGGCGCAGCGACTCGCGGCTCAGTACCGCGATGTCGGCGTCCGGCACACCTGGATCAACGCCTCCGGCGGCCGCTCGATCGTCGAGGAGATGCCCAACCAGCGCAACGGCTACCTGGTAGCCAGCGCCTGGTACCAGCAGGGCTTCCGTGGCTGCTGGGTCTTCGCGCTCGGGACCAACGACACCGCGAACGTGGCGGTCGGCTCCAATGTCGGCCTGATGGCCCGCATCCGCGAGATGATGTCGGCCGCGCACGGCGAGCCGGTCATGTGGGTGAACACGCAGACTGACCTCAGCAGCGGTCCGTGGTCCGAGGCGAACATGCAGGCGTGGAACAAGACACTGGTAGCTGCCTGCAGCGCCTATCCGAACATGCGGATCTTCAACTGGGCGGCAATGGTGCGGCCGACCTGGCACCTGGCTGACGGCATTCACTACACCTCGGCCGGTTATGCCATCCGTGCGCATGCCATTGCCCGTGCCCTTGCCCGGGCATTCCCGGCGGGCGGGCGCAGCTCAGGCTGCCTGGTGAGCTAGCCGGCCACGCGCCGCGCCGGCCGAATTCGCCCTCGCGGCGGTGAATCGACGGCAAATGGTCACGAGCGCCGACCCTGGCGTAGTTACGTGCCAGTTTTTGTCGATGACAATACGTAATTGAGAAACTACTGTGGGTAGTTTCCCCGTCGCTCGCAGTGTCGAGGGCCAGGGGGAACCATGCCGAAGCCAATCGGCTCGGACCAGCGCTACATGCCAGGGCTAGACGGCCTTCGCGCCATCGCGGTGCTCGCCGTCATCGCCTTCCACGAGCAATTCAGCTGGGCACCAGGCGGACTGCTCGGTGTTGGCGTCTTCTTCACGCTGAGCGGCTACCTCATCACCGACCTGCTGCTGAGCAAGTGGCTCGCCACGGGCAGCGCCAGTCTCGGTAACTTCTGGGCACGGCGGGCCCGCCGGCTCCTGCCGGCCTTGTTCGTCATGCTCGCCGTCGTCACCGCATGGGTCACGCTGCTCGACCGGGCGCGGCTGGGTAACCTCCGCGGCGCCGTCGCGGCGGCCGCCACCTACTCGAGCAACTGGTACCTGATCGTCCAGGGCCAGTCGTATTTCTCCCGATTCGCGCCACCGCAGCCGCTGGACCACCTGTGGTCGCTGGCAGTCGAGGAGCAGTTCTACCTCATCTGGCCGTGGCTCCTGCTGGCCGGCCTGTTCTTCTTGCGACGCCGCCGCACCGCGCGCGCCGTCCGCTGGCTCGCGGTCCCGACCATCGTGCTCGCCGCGGGCTCAGCCGCGCTGATGTGGGCCCTGTACCATCCGGCCGTCGATCCGACCAGGGTCTACGAGGGAACCGACACCCGGGCGTGCGGTCTGCTCATCGGCGCGGCTCTGGCGATGGTGTGGTCGAGCAGGACCGCATCCAGGTCCGGCACGACGGTCGGGCGGATCCTCGACATCCCGGCCGTGCTTGGCCTGGCCGCCATCGCCGTCATGATCTGGCGCGTCGGGCAGTACTCGACATTCCTGTACCACGGCGGGCTCACGCTGCTGGGGCTCGCGACCGCCGCGGTCGTCGCGGCGGCAGCCTGCCCCGGCAGCCTCGTGGGCGCGGCGCTGAGCTGGCGGCCGCTGCGGTGGATCGGCGTCCGTTCCTACGGGATCTACCTCTGGCATTACCCGGTCATCGTGCTCACGACTCCGGCCGGCGCCACCGAGGACCTGCCGCGCGCCAGCTGGCAGATCGCGGCAAGCATCGGTCTCGCGGCGCTGTCCTGGAAGTTTGTCGAAGAGCCCGTGCGGCACGGCGCTCTCGGCCGGGCGGTCAACCGGATCCGGACGCGCCAGCTCGCGGGCATCGGGCCGAAGAGACTGGCTGCCGCCACCGGAGCCGTGGGCGTGCTGGCAGTGGCGTGCGCTGGCCTGGGCGGCCTCGTCGCCGTCCCGGCGACCTCGAGCGCTGCCGCGCTCGGCAAGGCCACGGGCGCGCTGTCGAAGTCCACAAGCTCGGTCAGCCATGCCAGCGCCACGCCGGGCGGGAAGGGCGGTGCTGCCGGGCCGGAGTCCGCGGCCCTGCAGCACACCAGCGGCCCGCTGCGCACCTCGTGCACGTCGGTAGCCCACATCGGGGACTCGACCTCTGAGGGCATGGTTTCTCCGGATTACCTGCCCGACAAGCATCAGCGGCTGGCCGCCCGCTACGAGCAGGTCGGTGTCCAGAACGTGTACACCAATATCACCGGTGCGCGTTCGGTCGTGGAGGTGCTGCCGGGCACGACGAACGGCTATACCGCAGCGAAGGACCTGATCAAGCAGGGCTTCAGCGGCTGCTGGGTGCTCGCGCTCGGCACGAACGACACTGCCGACGTTGCGGTCGGCTCCAATGTCGGGCTGACCGCCCGTATCAACGAGATGATGCAGGTCACCAAGGGTGAGCCAGTGATGTGGGTCAACGTCATCTCGCTGCTGCACAGCGGCCCGTATGCCGAGAGCAACATGGCTAAGTGGAACGCCGCCCTGATGCGCGCCTGCTCTCGCTACCCGAACATGCGGGTGTTCAACTGGGCCGCCCTGCCCAAGCCCGGCTGGTTCATCAACGACGGCATCCACTACACCTCGGCTGGCTATGAGAAGCGCGCGCTGTACATCGCCGACGGCCTCGCCGAGGCATTCCCCGCTGGGAGCACCAACTCGAACTGCCTGGTAAACCTGCCAAGCTCAGTGACATCACCACAGCCGGCTGCGAGCCCGACGCCGACAGCTAGCTCGGTTGCCGGTGCCACGCCGAACGCGAAGCCGTCCGCTAAGCCGTCAGCCTCGTCGCCCTGATCTCGCCGACGACCTGGCCGCCACCCAAGACCGGGCTGGCCGACAGACTGGCCAGAGCGTCGAGGTCGGCGCCGGGCACAGCTTCAGCACCAAGCCTGCGCAGCAGGCTCACCGTGACCGGCACCCTGGCGCGGGCGGCGCCGTCGTCGGTCTTAAACGCCCCGGCACTGCCGTCGGCGAGGGCGAATCCTTCCACGCCCTCGGCGCCTGACTTGAGCAGCAGACCGGGTACCGCGGTCATCAGGGCCCGTTCCGGCCGGGTCGTGCCCGACGTCCAGGCTGGGTAGGACCGCATAGCGTCGGCAACCGCGCGCTCAGCCGTACCCGGCTCGGCGAGCACGAGGGCACGGAACGCGCGGGCCAGGCCGGTCACCGAGATCGCCATCAGCGGCGCGCCGCAGCCGTCGACCCCGACGGCCGCGACAGGCTCGCCGGCCAGGGCGCCCAGCCGGTCCCGGATCGCCTGCTGCAGCGGATGTTCGGGATCGCGGTAGCTCTCAGTGGGCCAGCCCGCGGCGACACAGGTCGCGAGCATCGCCGCATGCTTGCCGCTGCAGTTCATGTGCACGCGGTCGGCCTCGGCCCCGGCGGCGACCATGGCGCGATGCGCTTCTTCGTCGAGCGGGTAGGCGGGCGGGCACTGCAGCGCGTCCTCGGTGAGGCCAGCCGACGCGAGGATCGCATGCACGCCGGCGATGTGGAAGTCCTCACCGGAGTGGCTGGCGGCAGCCAGCGCCAGCAGCTCGCCGTCCAGCTTGAGCCCGCAGCGCAGCATGGCCGCGGCCTGAAACGGCTTGTTGGACGAGCGAGGGAACATCGGCACGTCGGCGTCGCCGCCAGTCAGCAAGACCGTTCCGTCCGCCGCGAGCGCCGCGATGGCACCCCGGTGGCGGGACTCGACAAAACCGGACCGGACGACTTCGGCCAGCACCGGATTCACGACCTCAGCGGTGATCGGGCACCCCCAGCATCTCTCGCGCGGTCGCGGGTGTCAGAGCGGGCCGCTGGGCGAGCTCGGCTGCGGCCGCGGCTCGCTGCACCAGCTCGGCATTGCTCGCGACCGGACGGCCGCGGGAGTAAGTCACAGTGTCTTCCATGCCGACGCGCAGATGGCCGCCCGCCGCGAGCGCGGCCAGCAGCACTGGCAGCGTGGTCCGGCCGATGCCGGTCGCCGACCACGTCGCGCCCTCGGGCAGGGCGGCGACGGCCTGGACCAGCGTCGCGGCGTCACCGGGCATGCCGCCGGGTACCCCCATGACGAGGTCACAGTGCACGTGGCCGCCGGCTGGCGGACCCAGCTCCGCCAGCAGCCGGTGCAGTGCGGCGATGTGCCCGAAGTCGAAGAGCTCGAACTCCGGCACCACGGACAGCTGCTGCGTCCTGGCGTAAAGCTCGGTCATGAAGCCCCAGGGGTTCATGAACACGTCGGCGCCGAAGTTGACCGTGCCGCAGGTGAGCGAGCAGGCATCCGGTCCAGCGTCCAGAACGGCGAGGCGGTCCTCGAAGCTGTCGGTGACTGCACCGCCCGTCGACAGCTGGACGATCAGGTCAGTGGCCTCGCGAAGTGCCTGGACGGTGTCGCGCAGGCGGGTGAGGTCAAGCGTCGGCCGGGCCGCGGCGTCGCGGATGTGCACGTGGATGACCGCCGCCCCGGCCTCGCGGCACTGCACGGCTGTCGTGACCAGCTCCTCCAGGGTCACCGGCAGCGCTGGGACCGCGGACTTCTCCGACTCGGCGCCGGTCGGTGCGACGGTGATCAGCGTGCCAGCGGCGGACGTGCCCTGCGCAGTTGCCATGACCGGTTGCTGCCCTCCTGTGCCGCTCCGTTGCGGCTACCGCAGTCTAGTGGGCCTCGTTTCTGTGCAGGTAGCTGGTTGGCCCCACGCCCGGGGTGATCTCCGGCACTCGCTCCCGGCGGCCCGTGCGAGAATCACCACTCGTGCGAGCTGTTGTCCAGCGTGCCAGCAGGGCCGCCGTCCGTGTCGACGGTGCAGTCGTCGGCGAGCTGACGGCTGCCGGGCTTGTCGTGCTTGTCGGCGTCACCCACACGGACTCCGCGGAGATCGCTGCCAGCCTGGCGAGCAAGATCTACAACCTGAGAATCCTCGCTGGTGAAAAATCGTGCGCGGACACCGGAGCGCCGCTGCTCGTGATCAGCCAGTTCACGCTCTACGCGAGCACCGCCAAGGGCAGGCGGCCGAGCTGGAGCGCGGCAGCGCCCGGGCCAGTCGCGGAGCCGCTGGTCAGCGCGTTCTCTGCGGCGCTGGTGAGGTTCGGGGCACATGTTCAGACCGGGGTCTTCGGCGCACATATGGAGGTCGAGCTCGTCAACGACGGGCCCGTCACCCTGATCGTCGAAGCCGGGGAGTAGGCCTAACGGCGCTGACCAGCGCCCGCGGGTCGTGCACCCGCCAGGTGGCGGCGGGCGAACTCCAGCGACTCGGCCAGATCGGCCTGCCGGTCTGCCAGGGTCGGCACGCGGTGCGTGCTGACCTCGAGGACGACGTGACCCTCGAAGCCTGCTGCCCCGAGCCCCTCGAGCAGCTCCGCGCATGGCTGGGTACCCCGGCCGGGCACCAGATGCTCGTCCGGGAGGCCGGGCTTGGTGCCATCCCCGAGGTGGACGTGGGCGAGCCGGTCGCCCAGGTCAGCGGCCATAGCCAGCACGTCAGAGCCGGACACCGCGGCGTGCGAGACGTCCAGCGTCGCTGCCGCGCAGTCCATCTCGACAGGATTCCAGTGCGGCGCGTAGGCTCCGATCTCGGTCTCGCCCCGCAGCAGCGGGTACAGGTTCTCGACGGCGAAGGTAACGTGGCCGTCCGCCGAGAGCTCCGCGATGCCGGCCAGGAAGTCTCGTGCGTACTCGCGCTGCCAGCGAAATGGCGGATGCACGACGACGATTTTCGCTCCCAGAGCCTCGGCCACCTCGCGGGACCGCGTGAGCTTCGTCCACGGGTCGCGGCCCCACACCCGCTGGGTCACCAGGAGGTTCGGGGCATGGATGGCGACCACGGGGATCTCGTGATAGTCCGAGAGCTTGGCCAGCACGGAGGCGTCCTGGCTGACCGGGTCGGCGGTCACCATGACCTCCAGGCCGTCGTACCCGAGGCGCGCCGCGGTCTCGAACGCGTCCGGCGTGCGCTCAGGGAAAACAGAGGCAGTCGACAGCGCGACCTTGATCGCTGTCACCTTGGTGACCTGCGCAATGACCGCTCCTTCGCCAGCCCATTCGGCCGGGCTGTGTGTGCGGGGCCCGTGACGCCGCGTGCCGCCGCGTCCCCGTGTCTCCAGCTTATGCTGGCCGGCGCGCCGGCCGGCCAGGCAGCCGCCGACTGTCGGCAGCACCAGATACGTTCCCGGCATGGCACGATCAGCAACCGCCACAGCCTACGAATGCTCGGCCTGCGGCTGGCGGAGCCCGAAATGGGCCGGCCGGTGCGGCGAATGCGGCGAGTGGGGCACGATCGCCGAGAGCAGTCGCGACGAGGAGCTCGGGCGGGCAACCTCGCGCGCACAGCTGCGGCCCGCCCAGCCGGTCACGGCGGCGCTGCCGATCAGGCAGGTCGACGCGGCTGCGGCGCGCGCGAGGCCGACGGGAATGAACGAGCTCGACCGGGTGCTCGGCGGCGGCCTGGTGCCCGGAGCCGTCGTGCTGCTGGCAGGTGAGCCTGGCGTCGGCAAGTCGACGCTGCTGCTGGAGGCGGGCGCCCTCGCCGCGGGGTCGGGGCGCGTGCTGTACGTCACGGGCGAGGAGTCAGCGGCGCAGGTGCGGCTGCGAGCTGACCGGATCGGCGCGATCAGCGACTCGCTGTACCTGGCCGCCGAGACTGACTTTGGAGCCGTTCTCGGACACGTGCAGGCCGTCGACCCCGACCTGCTCATCGTCGACTCGATCCAGACCATCAGCGCGGCTGGCGTCGACGGCGTGCCCGGCGGCGTCACCCAGGTCCGGGAGATCACCGCTGCCCTCACCGCCCTGGCGAAGCAGCGGACGCTGACGACGGTCCTCGTCGGGCACGTCACCAAAGACGGGTCCGTGGCCGGCCCGCGGACCCTCGAGCACATCGTCGATGTCGTGCTTCACTTCGACGGCGACGCGCGCGGCCAGCTCCGGATGGTGCGCGCCCTGAAGAACCGGTATGGCCCGACGGACGAGTTCGGCTGCTTCGAGCTCGGCGAGCACGGGCTGGCCGGACTAGCCGACCCGAGCGGGCTGTTCCTGTCCGAGCGGCACGACCCGGTGCCGGGCACCTGTGTCACCGTGACCCTCGAGGGCAGGCGTCCGCTGCTTGCCGAGGTGCAAACGCTGGTCGGACCGGTGATCGCCGATCTTCCGCCCCGGCGGGTCGTCTCCGGGCTGGACTCGGCGCGTGTCGGCATGATGATGGCGGTGCTGCAACGCCGGGCCCGGCTGGAGATCGGGCGGCGCGATGTCTTCGCGGCCACCGTCGGCGGAGTGCGCCTCACCGAACCCTCGGTCGACCTGGCCGTGGGCCTCGCCGTCGCGAGCGCACTCGGCGATATCAGCGTTCCGGCTGACCTCGTTGCCATCGGCGAGGTGGGGCTGGCCGGCGAGATCCGCCGCGTGACCGGCCTTCCGCGGCGGCTTGCCGAGGCCGAGCGCATGGGCTTCCGCCGGGCCATCGTGCCGGCCGGCTCGGGCGCGACGTCCGGCGCCAGTCCGGCAGGGTGCGGCGAGAGGAAAGCTGGCGCGGCAGGCGCCGGCGGGGCCGCCGCAGCGGGCACCGGGAATGTCGGCCACTCCGGACCGGTCCCCGGGCCGCGCAAGCACGCCCGCCTGGCACGTGTCAGCGCTCCCGGGGCTAACCCGCCGGCTGGCACGTCCGGCGGGCAGATCGACGTGACCGAGGTAACCGACATCCGGTCCGCGATCGCCGCGGCCCTCGGCCTCGGGTAGCCAGTCTGATCCGCCGGTTACCATCGGGCGGCGTAGCTAGACTGCGCGTGACTAGGCAATCGTGAGGCAGGTGCTTGCGGTGAGCAGCGGGCGGGACGAGCGACGACGCTCGGCACTCGCGGTGGTAGCTCCGGGGACCGCCCTGCGTGATGGTCTTGAGCGTATTGTGCGCGGCAATACCGGGGCTCTGATCGTGCTGGGCTTCGATCCGCTGATCGGCCAGATCTGCTCGGGTGGCTTCGAGCTCTCCGCCGCATTCTCCGCGACCCGGCTTCGCGAGCTGGCCAAGATGGACGGTGCCATCGTGCTCGACGAAGCATGCAGCCAGATCCTGCGAGCGGCTGTCCAGCTCGTGCCCGATCCAGAGCTGCCGACGCAGGAGTCCGGCACCCGGCACCGGACCGCGGAGCGCGTGGCGCTCCAGACTGGCTTCCCGGTGATCACGGTGAGCAAGTCGATGCGAACAGTGGCGGTGTTCACCGGTGGCGAGCGCTATGTGCTGGAGGAGTCGGCCGCCCTGCTGACGCGCGCGCACCAGGCCCTGGCGACTCTCGAGCGGTACACACGCCGGCTCGACAGTGCTGCTAGTGCCCTGACTGCCGCGGAGATAGAGGACCGGGCGACTGCCGGCGATGTCGCCGTCGTGGCCCAGCGACTCGAGATGGTGGCCCGCATCGCCGACGAGATCTCCGGGTACCTGGTCGAGCTCGGAACGGACAGCGGTCTGCTTGGGCCGCAGGCCGATGAGCTCACCTCGGGTATCCGGCGTCAGCGCGAGCACCTGCTGGCTGACTACTGCGCCCGCGGGCCAGCCGCCACGCAGGCGCTGAGCGCGGACCGCCTCAGCAAGCTCAGCGCCGAGGAACTGCTCGACTTGCCGGCGGTCGCCGCCGCGATGGGCCTGGCTGACGCGAACGGGCTTGAGCAGCGCATCAGCCCTCTGGGCTACCGTCTGCTCGGTCAGATACCGCGAGTACCGCAGGACGCCGTTGATGCGCTGATCCGGCAGTTTGGCGGCCTTCAGAAGCTGCTGTCTGCGAGCGCCGAGGAGCTCCGCAGAGTGCCCGGCCTCGGCCCGGCGCAGGCCGCGCGGGTGCGCGAGGGCCTGTCGCGCATCGCCGAGTCCGCGCTGCTCGAGCGATACTCCTGAGGCCTGCGCTGGCCAGGGCGGGTCAGCCGATTCTGAAGGCGACGGGGTTACTCGCACCGGCGCTGTCGCTGGCCGTTGCGGTGTAGGTGCCTGCGGGCGCCGCGGCTCCGGGTACCGGGCAGCCCGGCGAGGAATGCTGGCCGTCCCACGCGATGGGCACCACGGTGGGCACGCCGCGCCGGAGCCTGGTGACGAGCGAAGCCTGACCCTCCGCGCAGTTGGCCGAGGTCCACACCAGTTGCGAGCCGGCTGAGATCCGCAGCAGCACGTGCTGAGCGCCGATGTCGAAGGTGCACGACCTGCTCTGCGTCGAGACGACATCGACTTCGAATTGCGGCGTCTGACGCAGCGAGTAGCTCGCCTGGCTGGAGAACAGGCTCAGCACCACGCTGCCCGGTCCGCAGGGACGTAGCCCGTAGTG
>Ga0335074_10012277_pt1 | contig 12014 bp, 11 predicted proteins | sample Lox_Sample_23_FD_206715 | JGI IMG/M metagenome (GOLD analysis project Ga0335074, IMG submission 206715) | Soil microbial communities from Loxahatchee National Wildlife Refuge, Florida, United States - Lox_Sample_2.3 | ecosystem: Environmental > Terrestrial > Soil > Wetlands | place: USA...
GATCAGGACATCATCCACACCGATCCCGTGCACGTCGAGCGGTCGTTCATCAACACGACCGTTGGCCGCGCGATCATGAACGACCAGTTGCCCGAGGGCATGCCTTACATCAACGGCCTGCTGAAGAAGAAAGGCATTGGTGCGCTGGTCAACTACACGTACTTGAAGTTCGGGCTCGAGACCACGGTCAAGATGCTCGACGAAGTGAAGCAGCTCGGCTTCCGCTTCGCAACGCGCGCTGGCTTGTCGATCGGCATCGATGACATGGTCATCCCCGACAGCAAGAAGGTCCTCGTTCGCGACGCCGAGAAGCAGGTGGTCAATGTCCAGCAGCAATATCTGGACGGTGCCATCACCAACGGCGAACGCTACAACAAGGTCATCGAAATCTGGTCGGCGATTACGGAAAAGGTCGCGGACGAGATGTTCGGCGAGATGCAGCGCCGCGACAAAGAAGGCGAGATGAACCCGATTTACGTCATGGCCGACTCCGGCGCTCGAGGATCGAAACAGCAGATCCGCCAGCTCTCCGGAATGCGCGGCTTGATGGCGAAACCTTCGGGCGAAATCATCGAGTCTCCAATCACCGCCAATTTCCGCGAAGGATTGACGGTGTTGGAATACTTCGTCTCGACGCACGGCGCCCGCAAGGGATTGGCCGACACTGCATTGAAGACCGCCGACTCCGGCTACCTCACCCGCCGCCTGGTCGACGTCGCGCAAGACGTCATCATCAGCGAGTACGATTGCGGAACCGTCGACGGCATCTACGTGCAGGGCATCGTCGAAGCCGGCGAAATTATCGAGCCGCTGCGTGACCGAATTGTCGGCCGCGTGTCGCTCGAGAAGATCAAAGACTACGACGGCAACGTCATCGTCGACATCAACAACGAAATCACCGAAGACCTCGCGGGAGCGATTCAGGCGGCCGGTATCGAGCGCGTGAAAATCCGCTCGGTGCTCACCTGCGAATCGAAGCGCGGCGTCTGCGTTATGTGCTACGGCCGCAACCTGGCTTCCGGGCGCCTCGTCGAACTCGGCGAAGCGACCGGCGTTATCGCGGCTCAGTCGATCGGCGAGCCCGGAACGCAGCTCACGATGCGTACCTTCCACATCGGTGGTACCGCGTCGCGAGTCTCCGAGCAATCGCGCCTCGATGCCAAGAACAACGGCGTCGTACGCTTCATCGGGTTGCAAACCGTGAAAGCGAAATCAGGAAATCTGGTGGTCATGAATCGCCAGGGTTCCATCGCGGTTGTCGATGAGAAAAACCGCGAGCGCGAGCGCTACTCGGTTGTATACGGCGCCAAACTGTTGGTCAACGACGGCGATCCGGTCACGCTCGGTCAGGTCATGGTCGAGTGGGATCCGTACACCTTCGCGATCCTGACCGAAATCGGCGGCACCGTGCAGTTCAAGGACCTGCAGGAAGGCGTCACGCTCCACGAAGAAGTGGATGAAGTCACCGGCCTGTCGCGGCACGTGGTCGGCGATTCTCCCGACGAGAAGCGCCAGCCTGCCATCGTCGTGAAAGGCAGCAAGGGCAGCAAGCGTTACCTGATGCCCTCGCGTGCGCACTTGATGGTGCAGGATGGCGACTCGACTTCTCCGGGCGATGTGCTGGCGAAGATCCCGCGCGAAACCACCAAGACGAAAGACATCACCGGTGGTCTGCCGCGTGTGGTCGAACTGTTCGAAGCCCGCAAGCCGCATGAGACCGCGGTCATCAGCGAAATCGATGGCACGGTGAAGTTCGGCGAGGTTTCGAAAGGACAGCGCAAACTCTACGTCACGGCCGACAACGGTACCGAAAAGGAATACTCGGTTCCGCGCGGCGTTCACATCAACGTGCAGGAAGGCGAGCGCGTCAAGGCCGGCGAGCCTTTGATGGATGGTCCGCTCAATCCGCACGACATCCTGGCCGTGCTCGGCGAAAAAGAGCTGCAGGCTTACCTGGTCAACGAAATCCAGGAAGTCTACCGGCTGCAGGGCGTCAACATCTCCGACAAGCACATCGAAGTGATTGTCCGGCAGATGATGCGCTGGGTGAAGGTCGAAGACGTGGGCGACACACGCTTCCTGCTGGAAGAGCAGACCGACAAGTTCGCCTTCCGCGAAGAGAACGAGCGCGTGATTGCGCAGGGCGGCAAGCCGGCCACTGGACGGCCGCTGCTCCTCGGTATCACGAAAGCCTCACTCTCGACCGACTCCTTCATTTCCGCCGCGTCGTTCCAGGAGACCACGCGCGTGCTCACCGAAGCCAGCATCAACGGCAAGGTCGACCACCTGCGCGGCTTGAAAGAGAACGTCATCGTTGGACGCCTCATCCCTGCCGGAACCGGCATGGAGTACTACCGCAATGTGCGCCTCTCGCCAGAAATGGAAGAGGCTGCCGCCAAGGTACAGGCGGAAGTCTCGGCTGCCTATGAGGAAGCCGAGCGCGCTCTCGAAATGATGCGCCACGAGGGCGAAACCGACGAGTTAACTGCGGAACTGCCTGCAGCTGAGTAAAAGTATGTATCGGGGGCGATTTCTCGCCCCCGAACTTGCTTCAACTGTCAACTAACAACAAATGCACGCTAGCCCCCAGCGATTGCGTATCGAGGAACCTGTCCCACTTCCTTCTTTGCGGGCAGTGCCTCCAGGACCTAATCTAAAGTCGCGCATGTTGCGGCTTCTTCGCCTATTGCGGGTCTCGTTCTTTCGTGCCTTTGCGCACGATGCTTTCGCCACGGCGAAGGCCTCGGCATACTCTTCCATCCTTACGTTTTTTCCTGTATTGCTGATTATCGGGTCGAGCTTCGCCAGCTGGCGCAAAGGCGGCCCGTACCTGCGGGAAATCTCGTATGCCCTTGGCAGCATCCTTCCTGCGGGGAGCAACACCGCCCTCAATTATCTGAAGGGCGCAGCCAAGCATCCTGTTGGCTTCTTGCTTACGACTTCGCTGATCTCTCTCTGGACCGCATCTGGCGTCATGATCTCGTGGATGGATGGCTTCCGCCGCTGCTACGAACTGCCCAAGACCTGGGGCCTCGTCAAAGAGCGCATGATCTCGTTTGGGCTCGTGATCTTCGCCCTCGTTCCCATGACCTTCGCAACCCTGCTGGTCGCGGTCGGCAGCAAATTCGAGACGCGCCTTCTGCAGTACATCGATCCCGACTTCAGCCCATACATTCTTCTGCTCTGGGGCATCGTCCGCTGGATCATCGCCACACTCACCAGCATCTCGGTAATCGCGCTCATTTATCACAATGCGGTCCCGCGCACACAGCGCTGGCACAGCGTGATCCCCGGCTCGATTCTCGCCACGGTGCTCTGGTTTTCGGTGACCGTCGGATTTCGCGCCTACCTGCAGCATTTCGGAGACTTCGGTACGATCTACGGATCGCTCGGCGCGGCCATGGCGCTGCTCGTCTGGATGTACATGATTTCCCTAGTCGTCCTCGTAGGCGCAGAATTCAACGCGCTCCTGTTCCCCCGCGCCTTTTTGGGAAAAGAACTTACCGCAATCAGCGCGAACCATTCGTAGAGACATCTCGCGGCATGCTGACGAATGCGTCATCCTGAGCGGAGCCGTCTTTCAGCCGAAGCGGAGGATCTCGCACCGTTGCGGGACGCGCCGATACGAGGCCCCCTTCAATTTCGACCGAAAGTCCCGTGCAAACGCGGCGTCACCACCGTGGGAGAGCGGTTGTTAAGGGCCGCGTCAGCGCGACATTACGAACGGCGGTTTTTAGCCCCCGTCTTTACGCGCAATTCACATCCGATGTTGTAACCTACCAACATTCCTCTTTGGGCCCGGAGACAAGTTGAATCAGACGAAAGCATCCACCGCTGAAGGTGTATCTGCATCCTCGCCGCGCCGCGCCAAAATCATCGGGACGATCGGCCCCGCCTGCAGTACCGAAGCCGCGATGCGCGATCTCCTCCGCCTCGGCATGGATATCGCCCGCCTCAACTTCTCCCACGGTTCGCACGAAGAACACTCCCACAACATCCAGCGCCTCCGCCGCGCCGCCGCCCGCGAAGGACGCACGGTTTGCATTCTGCAAGATCTGCAAGGCCCGAAGATCCGCACCGGCACGCTCGAAGGACATCGCCCCGTCCTGCTTCGAACCGGATCGATCGTTACCATCACGCCGCGCGATGTTCCCGGAAACGCCGCCCGTATTTCCACAACGTTTCCCGATCTCGCCCGCGAGTTGAAGCCCGGCGCCCGCGTTCTTCTTAGTGACGGCCTGATCGAACTCCGCGTGGACGAGGTGCGGGAGGAAGATGTTCTTTGCGAAGTCATCAATGGAGGCACGCTCGGCGAGCACAAGGGCATCAATCTTCCCGGCGTGGCGCTCTCGATTCCGGCTCTCACCGAAAAAGACCGTGAGGATCTCGCCTTCGGGCTCGATCACGGCGTCGACGCGGTCGCGCTTTCTTTCGTGCGAACCGCCGCCGACATCGGCATGGTGAAGCAGATCATCGCCTCGCACCAGAGCGACATTCCCGTGATCGCCAAGCTCGAAAAGCCGCAGGCCATCGATCGTCTGGAAGAAATCCTCGAAGCCGCCGACGGAGTCATGGTCGCGCGCGGCGATCTCGGCGTCGAAATGGCTCCCGAAAAAGTTCCGGTGATCCAGAAGCATGTCATCCGCCGAGCCTCAGCCTGGCGGCGTCCCGTGATCACCGCGACGCAGATGCTCGAATCCATGGTCGAAAACCCGCGCCCCACGCGGGCAGAAGCCAGCGACGTCGCCAACGCAATCTTCGATGGCACCGACGCCGTCATGCTGTCGGCCGAAACCGCCAGCGGGCAATATCCGCGTGAATCCGTCTCTATCATGTCGCGCATCGTCGTCGAAGCGGAATGTAACATGGACGATCTTGGACAGGCCCGCCGCCGCCGCGAGCACCGTAGCCTCTCGGTCGCCGAAACCATCTGCGAATCAATCGCGCACGCTGCCGAAGACCTGCCCATGGGCGCGATCGCCATCTTCACCGAGACCGGCAACACCGCCCGCATGATTTCCAAATATCGCCCCAAGGTCCCGATCTACGCCTTCACTCACATCGAGCCCGTCGTGCAGCGGATGAATCTTTACTGGGGAGTCCATCCCGTGCGCTGCCGGCAGGCGCGTTCGGCCGAGCAGATGGTCAACATGGCCGAGGAGGAGCTCGTCCGCCGCGAGGTCCTTGACCCCGGCGACGTCCTAGGCGTTGTCGCCGGCACCCGCCAGGCCTCCGGTTCCACGAATCTCATGCGCCTCCACGTCGTGACCGAGCAGGAAGCAGAAAGCATCGTCCATCCGCACAAAGAGCCTGGCAAGAAGCATCGCTCCAAGTAAGCTGCATTCAAAACCCCGACATCGGCACTCAGCGACTTTGCATTAAGAGATGAGATTTAGGTGACGGCTGAATGCTGACAGCGGCTCCTGCCGTATAATTCCCGCTTATGCCCGAAGAGATTCTCTCGGTAGCGATCTGGGAGCCGAACTCCCAGATGGAAGCTGCCGCCCTCGAAACCTTTCGCGAACTGAGGTCCATCGTCGCTGCCAAAGGCTATGGACGCGATTTCCTCTACCGCGACCGCGATCATCACTATGTGTTCATGCGCTATTGGAAATCCGAAGAAGCCCGCCGCGGCGCGCAGGAAGATCCGGACATGCTCCGCTGCTGGGCCAAGCTGGGAAACGAAATTCGGATCGTGAAGGTCTACGAAACGCTTACCCACGTGCCGACGGATGCAGTTTGAGATCACAAATTCTGACCTTAAAAGCATCGCTTTTGATCCACATTTCTCCTTAGTGTCGCGACTAGAATAAGCACTTGGCTTCCTCTACCCGCGAATTCGCCGACCGCTCCGTCGATCCCCACGTTGTCGGATTCCTCCACACACCGGAGACTCCCAACGGCGACGGCCTGGTCCTTACCCATAGCGCCGGAGGCAACGCCCAGGCTCCGCTTCTTCGAGCGCTAGCCGAAACATTCGCGACAGCCGGATACACCGTCCTGCGCTGCAACCTTCCGTTCCGGCAAGTCAGATCCTTCGGGCCGCCCAGCCCCGCTGACGGCGTCCGCGATCGCGTCGGCTTGAAAAATGCCATCGCCGCCCTGCGAAAGGCTATGGGTGACCCAGTTCCGGCCGACGTTGCCAGTAAGCCTGCCCTGAGCCTGCCGAAGGGTGAGGGTTTTCAGGAGCAGAGTGCCTCAGGAAAGTATTACCTCGGCGGCCACTCCTACGGAGGCCGTCAGGCCAGCATGCTCTGCGCTGAAGAACCCGGTCTGGTTGCAGGGCTTCTGTTATTGTCCTATCCGCTTCACCCGCCGCGCCGCCCCGAGCAGCAACGGACGCAGCATCTCCCCGACCTGCGCACGCCTACGCTCTTCGTCAGCGGCACTCGCGACCCCTTCGGCTCAATCGAAGAAATTGACAGCGCCCGGAAGATGATCCCTGCGAAAACGATTTTAATGATAGTGGAGGGCGCGGGCCACGACCTGGGAATCAAGGAGAACTCGAATCCACGCGGGCTGTTCGGCTTTATTCTTAAGAGGCTAGCTGAACTGGAACAAACGCCGACACCCATGAATGGGGCCCTGAATTGAAAGTTCCGGCCACTGCCCCGTGAAATGAGACGCAGTCCGAACGAAACTTGCCTTAGTTCACCCACCCCGACTTCCCGCCGCCATTTCCCTTCCGCGAATCGTCGTCCGGAGGAATGTAATTTCCGTGCTCGTCGAAGTGGACGTCCCGGTCATGCTTCGTCCGCATGTAAACTTCAAATTTCTTCGCCGCCCGCCGACGCTTCCAGCGGTAATACGAATTGCGGATCCCGTAATAACGCTCCGACATGGAAACGTTGACTAGCGCGGCTTTGGGCCCGCGCCGCACATAGAGCCAGCCAAAGAACAGGCCTCCGAGGTGCGCGACATAGGCGACGTTCCCGCCGCCTGACATCGACAGCGCCAACTCGATCACGATCAGTATTCCGATAAAGTACTTGGCCTTGATCATGAACGGAAAAGGAATCAGCATGATTTCGTTGTCCGCGAACAGAATCCCGAACGCGATCAGTACTGCAAAGACGCCGCCGGAAGCACCCAGAGTCGTCGTCGTTGGGCGCGCCAGCACGTGCATGAAAGCAAGCCCGACAGTCGTTACCGCCGCGCCGACAATCCCGATCAGATATAGTTCGACAAACCGCCGCACTCCCCATGCATTCTCAATCGAGGCCCCGAACATCCAGAGCCCGAACATGTTCCCGAACCAGTGCCAGAACTCGAGATGTACAAAGCCGTAGGTAATCAGCTGCCAGACCCAGCCGTGATACACAACGGAAGTCGGCTTCAACGCCGCGTAGACCTCCAGGTAGTCTCCGGCCTGCACTCCCATTAGGCCCAAAGCCAGCTGCAGCAGATAAACGCCGGTATTGATCCCGATCAGCCAAGTCACCGCCTTTGTGAACGGTGGCAGGCTCAAGGTCATCGATTCGCCGTAACGAGCCACTCAATCTCCTTCCGTACAATTCTACTCGTCTAAAGACGCGGCAGTGCCTACCGCTGTGGCGTTGGTACTACTGGCAGGCTGCGGTGCCCAGCGCCATCTACCGCCCGCACCGCGAAGATCACGTTATCCTTCGACATCTTCATCGTGGCGCGCATTACATTGCCAACATTTTCCACGTGCTCCCACTGCGGACTTGTCGTCGCCCTCCACATCACCTCATATCCCGATGCCAGCCCGCCTGGCGACGCATCCCAAGTCAGCGTTGAATCGTTCTCCAGATCTTTCGTCAGCAGATGCAGATTCTCCGGAGGCGCTGGAGCCGCCGCCAATGACGCCAGAGTCGCGGCATTCAGCCGCGCCACGCGCGCGACGTAATCGAAGTCAACAAACTTCGGCAGATCGCCATACTGAATGCCGTTCTCCATCCGCACATTCTGATGCTGATGATGAAAGTCCTCGCGGAACTCCGTCATCCGCACCGCGGAGAATCCCTGCTGATTAAACGAATAATGATCCCCGCCGCGGAGGTAGCGATCCAGCCGGAAAATCAGCATCGGCGTCACACCCGCGTCATATGTTCCGCCGACGTCTGCAATATAACGTGCAAGTTCGCGTGACCCCGAATCGCTCTCGCCTCCCAGGGCCCGGATTTTCTTGATGTCCTGCTCAGTCGCAGCCACCGGCACGCCTTCCGAGAAGACGCGGACCACTGAATGATCCTGCTCCGCACTCTTGTCGCCGCCTACGATATCGTTATTCAGGACCGCTTCCAGATCCCAGCCATCATCCTTTACCATTTTTGCGAAGTGCTTGCTGCCGTACAGGCCTTGCTCCTCGCCAGCGACGGTCAGAAAAACAATTGTGCGGGGAAATCTCAATTTGCTCAGCACACGCGCGCATTCCAGACTCACCGCCGTGCCGCTTCCATCGTCGTTCGCGCCCGGAGCGTCTCCATTCACATCGAGCGTGTCGCTATTTCGGGAATCGTAGTGTCCGGTCACCAGCACAATGCGCTTTGCGTTCCCGGGATCAGACCCCTTCAGGACCGCATAAACATTGGTGATTTCGGTTGGTTTCGGAATCCTATCTGCCGGCTGTTCGACAAAGCTGTCAGTCTTCACCTCGAGGCACCCGCCGCACGCTTTGGAATATTCTTCGAACTGCGCTTTAATCCACTCCCGCGCCGCCCCGATTCCATGCCCGGCGGCAATCGATGCCGGATCCTGTGCCGATAGCGTCAGCCGTGTGCCGAAGCTGACGAGTTTGTCGATATTCGACTGAATTCGCTCCGCCGAAACTTCGCGCAGTGCGGCCGCAATCTTAGGATCGGTGGTCATCTTTGGCTCAGCCACCGACTGCGCCCACCCATTCAGCCCTAGCAAGAGGATCGCGAGCACGACCGCCTGCCCAAATCTTCGAAAGTTTGTCATGATGAACCCCGTTGAAAAGAGGTTGTTGGGGAACCCCGAATTCGCGTTTTCCTGTGAAACCCCAGCCCTGGTGTTCCTTCCCCTTGACCAATAGCCGGGGAGAATCTAAATATTATCAGGAGGCTCTAATAGCAATGGGAGGCTTTATGGTTCTCTGTCCCGAGTGCGAAACAAATCTGGACGTCGAAGAAGAGGAAGTGGACGAAGGGGAAGTCATCTCCTGTCCCGAGTGTGGCACCGACTTCGAGGTCGTCACGACCAACCCGCTTGAGTTGAAGGCAGTCGAAGAAGGTTACGAGGAGGACGAAGACGAGGAGGGCGAGGAGAGCGAAGACGGTGACTACTCCTAATTTTCGGTCACATCAGCTTTTCGGCAAGCTGTCTATCTTAGGGGCAATCTGTGCGCTGATGCTGCCGATATTTGGGTCCCCGCGCAGCCTGTATGCCGCCGAGAATTCCACAGACAAGCCGTACGCTTTGATTTTTGGCACCGTCTGGGGACCCGACAATCGCCCGGTGTACGGCGTTCCCGTGAAAATCCGCCGCGTCAAAGACAAGAAGCCGAAGTGGGAAGTCTATTCCGACCATAACGGCGAATTCGCGCAGCGTGTTCCCGCCGGAGAATCCGATTACATTCTTAGCGCGGATCTCAAGCACGTGAAATCCGCGGACGGAAAGCCGCTCCATGCTCCCGACGTCACGGTCCACATTTACAATGACGAACGTGAGGATACCGGAGTGCATCTAAGCTACTGACTTCCGCCTTTACCTCCGTGAGACAATAACAACAACATGAATCACAACCCCTCGGTGGTCCGAGCCGTTGCCTTGTCCTGTCTCGCCGTCATCGCCCTTTGCGCGGTGTTCGCTCTCGCCGCCGACAAGAAAGAAAAAACTGTCGGCCGCCTACTCTTTGGAAAAGTGCTTGATTCGCAGGATAGTCCTCTCCCGGACGCGGTTGTTTACGTGACCAATACCCGAACCCGTGCCGTCAAGACCTACATCGTCAGCAGCGACGGGACCTATCGTTTTCCCGCTCTTTCCACCGCTGTTGACTATGAGGTCTATGCCCAGTATCAGGGCCGCAAGAGTGACACCAAGTCGGTCAGCCAGTTCGACGACCGCTCGCAGGTCTATCTCGACCTTCATATCAATACGCGCTGAGCCCGCCCCGCACCATTTCGTGCAACTTTTCAGCCCTCATCCGGGTTCTACATAATAGGGACGTATATCTGGAGGGATATTGTGAACGAGCCGCGCTCTTCAAAAGGGATTCGTGTTCTACTTCTCGGCACCGGCGCTTTTATCTTTGCAAGTGTGCTTTGCGCCGCTTCTGCCTTCGCGCAGGGCGATACCATGAGCCCGTATCAGGGCGAACAGGATGGCGTCAGCGCCGGTGGAGGCTGGATTTCCTACCAGTCGGTCGACAAAATGACAGGCGCGAAGAAGATCCGCTTCGAACTTCTTGCCAATAACTTCTTCAAGGAAGATCCGAATTACAAGCCGCGCGTCGATCTGTATTGCCAGGACGGCAAACTGAAGCTGGCCGACTTTAATCCCGGGGTTCGGCTGCCACCTCCGAATCGCCCGGGTTTCTGGGGACAGCCGCAGCTGGAAGTCGAAGTCCGCATCGACAGCTTCCACACCTATCACGGCTGGAACTGGGTACGCGGCCACTTCCTCTCGATGGACAAAGGAACAGTCCGCGGCATGATGGGCGCGCAGGTCTTCAACATCGCGCTTCCCACCCGAAGTGGACGCGAGATCGCCGAATTCAGCCCCGCTGGATTGAACGTCGACCAGGTCCGGCAGTCTTGTGACATCACTCCTAAAAAGCCCAGCAAAGACTGACGATTGCGAGCAATTTCAAGAGAGGACAGCTTCCAGGCTGTCCTCTTTCGCTTTTATCTCGAGCCGGACCCAGAACGCACGGGACCTGACACCTGACCCGGGCCACTAGCCTCTGACCTGTAGCCGCTGCCCCCAGCCCCTTGCCTTTTCGGCATCCTAACTGTCACCCTAGCCTCGGAACCATGAATAGCGACGTTGCGTCAGGCCTCGTCTTGCTCGTCTTCGCCTCTGCCGTTCTGATTTACGGCGCGGTGCTTTATCGCAGACTCGCACGCCTCCGCGATCAGAACAATTGCCTCCGCGTAAAACTCGATGCTTTGCTGAAACAGAGGTATGAGAAAGTCCTCGAAGTCCTCACCTTGGTCCACAAGGACGTGCCAGCCAAAAAGCAGCAACTCATCGCAGTGGCCAACGAGGGTTGCGCGACCGCAACTGGCATCACCAAGAAAGCAGAAGCTGACCTTCGACTTACGGATGCACTGCAAGAATTCTTCCAATCGTCGGAGCCCAATCTCCGCCTGCCTTCTGGCGAAGCTTATCTCGCCCTGCGCAATCAGCTTGACACCTTGCAAGCACAAATTGCCGATCACCGCGCACTATTCAACGAAGACGTCCGGGCCTACAACACTCGCATCGGACAGGTCCCGGACGCGCTCGTAGCCAGCATCATGGGCATGAGGCGGCGCCAACGATTCGAAGTTTCGCGAAAGAGATAGACTGGGAAAGAAAGTCTTTGGCGGCCAACGACAGGCTGGTACCTGCCGCCTTCGATTGACGAGAGTTTTGGGGATTTTACGATCTGGCTTTTCGAGGGCGCCCTTTGCCGTCCAATATTTCGAGGGCTTTGTGGTGAGCCAGCGTGAGCAGAAGCGTGCTGTTAGATAGGGGTAGACCCGGCCAAATCCGTTCCGCCGCCTGGCGCATTACCTTCAAGTTATCCGGCGACAGGCGTACGTTGACTTGCAGCGATCTCTTGGAGTCCATCACGGCAATAAGATTCTCAAGCCACAGCCGGGATTGTCAGTGATATTAACCGGTACATTTGATACTATCTGTGACGCAAATCACACTCGTGGCCCTGGCTAGACCCTCCGCAACGTTCCACTGGCCACGGCCCATGGCCGCTAAGACGAGCATCGAGACAGCAGACAGCGCTGCGATTCCCTTGCTCGGGATGCTATTCCCGTTTCGGAAGCGGGGACTCTCGATTCCGGGGTGAACTGGATGTCTCTGAACTC
>Ga0335074_10012279_pt1 | contig 12012 bp, 9 predicted proteins | sample Lox_Sample_23_FD_206715 | JGI IMG/M metagenome (GOLD analysis project Ga0335074, IMG submission 206715) | Soil microbial communities from Loxahatchee National Wildlife Refuge, Florida, United States - Lox_Sample_2.3 | ecosystem: Environmental > Terrestrial > Soil > Wetlands | place: USA: Florida...
TGCGTGGGCCAGCACACTGGCGATGCCTTATGTGATCCTGGCCGGGTCGCTGCCGGAGGAGAAGACCGGCATCTACATGGGCATTTTCAATTTCTTCATCGTGACGCCGGAGATTGTGGCCTCGCTCGGTTTCGGTTGGGTGATGGCGCATTTGCTGGGGAATAACCGGTTATTGGCGGTGGTGGCGGGCGGCGTGTTTTTTGTGCTGGCCGCGGCACTGATGCAGCGCGTACACGATGTGGCAGTGGAGCGGACGGCCGCGCCAAAACGGCCGTCCCTTGAGCTTCAAGCCGGTTCGTGAGGGGCGCAAAGGGGCGCGTTTTCCGCGCCGCCATCCAGGAGACTATCTCCCCAAATCGAAAGCGCCGCGGAGCGCCCCGTTTTGCGCGAGTTTCTCCGAAGCGCAGTTACCGGCGGAAGCGAAAATCATGATGCCAACCGAATGCCGGCCCAATTGTCAGGGTCGGCGCGACCACTACCGGAGCGGGCGCAACCACCACGGGAGCGGGCGGGTAAACCGGATAAACAGGATAAGCCGGCGCTCCGATCACAATGCCAAATCTCACGGCCGCCTTGGCTTGGTGCGGGGCGACCGCCAGCACAATCGCTAATGCCATTACGGGAAGTCCGATCTTTTTAAGCATCTCTTTAATCCTCCTACTCCATCAGATGCGACCCCCATATTCATGTCTGTAAATGATTGTCAAGCGCCATAAAAACACAAAAAAAGGCCGCCCGAAGGCGGCCGTTTCGAATCGGTCTGAATTGTTATTTTGTAAGTTACCGCCGGAAGCGAAAATCGCGATGCCAGCCGAACCGGGGGCCGACCACCACACTCGGCCCAACCACCACCGGACCGGGCGCCACCACTACGGGAGCGGGCGGGTAGACCGGATACACGGGATAAGCCGGCGCTCCGATCACAATGCCAAATCTCACGGCCGCCTTAGCCTGGTGCGGGGCCACCGCCAGCATAGCGGCTAACGCCATTACGGGAAGTCCGATCTTCTTAAGCATCTTCTTCATCCTCCTGCTTGATAAGACGCAACTCCCTTGTTCCAGCATGTAAATGATTGTCAACGCCGGCTCAACGCGCGCCCCGCCGCCACGATCGCCGCCATCAGCGCCAACTCGATCGCGTAGCGCACTGGTTCGGAGGGCTGCCACAGCCGCCGCACAAACACATCGCCCAGCATCATCTCCGCGCCCACGCGGCCGAGAATCGCTATCCCCAGATACATCGTCACCGGGTATTTGTCCATGATCAGCGCCAGCAAAGCGCTCGATGAAACCACCAGCGGAATGCTCAGCGCCAGCCCGAAAACAATCAGCCAGAAGTTGCCGCGGGATGCGCCCGCCACCGCCAGAATATTATCGGTGGACATGGTCAGATCGGCCAACACAATCGAAACGATGGCGCGCCACAACCGGCCATGCGAAACCGGCGGACGCTCCTGCGTCTTAGCGTGCTTAAAAACCCGTACCGCGATCCACACCACGAACGCTCCGCCCGCAAACTGCACGTATTCGACTTGCAGAAGCTTGGCGGCCACAAAAGTGACGGCGATGCGGATAATGACGGCCAGCCCTGTGCCGGTGAGCAGCGCCTTGCGACGCTGCAGACCCGGCAGCGCGCGCACGGCCATGGCTATGACCAGGGCATTGTCGCCGGCCAGCAGCAAGTCGATGACAATAATCGAGAGGCAATCGAGCAGGTAGTGGGACAAACCGGCGGACAAATTTCACGGTAGCATGCGCCGGAAGGCCGGCCACGTGGGATGATTCATTGAGTCGCGGGTAGCGGGTAACTTTGCTCCTTGCTGACGACCGGCAACGGCCCTCGGGGATCGCGGCCCTGGCAGACAAAGTCGCGTAGGCTTGTGGTCATGGTTTTCGTCCGGGCGGGGAACGCAGATGAGCTGAATGCCTTGACGGCGGCGGTCATCACGCGTGTTACCATCCGGTTTCAAACGGGAGTCTTGTTTGTGAAAACCTACGAAGGCAAGGATATCCGGAACGTTGGTGTGGTGGGCCACGGCGATTCCGGCAAGACCACGCTCACCTCCGCTCTGCTCTACAGCGCCGGCGCCACCAACCGCTTGTTGCGGGTGGATGAGGGTAATACCATCACGGATTTCGACGAGGAAGAGGTTCAGCGCAAGGTGACCATTTCCACCGCGCTCGCCGTAGCGGAGTGGAAGAAGGCGAAAATTAATATTCTCGATACGCCGGGTTACAACATCTTTATTAACGATACGCGCGCCGCCCTGGTGGCCGCCGATGCGGCGCTGGTGGTGGTGGATGGCGTGGCCGGCGTGGAAGTGCAAACCGAGAAGGTCTGGAATTACGCCAACGATTACAAACTGCCGCGCGTGGTGGTGATCAACAAACTCGACCGCGAGCGTTCGTCGTTTGAGCGGGCCCTTGAAAGCGTGCAACAAGCGTTCGGCCGCACGGCGATTCCAGTGCAAATCCCCATCGGCGCGGAACGCGATTTCAAAGGCGTCGTCGATCTGGTGCGGATGAAAGCTTACACCTACACGCCGGACGGCGACGGTAAAGGAAAAGAAGGCGACATTCCGGGCGATCTGGCGGAGGCCGCCAAGACGGCGCATGAGGCCCTTATCGAACTGGTGGCCGAGGGCAACGACGCCCTGATGGAAGAGTTTTTCGATAAAGGGACGCTGCCTCCGGAGCACATCCTGGAAGGCATCCAGGATGGCGTGAAAAACATGCGTCTGTTTCCGGTACTGTGCTGCTCGGCTTTGCACAATATCGGAACCGATTTGATCCTCAATTTCGTGGTGGAGGATCTGCCCGCCCCCACTGAGCGCGAAGTGACGGTGAAATCCAATGGCGAAGAAAGCGCGCGCAAGATTGCCGATGCGGGTCAGACTGCCGCTTTTGTCTTCAAGACTACCGCCGATCCCTTTGCCGGCCGGATCACCTATTTCAAGGTTTATTCGGGCGTGGTGAAGAACGACGCCAATTTGACCAACGTGCAGAAGAGCACCGCCGAGCGGCTGGCGCACATCGGCGTGCCCATGGGCAAGACGATTACGCCGGTGACGGATCTGCATGCGGGCGATATCGGCGCGGTAGCCAAGCTGAAAGAGACGCTGACCGGCGATACGTTGGCCGATAAAGGGGTCACGTTTGCATTCCTGCCCGTGCAGCTTCCGGAGCCTTCCATCGCCTTCGCCATCGAAGCCAAGTCGCGGCAGGATGAAGATCGCATGGGCAACGCGGTCCACAAGATTCTGGAAGAGGATCAATCGCTGCGTTTCTACCGAGATCCGCAGACTAAGGAGTTTCTGTTGGCGGGCAGCGGCCAGCAGCACGTGGAGGTGGTCGCCAGCCGGCTGAAGAAGCGTTACGGCGTGGAGGTGGTGCTGAAGGCGCCGAAGATCCCGTATCGCGAAACCATACGCGGGCATGCCGACGTGCAGGGACGGCATAAGAAGCAGACCGGCGGTCACGGCCAGTTCGGCGACTGCTGGATCAAGATGGAGCCGCTGGCGCGCGGCGCGAAATTCGAATTCGTGAACGAGATTTTCGGCGGCTCGATTCCCAAAAACTATATCCCGGCGGTGGAAAAAGGAATTCTGGAAGCGGCCGAAGGCGGATATCTGGCCGGATATCCCATGGTGGATTTCCGCGTGGTGCTTTACGACGGGTCGTATCACGATGTGGACTCTTCGGAATTGGCTTTCAAGCTGGCGGCGCGTAAGGCGTTCAAGAATGCCATGCAGGAGGCCAAACCGGCGCTGCTCGAGCCCATCATGAATGTGGAGATCCAGGCGCCCGTGGAATATGCCGGCGACTTGATGGGCGATCTGAACAGCCGCCGCGGGCGCATTTCCGGCATGGATACGCGGGGCAATACGCAATTCGTGCGCGCGCAGGTGCCCATGGCGGAGATGTTGAATTATCAGAATGATTTGACGTCAATGACGCAAGGCCGCGGCGCGTTCACCATGGAATTCGATCATTACGACTACGTGCCGGCGCTGCAGGCGGAGAAGATCATCGCGGCGGCCAAGGCGGCCAAGACGGGCGAAGAGGAAGAAGAGGAGTAGCGGCGGAAGGTGGTGGGTTGCAGGTGGTAGGTGGTGGCAGACCCGGATCACACGATTCGGTGAAGTGACTTAACCCCTAACACCCACCACCTGGGTCTAGCTTACTTCTTCCTTGACCGGGTCGAAGTGAAACATCCGTCCTTCGCGGTAACTCCGCACCGCCAGGGCGATGTGCGTCATGGTCGTATATCCCAGCCAAGGTCCGCAATTGGGCTCGCGACGGGAGCGTACGCAATCGAAGAAGTTATCTACGTGCTTATCGTCGCCTTCGTTGCCGAGTCCTGGAATCACGATTTCGTCCTTACCCCACTTAGCGGCGAACTCCTGGCGGTAAGGCGCCTCCGCCACGATTTGCGCGTGATCGAATTGCCGGTTTTTAGGACCTTCCCATTCGTCACCCAGCATCAGCGTAGCCTTAGTACCGCGTAACATAGTAACTGGCCCGACTTCATTTACTTGAGATGATTCCACGGTAATCGTGTACTTACCCGGATAGTCAGCCGAGTCCAGGAAGGTATCCGGGACTTCGCGGCCATCGTTATAAGCATACAATCCGCCGCCCGCCACCACGCGCGTGGGATGCTGATTTCCCAGCGCTAGATGAAACGGCGCCACGATGTGATAATGCAGATCCGTGGCGATGCCGCCCGAATAGTCCCAATATTTGCGAAAGCGGAAGAAACGGTCCGCGTCGAATGCACGCGCCGGCGCGGCGCCTAGCCATTGATCCCAATCGATATACTTGTCGCCTTTGCCGTGCGGTCCCGCATCGGCATCGATATCCCAGTTCCAATCGCCATCGGGATTGTTGCGGCTGTAAGTGCCTTGCGCGGCCACCACCTGTCCGAGCATGCCGCTCTCGACCACTTCACGCACCTTGTGCCAACGCGTCCAGGACGTTCCCTGCACGCCGACCTGCACGATGCGCCTCGAATCCCGCGCACGCTCGAATACCTGGCGGGCCTCATCGAGCGTGTGGGTCATGGGTTTTTCGAGATAGACATCCTTGCCCGCCGCCATGGCGGCCAGCGCAATGGGCGCGTGCCAATGATCCGGCGTGGCGATGAATACCGCGTCGATATCGCTTCGTTGCAGCAGTTCCTGATGGTGCAGATACGCCCGCGCGCCCGAAGCTTTGGCGGCCGCCGCGGAAAGCCGCTTGCGATACACATCACAAACCGCAACCACCTGCACATCCGCGCGATCTTTCTGCCGCTTGAGGCAAGCCTCCAAGTGGTAACTGCCGCGCGCGCCGATGCCGATCTGGCCCACATTGATGCGATCGTTCGCGCCCTTCACGTGCGCGGCGGCTATAGCCGCGCCCGCCAATCCGACAAAACTGCGCCTGCTGAATTCGTTCATGTTAGCGCTCTTTCCCTTTGACCTTTAACACAATCGGCGTGCCGCGGAATCCGAATTGCTTTCGAAGCTGGTTCATGAGGTAGCGCTCGCTCGAGAAATGCAGCGGCTCTTTGCGGTTGGTAAACAAAACAAACGTGGGTGGGTGCACCGAAGGCTGCGTGATATAGAGAATCTTGCGCTCTTCAAAGTGCAGCCGTTCAACGAAACGATTCAACTCCCCCGTAGTTACACGCTTGTTCGCGGATTCATACACTTCGCCGATCAGTTTGAAGATGCGCTGGATACCTGTACCGGTCTTGGCGGATAAGAACACTACAGGCGCATAATCCAGGAACTTTAAAGAATCGCGCAAGTCCTGTTCGAACTTATCTCTTTTCTTGTCCCCAGCTAAGTCCCACTTATTCACACACAGGATCACGGCTACGCCGCCTTCGTGGGCATATCCGGCGATGGTTGCGTCCAGGCCTAATACGCCTTCGGAGGTATCCATCAGCACTAGCACCACATCGGCCATGCGGATACTGCGGCGCGCCATCACCACGCTCAATTTCTCCGCCATGAGTTTGGTTTTGCCTTTGCGGCGGATGCCGGCGGTATCCACGAACGTGTAATTTGTTCCGTCATGCACCACAGTTTCATCCACTGAATCGCGCGTGGTTCCGGCCACCGGTGAGACAATAGAACGCTCTTCGCCCGTGAGGGCGTTCAGCAGCGTCGACTTACCTACATTAGGACGCCCGATAATGGCAACTTTTATCGACTCGAGTGGCTCATCGGCCGGAGTCTCGGCAAAATCGGCGGTCAGGTGATCGATCAAGGCATCTACCCCGATGCCGTGTTCGGCCGATACCGGGAAGATATCCTGAATGCCGAGCGAATAGAAGTCGTGCGCCAGATCCGCGCGCGTGCCGGTGTCCGCCTTATTCACGGCCAGCGAGATGGGACGGCCCAGCCGAAGAAGCATGCGCGCCAGATCGCGATCGGGTGCGGTGATTTCGGCGCGGCCATCCACCAGTAAGATGATGTGCGCCGCATGTTCCAACACCACCCGCGCCTGTTTGAGGATTTGACTGGGGATATATTCGGAATCATCCACCACGATGCCGCCGGTGTCGATCAACTCGAAGCGGCGGCCGTGATAGTCGGCGGTCCCATGCAAGCGGTCGCGGGTGATGCCGGGCTCATCACCGACAATGGCGCGGCGCTGCCCGGTGATGCGGTTGAATAAAGTCGATTTTCCGACGTTGGGCCGGCCCACAATCACCACGGTGGGGAGCGATGGGGACATGAGTCACCATCATAACAGCCACGCCCGTGCCGGAATGGCGCTACAGGTCGATGGAATCTTCGTTGCGCACGTGGAAATACTGAATCACGTCGTCGCGCAGCTTGAGATTGCGGCCGGTAAGTTGCAACACGCCTTGTACGTCGTACTTGAGATCGAGATCCGGATCGTAACCGTCCTGGACCAGGATCTTCCAGCGGTCCTGATAGCGGCGATGCTGCTTCGAGCCGTGCCAGTAATGGTTCACTGTCCCCGGCACAACGCCTACTTTGCGCTGGATATACTGTTCCGCGCGATCCTGCCAGCGGTTCCAGTAACTGACATATGACTTACTAATACCCACCGGAAATGACTTATCGACCTGGCCGAGCAAAGCATAGGCCATGTGGCGATCGCCCGAGCCGAGAATTCCGATGTCGCCAAGTCCGCCTAAGTCGCTGATCGCGGACCGGCGCGCGGCCCAGGCATAACCCGTGTGCATCAGCCCTTTAAACGGATATACACCGGGATCGCCGCCGTTGCGGGCGGGCCGCCGGATGATGGGTTGCAAAACCTGACGGTCTCTGAGATATGACGCAAACAGGCTGCCGCACTGCGCAATAGGCTGGTGATCCGGACCATAGTCGATGCTATGGCTCCACATCTGCACAACCTTGTAGATTTGCAACTGATGCAGCGTCTCCTGCACCCAGTCGGGCCGGGCGAATTGAATATCGGCATCGATCCAGGCCACATACTCGGCGTCCGCGGGCAACCGGGAGATGCCTATATTAATGAGGTTTTCCTTGTGCCACAGAACATCGGGCGAGCGCATTTGAATGTGCCGTGGATTAGCGGCATCGGTAAGTTCGAAGTGCCGGTCACGCAGGGCTAACTCGACGGTATAAAGAATCCCGCCGGATTCTTCCACCATCTTAGCGAACGCCTGATAAAGCTTATAACGCACATAGTAGCGCATCGGATTGGTAATTACCGTGACGACGTACAGATGCGCGGTGATGGGAGTAACATGGTGTTGGCGCTGCGACGGGTGAACCTCCCGGCGGGACTCCTGTTGCTGCTGCGGCGTAATATATTTCATCGGCTCTTACTATTCCTTCCGGACGGGCGGTGCAAATTGTGGCGGGACGAGTGCTACGCCGTAGTTGCGCGGAACCGACCCTCCATCCACTTCGTGCATAAACATAGCACCGCCTCCCGCGGCTGGAGGCGAACGGAGGGTGTAAGTTATTGACAAATGAAAGACAAGATTCTTGCGTCAGTTGTGTGACTGTTCCGGCCCCAAGTGCGTCCAACCGTTATGCAGAATCTGCGATACGCCTTGCGCACGCTTGCCAAGAGCCCCGGCTTTGCCTTCACGGCCATTCTGACCCTGGCGATCGGCATCGCCGCCAGCACCGCGATCTTCACCGCTGTCGATGCTGTATTGCTTCATCCGCTGCCTTATCCGAATGCCGGACAACTGGTGCTGGTGACCAAGAACATGCCGAAATTCGAGCTGGTTAAATCGGATTCGTCGGCGCTGGATTTCGTCGACTACCGCAATCTGAGCCGGTCGTTTTCGCAAATGGCGGCCATCGAAACCAACAGCGTCAATCTGACGGGCGATGCCCAGCCGGTGCGCGTTTATGGGCTGCGCGTTTCTACCTGCCTGTTTCCCATGCTGGGCGTACAACCGATCGTGGGGCGCGTGTTTCGTCCGGAAGAGGAGCAGCTTGGGAAAGAGCGGGTGGCGTTGCTGGGCGAGGGGTTGTGGAAGAGCCGCTTTGGCGCCGATCCGCACATGGCCGGCAAGCAGGTTGAGATTGACGCGCAGAAATACACCGTGGTGGGGGTGGTGGCGCCCGTGCTGCAATTCATGGAACAGGCGCAGCTTTACGTGCCGCTGGCTTTCACGTCCGCGCAGTTAGACCCGCATGCCCGCGGACACCAGAATACCGATGTGGTCGCGCGATTGAAGCCCGGCGTGACGCTCGATCAGGCGCGCGCGGAAATGACGGTGGTGGCCGCGCAAATGACACACAATCTGCCGGATTGGTATCCGCCGGATTGGAATATCGAACTCGATCCGCTCGCCGATCAGGTGGCGGGGGATTTGCGAACGCCGCTGCTGGTGCTGCTGGGAGCGGTCGGGATGGTGTTGCTGGCCGGCTGCCTGAACGTAGCGAATCTGCTGTTGGCGCGCGCCACGGCTCGCGAAAAAGAAATCGGGCTGCGCATCGCCTTGGGCGCCGGGCGCGCACGCATCGTGCGGCAGCTTCTTTCCGAAAGTTTGCTGCTGGCGGCAATTTCCGGAGCGGCGGGTCTGGCGATCGGAGTTTGGGCGATCGAGTTGTTTAGGCGCTTCGGCTCGCCGGAACTGTTGGGCTGGCAGACGCTGCGCGTGAACACGCTGGCGGTCATTTTTGCGGCCGGCTTGGCGATGGTCACCAGTCTTGTTTTTGGATTGGCGCCGGCGCTGAGCGCATCGCAAACACGGCCCGCGTGGCGGGGGCGGTCGAGTAACCGGCTACGCAGCCTGCTAGTAGTCGCTGAAGTGGCCGTTTCGGTGGTGCTCTTGGCGGGTGCGGGACTGCTGCTGCGTAGTTACGCGCGGCTCTGGCAGACGAGTCCCGGCTTTGTGGCGGATCACTTATTAACTGCGCGCATCAGCCTGCCGCCTCTTCAATATCGCGACCCACAACGCATCGCCGCGGTTCAATCGGAGCTGCTGGGGAGTGTGCGCGCTTTGCCAGGCGTGATCTCGGCGGGCGCTGTCGATGGGCTTCCATTTGGCGGCGGCGGCCACGGCGGCGATTTCAAAATCGTGGGCCGCCCGTGGCCCAAAGCGGATGCCGTGCCCGATGTCGAAAAGCGGCATGCGTCGCCAGGATATTTCGCGGCCATGCGGATTCCGCTGAAGCAAGGGCGGCTGTTCACCGCGCAGGATGCGGCCGGCGCGCCGCGCGTCGCGCTGGTGGATGAGACATTCGCGAAGGCATTTTTCCCGAAAGGAGACGCCATCGGCCAGTTCGTGATTGATCCGTATCTGAAGCTGAAGCCCGGTGAAGCTTCCCAGATCGTGGGCATCGTGGGCGCGGTAAAGGATCGTAACCTGATGAGCACCCCACGCGCGATCATATATCATCCGGCTTTGCAAGCGCCGCTGCCGTACATGAATCTGGTGGTGCGGACGGCAGGCGATCCGTTGGCGTTGGTTCCGGCCATCCAACAAGGCGTGCGCGATCTGGATCGAAATCTGCCGGTCTATAAGATCGCGACCATGGAGCAAAACCTGAGCGATTCGCTGATGCGCAGGCGATTCTCGACGGCCGTGCTGGCGGTGCTGGCAGGACTTGCCCTATGCCTTGCGGCGCTGGGAGTGTACAGCGTGATCTCGTACTCGGTCGGGCAGCGCACCCGCGAAATCGGCATCCGCATGGCGCTAGGCGCGCAACCGGGGAGCGTGAATCGGCTGGTGGTGCGGCAAGGTTTGTGGCCGGTCGCCGTTGGTTTAGGCGCGGGATTGCTGATTTCGTTGGTGGCGATGCGCGCGCTGGCCAGCCTGCTGTACGGCGTTACGGCGACAGATCCGGCGACATTTCTGGCGGTGTGCGGCGGGCTGTTGGCGATATCGGCGCTGGCGAGTGCGATTCCGGCGCGGCGCGCGGCACGCGTAGATCCGATGGCGGCATTGCGGCACGAGTAACTACGCGGCAATTTCACGCGCCACGCGCGCCGCCGTGGCTGGCGCGAGCAGGATGCCATTGCGATAGTGGCCATAAGCCAGCCAGAGGCAGGTATCATCCAGCCGCCGAACCACCGGATTGAAGTCCGCGGTTGCCGGACGGAATCCGAGCCAGGCAGTAGGATCCGGGGCCGAACTTAGCTGCGGGCACAGTTCCATGGCGCGCGCACGAATATCTTCGACTGTCTTCGGATCTAAGTTGCGATCGAAACCTATTTGCTCGGACGATGTGCCGGCGATGGTAAATCCGTTCGACCGCTGCATCACATAAGTATGTCCGTGGCGCAAGATAGGACCCAGCGATCCAGGTTCGAGCGAAACCCCGAGTAAGTGGCCGCGCACGGGGAAAGTGGCTGGTATTCCGATTTGCCCGGTCGCATCGAAGATCGGGATGGCGCCGCTCCAGGCGCCCGCCGCTAATACAGCCGCATGCGCATGCACCACGTCGTGCCCGATTTCAATTTCCGCGCGGCCGGCGGCCAATCGTACGCGAGTCACCCGCGAGTGCTCGCGGATTTGAACGCCCCGCCGCTCACAAGCGCAGCGCAGCGCGCGCATGACTTCGCGTGGATCGACCAAAGCATCGTCGGGATAGAATAGTCCGCCGGGGATGGATTCGGCGCGAACGCCCAGTTCAGATTGCGCCGCGCGGCGGGCGAGCAGTTCCTGCCATTCGGGTTCAGTGCGGGCGACTTCAATCGCGCCGCAGCGCCTATAGTCGATAGCTAAGCCGGTTTCGCCAGAAAGCTCGGCAACAAATGACGGATACAGGCGGAAGCTTTCCATGGCGAAATCGGCCCAGGCGCTGCGCGCGATGAATTCGCCGCCGGGCGCTAGCATCCCCGCGCCGGCCCAACTGGCTTCGTTGCCAAGTACGCCTGCGTCCAGCAGGGTGACACTCGCGCCGGATGGCACGAGCCGCCAGGCAATGGATGCGCCGATGATACCGCCGCCGATGACGGCGATGTGCGGATTGTCAGGCATGCGGAGTTCCATGACCGCGCTTGCGAATGACAGGCCACAGAAGATGGCCCGTCCCACGGCTTGATCTCATCGCCTAAGATGCCTTCTTGACGACGGTCAGAACAATACGCGACGGATGCTGTTTCGAGTGATGCACCGAGTTATGCGCCACAATACCTTTCACTTCGTCGTAATTATTGCCGCCCGTATTCAAGTTGCGGTCAAAGCGCGGAAAGTTACTGCTGGATACTTCAATGCGGATGCGATGTCCGGCTGGGAAGTAATTACTGGTATTCATCGGCTGTAACGCGATCTTATATACCTTGCCCGACTCCATCCAGACCGGCGGTTTCTCATATCCCTGGCGATAACGCGCGCGCTGGATGGTCTCATCGAGATTGTAAGCCGTGCCGTCCGGATAGACGTCAATCACTTTCACCGTGAAGTCCGTGTCCTTCGCGTCGGAAGAAACATACAACGTCGCTTCCATAGGGCCGCTCACTTCGATGCCTTCTTTAAGCGGCTCGCTCGAATAAACCAGGATATCGGCGCGTGCCTCCATTTTACGCTGATCGAAAGCGCCCCCCGCTACGGCA
>Ga0335074_10012280_pt1 | contig 12011 bp, 11 predicted proteins | sample Lox_Sample_23_FD_206715 | JGI IMG/M metagenome (GOLD analysis project Ga0335074, IMG submission 206715) | Soil microbial communities from Loxahatchee National Wildlife Refuge, Florida, United States - Lox_Sample_2.3 | ecosystem: Environmental > Terrestrial > Soil > Wetlands | place: USA...
GCATCTGGGTCTCCCTGGCATCGTTCCCCAAGGGCTTTAGTTACGGCGTAGCCCCCTTCCCGGCCGGGCCTGCGGGCCCGTCCACCAACATAGGCATAGCCGTCACCGCCCTCTTCAAGACCACGGCAGCGCAGGACAAGGCGGGCCTCGCCTTTATCAACTTCCTGTCCACGCCAAAGGAAGGCGCGTACATCGCTTCGCAAGACTACGGCGAACCCGCCTCACCAGACGAGCTCAGCCAGCCCCTGATCAAAGCGCTGCCGGCCAAGGCTACGGGCTACAACGTCTTCACCAATTTGGTCAAGTACGGCCAAGCGCGGCCCTTATCGCCAGAGTGGGGCGCCATCTCTGCCGACCTTTACACCGAGATCAACGACGCGCTCGCAGGTAACGTCTCGCCCACCCAGGCTCTTACGACTGCCGCCCAGGAAGCAGACGCGTTACTGGCCAAGAACAGCTAGTGCTCCCGGGCCCTCCCGGCGCGCGCTCGGGCCGGCACGCTCGGACGGGCCGGGCGCAAGTCGGGAGGGCCCGGCTCATCCGGCCCGGGACAACCAACGGCCGCGGCCGAATGGTCGGTCGCCGGCCGTTGGCGGTCCCTTACCTGTTCATCACTCCCGCCGTCTTGTTGACGGCGACATTTTCACTGCTACCGCTGGGCATGTTGGCATGGCGCAGCCTGTTCAGCGGCGGCGTGTTCGCCACTTCGTTGTCCTTTGTGGGCTTGCAGAACTACAGCGACGCCCTGTCGCAAGGCGGGGCCCAGGCTTTGCGGGTCACCGGCATCTACACCGTGGGCTTCGTGATACTCACGATGGGTTTAGGGCTCGGCGTCGCCCTGCTCCTCAACGTCAACCTGCCCGGTGCTCGGCACGTCCGTGCGGCCTTCATCATCCCCCTGGTCGTACCGTCGGTGGCGACCGCCTTAATATGGACCAGCCTCCTCGCCCCTGACTTCGGTTTTGTCAACCGGGTCCTGAGCGCCGTCGGCCTCCCGCAGGGAGATTTCTTGTCGTCGCCGTCGCTGGCCCTGCTGAACGTCTTGACCTTTGGAGTCTGGCAGTTCTTCGGGGAGTGTGTGATCTTGTACCTCGCCGCGCTCAAGACTCTCCCCGTCGACCTCATCGAAGCGGCGGCCGTCGACGGCGCCGGGCCGTGGAGACGGTTCCGCTATGTCCGCTGGCCACTACTGCGCCGGCACAACGTCCTCATCTGGGTGATCACCACGCTGGCCGGGTTGCAGACCTTCACCCAGATCCTCATCGTCACCAATGGCGGCCCCAACGGGGCCACGACTACGGCGCTGTTCTATATTTTCAACCAGGGCTTTGTGCAGTTCAACACTGGCTTGGCCGATGCCATGGGAGTGATGCTGTTCCTCATTTCCCTGTGCATAACCGTTGTACAGGTGGGCTTTTTCGGAAGGGGAGCCCGTCGCGATGTATAGGTCCCGCTTCTGGTCGAGAGCCCTCATGTATGCCATGCTCGCCCTAGCCGTCGCCGTGGTGGTGTTCCCGCTCGTGTACATGCTGGGGACCGCGCTCAAGCCCAACTACCAGATCACCGACTTGCGAGCGTCACTGTGGCCCAACCAGTTCGAATGGAGCAACATCGTGCGGGCCTGGGACTCGGCTCCGTTCGGGCGGTGGTTCATAAACAGCGTGATATTCAGCGTGGGGGCCACTCTCGGCCAGATCGGGAGCTCGCTGCTCGCCGGCTACGCCTTCGCCATGTACGAATTCCCAGGCAAGCGCTTGCTGTTTTACCTATTGATCTGCGGGCTCATGGTGCCCTTCAGCACGGTCATCGTCCCTGTAGTGCAGATCCTGGCTGACCTTCATTGGCTGAACACCTACCAGGGCCTCATCGTCCCCAACATCGCCTCGGCCCTGGGAGCTTTCCTGGTGCGCCAGTTCTACTTGAGCTTGCCCTACGAGCTGGGCGAGGCGGCGCGCATCGACGGCGCCTCGGAGTGGCGGGTGTTCAGGCGCATCTATGCCCCCCTCTCGTCGCCGATCATCGCCGGGTTCGCCATAATCTCGTTCCTGCAAAACTGGAACAATTTCCTGTTCCCCCTGATCGTGGTCAACAGCACCAACATGGAAGTTGTGTCCCAGGGGCTCTCGGTCTTCCAGGAACAGTTCGCCATCAACTACGACCTGCTCATGTCGGCCGCTCTGATCGTGATCGCGCCCATCCTGGTCGTCGCCGTGCTAGCCCAGCGCCGCATCGTTGAGGGGATAATGATCGGCGCCATCCAGTAGCGCTCGCCGGGCGAGCGTGCTGCACCCGCGGCCATTAGGGCGCGGGTCACCTGCTTGCGCAACGCTGATCACGGAGCCCGACCCAGCGTGCTGGTCCCGGGACCGTGGCCACAGGCGGGAGCACACGGCTGCTGTCCGTCACGTTTGAGCGCCTTGGCCCGGGTGAGCGCCTTGGCCCGGCGGGGGGCAGGGGGAAGCACCGCACATCGGGCCGCTCCGGACCGAGATGTCACCCGGCGGCCCGGCGCCGCTGGTCCACCACCCGGGCGCGCCGATTTTCTTGCCGCAGACATTCGTGGCCCTCTGCACAAAGGGGCTGTTCGGGTCGATGCCCGTGCCGTTGAAGTTCGTCGTGCCCCCGGCGCCGGGGTCGGGGTAGTTCGGGACGCCGTTGGCCCGCATGCACTGGGAGAACTTCAGGAGCGCAGCCTGGTTGGGAGGAGTCAAGTCCGTCGCCCCGGCCCGCAAGGCGGCCGAGGCAGCGGCGAGGTACTGGTTGCAGGGGGCCGTGCCGTTGTGGACCGCGTTGGAGAGCGACGCCGCGCCGTCGTCTCCGCCGGGGATGAAGATGTTGATCCCTCCTTGGGCGTCGATAGTCGGGTCGGGCTGCTCCGGGTCGCCGTGGCTGCGCATACAGTTCGCCCACTCGACGAGTGAGCGGGCGGCGTCGTTCTTCGGCACGGTCGCCGCGGTGCTCCCGGCGCTGTTCCCGCTGGCGGACCTCGCCGCGGGGCTCGTGGTCGTGGCACGGCTGTTGCCGTTCCCCCTGGCGACGGTGGTGCTTGTGGCCACAGTCGTGCTCGGTGCCGGAGCGGTGGTCGTCGCCACACTGGCGACTTTGGGAGAACTAGCCCCGCCGCACGCACCCAGTGCAACTGCGCCTAATGCGACGAGGGCGCCCAGCAAGGCCGTGCGCGAACCGCTCATCTCCCTTCTTGGCCTCCCGGTTACTTTGGCCCGACCATATGCCTGACGGCGCACGCAACGGCGACATTGTCCTGCTCGAGCCTGCGCCCGCGGAGCGGTGGACACCCCATGGGAACAGGTCTAGCGGTAAGGAGGTCACACCAACGTCACAGCTGTGACCTTGGTGTGACCCGCCCGGGAAGGTTCCCTTGGGCAGCAAGCCTTATGGTCGCCCGGCATGCGGCACAGCAACCCGATGGGTGAGCACAACGCCGTCCGACGCGCCGGCCCCGCTGTAGTGGTTGGCAACGATGTACAAGGTGGTGCCGTCGTCTCCACCGAGCATGCAGGCGAAGCAGCCGCGGTCGGCACTAACTGTCTCGAGCACATCACCACCTTCGGCGACGCGTGTGCAGCGCTGCCCAGGCACGCTCGCGTACCAGATCGCCCCTTCGGCGTCCGCGCAGATACCGTCCGGCGCGGAACCCGGTCCAAGCTCGGCCCATACGCGGCGGTCGACCAGCTCGGCCGAGCTGGTGATGGTCCAAGCGGTGAGGCGGTCCGCGTGCGACTCCGCCACCACCAGGGTGTCCTCGCCGAGGACAACCAACCCGTTCGGGAACCACACATCGTCGGCGACTTGGCGGCTGCTCCCGTCGGGCAGCACCACGCTCACGGTCCCAGGCTTCGGGCCCGCCCATGGCATCGAACCGGGCATGTCCACCCATGCCCGCCCGGCGGCATCGACGACGATCTCGTTGAACGGCTGCCCGGGCGCGGCATAGGGCGACAGGTCCGGAGCTGCCAAGACCCCGCGCGGCGTGGTTGCGAGGAGCCGCCCATCGGGCAGCCAGTCGATCGAAAAGGGTAAGCCGTCTACGTGGGCGACGACCTCACGGTTGCCGATGGCGTCGAACACCAGTACTTCGCCGGCCTTCCAGTCGCACATCCAGAACCGGCCGTCATGCCAGCGGGGGGACTCCCCCATTTGGATGCCGGTCGCAAACACCTCAGTCATGCTCAACTCGACGCCCTCCAGTGCTCTCCATTAGTCGGTTTCTCGTCCGCCAGTTCCGAACCCCTTGCCACTCAAGGACCGTCCGCTGTTGGCTCGGGCGCCAGCACCATCGTCATGTAGGTGCTGTTCGGGCTGTCGGGGTAGCCGGCGAACGGCCGGCACGGCACGAAGCCCGCCCTCTCGTAGAGAGCTCTCGCGGGTGCGAACGCCTCCATGCTCCCCGTCTCCAGGCTGAGGCGCCTGAACCCACGCTCGCGAGCGACCGAGATGATGTGCCCTAGGACGGCGCGGCCGGCGCCCGTACGCCGGGCCAAACGCTGCGTGTGCATCGACTTCACCTCCGCGTGCTCGGTACCGATCGCCTTCAGTGCTCCCACGGCGACGAGCTTTCCCTCGACCCGGTAGGCGAACAAGGTGACCGCCGGGTCGAGCAGGTCGCCGCTACCCAGCGCGTGAACGTCTTCGGGAGGGGTCTCAGCACGGCAGAAGGACAGGTGCTCGGCAAGGAGTTTGCGGACCTCGTCAGAACGAGGGTCGACTACGGCAATAGTGCCGGCGAGGCCGTCACCCGCGCCCCGCTCGTCGGCCGGGGCATTGACCGTCTCGGCTGGTCGAGCAGCCTCACCTGCCTCCGGGCCGATGGCGCGCTGGGCCCATGCCACATCGTGCCAGGCCCCGTGCTTCCAGCCGATCCGACGGTAGGTACCCACCGCTTCAAAACCCATGGCGCGATGCAAACCCACGCTCGCCTCGTTGGGCAACGTCATGCCCGCCACAGCCATCCGGTAGCCGCGCTTTTCGAGCCGCTCGAAGAGGGTTTGGTAAAGCAGTCGCCCCGCCCCGGTGCGCCTGCGGCCCATCTCGATATAAACGCTGACCTCGCAAGACCAACGATAGGCGGGGCGTGACTTGTAAGGAGCGGCGTAAGCGTAGCCGACCACCCTGTCGCTGTCGGGGAGCACGACCCAGGCGTGGCTGGCGAGGGCTGCGGCGATCCGCTTTGCCATCTCCTCGGGGCTGGGCGGCTCCGTCTCGAAGGTGACCGCCGTGCCGGTCACATACGGCGCGTAGATCGACGCGCAGGACGGTGCGTCTTCGATTGTGGCGTCCCGCACCACGTGCTCAGCGGGCATCATGCTCAGATAGTAGCCGTTCTATCCTCTATAGTGGAGCAGATGCAGGCCACCCTGAGCTCGTCATTGGCGTCAGTGCTCCGCACCGCCCGTCGCGACCGGGGCTGGTCCGTCCAGGACCTGGCCGAGCGCGCGGGAGTGTCCCGCTCCATGGTGTCCAAGGTCGAACGGGAGGAGGCACAGCCCACGGCCGTCCTGCTCGGCCGGCTCTCGGGAGCGTTAGGGATGACACTCACAGACCTGGTCGCGCGCGCCGAAGGAGACGACCGGCGTCTCGTGCGACGCGACGAGCAGCCCGTGTGGGTCGACCCGAGCAGTGGCTACCGTCGTCGGGCGGTGTCACCTCCGGTTGGCGGTGCGACGCAACTTGTCGAGGTCGAGCTTCCCCCGGGGGCACGCGTCGCCTACCCCGCAGACAGCTACAGCTTCGTCGAGCACCAGATCTGGGCCTTGGAGGGTACGCTCTGCTTCGTGGAGGGCCCCACTGAGCACGTCCTTCGCGCCGGCGACTGCCTTGTGCTCGGGGACGCGACGGACTGCGAGTACGTGAACCCCGGGGACCAGCCCTGCCGCTACCTCGTCATAGTGACCCGACGGAGCGCCTGATCTCGCACGCGGCCCAGCAGCGGCCTGTCACGATCGTCACAGGGGGTAGCCGCGGGATCGGGGCGGCCATAGTCGCCGAACTGGCCCAAGCCGGCCACGACCTCGTCGTCGCGTACCACGGCGATAGTGACGCCGCCTCACGCGTCGTCCTCGGAGCGCATAGTTCGGGTGCCCGCTGCCTCAGCTGCAAGGCTGATGTCCGGTCCCCCGACGACATCGAGAACCTTTTCGCCACCGCCGAGGACGCTTTTGGTCCCGTGACCGGCCTGGTCAACAACGCCGGGCTGACCGCGCACATCGCGGACCTTGCCGATACCCCCGTCGAAGCCGTACGTCGAGTGGTCGAGGTCAACTTCCTCGGTGTCGTACTTTGTGCTCGTGCGGCGGCTCGAAGGATGTCGCGGCAGAGGGGCGGCAAAGGCGGGGTGATCGTGAACATCTCATCGGCGGCGGCAACGCTTGGCTCTCCCCACGAGTACGTCCATTACGCGGCCGCCAAGGCTGCGGTGGACACCCTGACGTTGGGACTTGCCAAGGAGCTGGCAACAGCGGGCGTGAGGGTCAATGCGGTCGCACCTGGGATAGTGCGCACGGGCATCCATGCGGCGGCTGGTGACCCCGGACGCGCGGAACGCGCCGCCACGCGGGTACCTCTCGGTCGTGCTGGTGAGCCTGATGAGGTTGCCAAGGCCGTTGCATGGCTGTTCTCGCCGGACGCGTCTTACGTCACCGGAGCGGTCCTCCGTGTGTCCGGCGGGCTCTGAGACCTTTTCCTGCATGCGCCTCGGCCCGCCGGCGCCGGCAGTCCGCGGCCGTTGGCTCGGGCTACGACGTCCGGTCGCGGCCCGCGTGGTCCTATCGATCTTCGTTTGGCAATAAGCCCTCATCTGATGAGGCTGGCCACCCGATAGAGGGTTAGGGGCGCCCGATAGAGGGTTAGGGGATTGCCCGAAATAGGACCAAGCCCAAGGAGGTCCGCACCGTGGCCCTGTTCAAAGGGTCGCCGATGGCGCATAACACGTCGTCCAGCGACGCAGCCGTCCGCAAACAGCTTGTCGAGCAAGTAGGGGGGACGGTGGTAGGCCTGGGGGCAGGCGTCCTAGGGCTTGTCGAGGCCGGCGAAGACCTCGAACGGCTGGCGGGCGACGCAGAGGCCGAGGCCCAAGCCGTCGCCGCTTCGTCGGAGGAGACCAGCAAGGTCATCGACACGGTCGCGAGCTCCACCGAGGAGCTGTCCGCGTCGCTCCGAGAAGTCTCGCAGAACACCGCTCAGACCGCCCATGCCGTGCAGGAGGCCGTTGCCAACGTCGCCCGGGCCTGCGAGACGATGACCATCCTGGAGGCGTCGAGCAAGGCCATAGGCGAGGTGTCCGGCATGATCGCTTCAGTTGCTGCCCAGACCAACCTCTTGGCCCTCAACGCCACCATTGAGGCGGCCCGCGCCGGTGACTCGGGCAGGGGCTTTTCGGTGGTTGCGAACGAGGTCAAGGAACTCGCCAGGCAAACGGCCGACGCCACCTCCGAGATCGACCGGCGCGTCCGTGCCCTGGTCGACGATGCGGCCAAGGCCACTCAGGCGATAACAGAGGTGGCCAAGCTGATCGAGGGCATAGGCCAGATGTCGAGCGCCGTGGCCACTGCAGTCCAGGAGCAGAACACCGTGACCGGTGAGCTCGCCCGGAGCGTCACTGAAGGGGCGAGGGGCGTCGAGGAGGTAGCCCGGTCGATGGCGGCCCTGACAGGTGCGGTCGCAGGCACCAAGGTCGCGGCCGGGCGCGTCCGGCGGCTCAACGGCCGGCTGCAGGACGACGCAGAGGCGCTCAACGGCTCCCTTCAGGCCTATTTCAAGGGCGAGGACCGCCCGCCAGAGGTCCTCGGGAGCAGCACCTCAGACCAGCTCAAGGCCGCCGTGGCGGCTCACGGGGCCTGGAAGGCACGCCTCATGGAAGTCGTCGCGACCGGCTCGTCAGACCTCGACCCGGCAGTGGTCTCGCGCGACGACAGGTGCAAGTTCGGGACTTGGGTCTACGAGGGCAGCCCGCCAGAGGCGCGCCGCTCGGCTCACTACGGCCAGGTCCGAGAGCTGCACGCCAAGTTCCACAACCTGGCCGGACAGATCGTCCGCCAGGCCACGGGCGGCCAGAGGCCGCAGGCGGTCCAGGCGGTCGAGTTCGGCGGCGCTCTCGACAAGCTCTCAACGGCCCTCGTCGGCGAGATCAACTCCTGGCGTGACGAGCTCGCCCTGCAACCGAGGCCGGTCGCGGGGGGGCGCCCGGCTGCCATGGCCTTGGCGTAGGCGGCCCGCGCCTCGGAGAGCGCCTCTCGAGGTTTTGCGGCCACGGGGGTCCTCGTTGCCTGCCGGCCTGGCGGGAGGTGGCCATGCTCGTTTTTTTCTATCCTGAGCTGCGTGACGAGGTCTATCGAGGTCAGCTGGCAGCTGGACGGCATCACCATGCATGGCACGCTCAAGCTCACAGACGGCGAGGGCCCGTTCCCAGCCGTGGTGCTCGACGCCGGCAGCGGGCTACGAAGCCGGGCAGCCGATGGACCTCGACCCGCGCCTTCCCGACAGCGTGAAGATGGTGCTCGCCAGCTTCGAGTCGCCGGCCAAGCTACCCCTGGCCCGCGAAATTCGCCTACTCGGACTCCCCGAGGGGTTGCGGAGGCGTGCCGGCTCTTTTGGGAGGTCGCGCCCGTTAACTTGCCGTCAGAGCTTGTAGCCGACGAGAGCGAAAACGGTGGCTATGGCGGCGTCGGTGATGGCAACTCGACGCCGTGGCTGGTCCATGGCGGCCAGGGCGACGCCGGTTGCGGCGTGGAGCACGTCGACGGCGACGCCCGTCCTCCGCCAACGCGGCCAGCTCACTAGTTCCACTGTCGCCTGGAGGGCGTGCCGGGCGCCGAGAGCCCGGGCCACGGCACGGCTCCGGGCGTCGGTTTGCCCCCCGTCTGCCGCGACGAGCCGGTCGGGAGCGGCCAGCAGCGCGCCCGCCCAAGCGAGACGGCATACGGCGAAGAGGTGCTTGGGCCGGGATGGGGCGGCATGCCTAGCTGCAGCCGGTTGCGTGGTCATGGCTGACGGGCAAGCTGGTCGAGGGTGTTCGCCGCGTTGATGAGAGCGAGGTGGGACAGCCCTTGGGGTACGTTGCCCAAGAAGGCACCGGTGCCCGGGTCGATCTGTTCGGCCAAGAGGCCGACGTCGTTAGTGAGCGCGACAGCATCGTCCATCATTTGGCCGGCCCGCTTGACCTGGCCGGTGCGTGCCAGGGCGTCGATCAGCCAGAAGGTGCAGGCAACAAAGGCGCCTTCTTCTTTGTCCATGCCCGTGTAGCGGTAGAGCAAAGGCCCGTCAGAGAGCTCGGCGACGACGGCTTGGATGGTCGCCGCCAGCCGGTCGCCACAGTCGAACCCGGTGCGCCCGGCGAGCAGCACGGCGGCATCGAGTGCGTCGGTGCCGGCGTAGAAGGTGTAGGACTGTTTGGCCTCCGACCAGCAGTGCTGGTTTACCCAGGCGCGGACCTCGTCTGCTTCGGCCTCCCAGCGGTCGGCCCGGCCGGCGGGGAGCTGGCCCGATCTCGCGAGCCGGGCGGCGCGCTCGAGGGCGACCCAGCAGCCGATCTTCGAGATGGTGTAGTGCTCCAACTGGCCGAGCTCCCAGATCCCCGAGTCTTGGCGCCGCCACTGGTCACAGCAGGTATCGGCCAGGTCGGCCAGGAGCCGGGCGGTGGTGAGGTCGAGGATGTGGCCTTCGGCCACGTAGCGGCTAGTGGTGTCGAACAGGTCGCCGTAGGTGCCCAGCTGGAGCTGGCCCATGGCCGAGTTCCCCGAACGTACCGGTCGGCTGTTGAGGTAGCCGGGGACGTCGAGGTTTTGTTCTGCGTCGGCGATGGTGCCGTCGAGGGAGTAGAAGACGTGCAGTTGACCACCGTTTTGGCGGATGGCGGCGAGCAGCCACGACACCGCCCGGTGGACCTCTTCGTGCAGGCCGAGGCTGATGAGCGCGTCGAGGGCGAACGACGAGTCGCGTACCCAGGAGTAGCGGTAGTCCCAGTTCTTGGTGCCGCCGGCACCTTCGGGCAGCGACGTCGTGGCGGCGGCGGCGATAGCGCCGGTGTCCTCGCACATCAGTGCCTTGAGGGCCAGGGCGGAGCGCCGCACAGCGCCCTCCCAGCGCCCGGCGCCTCCGGCAGGGCCGATCTGCACCAGGTCGCTCCAGCGTCGCCAGGAGGCGACGGTGCTCTCGAGGCGCTCGTCGAGGGCGGCGGGTGTGGGCAGGAACAGCGGTTCGTGATCGGTGGCGACCAGGGCGAGCAGGGCCCGTTGGCCGGCGGCCACGGTGCGCTCGCCACATACCGCGTGGGCGGAGACCGTCATGGGTGATGCGCCGTCAACGATGACGGCGACGGCCTGGTCTTCGACGGTAGCCACCGGCACGCCGTTGTGTTGTGCCACCCACGGGTTGGTCCGCCTGAAGCGGTCGCCCGGCATGAACTCCCAGTGCAGGGTTACCGTCCCCCAGGTGCCCTCGACCCGCCGCACGAGCTCGGTCCAGGGCAGGCGCCCGGCGGAACCGGTGTTGAGGGCGTCGGTTACCCTTACCGCACCCGTGCTCGTGGTGTAGGTGGTGCGCAGGACGTTGGTGCCTTCGAGGTAGGCCCGTTCAACGCTGAAAGGCGCCCGAGGGGCGAGGGAAAAGTAGCCGCCGCGCTCGGGGTCTAAGACCGCGCCGAGGACAGGGGGGGCGTCGAGGGTGGGAGCAGGCCACCAGTCGATCTGGCCGTCGCGGGCGACGAGCGCCACCGTACGGCCGTCGCCGAGGACGGCGTAGTCGGCGATGGGGGCATAGCCGTCGGTACGGGCCGGCGCCTTCACGACCGGCCCACGCTGACAGCTCGCTCAACGCTCGGTGCCCTGCCGGTCACCCCTGGCGTGACCAGCCGGCCCAGGGCCGGCCCGAGGGTGATTACGATGGCAGCGGCCACGCCAGGTAGTGGCCGGCCGTCCCGGCCGCCCCAACAGCCACGCCGGTGATTAGCAGGAGCCGCAAACCGGCCGCGGTTCGCCGTGCCGGGGTGGGCCGGCCGGCATTTCGGGCGGGCGCCGGGGTCACGGGAGCGACTGGGGTCACGGGAGGGAGTTGTACCGGTCCGCTAAGGGCGCATTGGAGTACGGGACGCTGACCGCCCTCGGGTAACCGCGCAGCTGGTCGTAGAGAGCGTGGATGCGGACCAGGACGGGGACGTCGTCGTACCATCGCTCTGTCGTCCCCGGGTGGCTAGGCGCGTGAGCGGCGACGTGCTTGGCACTATGAAGCTCTTTGCGATGCTCGCCCAGAGCGGCGGCAATGCGAGGCACCAGCGTGGCGGGTTCGGTGCCCAGGTCCGAGCGTATGGTCCAAGCCAGTTCGCCGACGGCGTGGGCAAAATCGGCCGAACCGCCGACACCGACCGCCTCCACGCCCCGGGCCAGCTCGTCGAGGCGGTCGAGCAGCTCGCGGGCGTGGCGAAGGTGGGACGTAAGTTGGTCGGCCAGGTCATCGTGGCCGACCTTTCGCAATACCCGCTCGATGTCGCGCTTGGCTGCGACCCGTACCGCGGCGTGACCGATGAGGAGCTTGCCCAAGGTCCCATGGTCGTAGGCCAGTTTGACTGCGCCGCCTTTGGTGCTTGCGCTAGCAGGGTCGGAACGGTCCCAGCCGGCAAAGATGGCGGCTAAGACCTTGTCCTGTTCGCTTAGAAGATCGAGCGAGTCGCCCGGCATTGCGTTGGTTTTGGTGCCCTTGCCCATCACGCAGCCTTGCGCTCGGCGGCGATCGCCCGGTAGGTGGCAGCCTTCTCCCGGGCGGTGCGCCCGCACGCAGTGGCGAAGGTGCGGGCGGTGGTGGGAAGGGCCCGCAGAAAGCTGGGGTCGAAGAACCCCCCCGCCTTGTCGTCGAAGATGCCGTGCGCTCCCCTGTCGAAAACGTCGTCGGCCGGTTTGTCGAGGTTGTTCGGCCTGTCCGCCGAGACGGGGTTCGCGGTCAGCTGGGTGTCCCAGGCCCCGATGGCGGCGTACTGGTTGCCGAGCCCGGGGAAGAGGCGGCCT
>Ga0335074_10012282_pt1 | contig 12010 bp, 9 predicted proteins | sample Lox_Sample_23_FD_206715 | JGI IMG/M metagenome (GOLD analysis project Ga0335074, IMG submission 206715) | Soil microbial communities from Loxahatchee National Wildlife Refuge, Florida, United States - Lox_Sample_2.3 | ecosystem: Environmental > Terrestrial > Soil > Wetlands | place: USA: Florida...
GCGCTTTCACCACGGGTGGCCTGCCTTCACCGCGCTGCGCGACCGGTTCGCGGCACACGTAGCCGGCGGGCGGATCGACTACCGGCCGGGGCATGCGGTGTTCCACGTCGGGCGCCCACGCTACGGCGGGATGTTCCGGGTGCACGCCGTCGCCGATGACCGGCGGCGCGAGCACGCCGCCGTCGAAGCTGCCGTCGTTGTGATCGCCACCGGCGCCTACGACCGCCAGCTGCCGGTGCCCGGCTGGACGCTGCCCGGCGTCATGTCCGCTGGTGCTGCCCAGGCCCTGCTCAAGGGGAGCGCCGTCGTGGCAGGCCGACGGGTCGTCGTCGCAGGCAGCGGTCCGTTCCTGCTGCCGGTCGCCGCTGGCCTGACGCAAGCGGGCGCCCGGGTCGTGGCCGTAGTCGAGGCCGGCCAGCCGCTGGACTACCTGCGCCACCCCGCCGGCGTCGCCGCGGCGTGGCGCAAGCTGCCCGAGGCCGGCGGCTACCTGGCCCGGCTGGCCCGCCACCGGGTGCCGCTGCTGTCGCGCCACGCCGTGGTCGCGGCACACGGTGATGGGCGGCTGCAATCGGTCACCGTGGCCAAGGTCGGCCCGGCGTGGGAACGGGTGCCGGGCAGCGACCGCACCCTGGAGGCTGATGTCCTGGCGGCCGGATACGGCTTCGTGCCGCAGGTCGAACTGCTTGCCGAAGCCGGGGCCGGGCTGCGTGCCGTGGCCAGCGAGGGCGGGTTCGCGGCGGTCACCGGGCCGGATCAGCAGACCGCGGTCCCCGGCTTGTTCGCCGCCGGGGAGACCACCGGGGTCGGCGGCGCCGACCTGGCCCGCATCGAAGGCCTGATCGCCGGCCGCGCCGCCGCTCGTGCCGTCGCCAGTGTGGTCGGCCGCGATTCGGGCGGTGCCGCGGGCAGTGCTCGCGGCCCGGTCGTGCCGGACCGCCGGATCGAGCGGCAGCGTGCCGCGCTGCGCCGGTTCGCGGCGGTCATGGACCGTGTGCACGCCGTCCAGCCAGGGTGGACCGGCTGGCCGGACGACGACACCGTCGTGTGCCGGTGCGAGGAGGTCACCGTGGCCCGCCTGCGCGCCGCTATCGATCTCGGCGCGGATGACGTTCGCTCGGTCAAGCTGCTCGCCCGGCCGGGCATGGGCTGGTGCCAGGGCCGGATCTGCGGCCAGGCGGTGGCCGCGCTGACCGCCGCGCATCCGCGCGACCGGGATGGCGCGGGTACCCCCGGGCACGACGAGACGGGGCACGACGAGACGGGGCACGGCGACACAGGGCACGACGACGCGGAGCGCGCCGTCTCGCGACCGCTGGCCCAGCCCGTCCCGCTCCGCGTCCTCGCCGAGCTGGGCCGCGATGATGAAGATGATGCAGTCTCGGTCGATTGAGAGGTTAAATCACATGTCAGATGTCACTGGAGGTGATGCCGTGCGGACCAAGCCGTGGCACGGGGTCCTGGTCGCCAACGCCTTGCCCTACGACAGCGAACTAGAGGTCGACTTCGATCGCTACGGCGAGCACGTGGCGTGGCTGGCCGCGTCGGGATGCGACGGGATCACGCCCAACGGGTCACTCGGGGAGTACCAGGTCCTGACCCCCGAGGAGCGCACCCGCGTGGTCCAGACGGCGATCGACGCGGCGCCGGACGGGTTTTCCGTGATTCCCGGCGTGGCCGCGTACGGGGCCAGGGAAGCGGCAAGGTGGGCCGAGGCTGCGGGCAAGGCCGGCGCCGCCGGCGTGATGCTGCTGCCGCCGAACGCCTACCGCGCTGACGAGCGCAGCGTCCTGGAGCACTACCGGACGGTGGCGGCCGTTGGCCTGCCGGTCGTCGCTTACAACAATCCGGTCGACACTAAAGTCGACCTGGTCCCTGCGCTGCTGGCGCGGCTGTTCGATGAAGGCCTGATCGTCGCGGTCAAGGAGTTCACCGGGGACCCCCGCCGGGCGTACCAGATCGCCGAGCTGGCCCCTGGCCTCGATGTGCTGATCGGGTCGGACGACTCCGTCCTGGAGTTCGCCCTGGCCGGCGCGAAGGGCTGGGTGTCGGGCTACACCAACGCCTTCCCGCGCTCCTGCGCTGAGCTGTATCACGCGTCCGTAGCGGGAAAACTGGACGAGGCCGGGAGCTTGTACCGGCTGCTGCACCCGCTGCTGCGCTGGGATGCCAGGACCGAGTTCGTCCAGGCCATCAAGCTGTCGATGGACCTGGTTGGCCGCTACGGCGGGCCGTGCCGGCCGCCTCGCGTGCCACTAACGGCTGAGCAGGAGGCCGACGTTCGCCGGGCGACTGAGCAAGCACAAGCGCAGGGCTGCGCCTGATGCGCTCCCGGCGGGTGTTCCACGCGGTCGACTCCCACACCGAGGGCATGCCGACCCGGGTGATCGTCGGCGGCGTCGGGGTCATTCCGGGCGACACAATGTTTGACCGGCGCCGCTATTTCATGGAACACCTCGATGACATCCGGACGCTGCTCATGTACGAGCCGCGCGGGCACAGTGCGATGAGCGGTGCGATCCTGCAGCCGCCTACCCGTCCGGACGCCGACTGGGGCGTGCTCTACATCGAAGTCAGCGGGTGCCTGCCGATGTGCGGCCACGGCACCATCGGCGTGGCGACGGTGCTCGTCGAGACGGGAATGGTCCCGGTCACTGAGCCGGTCACCGAGATCCGGCTGGACACGCCCGCCGGACTGGTCGTCACGCGCGTGGAGGTTCGCGACGGGCGTGCACAGTCGGTGACGCTGCACAACGTCCCGTCGTTCGCTTACGCGCTCGGCGCACGGGTCGACGTGCCCAAGATCGGTGAGATCGAAGCGGACGTGGCCTTCGGCGGCAACTTCTACGCAATCGTGGACCTAGACGCTCTCGGCATCGAGTTCGCGCCGACCGACGCGGAGGGCCGTCAGCGCATGCTCGATGCCGGACTGGCGATCATGGATGCTGTCACCGAGCAGGTCGCACCCAAGCACCCTGAGCAGCCGGACATTGTCGGCTGCCACCACGTCTACCTGGCCGCGCCGGGGTCGGACGCCGTCCGGTCCAGGCACGCGATGGCGATTCATCCCGGCTGGTTCGACCGGTCGCCGTGCGGTACTGGCACGTCAGCGCGGATGGCGCAGCTGCACGCTCGCGGCGAGCTGGCGCTGAACACCGACTTCGTCAACGAGTCGATCATCGGCAGCAGGTTCGTCGGTCGCCTCGTCGACACCACATCGGTCGGCGGCCTGCCGGCGGTGGTGCCCACGGTGACCGGCCGCGCCTGGGTCACCGGCATGGGTCAGTACCTGCTCGACCCCACCGACCCATTCCCCGCCGGATTCCAGCTCTGACCTCAACCCCCGCGAGCCGAAACGGAGATTTTTCGTGACCATCGTCCAATCCACCTCTCCACAGCAGCCGAGCGACGTCGTCGTCTCAGTGCCTGCGGCGGGCCCCGCGGAGGTGGCGCGCGCGGCCGACGAGGCCCGCGCTGCACAGCGTGGCTGGGCTGCAGGCCCGCCAGCCACGCGCGCCGCCGCCCTCGATGCCGCCGCCGCCGCGATCGCTGCCGCCGCAGACGAGCTGACGGCGCTGGTCGTCCGGGAGGTCGGCAAGCCGCGGGCGGAGGCGGCCGGAGAGGTGGCGCGGTCGGTCGCGATCCTCAGGTACTACGCCCAGCAGGTGTACCACCCCCTCGGCGCGGTGCACGCGTCGAGCGCGGGCGCAGGCCTCACCTACACCCGCCGCCGTCCGCGCGGTGTCGCCGGACTCATCACGCCGTGGAACTTCCCCCTCGCCATCCCGCTCTGGAAGGCCGCGCCGGCGCTGGCCTGTGGCAACGCCGTATTGCTCAAGCCGGCGCCGCAGTCCACGGCGTGCGGTCTGCGCCTCCACGAGCTGATCGCCCCGCACCTTCCGGACGGGCTGCTGCACGTGCTGCCGGGTGACGCCGAGGCGGGCCGCGCTGTCATCGATATCGCCGATGTCGTGTCATTCACCGGGTCACGCGCGGTGGGCTCGGGCGTGGCCGTTGCTGCCAGCCAGCGCGGCGTCCCCGTGCAATGCGAGATGGGCGGGCAGAACCCGGCGGTCGTTCTGCGCGATGCCGACCTGGCATCGGCTGCCGGGCAGATTGCCGGCGCGGCGTTCGGCTTTGCCGGGCAGAAGTGCACGGCCACGAAGCGCATCGTGGTCGTCGGTCGCGCTGCCGAGTTCACCGGCGCCTTCCTCGACGCGGCAGGGAAGCTAGCCGTCGGCGATCCCGCTGACGCGGCGACGGTCGTCGGACCGGTCATCGATCAGCCGGCCCGCGACCGGGTGCTCGCAGCCGCGGCTGGTGCCAGGGAGGCGGGCGGCCGGGTACTCGCGGGCGGGGCTGACGACGGGCATGCCGGGTGGTTCGTTGCACCGACCGTCGTCGACGGACTGCCCGACGGGCACGACTTGCTGTGCGAGGAGGTGTTCGGCCCGATCTGCGCGATCGTGGCTGTCGACTCAGACGCCGAGGCGGTGCGCGTGGCCAACAACGTGCGCTACGGCCTCACGGCGGCGGTGTACACCAGCGACCTGGACAGCGCCCTGCAGGTCACCGGAGAGCTGTCCGCCGGGCAGCTGAAGGTCAATGCGCCCACAACGGGTGTCGATTTCTACCTGCCATTCGGGGGCGAGCGTGACTCCAGTTACGGTGAGCGGGAGCAGGGCACTGCCGCGCTAGAGTTCTACACCTCGCTGCACACCGTGACTATGGCGCCGGCGGGCCGAAGCTGACGGCGCGCCGGTGCGACGACGCGGCCGGGCTGTGCTTGCTCACGACAGCCGGCCTCGGAGAGAAGGTTCTGGAGATGACAGCCGCGCTAGTCGATGAGTTGGGCAAGCAGGAATGACCGAGTCGCTGGACCTTCCGTCGCTGGGCGAGCGACGCAGCGTCCGGAGCCAGGTCATCAACGCACTGCGCGCCGCTCTTGTCGCGGGCCAGATGCGGCCGGGTGAGGTGTACTCGGCGCCAGCGCTCGCGGCGCGCTTCGGGGTCTCGGCGACCCCAGTGCGGGAGGCGATGCTCGAGCTCGTTAAGGAAGGCCTGATGCTGGCCGTCCCGAACAAGGGCTTCCGAGTGCGCGAGCTATCCGACACCGAACTCGACGAGATCACCGAAATCCGGCTGCTGCTCGAAGTGCCCACGAGCGTGAAGGTCGTCGGAATGGCCACGCCGGACGATCTGGCGCGGCTGCGTCCGATTGCTCGTCGCATCGTGGCCGTGGCGGAAGAGAAGGACCTGATTGCCTACATCGAACACGATCGGCAATTCCACCTCGAGCTGCTAGCACTGGGTGGTAATGAGCAGCTGCTGGCCCTCGTGACCGAACTGCGGGCGCGCTCGCGTCTGTTCGGGCTAGGGTCGCTGGCCGAAAGCGGCGAGCTAACGAATTCGGCCAGGGAGCACGTCGAGATGCTCCGGCTGGTAGAGGTGGGGGACAAGCGCGGGCTGGAAGAGCTGATGCGGGTGCACATCGGCCATGTGCGCGGAAGCTGGGCCGGCCGCGCCGAGTCGTAGCGGCCAGGATCGCCCGGACCGCTAAATCACTAAGGTAGCCAGCAGGTCACTGAGGTAGCCAGCCCTGGCGGACTGGGACCGGACCAGGACCTGGCCACCAGCGGGCCAGGATGATCGCGCCGAGCCTGCCGAGGATCTCGTTGCCCTCGGCCAGCGCCGTCATGCTCCGGTCGGCGAGCCGGTCCGCTGCCGCGCAGTAGGCCACAGTCCCGCCGTCGCCAGGCAGGTACAGCAGTCCCGTCTCTACCCGGCAACCGCCGACGCTGCCGGTCTTGCTGGCAATGGCAGGCCCGTCCGGACCAGGTTCGTCTAGCGGCTCGGCAACATCAAGATAAGACCGGGGAACGAGCAGCTGCGACTGCTGATGCCGCAACGTCCTGATCATCTCGGCTGATGCAGCAGCGTCGACGACCGTCCCGGCGTGCAGGTCCGCGAGCAGACGACACAACTCGGCGGGAGTGGCGGAGCCCAGCGGCTCAGCGCTTGGCTGCGACGGCCGCGGGTCCGCCACCACGAGCGGAGGTGGCGCATAGCCGATCTTGTGGTTCAGGCGGATGCCGTGATAGCCGAGTTCGTCGAGGCCCTCGTTGACCGCGTCGGCCCCGCCGAGCATGTCGATCAGCATGTTAGTGGCGGTGTTGTCGGATATCACGATCATGAGGGTGCACAGATCGGCCACGGTGCAGCGCAGGCCCGGCCGCAGGATGCTCAGCACGCCCGAACCGCCGGCCAGGTCGGCCTCACGGGTGATGACCGGCGCATCGAGATCGATCCGGCCGAGCCGGCGCTGCCGCATGACCTCGGCGTAGATGGGGACCTTCACCGCGCTGGCGGTGCCGATGACCTCGTCAGGCTGCCAGGCCAGCTGCTCTCCGCTGTCGAGGTGCCGCGCGAGCAGGCCGAGGTGGCCGCCCGAGGCCGCGGCCCGCTGCGCGAGAGCAGCCACCGCTCGGCTGGCGGCACCGTGATCGATGCTGGTTACCAGTTCTGCCGCGGTCACCGGCGGACTCCGGGTCCGGCCAGCGCGCGGCCCGCTAGCTCGCCGGTGAACGCTCCGCCGGAGATGGTGATCTTGCCATTGACCAGGACTTCGCTGACGCCCGTCGACAGCTGGTGCGGGTCCGCGAAAGTAGCGCGGTCGGCGATGGTCGACGGATCGAATACCACGACGTCGGCAAAGTAGCCTTCGCTGAGCCGGCCCCGCTGCCGCAGACCGAGCGTCGCCGCGGGAAGCCCGCTCATCCGGTGAACCGCGTCCGCGAGCGTCAGCACTTTCTCGTCCCTGGCGTAGTGGCCGAGCACCCTGGCGAAGCTGCCGTAGGCTCTCGGATGGGTTGGTGCCCGGAGAAACGCGCCCTCCGGCGCCATCGATGCACCGTCCGAACTGACCGCGACCCAAGGACGCTGCAGCGCCTTGCGGAGGTTCTCCTCCGACATCGAGAAGAACGCGGTTCCCACCCGTGACCGATCGGATGCGATCAGATCCAGGGCTGCGTCGACAGGGTCGATGCCACGCTCGGCTGCGATGTCGGCTAGCGTCCGGCCCTGGCAGTGCCGGTTGTCGTCGTTCGTGACCTGCAGAATGAGCACGCTCTCGGCCTCGGTCACGTCCCCCCAGCGATGCGAGCGCTTCAGCTCTGCCCGGATTTTGCCGCGGATCTCGGGGTCGGCCAGCCGGTCGTACAGCGCCGCTGATCCGCCCTCGTGATAGCGGTCCGGGATGATGCTGGTGAGGCCGGTCGAGCTAGCCGGGTACGGATAGACGTCGGCGGTTACCGGCTCGCCTGCCGTGCGTGCCTGCTCTAGCAGCTCGATGGCGCCGTCCATCTGATCCCAGTGATCCCGGCCCGCGGCCTTGAGGTGGAAGAGCTCGCCGCGCAGCCCGCCGTCGCGGCAGATCGCCAGGAACTCCCTGATCGCGTCGTGCAGGTCCGCGCCCTCGCTTCGGATGTGCGAGGCGTAACAGCCGTTGAACTCACCTGCCACCGCGCAAAGCTCAGTGATCTCCGCTGTCGCCGCATAGCTTCCGGGCGGGTAGATCAGCGCCGTGGCGATTCCGAGCGCACCGTCTGCCATCTCCTCCGCGACGATCGCGCGCATGCGGTCGAGTTCTGCGGCGGTGGCCGGGCGGTCGTCAAATCCGACGCCATTGATCCGCAGCGTGCCGCCGCCGATGAAGGATGCCACGTTCTGCGAGCTGCCGCGGCGCTCGACGTGCGCCAGGTACTCCGACAACCGCGTCCAGGTCACCTCGTACGACAGGCCGTCCTGGCTGGCCTGGAGCTCGGCCTTCAGCCGCGGAGTCAGCGGGCCCATGGAACTGCCCTCGCCGAACACTTCGGTGGTCACTCCCTGGGTCAGCTCGCCCAGCGACCGCGGGTCATGCAGGATCGACAGGTAGGAGTGGCTGAGAATGTTGATGAACCCGGGCGCCACGGCCTTGCCGGTGGCGTCGATGACGACTGCGGCGGCTGGCGACTCGCCGCCCGCCGCCCCCGGGCGGATCTCCGCGACCCGGTCACCGGAAATTGCGACATCTGCGACCACAGGATCCGCACCGCTGCCGTCATAGACCTCGCCGCCCGTGATGAGGACATCGAACACCGCGCTGCTCCTCGACTCCCGGGGTCGCCCCCGTTGTCTCCCAAGGTTGACCGAGTGAGTACAACATGATTCAAACTTGGCGGTCAAGGGTCATTCTCGTAACGAGTCATTCAAACAGTTGAGGTCCGGGCCAGAACCTGATCCACCGGTCGGCTATCCCGCCAAAGCGCTCGAAGTGAGCGCGTCCCGCCTCACCGAGCGCGCCAGCCACTGCGGTTATCAGCGTCTCGGTGACGGCGGCCGTCGGGGCCAGGCTCGGGAAGGGGGACGGCCCGGCCTCCTGCGCCAGCAGGATGGCGTCGGCGATGTCAGCGATCGGCGACAGCCAAGGGTCGGTGAACAGGACGATCCGTGCTCCCGCATCCTTCGCCGCTGCGGCGAACACCTGCGTATCGCGCTCATAGCGGCGAAAGTCGAATGCGCACAGCACGTCTCGCTTGCCGATATCCGCCAGCGCGGCCGCGCGCTCGGCGGCGATGGGCGGGACCAGTCGCACGCCGGGCCGTATCTCCCGCAGCACGCCGACGAGGTAACCGGCGGCGAGCTGGCTGAATGCGCCGCCAACGGCTAGGACGTGGTGCTGGGTGTCGGCGAGGAGCGCAATAGCGCTGGCGAACTCAGTCTCGTCCAGGCCCTGGAGACTCGCCAGTACAGAGTCGGCGAGAGCGGCTCCGCTGCGGCCCGCGTCGTCGGGCTCGGCAGCATCAGTCCGCTGGCGCCGGTACACCTCTACTGGCGAAACCACCCGTGCTGCTATCTCGTCCCGCAAAGCCTGCTGGAATTCGGAGTAGTTCTGGAAGCCCAGGCGCTGGATAACGAACCGGCTGACGGTGGGGCCGCTCACGCCTGCATGATCGGCAAGCTTCGCCGACGACTCAAGCCCGGCAGTAGGCGCACCAGACAGCAGAACCCGCGCTACCCGCCGCTCGGAAGGCGAGAGTGTGCCGAGCTTCTGGCGGATCCGCCCGGCGATCGTCCGCTCGTCGGCTGTCCGAGGTGGCGCCATGCCGGACTCCTCGTCGTGTTCCATTTCATTCATAAGGCCAGTTTGACCCAGGCGTGTGAATCATGCTGTACTCAGGCGCGTGCCTGGAACCAGCGCCGGGACGCGCACGATTGCCCAGCTAACCGAGGCTCTGGCGCGAGCCGCCACCCGGTTCGGCACGCCCGTCTATGTCATGGACATGATCTCGGTGGCCAACGCCGCGCGGCAAGTCGAAGCCGCATTCGGCCCGCCGTGGCTGCTGCACTACTCGCTGAAGGCCAACGACCTGCCGGCTCTCGCCGGGTACCTGGCGGGCCGAGGCTGGGGCGGAGCTGTCGTCTCGGCCGGTGAGTGGCAGCACGCGCGGCATGGCGGGCTGTCGAACGAGAGCGTCGTCTTCGAGGGAATCGGCAAGACCGATGCGCAACTGGCGTACACGGCGGCCGAGGCGGCGGCGGGCCGGCCGCCGCGGTGGCTTGTCATCGAGTCGGCGGACGAACTGACCTGCCTCGCCGACCTGGCGGCCGGCTATCAACTGGGCCGTGACGGCAGGCCTGCCATCGACGTCCTGCTGCGTCTGAATCCAGGTGTCGATCCGGAAACTCGCCGCGAATTCGCGGTCGGGGCGGGAACCAGCAAGTTCGGCATGCCTGCCGCGGAGATCAGCGCGCTGGCCGGCAATGCTGCCGCGAACTTCCCCGGCCTGACGGTTCGCGGCATCCATGTGCACGTCGGCTCCGCGCTCACCGACGTCGGAGCGTGGGCGCTTGCTGGCGTCCGCGCGACCAGGTTGCTGGCGGACATCGCCGGGTACTGCCCGCGGGCCGACACCGTCGACTACGGCGGCGGATTCCCGCTGCCCGGATCAGGCCCGGACCCTGCGCAGTTCCGGGACGCGCTGCTCGACGCACTGGCAGCGGCTGGGCTGGCGCTGCCGCCCCGGCCCGCGATCGAGCCCGGCCGGTATCTCGTCGGGGGTGCTGGCTGGCTGGTGAGCCGCGTCTTGCACGTGCGGAAGCCAGCAGAATCCGGTGCTGAGAATGCACGGGTGATTCTCGATGCTGGCATGACGGAACTGATAAGACCGGCGCTATACGGCAGCGTGCACCGCGTGCACGCCGTGGCGCCGGGTGGCGACCCACTGGGCGGCGACCTACTGGGTGGCGAACCACTTCGGGCAACTACCGTCGACGGGCCCGTCTGCGAGTTGACCGACTCGTTCGGCACCCATCAGCTGCCGCCACTTGCTCGCGGCGACCTGGTCGCGATCGAGCAGGCGGGCGCGTACGCGGCATCGTTTACCTCGCGGTACAACGGCAGGCCGCATCCCCGCGAGGCGCTGCTCTGGGATGGCGGTGAGCTTGAGCTGTCCGAGCGGCCAGCGGTCGAGGCAACAACCAGCGGGCTAGCCGAACGGCACCCGTCAGCCGAAGGGAGTCTGGTGTGAGTAGCCCCGGCGAGCGGCGGCCGGTTTCGCTACGGCGGCCGCCCGCGCTGGTTCCCGGCGACAGAGTGGCGGTGCTGACGATCAGCGGCCCGGCGAATCAGGATGCGCTGCCGGCCGGCCTGGACGCGCTGCGCTTTGCCGGGCTGGAACCCGTGGTCTATCCGTCGGCGCACGACGACGGCAGCTTCCGCCACTACCTGGCCAGCGATGACGGTCAGCGGGCCGCTGACCTGTGCGCCGCGCTGTCCGACCCCGGCATCGCCGGAATCCTCTTCGCGTGCGGCGGTTACGGGGCACAGCGCACGATCGAGGCCATCGACTGGGACACCCTCACTGGCCTCCAGCCGAAGATTCTGGCGGGCTACTCCGACGTTACGGCGATCCTGGAAGCCGTGGCGGCCAAGCTGGGCTGGAGTTCGCTGCTGTCGACCATGGTGGCCACATCGGGTGTCAGGCCGCACTACTCGTTCGGCTCGATGCTCAGGACGCTGATGCGACCCGAGCAAGCCATGAATATCCGCTATCCCGGCACGCTGGCGATCCGGGGCGGTTGCGCGCGCGGAATGACGATGGGCGGCAACCTGGCCCTGCTGGCCAGCTCGACCGGCACCGACAGCTGCCTGCCGGCGAAGGGCGGCATCCTGCTGATCGAAGATGTGGACGAGGAAGACTACCGGATCGACCGGATGCTCACTCAGCTGCGCCGCTCGGGCTACCTGGAGGGAGTCGGCGCAGTGATCACGGGCACGTTCGAGGGCTGCGGGGAGCAGGCTGCGATCGAGGAGATTCTCGCCGAGCGGCTGGGCGATCTGGGAGTGCCGGTGCTCGGCCGCGCGAATGTCGGCCACGGCTGCCCGCTGCAGGCGTTCCCGATCGGCGTAGCCGCCGAACTGGACGCGGACGCCGGCACGCTGACATTGCTCGATCCGCCGCTGCTGCCGCGCTCGACCGAGGACAAGCACACCTCGGGCACAGCCACCTCGGGCACAGCCACGACGGGCACAGCCACCGCGGTTCTGGACTCGCTATGAAAATCCTTATCTCCGCCGACATGGAGGGCACGACCGGCGTCACCTGGCCGGCCGACGTGGAGCCCGGCACCGAGCAGTGGCAGCGCTGCCGGGCCATGTTCACCTCCGATGTCAACGCGGCGGTCGCCGGGTTCTTCGATGGCGGTGCCACTGAGGTGCTGATCAACGAGGCACACGCCACCATGCGGAACCTGCTGCTCGAATCCCTGGACGAGCGCGCGGCGATGCTGACCGGCCGACACAAGGACCTCACCATGGTCGAGGGCATCCAGCACGGTGATGTGGACGGCGTGGCATTTGTCGGATACCACGCCGGAGCGGGCACCGAGGGCGTGCTCGCGCACACCTACCTGGCCAACTCGATCACCTCGGTGGTGGTGAACGGAGAGCCAGCCAGCGAAGGCTGGC
>Ga0335074_10012283_pt1 | contig 12008 bp, 10 predicted proteins | sample Lox_Sample_23_FD_206715 | JGI IMG/M metagenome (GOLD analysis project Ga0335074, IMG submission 206715) | Soil microbial communities from Loxahatchee National Wildlife Refuge, Florida, United States - Lox_Sample_2.3 | ecosystem: Environmental > Terrestrial > Soil > Wetlands | place: USA...
GGCCCAGGCCGCGTGACGGAAGTTGTGGGTCACCACGACGACGGCACAGCCCTTGTCGGTCTGCGCGCGGAGCAGCTGCATCACGACCTCCCCGCTCAGGGAATCGAGCGCGCCGGTGGGCTCATCGGCCAGGAGCAGCGACCGGCCGCCGATCACCGCGCGGGCGACGGCCACCCGCTGCTGCTGCCCGCCGGACAGCTGCGCCGGCAGCCGGCCGGCGACATCGTCGAGGTCGAGCGACGACAGCAGCGCCCGGGCCGTCGCCATGGCCCGGCGCGGCCGCACGCCGTCGAGTTCGAGCGGCAGCGACACGTTCTCGGCGGCGGTCAGCGCCGCCAGGAGGTTGATGTCCTGGAACACGAACCCGACCCGGCGGCGCAGGATCAGCGACAGTTCGGCTTCCCGGAGCGTGCTGAGCTCGTTGCCGCACAGCACGACACGGCCATCGGTGGGGCGGGCGAGGCCGCCCGCCAGGTGCAACAGCGTCGACTTGCCGGATCCGCTGGGGCCCATGACGGCGAGCATCTCGCCGGCCTCCACGGTCAGGGACACGTCCTCGAGCGCCACCACCTGGCGCGGCGGCGTCCCGTACCGGCGGCCGACCCGCTCCATGGACAGCACGCGCGTCATGGCTCGAGCTCCACCACGTCGCGGGCGGCGCCAGCGTCCTCGGCCTCGGGGGCGGGCAGGGGCTGCGGGCGCACCGTGGCCAGCCGCTCCTCGCACAGCTCGAGCCATCGGGCCTCCGCCTCGGCCTGGAAGATGAGGGCGTCGAGCATCATGAGCCAGGCCAGGTCGCCGTCACGCTCGGCGGTGGCCTTGAGCCTCGTGAATTCCTGGAGCGAGCCCAAGGTGGCCACGAGCTGGCGCTGCACCACCTCCCGCACCTGGTCGGGGCCGGCCCGCATGGCGAACACCAGCTTGATGGCCAGCTCCTGACGGGGCACGATCTCCCGGACGACCGGCGTGCCGTACCACCGCCGCAGGTCCTGTCGCCCGGCGTCGCTGATGCGGTACGTCTTCTGGCCGTCGTCGTCCTCGGCAACCAGCACGAGACCGTCGCGTTCCAGACGGCTCAGGGTCGAGTAGACCTGGCCGACGTTCAGTGGCCAGACGTTGCCGGTGGCTGCCTCGAACTCGCTCTTGAGCGCGTAGCCGTGCCTCGGTCCGGCGTCGAGGATCGCGAGGAGGCTGTAGCGGATAGACATGCTGGCTGTGCTCCCGATGATGAGGGCTGCATACCGAGTACTGCATACCGCGTATGGCATACCCAGTATGTACTCCCGGGTCCCGGGACGTCAATCCCTTTCCTGGGCCGGCACGGCGTGCGGCGACGGGCGGTCGCGGCGCAGCACCGTGAGCAGCTCCTCGTAGGGGCCGATCAGGTAGGCCTCGTCGTCCGGCTGGAAGCGGGTGGTGCGCCGCGGCAGGTGCTCGAGGACCGTCCGGTCCTCGGCGCGGCGGATCGCCAGCACCCGGGTGCGGGCCGCCAGGTCGAACATCTGCAGGCCCTGCAGGCCGCCGCCCGGGGTGATGGTCAGCCGGGCGACAAGCAGCGGCTCGTCGCCCGCGTAGAACGTGGACAGCACCTCGAGGCCGAGCGCCGCGCCGGTGAACCACGGCGCCGCCAGCGCCGCGGTCGACCGGACGTTCCTGAACCCGAACGTGTCCCTGACCGAGTGGGCGAGCTGCGGGTCGAAGATGCGCAGCACGACCGGGGTGGTGTGCCAGTGGTCCCCGAGCTGGTCGCGGACCGCCAGGCCGGTCTCCAGGTTCGCGAGGTCGTCGCTGGTCAGCACCGCGACAGCGGACGCGGACGCCAGCCGGACCGAGCGCAGCACCTCGGGCAGCGTGGCGTCCGCGATCACCACGGGGACGCCGAGCGCGCGCACCTGGCCGAGGTGCCGGTTGTGCTCGTTCATCTCGACGACCACGACCTCGCGGCCGGCGGCGTGCAACTGCTGAACGACCCGCAGGCCGACCGTGCCGAGGCCGATCACGAGCACGTGGCCGCGCAGCGCGGTGATCTTCTGCCGGCCGAGTGACTCCTCGATCCGCCTGCTGACCACGACGTTGGTGAGCAGCGCGAAGAAGACCGCGACGAACAGCGCGCCGCTCATCATGAGCAGGATCGCGAACACGACCAGCCACGACGGCTCGCCGCGGAAGCTGTAGTCGCCGTAGCCGACGGTCGTCACGGTCTCGACGGTGAAGTACAGCGAGTCGAGCAGCGAGATGTGATGACCGGGCCCGGCCAGCTCGTAGGTGAAGCGCAGCACGAGCGTGGCGGCGATCAGCACCGCGACCAGCGCGCCGAGTGCGATCGCCAGCCGCCGGTCCGCGGCGCGCAGCAGCGACAAGGCGACGTCACGGAAGTAGCCGGCCACGCTCCGGCGAGCGGTGGGCGGGCGGGCAGAAGCCCGGGTCCGTTCGGAATAACTGATCGCGGCAGTGGCGCGGAGCTCAGCCGGGGTGGCGATGAGCGTCACCTCGTCACCGGCCTTGACCGGGGTGTCGCGCCCGGGGCAGACCAGCACGTCGCCGTCGGGCGGGACCACCGCGACCGGAGCGAGGTCGCCGTACAGCTCGCGGAGGGTGGCGGCGCGCGACGCGGTGGCGCGCACGGCCAGGAACCGCTCGCCGGCCAGCGTCATCTGCTGCACGCCCTCGCGACGGCAGGCCTCGACCACCGACGGCGCGGACAGGTCGGCCACGTCGAGGACCGCGACCCCGACCTCTTTGACCGCGCGGCCGACCGCGGGGTTGGTGATCTGCGCGATTACCGGGACGCCCGGGCGGAGCCTGCGGACCAGCAGCGCCGTCTCCAGCGTGGGCAGGTCATCGTGCTGGGCGCAGATCACCGCGATGGCGCCGGGCAGCCCGGCGCTCATCAGGGTCTCCCCGGCGCGCGTGCTGCCGGCTATGAGCGGCACGCCCCAGGTGTCGATCTGCCGCGCCAGCGGCGGATGCGGGTCGTCGTCGACGACCACCGCGGGCACGCCGGACAGCGTCAGCTGCTCGACGATCCGCAGGCCGACGCCGGGCAGGCCGCAGACGATGACGTGCCCGCGCCAGTCCGAGTACGCGCCCCCCATGCCCGCAGCATTCCCGTCCGTCATGTCCGTCAGGCGTCTGTTATGTGGCGATTCCGGGTCGGCGTTACTCGCCGACGGAGCCGTCGATCGCCTCGCGCAGCAGGTCGGCGTGGCCGGCGTGCCGTGCGGTTTCCTCGATCATGTGCAGCAGCACCCAGCGCAGCGTGAACCGCCGGTCGTTGGCGTCCTTGACCGCCGACAGTTGGTCCAGGCTCTCCGCCTGGGCCGCCGCCTGACGAGAGCGCTCGCACGCGTCGCGGTAGCGCTGCCGCAGCTGTTCGGGGCTCATGGAGGTCGCCGTGTGGAACTCCCAGTCGGGGTCGGCCTCCCAGTTGACGTTCGCCCAGTCCTCGTGCTCGGGCAGGCCGAGAAAGCGTTCCTCCAGCCAGCTTTCCTCGTTGAGCGCCAGGTGGTACAGGATGCCGGCGAGCGTCAGAGCCGAGGTCGGGATCTTCCGCGCCAGCTGGTCCTGGGTGAGACCTTCGGTCTTGAGCAGGATCGTTTCGCGCTGGTAGTCGAGGAATTGGCCGAGCGCGTCACGCTCGGCGGCGCTGGGGTCTGGGTCCTTGCGCACGGCGGCACTCCTGTCGCTACGGGTGACTGAGGTCTCACCGCCGACTCTAACGCGGGAGCAGGCGGCGGGTTAGGCTGGGCGTCAGCCGCTGGGGAGGTGTGCCGTGCCCATTCCGAAACGGGTGGCGCGCTGGAACAAGGCCGGGCTGAACCGGGTCGTGCGGCACGTCGCGCCCTGGGCGCCTGGCCTCGGCCTCGTCGTGCATCGCGGCCGCCGGTCCGGGCGCGTGTACCAGACGCCGGTCGAGGTGTTCGGGGCGCCGGACGGGTTCATCATCGTGCTGACCTACGGGGCGGGCACGGACTGGCTGAAGAACCTCCAGGCCGCGGGCGGCGGTGAGTTGCGCACCCGCGGCCGTACGGTGCGGGTCGGCGAGCCGCGGGTGTACCACGACGAGCAGCGCAGGGGTATTCGCCCGCTGGAGCGGTCGGTGCTGCGCCTGCTGGGCGTGGCGGACTTCGCGCACCTCAAGAACGTCGGCTGAGCATCCCTAGTGGCGCCGGGCCTTGCGGTGTTTCGCGGTACGAATGATCAGGTCAGCCAAGTCGTCGCCAAGGCTGGGAGGTGGTTTGTCGTCGTCTCCACAGCATGGCGGCTTAGCTCTCCGAGTCGCGTCGGGAGGATCAACGCCTAGCAGTCCATAGAGTTCGGCATAGACGTCACCGTTCGGATCCGTGTCATCGTGTGTACCGACCAGGAGGATGCATGCGCGGCGCGGCGTCTCAAACGCGACGACGACTCTTAACGTGTCACGAAGGTGCTTTACGCAGATGCGATTCAGGGGAACAGGGCCGGTGAGCCGGTAGGCCAGAGCCGCGCAGCCGCTGTGGGCGAGGTCGTCGAGAAATGCCGTGAAGACCTTGTGATGGGTTCGGTGCAGCGCCGCGATCTGTCGCTGCGCGCGATGTGTCGAAACGACCTCGATAGGCACATATAGTAGTTTATTCGTTACTTTCAGTATTGGGCGGTGGGACGGAGCGAAGTACGACCACCTCGCCACGGCGCATCTGGTCGATGCTCTCCTGCAGGTCCGCGCGGTCCAAGATGGCTTGGTCCTCAAGGCGATGCCACACGTGTTCGAGCAGGTCCCTGTCTAGGCCTTCGGCGCGGATCTCGCGCAGCACATGGCTGACCGTATGGACGCTTGGCACGTCGAGAAGCAGGCGAGGGGACTTCTGCCGGGTCGCGAGCAGGCCCGCGGCAGCCCAGGCGCGGACCGTCTTCTCGCTGATACCCAGGATCTTCGCCGCGATGACCGGCCGCACGGTTCCCTCCTCAGCGAGCGTGTCACGGGTAACGGCGAGGATTGTTGCTCGGCGTTTGTCGTCTTGAGGCAGGGTTCTCGCCACCTGTTCGAGAGCCTCAACGCGCTCGAACAGGTGGCGCATGTGCTGTTCCTCGGCTGCTACAGACACTGCAGGGGTTTCCCTTCCGGTGTGCTGCTTCCGAGTATGAACGATTTTTTCTGAACCGGCTACTGGGTGGCTGGCAGATGTTAGCTATCGGGCGGTTCGTCTTCCACTGCTGGCTGTAGATCTGACTCACTGTCGGGGTCATCGTAACCATCGGGGACGTCGCGCCTTCCCGTCATCTCATCGGCTACCGCTTGATGGCCGCGCATGGCGACCAGTTTTGCCACTTGGTCTGTGAAGAGGACGTGGGCGTCGGTGTTCGGCGGAATGCCAAGCGAGCCCACGAACTCCTCGAAGTGCTGTGCTGCGGAGTTCGCCGGTTGATGGTGCGCGCTTGTGTCATCCTCTGATGGGCTCGCATGCGCTGCCTCCGGCGCCTCGCCATTTCGAGAAGCCTTTGCGTTATTGACGGCATGGGAAAGCTGAGTAAGGAGGGCGATGTTGGCTACAGCCTTCTCGAGCTGATCGTCGTTCCTAGCTAGCCACCACACCACCGCGCTGCCAGGATCTCTCAAGACGTCTGTGCTGAGATAGTGCCGCTTGTTTTGCTCGAATCGTCTTTCGTATTCCCAAACTTCCTCGTTCTTGCGCATGGAGGCAAGCGTGTCCAAGCGTCTTTGATCCTCCTCAGGCAGGGCGAGTTGGACGGACTCGGCCATGACGTGGACCCGTCCCGACGTATCGCTGCGCAACCTGCTCAGGATCCGGCTCAGTTCGTGCGAGGCAAGAGAACGATCGCCCGGATCGCGCTGCTGTGTTAGCTCACAGGCGCGCCTGACGATCTCGTTGATCGCGAGATCCTTTAGGGCAGCCGCATTCCCGTTTGTGCCCGCGGCGACCGGAGTCCAGATCACCGTCGCGGCGAATCTGAACGAGTAGTCCGCGCGGTTGCTCGGAAGCCGGACATCTGCTAGCAGCTCTCGGTGGTACTCGATTGGAGGCGGATCAGGCGTGATCTCGGACACCGGCGGGGCACTCTGCGGCCTAGCCGGTCCATCGGGTAGACGGACAGCCACAAAAAGCCCACCGCCGCCAACGGCCGCGATCAGTACCACTTCGAACCACGTTGTCCAATGGGCGAGATGAGACAGTGGAATGATCAGAACGATGGCAATGACAACACTGGTCAGCACCATGTTGCGCCTAACTGTCATGACACACCTCTTCCGATACAGCTTCGGTCACGCGAACTTGACACCCTGCGCGGCAGTGATCTTCTCGAGTGCAAGGTCGCTGATGGCGTTAGAGAGCGCACCCGCACGCGCGATCGCGTATAGGCAAGCCAGCACATCGGGGCTGTTTGCCCCGCCGCCCACGAGTACGTCCAGCAGACTGTGGCGGTGTCTTTCATCTACTGCCGCGCGCTCAAGCCAGCGACGCACGCAGGGAAGCCATATCTCGTAAGCGAGATTGGTGAAGACCAGCCTCCAGCCGACAACCAGCTGCCCGATGGCAGCCCTCTCCGCCATTAGCGGCCTGTTACGTTCCCCGGGGTCGGTAAGAACCACTGGATCGGCAATGTCGAGGAAGATCGCCGGGTCAGCGTCCCATCTCCTCGCGTCGGACTCGGGATCCGTGAGCCTGCCGAGCATCTGCCGGAGGGACCGGCGGTCGATGCTGGCAAGGGCGACGAGCGCCTGGTGCGCCTCCCCGCCCTTTTTCCGCCGCGCCACGTGGTGCAGTCGGACCAAGGCCTCGTCCGGATGCGTGGTCGCTATCTCTTGTCGACAGGCAGCGACGATCACTGCTTCGCGGCGATCCGATATGTTTTGGCTGGTGGACCAATCGTAGATCTTCCTACGGAAAGTCCTCCCACAGTTATCTGTGCGGAGCCCACATTGTAGGATGAGGGCGGCGGCTGCGATCTGGGTATCTTTGGTATCTTGTCCGGTATACTTCTCGGCTAGGTCAGTCAATATTGAGCTATATCTGTCAGTGAGGCACAGCGCAGCGAAATTTTTAATGAGATTATCTCGTTCAGTTTGCTTGATGCTGTCGGTCTCAAGCACGACTTCAAGCCAGTCCCGCAAGGGCTTACGCAGGTCGGGTATGTGCGTCCAAAAATATGAGCGGACTGCGGAATCAAAGCCTAGAATCTTAAAGTGCACGTTTCCGGTACTGTCACGTTCCGCTTGGATATCGTGGAGCCGTAGATCGAGCGCCGGACGTTCAAGTAGGGAAGAATCGTCGAGTGAATGTCCCACCTTTCTCAGCAGTACCCCGGCAGCCTGGTCGACAATGTCAGCGTGGGCGCCGTGTAGCATAGCTGTGGTGAGCAGAAGCGCGCGTGATGTGCCGCTCGTTTGTTTGCTAATCAAGTCCTGGACTTCTATTCCACTTCCGGTTAGGGCTTGGTAGGCGATAGCACACCATTCGAGGAAGTCGTCTTTGCCGATAGCTCGTTCCTTTGCTTCAATGATAAGCTGAACGTATTCTGGAACACCCCCTAGCGGTCCGTTCTGTCGCGTGAAGTCAAGCTCTTCCATAGATTCGGACGCAGGGAACCCGGCCATACGAAGGTGGCGCTGTAGCACTTCCTGGAGAGACGGGCGATCGATGCGCACGCAGTAGTTTGTGATTTCAGGATAAAAGCGCATTTCCTGGTCCCCAAGAATAGCGACCAGGTAAGCGGCGCGCTGGCCCACGGTAAAGCGCAGTTCAGCGAACTCGTTTCGGATCTCGCTGCGTGACCAGCCGCCCGTGTCTGCCAGGTCCAGCCAGACGTAGTCGCCGTCACCGATATGCGTAAAGTCGATCGGGCGGTAATGATCGCTGTCTTTGTCCTGGACCTGTAGCTGGAGGATGCTGTCATCCGGGGTAGCCAGCTCTCGGAGAAGCAGCTGAGCAGCCGCGCTCTTCCCGCTGCCGTGCGGCGCGTAGAGGAAGACCGTCCGATACCTGCGCAGGGTATCGCGCGCCTTGCCGAAGCCCGCCGGATAAACAAAGCGCTGTGCCAGTTCGCGAAGATGATCCGTGGCTTGCCGTCGTGGGGATCGCCTCCTCGGATCGGTGGGCCACGGGCCAAAGTTGTACTGTGGTCCAGTCCCTGAATTCACGGGGCCGCGCGGCCCGATAAACTGAGAGAAGGATGGCTCGGTCACTGATCATCCTCTTCCGGTTTGGGCTGCGGGTGGGACTGAACGTCACCGGAGCCGGTGTGGACGTTCCCATAAGTTTTGCCAAAAAAGTTCAGATTTCCCGTTACAGGGCCGGTCTGGGCGACAGGTCCTGCAACTCCGGTCGCGGAATTCGCTACGCTGCTTACTGTGGGAGCCTCGTTCAACAGGGTTCTATCGGCAGCCTTTAGACTTGGCACGAGGTCGGCAAGGGCATTGCCGATGTTATCTAGGTCCGTTTTGCTTTTCGTATCGAGCCGCAGCGACTGCAGGTCCGCGAGCCACGCGAGGTCGCTTGGTAGGTGGTCGGGATCGAGCCGGGCAGTCTTTCGGCCATTCAATACAGGAATTACTCGGGCTGCGGACTCACGAGCCTCGTTAATTTCCCGACGCACCCAATCGCCCTCGTCATACAATTGCGGGAAGCCTGGCCAACTCGGTCCGATGATCGCCAGCAAAACCAAGCAATTTCGAACGTTTTCAAGTAGGGCCTTCGGATAAACGGCGCCAGGGAGAATAGACCGCGACGCCTTAAAAGCATGGCCCTCTCCAAAGCGGTCCGCGATGAACAGTTCCAGTAGCGCGGCGACGTCTTCACCGTCCCCAGTGCGGTAGTTAATGAACACCTCTGCCACGGTCAGCTCCTCTCGTTAGGGTGTGGCGGCGCGCAATGTTGTGCCGAGTCTGGGTGCTAGGTCGCGGACGCAGGGGTTCTTCTGGTGGCGCCCCAAGGTTCGTGCGAGCACTCGAAGGTCCGTGGCGATCGTGGCTGACCTGATGGACATGGCGTCGTCGAGCAGTCCGGCGGTGAGCCGACATGCGTGGTCGACCTCTCCGGCGGTGGCGTACGCGAGCGCGTGGCGAACGCCGTAGCGGACTCGAGCCCGTACCGCGTCTCCCGGCATCGCGGCTAGCTGCTGGCCGAGGATCTCTGCGGCTGCGTACGGGTGGCCTAGCTCGTACAGGCACCAGCCTTTGATCATCTCCGCAGGCTGCGAGAGGTTCCTGGTGCCTATGACCGGCTGCTCAGTTTCCTTGGCGTTCGCGTTAAGCAGCGTCTCCGCTTGTTCGAGGGCCAGCATCGACGCGTCATAGTCACACGCGAGGGCGTGGCCTTGGGCTTCACGCAAGGCAGCAAGCCCTCGAACCCTGAGAGAGCCATTGGCCCTCTGTGCCTGTCTCGCGAGATGGGTGGTCGTTGCTGCATCGCCACGATACAGAGTGACGAGGGCATGACGGACAAGGCCGTAGGCCGCGAACCCAGAGTCGCCTGCCGCGCTTGCAAGTTCGACCGCACGCTGCGTCCACCACAGCGCGGCAGAGTCGTTTCCAGTCTCTTGGATTAGCCACCCGGTATATTCGGCGTACCGTGAGCTCAGGAATAGCAGCTCTTTACTGCTGTGCCCTTGGGAAACCCTGGACAACTCCTGCAATGCGTGTGTCTGCGTGACTAACGTGGGTACGAGTAGTCGGGGATCAGTGACCTGGCCGAGTCGCCTGTATTGCTCGAATAGGGTGCTGAAAATAGTGGTAGGCGCTGCACCCTCTGCAGTCTCAGAGACGGCTGTCCCACTGATGAACGTGCCGGGAATCAAGAATGCGCCAGCCGCGATAATCTTGCGCCGACTCATCGGTTGAATCCAACTCTGACCGCTTGGCGACAGCTGAATCAACCACCTCTCGACACAGCCTTGGGGGGCGCCTCCTCCAGCTCTAGAGGAGGTTAGCCCATCTTCACCTGACCTCGAGCGGACCAGTGATACGAGTGATCCTTCAGCCCGCAGCACGGAGTCGCAGAGCCGCGCCAAGTCGCGGCTTGGCGGCTTCACTCCCCGCTCAACCTTGCTTATCTGGCTTTTGCTGTAATGCACCAGTCGCGCCAGCTGGGCAACGGTGAGTCCGGCCGCAAGACGTCTTCTTCTGAGATCCTCGCCAAACAAGAGCGACTCTTGTTTCACCCCGTTCCTCCGTTTACTGTCCGCCTGAACAGTCGGGGCTGTCTCGTACAAGCATCCGTTAAGCGTGCGTGGCGAGCAAGGCATGCCCAGTGTTTCCTGTTTCCTCTTCGGATTAGATAGGAAGAGCGGTTCGCTGCCTACGCGGAGGTACCGGTGATTACAGGAGTGGGGCCTGGCCGGCGTCGTAGACGAGGAGTCCGTCGTCGCGGAGGCGGACGCCGGGGGTGGGGCGGTGTTCTTCCAGGCGGCCGTCGTGCATCAGGTGGCGGACGTCGACGCCGCGGGCGACGACGGCGAAGTCCGCGACGAGGCGGCGGTGGCAGCGCCACCAGAGGCTTTCTGAGCACATGACCGTGACGTACTGATGGATCTCGGCTTCGCCGAGCACGGCGTCGATCGCGGACAGGAAGTCAGCCGAGCGCATGTGCTCGGCGTAGCCGCGGAACATGTCCTCGCGCCACACCACGTCCGGGTTGTCCGGGCTGGGCCGGCGGAACCCGCCGAGCCGCTTTTCCCAGCGGTACGTGATGCCCGCCGCGGGCAGCCACTCCTCGAGGGCGGCGCGGGCGAACTGGGGATGGCGCCGGCTGCCCGGCGCGGTGCGGATGTCCACCAGCGAGGAGACGCGGGCGGCGAGGAGAGTCGCGACGGTACGTTCGGACGAATCGGTTCCGTGCCCGTAAGTGAGCAGCATCTACATGAAGTTACGGGTATGCAGCGCGGAAAGCTCAGCGGCCTCGTCGTCGGGGAAGCCGATGACCGCGAGCCGCCGCCGGCGGCCGTCGTCCATGGTCGCCTGGAGGTCGCGCACCGCCTGCCAGCCGCGGCTGATCGCCGACGGCTCCCACGAGCCCGCGGCGAGCAGGACGAGGGAGTCGAAGACCTCGGTGTTCAGGCCCGCGGTGTCGAGGAGGGTGGCGTGCCGCCGTTCGACCGACGCGCGGAGCAGCCCGAGATAGGACGTGTCGGCGTGGGCCAGGTGCGCGGTGTGCGCTACGCCGAACGCCACGTGCCGCGCCTCGTCGCGCACCGCCAGCCGGGCCACGTCGGCGGTGACCTGGTCCGGCGCGTGCCGGTGGATGAAGCGCAGCAGATCGAGGAAGGTGCCTTCGCCGAGCACCGACAACAGGAAGGACGCCGTGGTGAAGTCCGGCTCCGCGAGCAGCGTCTGGAGGGAGGCCCGGCCGCCCGCGCTCGACGTGCCGAGCGGGCCGCCGGTCAGCAGGCCGCGGCGGGTGAAGACCTCCACGTGCCGCGCCTCGTCGGCGGCCTGGGTGGCCAGCAGCTGCATCACCTCGCGAAAGTGCGGGTGGAGCTGGCTGAGCAGCCGGGCCGGGATGATCAGCGCCGCCTGCTCGTTCTCGACAAGGTAGGTCATGAGCTGCACGACCGCGCGCTCGATCTCGGGCGGGACCCCGTCTGTCGGGGCGGTCCAGTTCACCGCGGTCGCGGGGTCCCACTGGCTGGCGGCGGCGGCCGCGTAGAGCCGGGGGGCGATGTCGGCCCAGACGTGGTCGCGTTCGGTCCATTCGGCGCCGATGGGGGGTCCGCCGGCCTCGACGAGGGCGCCGCGGGCGGCGAGGCCCCAGCGCGGGTCGGCGCTCGTGTCCGGCGGGCCCTGCGCGACGCCGGCCCGGCGCGCGTCCCGCCAGCGCTGCTCGCCGGCCGCGCCTTTGATGATCGTGAACGTTCCAGCCGGGCCGCCGGCGGTGTCGTCGGCGTCGGCCAGCCGGTGGCCGTGCGCCCGGCACCAGGCGGCGAGGTGGACGCCCAGCGCCGGGTGCCTGCCGGTGACGGTCAGCCGGTCGCCCGGCCGCAGCTGAGCGAGCGCGCGGTCGACGAGCAGGTGCCCG
>Ga0335074_10012284_pt1 | contig 12008 bp, 14 predicted proteins | sample Lox_Sample_23_FD_206715 | JGI IMG/M metagenome (GOLD analysis project Ga0335074, IMG submission 206715) | Soil microbial communities from Loxahatchee National Wildlife Refuge, Florida, United States - Lox_Sample_2.3 | ecosystem: Environmental > Terrestrial > Soil > Wetlands | place: USA...
TCGAGCCCCAATCTCGATACTGTTCTTTGTCGCGGCGCAGCCGGCATTCTGGAAATCGCCACCAGTAGCGCTTGCGGTGATGGCGGCGGGCTACTCGCGAAGACGATCACTATCGGCACCTCGACACCCTCAGCCCACCTCACCGTTTGGGGCTCAGACACAGCCAGCTCTACCCTCGCGCTAAACGTCGTCAACAGCGCCTCGACCACAGTCTTCTCCGTCTTCGATGGTGGAAATGCCGAACTCTCCGGTTCGCTCAGCCAAAGTTCCGATCAGCGCTTGAAGACCGACGTGCAATCGCTCGACGCCTCTTCGTCGCTCTCGCTCCTCGAACAGCTTAATCCTGTCTCGTACCTCCGCATCGATCAGCCGGGAACAGGGGAGAACCTCGGCTTCCTCGCCCAGCAGGTGGAAGGGGTGTTTCCCGAGCTCGTTTCAACGACCTCGCCGACCGCGCTCACGCCAGACGGCACTCTGACCTTGAATTACACCGGCCTCATCGCCCCGATCGTCTCCGCCATCCAGGATATTGCCTCGGTTTCCGGCGACTTCGAGCAGAAGCTCATCGCCTGGCTTGCAAACGCGAGCAACGGCATCGGCAATCTCTTCGCCGACAATCTCCACGCGCAAAATGAGCTCTGCGTCGGCTCAACTTGCGTCACGCCGACGCAATTTGCAGCGATGGTCGCTGCCACCGCCCAGAGCAGCTCCCAATCCGAGCAGGGGAGTGACAGTCCCAGCGGCGACCAAGCAACATCCTCGCCGGATACGCCTCCGGTCATTCAGGTTAACGGCGACAACCCCGCGACCGTCGATGTCGGCGCCACCTACAACGACCTCGGCGCCACCATCACCGGCCCGCAAACCGACCTCGATCTCGGCATCGACGCCTCGGTCGATGGGGGAGCGACCACGACACCCGATCAGATCACGATCGACACATCGCAAGCCGGGACCCATACCATCCTCTACTGCGCCGCCGACCAATCCGGCCTCGGTTCCTGCGCCACCCGCACCGTGAACGTCGTCTCGGCCCTCAGCAACGCTGCGACTACGACCGACGCGACCAGCACCTCTGATTGAGATCACTACTGACGAAGGCGCCGCCCGTCATCCAACTCAAACGGCGACAACCCCCGCGACCGTCACCATTGGCGACGCCGGACTGGCCGGTGGCGCTGGTAGCCCGAGGCACGCCAGGCCGTCTGAGCGGCGTCTTCGGCTGGATCGGTATTGCACAAAAAAGCGGCAGGAACGGGCGAGCTATAATCGCGTTAAGAGAGGAAGGAATAACTTCCCGCGCACGGGTCCCGGAATCTTCGGAAACACGGGTGTCCTGAGGCCGCCTAAAGGGCGGCCTTTTTTGCGGCTTCTGCGTGACCACCCGACCGCGATGCAAGCGCCCAATGCAAACCCTTATACGCCTGGGCAGCGACCAACGTCCGAGCCGCCGCGCAACACAGCGGCGTGGCAGTTCGCTGCCGTCCGATATTCGTGACGCACTTAGCACCGCCGCGTCGTCCAAAATCCGTGACACTCGGCACCGACGCATCGTCCGCCGTCCAATTTTTCGTGCCGTAACCGGTCCATCTCTATAGTGGCTACGCAAGTGTCCCTTGCGAGCCGGGCCCATCGGCGGTTATGAGAATAAAGACGCCGCGATGGGGGACGAATTGAGAGCGTCAGCACAAGCTGCGTCTGCTCCGGCGAAGCGCGAATACGCACGTGGCACTGGCACCCCCAACCCGATCGATGTCCATGTCGGCAAGCGCATTCGGGGGCGCCGCCTATTACTCGGCATGAACCAAGACACCCTGGCTAAGGCGTTGGGCGTCACGTTTCAGCAAGTGCAGAAATACGAGGGTGGCGCCAACCGGGTGAGCGCGTCGCGACTTTCGGCTATCGCCGACATTCTCGGCGTACCGATCCCATATTTCTTCGCCGAGTTTCCGACGGCCGGCGAGCCGATCAGCGCCGACATCACCGAGCGGCGCGAGCAGCTGGAACGGCCCGAGACGATCGAACTCATTCGTCTCTATTACGCGATACCCGATCTCACAGTTCGCAATCGGTTCCTCGAAATGGTGAAAGCCGTCGCTCAGTCGACCAAGCAGGGAGATGACGATGCCTGATACCAAGACGGTCGACCCCTTGCTCGTGGCCCAAATCGTCCGGAACTATGTTTCCTATAACGGGATTCCCGCCGGCGAGCTCGCAAATCTCATTGCCAGCGTCCACCGGGCTCTTGCCGCGCTGGGCCGGCCGGCCGAGGCAGCCGTGTCTCTCAAGCCGGCAGTTGCTGTCAACCGCTCCTACGGCCGAGACTTCGTGGTCTGCCTTGAGTGCGGCTGGCGCGGCCAAATGCTCCGCCGCCATCTCGCGACCTCTCACGGTCTCTCACCCGACGACTACCGGACACGCTGGAATTTGACGGCCACATATCCGCTTACCGCCCCTGCCTACGCCGAGCGCCGCTCTGCGATTGCCAAAGAACTTGGCCTCGGCCGCTCTCCACAACTCACAGCCGCGCCGGTCGTCGCGTCGACAAGAGCGGAGCTCGATCCCGCCTTTGTCGCATCGTTATCCCAGCCCAAACGCCGCGGCCGACCTCGCGGAACCGCCCTGACTGCGACTACCCCCTAACCATCCCGCCAAACCACACGCGCCCACGTTCTCCCCGCCAGCGACAAACGCCCGAGCCGCCGCACAACAGAGCGCCGTCAGACCTCGCCGCCGTCCAAAATTCGTGACGCACTCGGCATTGCTACGTCGTCCAAAATCCGTGACCTGACCCGGTGGGGAAGCGTCCATTTTTCGTGACGCCGCGGTCGTGGTACGATTGCACTATCCACCGCACGTATGGCCCGAACGTCACCGCGGATCGCACGCGTCCCGCACACAGCGAAGCGTCCCGAACGCTGCCCGCATTGCGGCAGCGTCTCGATCAGCCGGAAGGGGACACGCCGCAAGAAAATCGAGATCGTGCAGTTGTGGCGTTGCGCCTCCTGCAAGCGCGTCTTTACGCCGGTGCCCGCCGCGCTGCGCAACAAGACCTATCCGCTGCGCATCGTCCTCGATGCGATAACGCTCTACGACCTCGGCTACTCACTGACTGAGACCGCGGCGAAGCTTAAGACCCGCTTCGGCCGAAGTATCGCTCGATCGACCATCGCGACTTGGCTCGACGCGAACCGATCGCTAATGACCTACGAGCGGCTGCGCGCCTCCGGCCGACGCCTCTTTCCGCCCACGCAGACCATCCGCGCGATCAAGCTCTACCATCGACAGGTCTACAAATTTCAGTACCACCGATCGAAGCTCAATTTATTGCGGCAGGGAAGGGAACACCGCCGCTTTGCCCGGCTCGCGGACTTCCTCGAATTGATCCCGCCTCAGTGCCCGCACGAGCTCTTCCGCGACAGCGAGCGCGCCTCGCAGATCACGGCCGCTTCGCTCAACGCGCCGCGCGTGATCGTCAGCCGGAAAGAAAACGCGGCGACCGCGATGGCGGCGCTCGTCATTCCGACGATAGGGAACAACCGACTGCGTCACGAGGCGCTCCAGCGCTTCATGCTCGCCAATGATTCGACCACGCTTGCCGTCGAAGTGCCGATTTGGCTGAGACCCTATGAAATCCTCGAATTGGAGCGCCAGTACGGCGTGTTGTTGCGTGCGCCAGACGCGTTGCCCGATGCATCGATCACCGGCCACATCGACTTTCTTCAGGTCCGCAACGGTGCCGTGCACATCCTCGATTACAAGCCGGACGCCCGCACCAATAGACCGATCGCGCAGCTTACGACCTACGCGCTCGCGCTCACAAAGCGCGTTCCCGGCCTCAAACTCTTCGACATCAAGTGCGCTTGGTTCAATGAAGACGAGTATTGCGAGTTTTTCCCGCGCACACTCCTTGAGCCGCCGCGGCATTGACATCAATGAGAAAGCATGTCATGAAATAAATATTGCACTAAACCGCTGCCGGTAGGGCAAAATCGCAATAAGTAATGCGAAGGGATGCGCTATTCGGTGAGGTAACTTAAGACCAGACCACATTCCAATATCTGTCAAGGATAGGAAAGTGGCTCAACAGAGCCATTCTCTAAATGTCGCACAAGATAACTTCTCCGACGTTGCCTTCACGGAAGTTATCAGAACGATTTTGCCGCATTTCTAACTGCAATTCTCAGTGTTGAGCGATCGACAAAAGTACGTTCACCAATCTTCCACATCAGGTATGCCTAGTCAATGGAGAAGGTGTTGCGAAATTTTTTTACAACACCATTTCGAGCAGCATTAAATTGACGGCTAACGAAAATTTGTCATTCAAATATTTATCGTGAGACGTTAGAACCTGGCTCAACAAAGCCATAAAGTCCTGTTTTGACTTAATTTAAATTTGTTTTCTAGGCGTACGCACACCTGTTCCCTTGCTTCGCGCATGATATCCTGACTCCATGAATAATGCAGCCAAAGAGGCGCCACCAATTCCAATCTGTTCCGATGGCACCGACGACGAGCGCGAGGCGCTGGCGCGTTTCGAGGAGGATGCGCTGATCACTCGCCCTCCTTCTGACGATGAAATCTCGGAAGCATTCCCCGACACTGGCCTATGAAAGATCTCAATCATCAGTCTGAGATCGCCAAGCAGCGCGCTCGCACCGAGAAGCGCGTCAAACGCCTGTTATCGAAAACCGGCAGCTCCGCGACACTCGACGATATCAAAACCATCATCTTCAACGAAGTTGTGGAGATGGCCTTTAGCGCGTACCTGATGAAGCTCATGGACTTTTTCGACGACCCCGACGAGCGCTATATCGACGAAATGCTACCGGCGCTTCAGGACGCCTGGAATTACTTCCCGCATCGCCGCTTCAACGGCTCGTGTCCGGCGGCAGAAATGCTCCGCCTCGCCCCCGGTGTCAAACCGCGCGATCTGCGTGCTTAATCCTCAGGACCAGCGTAGCGCGCCTCTACCGCGCCGGATCAAGGCGACCGCTACCCGGCGGCCGAAGGCCCGCCTTGACTGTCACCGCCGGCGCGCATCGGCTCCCCCCGTCGGCTCCAGGGAACGCCGGCTTCCGTCTCACCAGGGGACGGCCCCGCTGTCCCCACCCCCTTGTGCAGTAGGTGGTACAATCGGCCCACGCTTGTCTTATGGAGAAAGATTTCGACCGGTGGAATGAGCAGAAGAAGAAAATCGAACGCAAGGCCGACGCGGTTCTATTTCACGAGCGCGAGATTTGGCTGTGCTCGCTCGGCGTGAATGTCGGCTCGGAACAGGATGGCGTGAGCGACAGCTATGCGCGACCCGTCCTGATTATTCGGAATTTCAATGGCCGCGTCTCGTGGGTTTTGCCGTTGACCCGCACGATCAAGCCGAACCGGTTCTTCTATCGCCTCTCCGATCCGTCCGGCGATTCGGCCGTCGTCCTGTCGCAGCTCCGGTTGATCAGCAGCAAGCGCCTCGTCCGAAAAATCCGCACGCTGGACGAGCGGCAGTTCCATCAAATCGTCGAGATGCTGAAACGGCTGTTGCCGGAAGGGTAGAAAATCGAAACCCCGCGTGAGCGGGGCTTCTCGGAGGCCTAAGCCATTGTGTGCAATTAGTATATCACCTCCATATGAACGCGCAATGAGGGGCCCTCTCCCCTTACTGCGCTGTAATTGTCGGGACGAGCAGGCGGTACAATCGATGAAGGCCACCGTCTTCGATAGATCGTGGCCCGAACGAGCCGGCAGTGAGCGGGGGGTTCGGTAGCCACGATCATAACGGACAATGCGCGCGGCACCACGTAGCCTCGGCGCGCCCGATGGAAAGGGCGCTGCCCGCATCATTCCACCTGCGATGCGCACGGCACACCGGCTCCATTCGGCCCATGAAAACGCGACCACAGGAGCTGCTTCTCGGTGCCCGCATCTCGGGCGATTTCGAGCTGCTCGCTTCCGAAGAGCGCCGTCGACATCTCTACGTTGTTGGTCAGACCGGCACCGGCAAGTCGACCTTGCTGCTCAACCTCATCGCGCAAGACCTCGCGGCCGGCGAGGGGCTCGCACTGCTCGACCCGCACGGTGATCTTGCCGAAGCGGTGCTGATGCACATCCCCAAAAATCGCACCAACCGTTTCGTCTACGTGAACCCGGCCGATGCCGAGCGGCCGATCGGCTTCAATCCCCTCTCCGCCGTGCCCGAGGATTTGAAACCCATCGTCGCCGATGGCGTGGTCTCCGCGTTTCGTCATGTGTGGCCGGAGAGCTGGGGGCCCCGGCTCGATTACATCCTGACCAACGCCATCCGTGCTCTGCTCGATGTTCCGGGCGGGACGCTGTTGATGCTCCCCCGCTTGCTGATCGATGAGCCCTTCCGCGTGCGGCTGGTCGAAAATCATGTTCGCGACCCGCTGGTGCGCGCGTTTTGGCTCAACGAGTATGCCGGCTATGGCGACCATTTCCGCGCCGAGGCGATCTCCCCGATTCAGAACAAGATCGGCAAGGCGCTGATCGAACCCCGACTGCGCAACATGCTCGCCCAGCCAAGCAGCACGATCACCTTGCGCCGCTTGATGGACGAAGGCGCCATCGTCGTCTGCAATCTTTCGAAAGGCCGGCTCGGTGAAGGCGTGGCCCATCTCCTCGGTGCGTTGCTCACGACCGCGATCGCACAAGCCGCGCTGTCGCGCGCCGATATCCCGGTCAGCGATCGGCGCGTGTTCCATCTGTACGCCGACGAGTTCCAATCTTTCGCCACCGAGAGCTTCGGCCTCATCCTTTCCGAAGCGCGCAAGTACGGACTGACCCTCACCATCGCCCACCAATATCTCGAGCAGCTCCCGGAGCGATTGCGTGCTGCCGTGTTCGGCAATGTCGGCTCGGTGCTCGCCTGCCGCACCGGTGCGGCCGACGCGCCGATCCTCGCCGAACAGATCGGGCTCGGTGGCGATGATGCCCTGCTCGATCTCCCGAACTATGCGGCGTGGGCTCGCCTGCTCAAGCGGGGCGTGCCGTCATCGCCGTTGCGTCTTGACCTCTCCCCCGCCCCGACCACGCAGCGCAGCTCGCCGCGTCGTCTGATCAATGCGAGCCGTCGACGCTTCGGCCGGCCGCGGAAGGAGGTCGAGAAGCGCATCCGGGCATTTCTGGCGAGCTGATTTTCCGCTCTGCGCAGATGCCGACGCGTATGGTTACGGTGCTGGTTACCGGCATGGTTACGGGTATGGATGCTGTAACCATACCCCGTATCCATCCAATGCCCGCTTTTCTGTCCACAATTTCAATCGGTTGAATTTTCGCCGTGCCCGAATTCCGGGCGCGACTGAGGTGTTTTGTTGGTTGGTGTGTTTGTTTTCCGCAAAGGCGGTGTCACCGAATGAATTCGGTGGAGAGAAGAGAAGATGGGGTGAAGGGCTTGCCTCGCGCCCAATCGCCCAAGGGCGAAAGGGCGCTCGTTCGCGTCCGCGGTGACGCGAGCCACGTCCCGTGACATGCGAGAGAGATAGACGGAAGGAAACGACCGCAGCCGCGTCGCGCTCGGCCCGCGGCGTACCGCAGGCCGGCTTCGCGTCTGGATCGTTTCCTGCTCCTCTCCACCGGCCGCATAAAGCGACCGGTGGCCGCCCGCGGTACCGCCATCCACAAGTGTCTCCGCGCACCTCGCCGGGAGCGGGCGCGGCACGCCGTCAAGAGTCGCAGGTCCCTCGCTGGTTCACGCGGGACCTCGAAGGGGCTTTTCCTCTGTGACGGCGTGACCGTCGCCCGCTCCCGGCGCGGTGTCGCGGAGACACCGCGACCGGTCGAGCTTTAGCAGCAATAAGACTTCGCTCTATGCCCATCTGCAAGAACTGCGGTCACCGTGGCACGGACCACAACTGGACGATCCCGCCGGCATCGTCCGCCCAGCGTCGGAAGCTTCGCGATCTCGGCTCACGCCGGATACGCGGCCACTGCCGCTGTTGCGCGTGCATCCACTACGTTCCGCTGACCGATCGGCCGAAGCCGATCAACCACGTCATCGGACGCATGTTGCGTCGCCGGCGCTGATCTCGGCGTCGGTGGTGTCCTGGACCGTATTCTTGCTTGGAGCGCCTGCTGCGGCCGGCGCCGACGGAGTCCGCTGCGCAGTACTGTTCACAGTGGCGGCGCCGGCCGCTTGGCTTGCGCCAACGCGGTCAGCCGCATCGTCTCCTGCCTTGTCATCAAGATCCTTCGGGTCTTGCCCCTCCCGCGGTGCCTTCGATTACACGCGGCGTGAGACCCCCATCCGCCCACACCTCGACGTTAGCGGCCGAGCACCGGCCGTCAAGCCGCGAGGGCTTGACCGCCGGCGCCATGCGGCCGCAAGCGCAAAGCCCTGTGTGAGCGGATGGGGCTCTCACTCCCACCGCCACAGGTCGAGATTATCAGCCGCAATCAATCGAAATTATGGGAATGCGAAGAAACATCGCGTTGGATTACGGGGCGCAGACCAAAATCTACCTCTACACCCACTGGGGTGCCGAGGAATTGGAGGAAACACTGCGTCAGGCGCTCCTGCGCGGCCGTGACCGCTGGAGTGATCCAGAGTATCTCGCCCGCGTCATCTTTTCCGAGATGATCCAAGACGAGGTCCTGGAGACCACCGGCTATGGCATCGCGCCATACCCAGGCGACGAGGAGTATCCGACGATCGAGGTCGATCTGGAGAAACAGACCGTTGGCCGCCAGCCGTTCGAGGCGTTCGTTGCCGCGACGCGCCCGATTATCAGTTAGCTTCACCACGATGACGACCAAATCGATGCAGTGGTCGCACGCGCGGCCCGCCCTCAAAGGGGCGGGCCGCTGCGGCGCTTATCCCCTGCGGGAGGGCGCCTGCCGCCTCCCGGCCGCTGGTATAATTGGCCCCTATGGACGTCGCCGCTGTTGAAAGATCGACCCGGTTGCCGCGGTTCCGCCGTGCATCGGAGCCGCCGGTCTTTCGTCTCACCGACCATGATGTGGAGATCATTCGTCAGGTCGCGGGGCATCGGCTGATCCGTTCGACGCACATCGCCGCGCTGGTCGGCCGCTCGATCGATCGTACCAACCACCGTCTACGACTGCTCTTCCACGCCGGTTACGTGGATCGTCCGCGGGCGCAACTCGACCGCTTCCCCACCGACGGTACGGCGCCGATGGTCTACGCGCTCGCCGACCGGGGGGCGCGGCTCCTGTGCGAGCGGGAGGGTTTCAGCCGCGGTGTCCGAGAGTGGAGCCGCCAGAACCGCGAAGCGGGCCGACCCTTTATCGAGCACCAGGTCGAGATCGTGAACTTTGAAGTCGGCGTGCGGCGTGCCGTTGGAGAGCGTTCCGATCTCAGTATGCTCACGGCAGCCGAGACCCTCATGGTGGCCCATCACCAACGCGCACGGGGCGGCAACCCCTTCGCGCTTCGGGCGAAGCTCTCATACGCAGGGTGGATTCGCGAGGCGAGGGTCGTTCCCGATTTTGTGTTCAGCCTCATCCCCTTACGCGGCCAGCGGTTCAACTTCATGGTCGAGATCGATCGCGGCAAGATGCCGATCCGACGATCCGATCCCGACAAGAGCAGCTTCGAGCAAAAGATGCGCGTCTATCTTTCAGCGCACGGGGCGAAGCAGCATGAGCGGCAGTTGGGTTGGAAGAACTTCCGCGTCCTCTCAGTAACGACGGAGGCAAAACGACTGCAGCACATGCGGGAGACGTGGCGTGAGATTTCGGCAGCGTGTGGAAATCCCTCACTCTTTTTATTCACCACGTATGAAGCCCTCCGGGCCGGTGACGTTTTCAACAGCTGGCAGGACAGCATCGGACGGCCTGCCAAGCTGTTATGATGACGAGCAGCGGCCGAATAGTTCTTTGATGTACCCCGCAACACGGGCGGCATAGCCCCCATCGCTCTCCCCTGCCCTCGCGCGCAGGCACCAGGGTCATCCCCTGACGCCTGCTCATGCAGGACATCGCAACCGCGAAGAGGGAGAGTTCAGTGGCAGACAGCAGACAACCGAACACACCGACACATCGCGCCTACTCCGTTATCCAGCGCGACGGCCAAGACGACTTCTGGCTCAACCTCGGTCTGGTGTTCCCCCACAAGGATGGCGGGGGCTTTAACATCATGCTCCAGGCGCTGCCGCTCGACGGCAAGATCGTCTGCCGCGAGATCAGCGAGGATGAGCCGGCGCAGCCCACCGAGCCGCCGCGCGGACGGCAGGAACCGTCGCGCGGGCAAGGGCGGCACCGATGACGCCCGACATGCGTCGGGCGAAATTGAAACGGCTGTGCGAGATCGAGGGCTATGACGACGCGGAAAAGCTGTTCCTCGCCGTCATCTCGGACAGCGTGTCGCCGGCGATCTGCTGCAACGCGGAAAAGCCGGCATGCGATTTCACCGCCGAGATGGAGCCCGATCAAGAGCAAGGCTGGTGCGAAGCGTGCGGGCGAGGAACCATGGTTTCCGCGCTCGTGCTCGGGGCCATCATCTGATGGTCGCGGGTGCGAACCCGTGCGGAGCCGAGCAGAGAACCCGGATACGCGGCCTCAACGACGCCTTTCGCAAAACGATGACCGGCGGTCGGGTGCTGATGACACAAGGCATCAATGCGCTGCCGTCGGATGTCAGGGCAATGGCGATCCGGCGCGTCGCCACGTTCGATGACTTCTCGCCGGACAACGACCCGCATGGCGAGCACGATTTCGGCTCGTTCGAGCTCGCTGGCCAAACGTTCTTTTTCAAGATCGATTATTACGACGCAGCGATGGCGTTCGGCTCGGAAGATCCGGCCGATCCAAGCAAAACGACGCGCGTTCTGACGATCATGCTCGCCAGCGAGTATTGATCACTGGCCCCGCCGCGCGCGGGGCCTTTCTTTGCTCAGCGGGAGCGAGCGTCGGTTTCGTACAAGCTCTGCCGACGCGTGCCGTCGAAGCCCGCCAGCGATGATTTGCGGCAACGCCCCGGATGGGATGGCCCTGCCGCTTCTCGCTCGCGGACGGCCTCCCCGCTTGCGAAAACCGACTCGCTATGCTCTAACACCGCGCCCTTCCCCTAGCGGTGGGTATCGGAGGCTATAGCGAGGCTTGCCTGCGATAGGATAGAGCTAAGTCATTGATGCGCCCGTAGCTCAACTGGATAGAGCGCCTGACTACGGATCAGGAGGTTAGGGGTTCGACTCCTCTCGGGCGCGCCAATTTTTCTAAGGGGTTAGGTGGCGTCCGTATTTGAATATTTGAAAATCGTTTTCAAATACGTGCGTCGCCTTTTTCGCCGAGGCCACCCCGAAAGCCGCATCCCGCCCCATTTGAGGCGAGCACCTAGCAGCGAGAACACGCCATGAGCGACTGGAGCGCGGTGACCCGGCCGATCCCCGTTCCCAACGAGTGGACGAAGCCGTTTTGGGAGGCGGCGAAACGCGGCGCGCTCGAACTCCAGCGCTGCCAGGGTTGCGGGCATTTCCAGCATCCGCCCTTCGCGACCTGCACCCAGTGCGTCTCGACCGACCTCAAATTCGAGCCGGTCCGCGGCGAAGGCGCGATCTATGCCTACACGATCATGTACCACACAGGCGACAAGCGCTTCGCCTCGGCGGTGCCTTACGTGAGCATCATCGTCGAACTCGACGATGCGCCGGGCGCGCTGATGGCCGGCAATCTGCTCGGTGCCGAATACACCGAGGCCAAGGTCGGGCGGCGCGTCGAGGTGGTCTTCGAGAAATTGAACGACGACATCACCCTGCCGCAATTCCGCCTGGCGAAGGAGTAGGGGCGATGGCGATGTGGGAAAACCGCTGCAAGATCGCCGTCAGCGGCGTCGGCTATTCCAAGGTCACGCGCTCGGCGGAAATCCCGCTCGCCGCGCATGCGCTGACCGCGGTTAAGGAGGCGGTCGCCGATTCCGGCCTGCAGATGTCGGACATCGACGGCCTCACCACGTATCCCGAGCTCCCAGCCACCGGCCACGCGGAAATCGACGGCGTCTCCATCGTCTCGGTCAATTGCATGATGGCGATGCTCAAGCTGCC
>Ga0335074_10012285_pt1 | contig 12007 bp, 11 predicted proteins | sample Lox_Sample_23_FD_206715 | JGI IMG/M metagenome (GOLD analysis project Ga0335074, IMG submission 206715) | Soil microbial communities from Loxahatchee National Wildlife Refuge, Florida, United States - Lox_Sample_2.3 | ecosystem: Environmental > Terrestrial > Soil > Wetlands | place: USA...
AAGGACGCTCGTCTCCATTTCCTTCTCATCAAGCCGGTGCTTTACCAGGTCGCCAATCGAGACGATGCCGATCAGCCGTCCATCGTCGATGACCGGCATATGCCGGAAGCGCCCGACCGTCATGCGGGCCAGCACTGCATCGATCCGATCGTCCGATCGACAGGAGATAACCGGCGAGCTCATGACCTTCTGCACCTCCCATTGCAGCGCCTCGGCGCCATGGTGGGCGAGCGTGTTCACGAGGTCGCGCTCGGAGACGACGCCGACCAGCTTCAGCCAGCGATCCTCGACAACCAGCGCGCCGATCCGGTGGGCCGACAGCTTGGCGACCGCATCGGCGAGCGACTCGAATGCGCGGATCTTGATGACCTCGTGCTGACCCTTACCGTGCAGCACGTCCGAAATGAGCATCTCTGACCTCCATGAACCAGACCCCTGAGGTTCTGGCCGTCCGTGGACGCGGGCCGGGAGTCCGAGGCTCCGTGGAGCGGGCGGTCAAACCAAGAGAAATATGGTCCTCGCCGCGTCTTGGGTGAAGCAAGAGTTTCGCCCCAGAACGACCGGCTGGCGTTCCGCCCACGCAGAGGCTTTTCCGCATTACCCCCGTCGACGCGGAGCTGCCGCGCTTCCGAGTGGACCGCAACCGGCAGCGAGCCGTCCGCTCGGCGGGCCGAGTTGACCGGGCAACACAGGTAGGCGATAGAGTTGCAACTGAGAAGCGGTCGCAGATAGGCTGCCCTCAGATCAGGAGAACCCGCGTGGCCTTTCCCCCTCGCTCTGAAGACCCCGCACGTCAGCTCGGGCTGCTTGCGGGCGTTGCCGCCGCCACGCTGATACTCGGGGGCGTGCTCGCGAGTCCCGCACGGGCGGCCGGCCCGGCCACGCTGACACTGTACAGTGCCCAGCATCACCAGATGGTCGATCTGCTGACCCAGGCCTTCACCAAGCAAACCGGCATCCAGGTTCGCGTCCATTCCGGCGAAGCGCCCGAGATCGCCAACCAGATCGCACAAGAAGGCGCTCAATCGCCGGCCGACGTCTATTTCACTGAGAATTCACCGGAGCTGACGCTGCTGGACGAGAAGGGACTGCTGGCCAAGGTCGATCCCTCGACGCTGGAACAGGTTCCGGCCAAATACAGCGCCGCCGATGGCGACTGGGTCGGCGTCCTCGCCCGCGAGAACGTGCTGGCCTTCAACCCCTCCATGATCCAGGAGAGCCAGTTACCGGCCTCGCTCATGGATCTCGCCAAGCCCGCATGGAAGGGTAAGGTGGCGATCGCGCCGAGCGACGCGGATTTCCTGCCGCTGGTCGAGGCTGTCGTGGCGCTGAAGGGCAAGCCGGCAGCGCTGGATTGGCTCAAGGGCCTCAAGCAGAACGCGCAGATTTTCGACGACGATGAAGGTGTGGTGGCTGCGGTCGATCGCGGCTCGGTCGCGACCGGTATCATCAACAACTACTACTGGGCGCGGCTGCGCACTGAGGAAGGTGCGGCGAAGATGCATAGCCAGATCCACCATTTCGCCAACGGCGATATCGGCGCGCTGGTCAACGTGTCGGGCGCTGCGGTGTTGCGATCGTCGAAACATCCCCGGGAGGCCCAGCAGTTCCTGGCCTTCCTGGTCAGCAAGCCGGTGCAGGAGATGCTCGGTAAGAGCGACATCGACTTCGAATATCCGCTGGCCAAGGGCGTGGCGCCCAATCCGTTGTTGAAACCGTTTGATCAGTTGCAACCGCCCAAGATCACGATGGCGCAACTCGGCGACGACCAGGAGGCAGCACAACTGCTCCGCCAAGCCGGCCTGATCTGATGGCGGACGCGGTCGCCGCCGTCACCCGGTCGGCTGCGGCCTCAGAGGGGCGGCCACCCGTTGCGCTGCTCGCGGCGTCCGCCGCCGGCCCGTTGCTGGTGGCCCTGCCGCTCGCCTTCACGGTATTCCAGGCGACGCGGGCCACCAGGGCGGACCTGATGGAGCTGCTGTTCCGGCCCCTCGTCGGCGAGCTGCTGATTAACACGATCGGCCTGCTGCTGGCGACCACGGCGACCGCGGCCGTCATCGGCACGGCCGCCGCCTGGTCGGTGGAGCGCACGCGCCTGCCTGGCCGTCAGGTCTGGGCCGTGCTGGCCGCCGTGCCGCTTGCCGTCCCGCCGTTCATCAGCAGCTATGCCTGGGTGTCGCTGAGCCCCGCCCTGCAGGACTTTGCCGGTGCGTGGCTGGTGGTCACCTGCTCGTACTACCCGCTGGTGTATCTCCCGGTCGCGGCCGCCCTACGCGGCCTGGACCCCGCCTTGGAGGAGAGCGCCCGATCGTTGGGCCACGGCGTCTGGCGCTGTTTCTTCCGGGTCGTGCTGCCGCAGCTTCGCCCGGCGTTGCTGGGCGGCATGCTGCTGGTCGCGCTGAATGTGCTGGTCGAGTTCGGCGCGTTCGCCTTGCTGCGCTTCCGCACCTTCACGACCGAACTCTACGTGGAATACCGGACCGGCTTCAACGGACCCGGCGCGTCTTTGCTGGCAGTGGTCCTGCTGTTGCTCTGCCTGGTGTGCCTGGTCGCCGAGATGAAAGTACGGGGCAGCGCCCGCTATGCGCGCCTGGGCCCCGGGACGCGCCGCCGTGCGATGCTCTACGAGCTCGGCTGGACCAAACCGCTCGTGCTCGCCGCCGCCGGCGCGCTGGTCGCGGCGACACTGGGCATGCCGCTCGGGATGATCGTCTATTGGCTGACGCAGCACGGTGCGGCCGCCGTTTCTCCCGCCGAGGCATCCGCTGCACGGCTCCTGGACGCCGCGCTGTCTTCGGTGTGGCTGGGCTTGGCCGGCGCGGCGGTCACCGTGACCCTGGCGTTGCCGCTGGGTTTCCTAGCCTCGCGCTATCAGGGATGGCTGATCACGCTGCTCGAGCGGGCGGCCTATCTGGCGCAGGGAGTTCCCGGCATCGTCGTGGCGCTGGCGCTGATCTCGCTGACGGTCCACGCCGTGTACCCGCTGTACCAGACGGCGGTGCTGCTGATCGCCGCCTATGCCATCGTCTTTCTCCCGCTGGCGCTGATCAGTGTGCGCGCGGCGCTGGTGCAGGCGCAGCGCGGGCTGGAGGAAGCGGCTCGTTCGCTTGGGCTCGGCTGGGCGGCGGTGGCGTGGCGCGTGGTGCTGCCGCTGGCCGGGCCGGGGCTTGGCGCGGCCGCGGCGCTGGTGTTCGTCTCCGTTGTCACCGAGCTGACCGCGACATTGCTGCTCGCGCCGATCGGCACCGAGACCTTGGCGACGCAGGTCTGGGCTGACACCTCGACGCTGGCCTTCGCCGCGGCAGCGCCGTACGCGGCGCTGATGGCCGTGTTGTCCCTGCTGTCCACCTGGCTGCTGGCCCGGCGGTTCGCCGCCACCCGCTTCCTCGCCGTCTAGATTGCACGCCATGCCCCCTGCAAACGCCGAGCGCAACCCACACCTCTCCCGCTTTGCGGGAGAGGTCGCCGCGCACCAGCGCGGCGGGTGAGGGCACAGCAGTGGCGACTCTGCGCGTTGCAGGACTGGCCAAGACCTTCGGCAGCAATCGCGTGCTGTCCGACGTCAACCTCGCCGTACCCTCCGGCGGGCTCGTAGCGATCCTGGGGGCATCCGGCAGCGGCAAGACCACGCTGCTTCGCCTGATCTGCGGCTTCGAGCGCCCCGATGTTGGCACCATCGAGCTCGACGGGCGGGTGGTCGCCGCCGGTGGCGTGCATGTTGCAGCCGAGCATCGGCAGATCGGCTACGTCGCTCAGGAAGGCGCGCTGTTTCCGCACCTCTCGGTGGCCGACAACATTGTCTTCGGCCTGCCGCGCCGGATGCGACGGTCGCATCAGGGCGTCGCAGCGCTGCTGGAGCTGGTCGGGCTGCCCGCGTCGTTTGCCGACCGGCCTCCGCAGGCACTGTCCGGTGGCGAACAACAGCGCGTGGCACTCGCCCGGGCGCTCGCGCCGTCCCCGAAGCTCGTTTTGCTCGACGAGCCGTTTTCCGCGCTGGATGCCGCCCTGCGCGTCGAGACGCGGGAGGCGGTGGCGGCCGCCCTCGCCGCCGCCAAGGCAACGGCGTTGCTGGTCACACACGACCAGGCAGAGGCGCTATCGATGGGGCACGAAGTGGCGGTGCTCCGCGAGGGCCGACTCGTACAGGTGGCGGACCCGGTGACGCTCTACCGCCACCCGGCAGACGCGGAGCTGGGCCGCTTCGTCGGCGAGGCGGTGGTGCTGCCCGGCGTGGCGGCGGACGGGCATGCGGTGTGCGCACTGGGCCAGCTTCCCCTCGCGTCAGGCGTGCGCGAAGGACCCGTTGATGTACTGGTACGCCCCGAGCAGATCCGGCTGGCTCGCGGGGCCAATGCGCCCGGGCAACGTGCCCGGGTTTGCAGCGTGACTTTCTACGGACACGACGCCAACGTTGGTCTGTTGTTGTCAGATTTCCGGCCAGCTCGAATGGTTGTTGCCCGCGTCGCCGGACATGCGAGCCCGCAGCCAGGGACCGAGGTCACTCTGTCGGTCGAAGGCGATGTGATCGCGTTTCCTGCTGAGCGCGGTAGCCTTGAGGAGGCGATTCCCGCCGGCGCGCTCAGCTCCGAGTTTTCGCGTTAACGCGCTTGCATTCCGTCTTCGGCTGTTGCAATTCGCCGGCAATCCTGGATTCTGCTGTTTCGCGAGACGAGCGGCATCATGGAGCAGGACCAGGTCATAAGTACCCTCCGCAGGCACGCGGCCGAATTGCGTCGTCTAGGGATCGCGCACCTTTACCTCTTCGGATCGGTGGTTAGGAACGAGGCGGTTGCGTCGAGCGACGTTGATCTGTTTTTCGACTTTGATGATCCGCGCTTCAGTATGATCGAGTTGCTTCGCGTCAAAGATCGGTTGGAGGAAATCCTGGGCGCCCCAACCGATGTGATGAGCCGGGGCAGCATTCATCCTCGCTTACGGTCGGATATAGAGCAAGCTGCGATCCAAGTCTTCTGATGAGCAAAAACAAACTCCTGGTGCGGCTTGAGGACATTCTCGAAGCGATTGCCGGCATCGAACGGACGCTCGAGGGGATAACGTTCGAGGTATTTGCTGCGACTTGACACTTGCAGCGGGCCGCGGAACGTGGCCTGGAGATCATCTCTGAAGCGAGTCGATCAATTCCAGCGGAGATGAGGGCGCTCGAGCCGGAGATCCCATGGCCGCAGATCGCCAGTATTGGAAACCTGCTTCGTCACGAGTATCAACGCGTTGAACCATTCATCATCTGGAATATCGTGGAAAACCATTTACCTCACCTCAAGGTTGCTGTGCGCCGTCTTGCCATGCGCATCCAAAACGAAAGCGAAACCTGACGATTCGTCGATGGCAGGCGAAGCGAGGCCACACGCGTAGCTGTTAGCTCGTAGGGCCGTACCGCTCATCCCAGGCTCCGCCGCAAAGCCTCGTTCACCAGCGCCGGGTTGCCCTTGCCCGCCATCGCCTTCATCACCTGGCCAACAAAGAAGCCGAACAGCTTATCCTTGCCGGACCGGTACTCGGCAACCTTATCGGCGTTGGCAGCCAGCACGCGTTCCACCGCAGCATCCACCGCACCCGTATCGGTGACCTGACGCAGGCCCTTGGCCTCGACGATGCTCGCCGGGTCATGGCCGGTCTGCACCATCGCCTCGAATACCTCCTTGGCGATCCGACCGTTGATCGTGCCATCCGCAATCAGGTCAAGCAGTTTACTGAGATTGGGGGCGCTTACCGGACTATCGACGATCGTTCGGCCGGTGCGGTTCAGGGCGGCGAAGAAATCACCCATCACCCAGTTCGCAGCTTGCTTCGCATCACGCCCGGCCGCCACCGTCTCGTAGAAATCGGCAGTCGCCTGCTCGGCCACCAGCACGCCGGCATCGTATGCGGGCAAGCCGTATTGCTGCATGAAGCGGGCCTTCTTCACATCCGGCAGCTCCGGCAACTCCGCCTTCAGCTCTGCGATCCAGTCCTCGTCAAGCACCAGAGGCAGCAGGTCGGGATCCGGGAAATAGCGATAGTCATGAGCGTCTTCCTTGGTGCGCATGCTGCGGGTCACCCCGCGCGCGGCATCGAACAGGCGCGTCTCCTGCTCGACCGTGCCGCCCGATTCCCATACTTCGACCTGCCGCTTCGCTTCCGCCTCGATCGCCTGCATCACGAAGCGGACGGAGTTGACGTTCTTTACTTCACAGCGCGTGCGGTAGGGTTCGCCGTGCTTGCGGACCGACACGTTGACGTCCGCGCGCAAGGAGCCCTCCTCCATGTTTCCGTCGCAGGTGCCGAGGTAACGCAGGATGGTACGCAGCTTGCGCAGATAGGCGCCCGCCTCCTCCGGGCTGCGCAAATCAGGTTCGCTGACGATCTCCATCAGCGCTACGCCGGCGCGGTTCAGGTCGATCAGCGACTTCGTGGGGTGCTGGTCGTGCAGCGATTTGCCGGCATCCTGCTCCAGGTGCAACCGGGTGATGCCGATCGGCTTGGTGCTACTGTCGGGCAGCTCGATCTCGACCGTGCCCTCGCCGACGATCGGGTGCTGGTATTGGCTGATCTGGTACCCGGCCGGCAGATCGGCGTAGAAGTAGTTCTTACGATCAAAACGACTGACCATGTTGATATGGGCGTTCAGCCCAAGCCCAGTGCGCACAGCCTGTGCCACGCATTCGCGGTTGATCACCGGCAGCATGCCGGGAAATGCGGCATCGACGAAGCTTACTTGCGTGTTGGGCTCCGCGCCGAAATCAGTGGCCGCCCCGGAGAACAGCTTGGCCTTGCTGATGACCTGGGCATGGACTTCCAGGCCGATGACGACTTCCCACGGGCCATCGGTGCCTTTGATGGTGTAGCTCATGGAGGCAACTCCCCCTCCCCTTGCGGGAGGGGGCAGGGGGGAGGGGGCTGGCCCGCGACGCTGTCTGCACGGATAGTTGGCAGAGCATCGAAGCCTGCAGCACGTTCCAGCGCAGCCCCCACTGCGAACACCATCTCCTCATCGAACGGCTTGCCAATCACCTGCAGCCCGATCGGCAGTCCGTTCGCATCCAGCCCGGCCGGCACGCTGATCGCTGGTACTCCGGCAAGGTCCGCCGGCACGGTAAACAGGTCGTTGAGGTACATCTTAATCGGATCGTCCATCTTCTCGCCCTGCACGAACGCCGCCGAGGGTGCTGTCGGCGTCAGCAGCGCATCGACGCGCGCGAACGCCTCGGTGAAATCGCGCCGGATCAGCGCGCGCACCTTCTGCGCCCGCAGATAATAGGCATCGTAATAGCCGGCCGACAGCACATAGGTCCCGATCAGCACGCGCCGGCGAACCTCCGCGCCGAACCCTTCGGCGCGGGTGCGCTCATACAAGTCGCGTAGATCCTTGCCGTTCGTCCGCAACCCGAAGCGCACGCCGTCATAGCGGGCCAAGTTTGACGACGCCTCCGCAGGCGCAACAATATAGTACGTGGCGAGACCATATTTTGTATGTGGCAGCGACACATCGACTACCTCGGCGCCGGCGTCACGCAGCCAATCCACACCCTGCCGCCACAGCGCCTCGATCTCCTCCGGCATCCCATCGGCGCGATACTCGCGCGGCACGCCGATCCGCATTCCCTTGACCGATCGTCCGCAGGCGCCCTGGTAGTCCCCCAGCGGCACGTCCGCGCTGGTGGAATCCTTCGGGTCATGCCCAGCCATAGCGCCCAGCAGGATCGCGCAATCCTCCACCGAGCGGGCGAGCGGCCCCGGATGATCCAGCGATGACGCAAAGGCTACCACGCCCCAGCGGCTGCACCGGCCGTAGGTCGGCTTCAGCCCGACAATCCCGCAGAACGACGCCGGCTGGCGGATCGACCCACCCGTGTCGGTCCCCGTGGCCCCCAATGCCAGCCGTGCCGCGACCGCCGCCGCCGACCCGCCGGACGATCCCCCCGGCACCAGCACGGCATCAGCGTCCTGCCGCCGCTTCCACGGATTTTCCACCGGACCATAGGCCGAGGTCATATTCGACGAGCCCATCGCGAACTCGTCCATGTTGGTCTTGCCGAGGAACACCGCCCCGGCGCGCAGCAGGTTGGCGCTGACGGTGCTCTCATAGGGCGGCACGAATCGCCCCAGAATGCGGCTGCCGGCAGTGGTGCGCACGCCCTCGGTGCAGAACAGGTCCTTCATGGCGATCGGCACGCCCGTCAACGGCCGGTCGTCGCCCCGCGCCAGTGCCGCGTCGGAGGCGTCCGCCTGGGCCAACGCCTGCTCGCCGGTGACGGTGATAAACGCATTCAGCCGCGGGTTCAGCGCCTCGATCGCCGCCAGATGCGCCTCGGTCAACTCGCGCGAGGTGAACGCGCGCTCGCCCAAGCCCCGGCGCGCCGCGGCCAACGTCAGATCAGTCAGCATCATTCGACGACCTTCGGCACCGCGAAATACGCCCCGATCCGCTCCGGCGCGTTGGCCAGTACCTTGTCCTGCATGTCGCCGTCGTTCACCACGTCCTCGCGCATCTTCAGCGCCATGCGCGCGGCGCCGGTCAGCGGCTCGACGCCCTCGATGTTCACCTCATTTAGCTGCTCGATCCACCCGAGAATCCCGTTCAGTTCCGACTGCAACTGCGCGATCTCGGCGTCCTCCACCCGGATCCGGGCGAGCGTGGCAATGCGGCGAACGGTCGCGGGATCGAGCGACATGGGCGTGCACTATCCTTGGCTGGAAGAACAGCAGGGACGATAAGCGCCGGCATGGCCCTGTTCAACCTGACCGACCTGCGCAGCCAGTTGCGCAAGGACGAGCGGCTGATCGGCATCGACCCGGGCTCGAAGACGATCGGCCTGGCGCTGTCCGACGTGATGCTGCTGCTGGCCACGCCCTATGGCAGCCTGAGGCGCGGCAAGCTGAAGGACAACGCCGCCGAGATCGCCGCGATCGCCCGGCGAGAGGCCGCCGGCGGCCTGGTCGTCGGCCTGCCGTTGTCGATGGACGGCACCGTCGGGCCCGCCGCCCAGGCCGCGCGCGACTGGACCTCGGCGCTGTCCGCGGCGACCGGGCTGCCGGCGGCCTTATGGGACGAGCGGCTGTCCTCAGCGGCGGTGAACCGGATGCTGATCGACGAGGCGGACCTCAGCCGCGCGCGCCGGGCCCGGATGGTGGACCGGATCGCCGCGACCTGGATGCTGCAAGCCGCGCTCGACGCCAGCCGGTGATCGCCCCGCTGGGGGGACGGGGCCGGGATGGCGTCGCACGGGAGGGGGGCTGGGCGAGGGAGCCGGGGATGGCTCGCACGGGAGGGGGCTGGGGGAGGGGGCCGGGCAACGGGTTCGACCCACCCTCCCGAAGGCGGTTCACACGGAGCCCACAAAGGGCACACGGAGTGCCACTGAGGTCCCCCAACTTGTCAGACGCTTGACCGAACAGGCCATTGGCCGGGCCCGAACGCGGCGACGGAGCTTTGCGCCCCGTGGCTCCCTGCACCATCTTTCGCGGCACTCCGTGTGAACCCGCCGCCGGAGGCGCCAGATGTCGATTGTTGCTTGCTCGGCCGCAATGGCCGGAATTATCTCCGGGCGCTCCGGCGAGCGGATGTCCAGAACAAGCAGGTCAGGGCGCTCGCGGCGGCACTCACACAGGCTGATGCGCGAGTGTCATTGTGGTCCCGGATGTGCGGGCAATCCGCCTGGGATTGCGCATGTCTTGGCAGAAGTTCGCCGACGCCTTTCACATCCCGCTCGCGACCATCAAGAACCGGGGGCAGGGCCGGCGCACACCCGATGCCCCAGCCGCGGCCATCTACGTCTTTTCTTCGGGACAACCGAAGGACTATGGAAGAGTCACGTCCGTTTTCCCGCACTGTGGCCGCCGCGTCGGCCGCTGTGGAAGTGATTGCATCGCTGGCGTGGCCGGGGTGTCACCCGCAGCCGCAGGCATGAACGCTAACCCGGGTTTCGCAAGTCGCGACCGCGCCGCCCCGCAGATGGCGGTTTTGCGTGGGTGCTCCCCCGTAGGTCGGCACCACATAGCTGGCGGTCATGCGGCATTCGCAACATTGGCGGGAGCGGTGATCCTGGGCGGCGGCTGATCGGGCAGGGTCATCCTCAGCCGCTGGAGCAGCAGCATCTGATCCGGCTCGGGTTCGGTGTAGCGAGACAGCACGACCTGCCGCCCATCCGTGGTCGGCAGGTGCACATCGACCATCTGGATCGCCGCCATCTTGTCCACCACCGCCCTCGGCGTCAGCCCCGGTGCCAGGGATCGGGTCCGCTGCTTCAGCGTGACCTGCAGGCAATAGGCGATGAAGGCGACAAAGATATGCGCCTCGATGCGCTGGTCGCTCTGATGGTAGATCGGACGGATCGCCAGCTCGCCCTTCAGTTCCTTGAACGCCTGCTCCACTTCGACGAGTTGCAGGTAGAACGCCCAAAGTTTCGCCGGATCAGCCCCGGTCAGATTGGAGCGCAGCAGGTAATTGCCTTCCCGCCGCCGTGCCTGCCGCAAGTGCTGCCAGTTCAGCTTGAAACTGAACGTCTCCGGGGTGACCGCCTGATCCTTGCCCGGCAAGCTGATGTCGAGGATCCGATAAACCGCCGGACCGGCCTCCTTCTTCGCCGCTCCCAGCTTGATCAACAACTGATCGCGGGTCAGTTTCTGCTGGCGCAGCTCGCGCAGGCGATTGATCAGCTTCCGCAGCCGCCGCCGTCGCATCGCCTGTTCCTTGTCCCGCCGTGCACCGCTGCGGGCCAGGATGTAAAGCTCGCCGTCCTGTTCGACGAGTTTCACCTGCACCGAGTCGCGAACATCCGCCCACGGCTTGGCCAGAAACTCCTGCTCCAACTGGCTCAGTCGGCCACGCGGCGTGCCCACCAGGTAATGCACCGGCGTCTCCGCCGCCCGCATCTCGGCCAGCACGGCTTCGGTCGGGATGCCGCGGTCCATCACCCAGGTGCGCCCGGCCTTGCCGTATTGCGCCTCGATCCGCTTGAGGAAGTCGCGCAAGGTGGTTTTGTCGGAAGTGTTGCCGGGCATTACCTCGTAAGCCAGCGGGAAGCCGTCCGGCGTCACGATCAGGGCGATCACCACCTGCACACAGTCCGATCGCTTGTCGCGGCTGTGCCCGAAGCGCCGCTTGCCGGACTCGGGAGGGTCGCATTCGAAATAGGTGCTGGTAAGATCGTACAGCAGAACCTCGAAATTGGCCTGGAACAACGTCTTCCAGCGGTCCTGCAAGAAGCTGAACAACGCTGCCTTGTGCGCCAGCAGCTTGTCCAGGCAGCGATACAGAGTGTCCTTGCGAGCCAGCTCGAAGTCCTCGCCCAGCAGGTCGCTCATCGCGCTCTGCTCATACCACTGCCGATGCAGACGCCACTCGCTGCCGGGATCGATCAGCCGGTACGCCACCAGCGTCTTCAGCACATTCAGCCAGCGGGTGCCCTGGCGGGAGACGGCCAGCCGTGGCGACCAGAAATCATCCAGCCGCAGCTGATCCCATAGCTGGCATGCCAGCCAGCATGCGCCCCATTGCCGGGGCCGGCGCAGCCGAAGGCCGCCGAGCCGGACATGCACCACATCGCAATCCAGCGCCGGCGCCGTGCGATCCTCGGGGAACAGCGCAATCTGCCTGCTGCGCTGGCCGCTCTCGTCGAACGCCTCGATCGCTTGGCACCAGGCGGCTCTCTGGCTGTCGTTGATCTCGCCCAGATACAGGACGTGCCGCTGCACCGTGCGATCGCCGGCCACCCGGCGGTTCTCCACAATGCTCCAGTAGCGGTGCTCCTTGCCGTCCTTGCGGCGAATCTTGTGGCGCAGAAACATGCCGTGACGATTCCGCATGCGCCGGCCGTTTCGCAAGGCACTTGGTCGGCACCGCACGCGCCGATCGCGACTTCAGCCGAATTTATGGCGGGGTTTTCAGCAGCTTGCCGGTCAGCCGGCAGGCAAAATTTGTGAAACGGGCGACGAGTTGCGAAAGTCGGGCTAATGTGGGCTCTGTCTCACGCAATGTGGGTTGGGCGGCCCCGATAGTCTCAATGAT
>Ga0335074_10012286_pt1 | contig 12007 bp, 11 predicted proteins | sample Lox_Sample_23_FD_206715 | JGI IMG/M metagenome (GOLD analysis project Ga0335074, IMG submission 206715) | Soil microbial communities from Loxahatchee National Wildlife Refuge, Florida, United States - Lox_Sample_2.3 | ecosystem: Environmental > Terrestrial > Soil > Wetlands | place: USA...
CAGAAGGGCGGAGCGATCCATGTTCGAGCGGTTTACCGACCAGGCGCGACGGGTGCTGGCCCTGGCTCAGGAAGAGGCCAGGATGCGCAACTGCCAGCGCATCGGCACCGAGCACATCCTGCTGGGGCTCATCGACGAGCGCGACGGGCTGGCGGCCGTCGCGCTGGAATCGCTCGGGATCGGTGCCGAGCGCATCCGGCAGCAGATCGAGGAGATCACCGGCCAGCATCCGGAGCCGTCGGGTGGCTACGCCCAGTACACGATGCGGGCCAAGAAGGCGCTCGACCTGTCCCGGCGCGAGGCGCTGCAGCTGGGCCACAACCACATCGGCACCGAGCACATCCTGCTCAGCCTGATCCGCGAGGGCGAGGGGCCCGCCGCGCAGGTGCTGCTCGAGCTCGGCGCGGACCTGAGCCGGGTGCGACAGCAGGTGCTTTTGCTGCTCGGCGACGGCATGGAGGACGACGAGCCGGATGAGGCGCTCGCGGCCGCGGCGCGCCCCAGCGTGGGCGCGGGCCCGAGCGGCGGGGTCGGGGAAAGCAAGCTGCTCACGGAGATGCTGCTGCGGATCGAGGAGATGGACTCGCGCCTGTCGGGGGTCGAGCAGCGGCTGGGAACCGGGCCGGACGTCCGCGATCTTGAGCTGCAGATCGCGCAGGCTCGTCGCGAGAAGGAATCGGCGGTCGGGGCCGAGGACTACGAGAACGCCGCGATGCTCCGCAACCGGGAACGGCAGCTGCTCGCCGACAAGGCCTCCCGGCAGAAGGAGTGGACCACGGCGCACCTGGACCTCCCGGCGCTGGCCGACAAGCTGAACCGGCTGACGGATGAGGTCAGCCGGCTGCGCGCGCTGCTGCGCCAGAAGGGCATCGAGCCGCGGGACGGCGCGGCGTAGCGTCGGCGGCGCGGTGCCGTGCGGTGCGGTGCGGCTCGGTGCGGCCGGCCGCACGGCCGCGGCCCGGCCGAACGGTGATCGACGCGAACCGGCCTGGCAGACTGGGTTCGTGGCCACCCCCGAGCGTGAATTTGAGCTGGGATCCGACGGGCCGTCGCTCATCCTGGTCGGGGTGGACGGCTCGCGGACGTCCTTGCGCGCTGCCGCGTACGCGGCCGGGCTGGCGCGCCGGCAGCACTGCCCGCTGCTCGCGGTGTTCGTGGCCCCGTTGTCGGCCAGCATGGGCGCGGCGCCCGGTGCCGCAGCCGCGCTGAACGAGGCCGCGGCCCAGACGGCGGGCGAGATCGAGGAGCTGATGCGGGAGCGTGCGGCTGAGATCGGGGTGCAGGCGCAGTTCCGCGCGGTGTTCGGCGATCCGTTTACGGAACTGAAGCGGGCCGCGGCCGAGTCGAGGGCCGATGCGGTGGTGGTCGGCGCGTCCGAGCACGCCGGGCACCGGATCGTCGGATCGCTCGCGACCCGGCTGGTGCGGTCGGGGAGATGGCCGGTGACGGTGGTCCCGTAGGGCGCTCTAGCCGGACGGCTCGCGCAGGTGCGCGTGCTCGGCGTGATCGCCGTGATCGCCGTGATCGCCGTGATCGCCGTGATCGGCGTGGGCGGCGTGCTCGGCCTGGTCGCCGTGGGCGTGCTCGGCCTGGTCGCCGTGGGCGTGCTCGTCCGGGGCGCCGCCCATCATCTTGAGCATCGGCCGGCCGCCCGAGCGGTAGAAGCGGACCAGCAGCGCCGCCGCGGCCAGCAGGAAGACGATGTTCAGCACGGTGGTGTAGTTCCACTCGAGGCCGGCCACGCCGACCCGCGCGGTCCGCGCGGCCGGAACCAGGTCCAGGCCGCGGAACAGGAACTCCACGACGTACCCGGCGATGACCATGGTGGCGTAGAAGATCCCGAGCACGGTCAGCATCATCCGGGTGCCGTAATACTTCCGGTAGATGATCAAGATCGGGATGATGATCAGGTCGGCGAAGATGAACGCCGTGACGCCGCCGAAGCTGATCCCGCCGTTCCACAGCACCCCGGCCAGCGGCACGTTGCCGATCGAGCACACGAAGGTGAGCAGCGAGATGACCGGGCCGATGACCGGCCCCCACAGCGCGGCGGCCAGCGGATGACCGGTCAGGAACAGGTGCCGCCAGAACGAATCGGGCACCCAGGCGCCGATCGCGCCCGCGATGAGCAGGCCGCCGATCACGTCGCGGATCACGGCCGCCCACTCCATCACGAAGATGTGGCTGATCGCGGTATAGCCGTCGCGGCTGAGCAGCCGCCGCCAGAAGCCGCCGCCGGACTGAACGCTCATGTCCATCGCGGCGTGGCCTTCCATGGACCCCGCGACCCCGCGTTCGGCCTGCCGCCGGGCGGCGGCGACGAGGTCCTTGCTGACGAAGAGCCGGAACGCCAGGGCCAGCAGCGCGATCATGACGATGCCGCCGACGTACTCCGCCACCGTGAACTGCCAGGACAGCAGCAGGGCGAGGATGATCCCCAGTTCGATCACCAGGTTGGTGCTGGCGATCTCGAACACCATGGAGGCCGTGAAGCTGGCCCCCTTCCGGAACAGCGACCGGGCCAGGGCCACCGCCGCGTACGAGCAGGAGGAGGAGGCGGCTCCGAGGCCGGTGGCCAGGGCGAGGGTGGCGGGGCGTTCGTTACCGAGCCTGCGCGTGATCGCCTCTCGCCGGACCACGGCCTGGATGATCGCCGACAAAGCAAAGCCGAGGATGAGCGACCAGGTGATCTGCCAGGTCATCGATCCGGCCACCTCGAGGGCGTGGCCGAGCGCGTGGCCGAGCGCGTCAAGCACCCGCATGGCCGGTCTCCGGATCGGCGATGCTCAGCAGCTGACGCAGGCAGTGTTCGAGCAGCGTGTGAGGAAAACCGTCGCTCAGCCGGTAGTAGATCACGCGGCCTTCCCGCCGGAAGCTGACCAGGCCGGCCAGGCGCAGCATCTTCAGGCCGTACGACACCTGGTCCTCGGTCGCGTCGAGCGCGAGCGCGAGGTCGCCGACGCACAGTTCATCGGCCGTGACCAGGGCGAACAGGATCCTCGACCGGACCGGGTCGGCCAGCATGCCGAGCAGGCCGGCCAGTCGCCCGGCCTCGGCCTCGGACAGCACGCCGGCCCGGGCGATAGCCACCCGCTCGGCGTTGACCGGGTGATCGTGATTGGACGGCACCACTGGCGGATCTCCTTGCCGAGTACTCTTCCGTTCATCCGTATGACTACACGGATATCCGGATGTAGTCAAGCGCGACGGTGGCCCGCGGCCTGGGGCATCAGGTTGCCGGCTCCCGGCGCGTTCGCGAACACGCCCTGGCCGGCGCCGGGTGCGAGAGACTGGCGACATGAGTGGGCGCCTGGTTGTGCTCGGCAGTTGCGGCGGCTGGCCCGAGCCCGGGCGGGCCTGCAGCGGGTTCCTCCTGGAGTACGCGGCGGCCCGGATCGTGATCGATCTCGGCTACGGAACGCTGCCGCGGCTGCTGGCGCTGCTCGGCTCGTCGGCGGCCGACGGGGTCGACGCGGTGATCGTCACGCACGCCCACCCGGACCACATGGTCGACCTGCACGGGCTGCTGCGCGCCCGGTGGTTCGGCCGGCGCGGCGCCCCGCCGGTACCGCTGTACGCGCCCGAGCCGGTCCTGGCCCGCCTGATCGGGCTGGAAGACGACGGCCCCGACGTGGTGCGGCGGGTCTTCGAGTGGCACCCGCTGCCGTCCGCGGCGCGGGCGGCGGGCCCGCTCCGGCTGGAGAGCTGGCCGCTGCCGCACTACCTGCCGAACGCCGGCGTCCGGCTGTCCGGGCCCGGCCTGACCCTCGCCTACACCGGAGACACCGGCGCGGATCCGGCGCTGGCCGAGCTCGGCCGCGACGCCGACCTCTTTATCGTCGACGCCACGGACCGGTGGCAGCGGCCGGACGGCCCGGCGGTCTCGCACGGGCCGTCGCTCAACCTGACCGCGCGCGAGGCGGGCGAGGCCGCCGCCGCGGCCGGCGCGCGCCGTCTCCTGCTCACCCATTTCTGGCCGGACAACGACCGCGAGGCCTCGCGGACGGCGGCCGCGGCGGCGTTCGGCGGCGAGATCCTGCTGGCCGAGGAGGGCCTCGAGCTGGCGGTGGGCTGACCGGCTCATTTTCCAAAGCCCCAGAAAACGCCTTTCCAAAGACGGGCTCTGAGGCTCGGTCTTAGGCTCGCTTGCGCATAACGGGGGATTAAAAAACAATAGCGCGCGCGTCTATATGGTCATTTTCATTCGCACCCGCGCATTCCACTTCAAGAGGGGCCGTGTGCCGGTTCATCGGCCGCGCACGGGCAAGCTGGGCAAGCCGAACAGGCTCGGCAAACCGGGCATTCGGGGGGACTTTCATGCCCACGGGCGGGTACCAGGTGCGGCGGCCTCCGGCGCACGCCGGGCGGCTGCGGTCGTGGGAGCGGGTCACGATCACGGTGGTCTTCGTGCTGATGGCCGCGGCCATCACGCTCATCATGGTGCTGACCGCGCACCCCCAGCCGGCCGCCCCCACCGGGCACGGGCGCGGGCACAGCACCCAGCGGACCGGCGGCGATCAGCGCCGATGACCACAGAACGCACGGCACAACGCCGGGCGCAACGAAGGACAAGCAAGCCAACGACGAAAGGCGGAGGGCTCCGCGGGTGATGCATGCGAACCCCGGGGAGCCCTCGCGTGCCCCGTTGAGCGTCAGGCGGCCGGGACCACGACCGTCTTCATGATCTTGTCGGCCAGTGTCTGCCGCTTGGAGTCCCAGAGCGGGAACAACCAGCCGATGTAGCAGATGATCGAGTCGACGAAATGGCAGATGTCGCGGACGAACGCCATGCCCGCGCCGATCGGCTGGCCGGTCGCCTCGCCGACCAGGCTGAGCCCGAGCGCCTTCTTGCCCCACGACTGGCCCGTCTTGCCCGCGAGGAACCACCGGTTGTACCCGACGACGGCGATCGCGATGATCACGCACAGGAAGTAGACGGCCGAATTGTGCGTTGCGATCCCGATGAACTCGAGAATGATCGCCGGGATCACGTCGATGATGTAACCCCCGGCGCGCTGCAGCCAGTTCGCGTAGGTCGCGGCGGGCGCGTTCCCGTACCCGCCGGGCCCGTAGCCTCCCGGACCGTAGTTGCCGGGCGGAGGGCCGTAGCCACCCGGCGGGTTGCCGTAGTCACCGGGCGGGCCGTAGCCGCCGGGCGGGTTCCCGTAACCTCCGGGCGGACCTCCTGGCGGACCTCCGGGCGGAGGGCCGTAGCCTCCCGGAGGATTTCCCTGGCCCCCGGGCGGGCCGCCATAGCCTCCGGGCGGGTTGTCGTAGCTCATGGGACAGCCTTTCTGATTGCGGAGCGGAGTATCTCCGGGCGAAGCGGATAGCGGGGCATCACACGAACCCATAGCGGTGGAGCTGGAACACCCAGCTCAGCGCCACCACCACGGAGACGAGCCAGCGCGCCCGCCGGCGCGCGGCCGCCGACCACGGGCGCGGTCCCGCCGCGTGCCCCGCGGTCCTCGCGACCATCACCGGCACGGTCCCCACGGCGAGGGCGGCGACCAGGTACGCGAGAGGGCTGGTCGCCGCGGCCGTGGCCCAGTGCCCGTGCGTCAGCGCGACGGTCGCCGTGGTCAGGCCGCAGAACGGGCACGGCACGCCGGTCAGCGACCGCAGCGGGCATGGCAAGCCCTGTCCGCCGGTGTGCACCATGATCAGCGGGTAGACCGACCCCACCATGGCTGCCCCCGCGTAGAACAAGGTGACGTGCTCGGGTACCGAGTACGTCCTGCGGATGACCACGACATCTTCCCCGTCTCGTGCCAGTTGCCCTCTAATGGGACGGCTGGTCGGCATCGTACGTTCACAGCGGCCCGGCAGATGCCGAAATGCTTCGAACGTCCGTAGGCCGCCGGCGGGCGCCGCTGACCGGTACCCTCGTCGAGATGGCCGGGCCGGATAAGTGTCTTTTACGCACAGGAGCGTGGTGATGACCGACCGCACCGGTCGGCCGGGTTTCCACCCATTTACTCGCGGCGGCGCCGGGTCGGCACGGTCGCTATGGCTGGCCGGCGGGGCGCTGGCCCTCTGCGGGCTGGCCGTCTGCGGCTGCGGCCCCGCGGGAGCGGCCGGCCCGGCGAGTGCCAGCCGGTCACCGTCCCGGGCCGCGACCCGGCCCGCGGCATCGCCGCCGTCCGCGGCCCCTTCCGCCAGCCCGTCGCCGAGCCCGGCGGCGCTGCCGCTGGCCGGGAAGATCGTCGGCATCGACCCGGGCCACAACGGCGGGAACTTCAACGCGGCGAGCACGATCGGGCAGGAGATCTGGAACGGCACCGGGTGGGAGACCTGCGACACCAGCGGCACCACCACCGAGAGCGGGTACACCGAGGCCCAGTTCAACTTCAACGTGGCCCTCGACCTGCGGGCCGACCTTCGCCGCGACGGAGCGCGGGTGGTGATGACCCGGACCAGCAACGACGGCGTCGGCCCGTGCGTCAACACCCGGTCGCAGATCATCAACAACTCCCGCGCGAACGTGGCGGTCGACATTCACGCCGACGGCGGCCCCGTGTCCGGCCGCGGGTTCACGGTCCTGGAGCCGGTCGCCGACGGGCCGAACGACCACGTGATCGCGGCGTCGGAGCAGTTCGGCGCCGACGTCCGGCAGGCGATGCTGGCCGGCACCTCGATGCCGGAGAGCGACTACATCGGCACCGACGGCATCCTGCCCCGCGACGACCTGGCCGGGCTCAACCTGACCACGGTGCCCAAGGTGCTGATCGAGTGCGGCAACATGCGCAACGCGACCGACGCCCAGATGCTGGTCACGGCCCGCTTCCAGGCGCGCGTGGCCCGGGCGCTCACCGCGGCGATCGTCCGCTTCCTAGGCGGTCAGGGCTAGGCGGCGAGCCGGCCATCCGGCCAGGCCGCTAGGCGGCCCGGACCGGCCGGTAGACCGGCCGCCACATCAGTGCCTGGACTGCGGCGCGCAGGTCCCCGTCTATCGGGGCGCCGGCCGCGCCGTCGTTGATCGCGGCCTGGGCCACGGCCGCGGCCACCGCGATCGAGGTTTCCCGCAGCGCCTCGACCTGGGGCAGCACCGGCGCGCCGGGGGTCGCGGTGTCGACGAGTGCCGATACCGCGTGCGCCGCGGCGGCCAGCATGTTGTCGGTCACCTGGCTGGCCCGGGCGGCGATGACGCCGAGCCCGATCCCGGGGAAGATCAGCGCGTTGTTGGCCTGGCCTATCGTGTACCTGACCCCGCGATAGTCGACGGGCGGGAACGGGCTGCCGGTGGCCACCAGCGCCCGGCCCTCGGTCCAGTGGATCAGGTCGGCCGGCAGCGCCTCGGACAGCGCGGTCGGGTTCGACATCGGCAGGATCACCGGCCGCGCGCAGTGCGCGGCCATGTCCGCGACGATCGGCTCGGTGAACGCGCCGGCCCGCGTCGAGGTGCCGATCAGGATCGTCGGGTGCACCCGGCGGACCACCTCGCCCAGGCCGACGCCGCCCAGCACGTCGTCGCGCTGCCACCCGGCGACCTCGGCCTCCGGGCGGGCGTACCTGAGCTGGGACTCGGCCGCGCCCGGCGTGGCCGTGGTCACCAGGCCCGCCCGGTCGACCGCCCAGAACCGGGCCCGGGCCGCCTCGTCGGGCAGCCCGTCGGCCCGCATCGCGGCGGACAGCTGGTCGGCGATGCCGGTGCCCGCGGTGCCCGCCCCGAAGATCACGATCCGGTGGTCGGCCAGCCCGACTCCGGTGGCCCGGGCCGCGGCCAGCACCGCGGCCAGATTGACCGCGCCGGTGCCCTGGATGTCGTCGTTGAACGAGAGCGTCCGGTAGCGGTACCGATCGAGCAGACGGCGGGCGTTGCTGACGCCGATGTCCTCCCAGTGCAGCAGGGCCCCGGGGAACAGCTTCTCGACCGCGGACACGAACGCGTCGAGGAACCGGTCGTACTCGTCGGCCGGCACCCGCGGGTGCCGGTTGCCGATGTACATCGGGTCGTCGAGCAGGGTCTGGCGGTCGGTGCCCACGTCGAGCATGACCGGCAGCGCCCGGTTCGGGTCGATGCCGGCCGCCGCGGTGTACACCGCGAGCTTGCCGACCGCGATGCCGATCCCGCCGACGCCCCAATCGCCGATGCCGAGGATCGCCCCGGCGTCGGTGGCCACGACCAGGTCCACCTCGCCCGGGCCCAGCCCGGGCGCGCGCAGCGATTCCTCGATGAGCTCGGGCCGGCCCACCGACAGGTAGACCCCGCGCGGCCGCCGGTACTCGTGGCTGTAGTTCTCGATGGCCTGCCCGACCGTCGGGGTGTAGACGATCGGCAGCATCTCGGTCAGGTGCCGGGTAAGCAGCTGGTAGTACAACACCTCGTTGCGGTCGTGCGTCTCGTTCATCAGCACGTTGCGGGCCAGGTCGGTGGTCTGCCGCTGGTACTGCGCGTAGACCCGCGCCACCTGCCCGTCCAGGGTCATATGGCCGGACGGGATCAGCCCGGTCAGGCCGAGCTCGCGGCGCTCGGTGTCGCTGAAGGCGGTTCCCTTGTTGATCCTCGGATCGGAGAGCACCTGTCGTCCGCGCAGCGTGGTATGCCAGGCACCGTCATCGCCCAGCCAGACCGTCTTCATCGAGGGCCCTCCGGGTGGGTTTACGACGGTACGGCAGGTTCCAAGGTACGGCCTCGGGGCCGCGGCCAGCGCATCGGCCAGGCATCCAGCGTGCAGAACGCGATCGCCGCGATCACCGTCGCCAGCCGGACCCAGGGCGACAGGTCATTCCCGAGGAAGTCGAAGACGTGGCGCAGCCAGCCCCGGTCGGGCTGCCCGCTGGCCCCGGTGGCCATGGCCATGGCGGCCGGGACGGCCCGGACCAGCAACAGCCAGTCCAGCCGGGACGCCGCGAACACGGCCAGCAGGCAGAACGCCACGGCGTCATACCAGGGCCGCTGCAACGGCCAGACCAGCAGCCAAGCCATCATCAGCACCACGGCGGGCCGGATCGCGGGCAGGTGCGCGGGACCGGGAGGCAGCCGCCAGGCCAGCAGCGCGGCCACGGCCGCGCAGCCGGCCGCGGCCAGCAGCTCGAGCCCGCGCGGCATCGCGCTGTAGCCGAACGGGGGATAGAACAGCCGCCAGAAGCTGTCGAAGGTCACCAGGTTGCTGCCGCGCCACACCAGGTCGGCGAGCGCGGCGGGCCCGGCGATCAGGTAGCCGGGTACCACCGCCACGATCCCGCCGGCGGCCGCCGCGGCGAACGCCTTGACCGAGTTCCGGCAGGACCAGGCCAGCGCCAGGCCAAGCGCGGCGTACGGGGCCTTGACGCCGATGGCCGCGCCCACCAGCAGGCCGGCCATGAGCGCGCGGGCGGGCGGAATCCTGCCGCCCGGCCCGGCCGCGGCGGTGCGGGCGACGAGCAGGCCGACGATGCCGAGGCCGGCTCCGAGCCCGTCGATGTGGGCGCCGCCGATCACCGCCCACAGCATCAGCGGGTTCACGGTCCAGAGCAGGTGCGCCCGGGCCCGGGCGGCCTGGTCATGGCGCACCACCCGGTCCACGGTCAGCGCGATCAGGCCGAAACACAGGGCGAACATCAGCTTCAGCCAGAACACGATGTAGGCGATCGAGATGCCGCCCAGCTTGGCGGCGGTCCAGTCGGCGACGAGCGCGACCGGGCCGTACAGCGAGGGGTCGTGCGCCCAGCTGTGCGTGGTCTGCAGCCCGATCGGATCGCCCAGCGCGCGCAACTGCGCGGGCGTCATCACGTAGGGGTTGTGGCCGAGCAGCGCGATCCGGCCGTAGGCCGCGTAGCTCAGGCTGTCGGTGGACCCGCCCGGGGGCAGCAGGGCCAGCAGGAAGATCGCGACGACCGCGCCCGTCGCCAGCAGTCGCAGGTTCGGCCGGGCCCCGCGCTGGACCGCGATAAGGCCGGCGATCACCCCGGCGCCGCCGAGCACGATCGTGGCGTAGGTGAGCGCGACCACCGCGGCCTCGGGCAGATGCAGCGCAAACCACAGCGGCGGCAGCGGCCAGGTCCGGGGGATCACCGGCACCACGGCGCTGGGCCCGGCCCCGAGGACGATGATCATGAGCAACACCGAGACGGCAATGGCGGCCGCGCCGATCCAGCCGAGCAGGCCGGAACGCGTCATCCGGCCGGCGGGCCTGACCGGGAAGCCGACCCGGGATGCGGCGGGCGACCGAACGGTCGTTGTCATGACAACCTGCCCGCACCCGTTTCCAACCACGCTCCGCTAATGCGTTTACTGCCGGTCCCGTCTGCTGAAATTAGCCGATGAACTCGATTAACGGCAGCCTGATATAAGGGAATTGACGCGATCTTTACTGAGGCGCGAGCGCGAGTTTACGGGCAGAATACAAATGCCACGGTTAATGACGAAAAATGTTTACCGAACGATCAGGCCGCGTCAATTGCGCGTTTCAGGGTGCGGATTGTCCGGACCAGATCGCGCGGACCGCGTCGATCGTGTCCGCCTCGGCCGGGTTCTTGTCCGGCCGGAAGCGCAGCACCCGGGCAAACCGGAGGGCCAGGCCGCCCGGATAGCGACGGCTGGCCTGGACGCCGTCGAACGCGATCTCCACGACCAGTTCCGGCCGGACCCGGACCACCCCGTGTGCATCCCGGCGGGCTTCGCCCTCAGGCCAGGCTTGCTGCGGGTCGGCCAATTCGAGCAGCCTGGCCGTCTGCCAGGCGAGCATTTCGTCGGTCAGGCCCTTGAACGTCTTGCCCAGCATGACCAGGCCGCCCGTTTCCGGGTCGCGCGCCCCGAGGTGCAGGTTGGACAAAACGCCCCGCCTTCGCCCGTGGCCCCATTCGGCGGCCAGGATGACGAGGTCCAGCGTATGCCGGGGCTTAACCTTGATCCACTCAGCGCCGCGCCGGCCCGCCCGGTAGGGCGAGTCAAGGGACTTCACCACGACACCCTCGTGGCCGTGGGCGATGGCGTCGGCGAAGAATCCCTCCGTCTCGACCAGGTCCCCGGTCACGATGCGGGGGGTGAGCAGCGCGCCCGGCACGACCTCGGACAGCAGCCGGTGCCGCTCGCGCGCCGGAGCGTCGATCAGGTCGGCGCCGTCCAGGTGCAGCAGGTCGAACAGGAACAGCGTGAGCGGGGTCTGCGCCGTCAGCCGGGCCACGTCGCCCTGGCTCGCGGTCCGCGCCGCGGTGATCTGGAACGGGCGCGGCCTGCCGTCCGGGGCCAGGGCCACGGCCTCGCCGTCGAGCACCACGCCGGTCACCGGCAGGGACAACGCCGCCTCGACGATCTCGGGCACCCGCGTGCTGATGTCGTCCAGGGTGCGCGTGAACACGGCGACCCGGTCGCCGGCCCGGTGGACCTGGACCCGGATGCCGTCGATCTTCCATTCCGCCGCGGCCGGGCTGATCCGGTCCAGGGCGGCCGCGACGTCGGGCGCCGACGCGGCCAGCATCGGCCGGACCGGCCGTCCGACCCGCAGGCTGAACGCGCGCAGCGCGGCCAGGGCGCGCTGCCCGAGCGGCCCGGCGACCGCGACCGGCGCCACGGCGGGCTCCCCGGGCAGCAAGTCGCCCGCGGCCGAAGGCGCTCCGCCGTCCGCGGGAGGTGGCTCGCCGGCCAGGGCCGCCGCCGCCACCTCCGGCAGCGAGCCGCCCAGCTGGTGCGCCCGCCGCACCTCCTCCGCCGGGACCGCGGCCGCGCGCGCCACCGCGTCGGTCATGATGCCCTCGAGCGCGCCCTGCCCGAGGTCGCCGGCCAGCAGCCGGACCAGGAATTCGCGCTCGCGCTCCGTGGCCCGGGCGAACAACGCGGTCAGCAGCCCGCGCCGCTCCGCCTGCGACCCGGGCCCGGTCACCTGGCCGATGGCCTCGAACGCGGCGTCGGTATCGGCCAGCGTGAGCGCCGGTACCGGCCCATCGTGCGATCCCGGGTCGTCCCCGTCGGCATCGCCGCGGGCGCGGCTGGCCTCGGCCGCCCGCCACATCTCGCTCAGGGCGGCGTATCCGACGCCGATCGGGCCCTGCAGCAGCTCCCCGGACAGGAACGCGACCGCCATCG
>Ga0335074_10012287_pt1 | contig 12005 bp, 14 predicted proteins | sample Lox_Sample_23_FD_206715 | JGI IMG/M metagenome (GOLD analysis project Ga0335074, IMG submission 206715) | Soil microbial communities from Loxahatchee National Wildlife Refuge, Florida, United States - Lox_Sample_2.3 | ecosystem: Environmental > Terrestrial > Soil > Wetlands | place: USA...
GGCAAAGGTCGGCATCTTGCCGTATTTCGTCGTGACGATGACGTCCTTTTCGAGCATCGCTCTCGTCCTCCGGGCAGAACAGTGCACCGAGCGAGCCGGCATCGCGGCTGCCCTGCCGCCGGCGCATACCGGGCAATCGGGGTGTCGCCCGGCCGGATCGCTTGCTAAGATGACGGTAGCGGAGCGACGGAGAAGCGGCAATGGCAAGGCAATATAAATTGATGTCGGCAGACGGGCATCTCGAAGTGCCGCCGGAGCGGTGGACGCATCGCGTACCGCAGAAGTACCGCGACCGGGCGCCGCATACGATCCATCTGCCTGACGGCGGCGACGCGTTGATGATCGAGGGCCAGCCGCTGCTCGAAGCCAATTTCCTCGACCTGCGCGCCGGCCGCGCCGAGGGAACCTGGACGCCGTTCGGCCTCAAGGTCGCCGACGCTGCCGGCACCGGCAGCCCGGAGCAGCGCGTGCGCGAACAGGACCAGGACGGCATGGACGCCGAGGTGTTGTTTGCGGCGATGGTCGCGGGGCCGGTATTCTGGCGCAACATCCAGCACGACGAGCCCTACAAGGCGGTGATCCGCGCCTACAACGATTGGTTGGGCGAAGAATATTGTGCGGTCGCCCCCGACCGCCTCATCGGCATGGGCGTCATCCCCATCACCAACGTCGATGACGCGATCGTCGAGATGGAGCATTGCAAAAAACTCGGCCTCAAAGGCGTACTGCTCGGCGCGCTGCCCAACGCCAAAGGCTATCCGACGCCGGACGACGATCGCTTCTGGGCCGCGGCGCTCGACCTCGACATGCCGGTCACCGCGCATGTGCAACTCTACCGTACCGGCCCGCGTGCCAGTCAGCCGACGATGAAATATCCGAAGGAAGACCCGGCGGTCATGGCGCGGCTGCGCCGTCCGTTCCTCGAATGGCTGACTAATTTTGGCCTGCCGCCGTCCGTGTCGATCGCGCAGTTGGTGCTGTCGGGTGTCTTTGAACGCTTCCCGAAACTGAAGGTGTTCTTTGCCGAAACGCGGTTGGGCTGGGTGCCGTTCTGGCTCGAACACATGGATCTCTGGTACAAGCGGCATCTGAACTGGGCTGAGGACATGCTCGGTTTCAAGCCGCTAAAGGAGCTGCCGGCGACCTACGTGCGGGAAAACATCTATTTCACCGTGCAGTACGAGCGCGTCGCGATCGAATTGCGCCATCATGTCGGCGTCGATCACATCATGTTCGCGACCGACTTTCCCCATATCGAGAACGAATGGCCGAATTCGCGGCCGATTATCGAGGAAATCTACGCCGACGTGCCGCCGGCCGAAAAGCACAAGATGTGGGCCGGCAATGCCGTCAAGTATTTCAAGCTCGACGCGTAAGACAGCCAAATTCAATCGTCATCTTGGCTTCGCCCGGCCGTCTGCGACTTGAAATGCGCGGATGCCCGGCACAAGGCCGGGCGTGACGATGATGCAGGAGGGGAATGCCATGGAACCGGTCGTCGGGAAGGGCAAATACACCTACCGGGTGCGCGAGGATTGGCAACAACCGCCGGAGTGGCTGGACGTCAAGGCCTGCGCGGTATCCGTCGATTCGCAGGACCGCGTCTACTGCTTCAACAGGAACGACGCGCACCCCGTCGTCATCTTCGATCGTGACGGCAGCTTCCTCTCGTCGTGGGGCGCCGGGCTGTTCAAGTTTCCGCACGCCATCCGCATCGTGCAGGAAGGCGGCGAGGATCGCGTCTGGCTGTGCGACGAGCACCACGGGCAATTCTACAAATTCACGATCGATGGCAGATTGCTGCAGACGATCGGCGACAAGGGCTTCCGCTCCGACACCGGGATTCCCGACGGCGACATGAGTTCGCAGGCGTGGCGCAAGGTCACGCATGGCGGCGGCCCGTTCAACCTGCCGACCGACATCGCGTTCTCGCCCGACGGCGCGATCTTCATCACCGACGGTTACGGCAACGCTCGCGTCCACAAATTCTCGCCCGACGCGAAATACATGTTCTCGTGGGGCGAACCGGGCAGCGCGCCCGGCCAATTCAACCTGCCGCACGGGGTGTGGATCGACCGGCGTGGTCGCGTCCTCGTCGCCGACCGCGAGAATGACCGTGTTCAGGTGTTCGACCAGGACGGCAAATTCCTGGAGGTGTGGCCGACCAAGCTGGTCGGCGTCGCGTTTTTTTATGTCGACGCCGACGACACGGTCTACGTCCCCGAGCACAATGCTGGCATGGTCAGCATCCTCAATTTGGACGGCGAGCGCCTCGCCACCTGGGGCGACGGCCCGATCATGCGCTCGTGCCACGGCATCTGGGTCGATTCGCGGGGCGACCTCTATGTCGTGCAGCCCGGGGAATGGCAACCGCGCGCCCGCCGCGTCGTCAAGTACGAGCGGCAATGACCGTGTCGGTTATTCGGCCGCCGAGGTAAGCGCGACGGCTGCCGGCACGCGCGGCCGCAGGCTCGCGGCAATCGGCACGAGGATACCGGCGACGATGACCAGTGCGCCGAGGATCAGCATCGGCATCCGGTAAGACCCGCTGAAATCGTGCACCAGCCCTACCATCTGCGGCGCGGCGTAGCCGGAGATGTTGCCGATCGAATTGATAAACGCGATGCCGCTCGCCGCCGCCGTAGCGCCGAGAAACGCGGTCGGCAGGTTCCAAAACACCGGCAACGCACCGCCGATGCCGAACTGCGCAATCGTGAATGCGGCGATGGCCAGCCAAGCCTCGCCGCCCATCGACAAGCCGGCGAAGATCAGCCCGACACCACCGATCAAGCAGGGCACGACAAGATGCCAGACGCGCTCGCCGGTGCGGTCCGAGCTCTGCGAGAAAACGATCATGCCGAGAACGCCGGAGAGCGCCGGCACCATGATCAGGTAGCCGACCGTCGTGTTGCTAAAGCCGAATGTCTTAAGGATCAGCGGCAGAAAGAAGCTTTTGCCGTAAACGCCAAAGCCGATCAGCAACGAGACGAGCGTAAGCAGTATCAGCTGCGGGCTGATGATCGCGCGGAACGCTGGCAGGTGATGCGCCACCGCCGCTTCGCGCTCGGTCTTGAGCCGCTGTTCGAGCCAGTCGCGTTCCGCAGCCGGCAACCAGTGCGCATCGGCCGGCCGGTCGCGCAGGACGAACGGGCACATCGCCGCCAGGATCAGCGTCGGCAGCCCTTCGGCAAGGAACACCCACTGCCAGCCGGAGACGCCGAGCCACCCGTCGCAGCTCAGCAGGTTGGCCGAGATCGGGCCGACCAGGATGCCGGCCGAGGCGCCGACCGCAAAGAAAAACCCCATCGCGCGTCCACGGTGGCGGGACGGGAACCAGCATGTCATGAAATAGGCGACGCCGGGGAAAAACCCGGCTTCGGCGACGCCCAGCATGAAACGGGCGATGACGAAGGTGACGACGCCCTGGGCGAGCGCCGTTCCGGCCGAGCACAACCCCCACATGACGGCGATCGACGTGATCCACCGCCGGGCGCCAACCCGCGACAGCACCGCATTGGCCGGCACCTGAAACAGCACATAGCTCCAGAAAAAGGCGCCGGCGCCGAGGCCATAGGTCGTCGCCGTCAGCCCCAATGCCTTGTTCATCGTCAGCGCGGCCACCGCGACGTTGAAGCGGTCCAGAATGTTGATGCAGTAGCAGAGGCTCAAGAGCGGCACGAGCCGCCACGCAACCTTGCGCATGACGCTCGCTTCGAAGTCCGTCGCCATCGTTCCCTCCGTCCGGCTCTGTCGGCCGCATTCGTTCGGCGAGAATATGACCGCCGCGCGCCGAGCGCCATCGCCACGCCAGCATTACTGGCGCAGCAGGCGGCGGGCGATGATGAGGCGCATGATCTCGTTGGTGCCTTCAAGGATCTGGTGGACGCGCACGTCGCGCAGGTAGCGCTCGATCGGGAAGTCCTTCAGATAACCGTAGCCGCCGTGCAATTGCAGCGCCTCATTGCAGATACGGAAGCCGGCGTCGGTGGCCAGCCGTTTCGCCATCGCGCAATGCAGCGTCGCGTCGGGGTGGCTTTTGTCGAGGCTCGCGGCGGCGCGGCGCAGCATCAGGCGGGCGGCCTCCAACTCGGTCGCCATGTCGGCCAAGGCGAATTGCAAAGCCTGGAAATCGGCGAGGCGCTGGCCGAACTGGCGGCGCTCCAGCATGTAGCCGCGCGCCGCCTCCAGGCACACGCGCGCGCCGCCCAATGAGCACGCGCCGATATTGAGCCGACCGCCGTCCAAGCCCATCATCGCGATCGAGAACCCGTCGCCCTCGGCGCCGAGGCGGTTGGCGACCGGCACGCGGCAATCGGTGAAATTAACCATCGCGGTCGGCTGCGAGTGCCAGCCGAGCTTGCGCTCCTTTTTGCCGAAAGACAGGCCGGGCGTGCCGTTTTCGACGACGAGGCATGAGATGCCTTTTGAGCCGGCCTCGCCGGTGCGCGTCATCGTCACGTAAAGGTCGCTGCGGCCGCCGCCCGAGATGAATGCCTTTGTGCCGTTCAGCACGTAATCACCGCCGTCGCGTCGGGCGCGCGTCTGCAGCGCTGCGGCGTCCGAACCGCTCGCCGGCTCGGTCAGGCAGTAGCTGGCGAAGTGCTCCATCGTCATCAGCTTTGGCAGAAATCGGGCGCGCTGCTCCGTGCTACCGAAGCGGTCGATCATCCACGCTGCCATGTTGTGGATCGAGAGATATGCGGCGGTCGAGACGCAGGCGGCCGCCAGTTCTTCGAAGATGATCGTCGCATCGAGGCGCGCGAGACCGCTGCCGCCGAATTCCTCGCCGACATAAATTCCGGCAAAGCCGAGCGCCGCGGCGGCGCGCAACGCCGCTTCGGGAAATTCCTCGCGCTCGTCCCAGCCTGCCGCCTGCGCCAGCCATTCGGCCTGCGCGAATTCCCGTGCGGTTGCCTGAAAGGCGCGCTGCTCGTCGGAAAGGTCGAAATCCATGATCCGGCCGGCTCAGGCGCGGCCCCACAACTGCTTTGTCGCGCGGCGGGCGCCTTCGGCCATCGCGGCGAACTTGGCCCAGCAGATCGATTCGTGCCCGACCCGCGTGCCGAGGCCGCAATCGGTGCCGGCCAGCACATTCTCGCGGCCGACCAGGTTGGCGTAGCGCACGAGCCGCTCGGCGACGAGGTCGGGATGCTCGATAAAGTCGCTGCAGTGGCCGACGACGCCGGGGACCAGCGTCGCGCCGTCGGGCAGCTTCACTGCCTCGAACACGCGCCATTCGTGCTCGTGGCAGGGGTTTGAGGCTTCGATCGAATAGCTGCCGGCATTGACCTGGAAAATGAGGTCGATGATGTCACGCAGCGGGATGTCGTCGTAATGCGGGCCGTGAAAACTGCCCCAGCAGACATGCAGCCGCACCTTTTCGCGCGGGATGCCGCGCAACGCATGGTTGAGCGCCGCGACGCGCATCTCGGCATATCTGCGATAATCCGGCAGCGTGATGTCGGGCAGGCAGTTCCAGCCGTCCGGCAGATCGGGGTCATCGATCTGCAACAGGAAGCCGGCATCGACGATCGCCTGGTATTCCTCGTGAATCGCGTCGGCGATCGCAAACACGAATTCTTCGTCGCTTTTGTAATATTCGTTGGCGATCCAGTGCTCGATCGTGCCCGGCGTGTTGGCCGGCAGGAACGCAGCCGTGACCTCGACGCCCTGGAGCGCGGCACGGAAATTGTCGAGGTCGCGCTTGAGGTCGGCCTGCCCGACATAGCGGAGCGGCGCGACGCAAACCGGCATCGTCGGCGGCCCCAATGCCTGGGCGCGCGTATTGGCGGCAAAATAGCCCGGGAATTTGCGCTCGTCGCGGGCGATGATCGCGAGCCGCCGGCGGCCCGAATTGGGCCGGTCCTGGTAGCCGGTGATGCGTTCGCGCACGTAATCGGTGAAATTGAATTTCGACAGTTCGCCGTCATTGACAATGTCGATGCCGTTGGCGATCTGCAGGTGCACCGCCTCGGCCACGGCTTCCTTCAGGCGACGCTCATACGACGCAGCATCATAGGGCTGCCCCGCGGATTTCGCGACGACCAGTGCGCGCAGGTCGGCCGGTCTGGGCAGCGCCCCGGCATGCGTCACCAGAATGCGATCACCGCCGCTCGCCATGGGACCCTCCTATACGACACCTTTTCCAGTTAGCGTTGCGATCTCGGCGTCGGACAGGCCGAGCCAGCCGCCGTAAATTTCGTCATTGTGCTGGCCGAGTTTCGGGCTCGCCACGGTTTCGACCGGGTCGGCGCCGTGATAGCGCAGCGGCGAGGTCGGCACGGTAACGCGCCCCAACTCGTCGTGCTCGATTTCGACGAGAAAGCCGCGTTCGTGCATGTGGCGGTCGGCCACGACCTCGTCGACATCGCGCACCGGCGCCAGCGGGATGCGCAGACGCCTGGCGATCGCGAAGATTTCCATCTTGCCGTGCGAGCGGGTCCACGCCGCGACCGTCTCGTCAACCAGATGGCGATGCGCGACGCGCGCGGCGTTGTTCGCGAAGCGCGGGTCGTCGCGCAATTCTTCACGGCCCATCGCGCGCAGCAGATTGTGCCAGTGCTCCTCGACGGCGATGTTCATCGCGACGTAGCCATCGCTGGCCGGATAGACGTTGAGCGGCACGCGGCCATGGCTGGCGTTGCCGAGGCGCGGCGGCACCGTTTCGGTGTCGAAATAGGCGTGCAATTGCGACGTGAGGCTGGCGTAGGCGGCCTCCTGCATCGCCACTTCGACAAGGCGGCCTTGGCCGGTGCGCTCGCGCTCGAACAGGGCGGTGACGGTCGCGGCATAAAGATGAATGCCAGAGAGGAAATCGACGACCGCCGGTCCGGCCTTGACCGGCGGGCCGTCGGCAAAGCCCGTCGTCGCGATCAGCCCGGACACCGCCTGGATCGTCAAATCCATCGCCAGATTGTCGCGATCGGGCCCGCTAAGGCCGTAGCCGGAACCGGAAGCATAGACGAGGCGCGGGTTGAGTGCGTGCAGCACGCTCCAGCCGACGCCGAGCCGATCCATGACGCCAGGCGCAAAATTTTCCAATAGCACATCGGCTTTTTCGGCCAGGCGAAACAGCAGCGCGCGGCCCTTTTCATGCTTCAGGTTGAGCGTGATCGCCCGTTTGTTCGAATTGAGCATCGCGATCGGAAACGTCGTGCTTTTGCCGGGCGGAGCGCGGCGGCGCAGCGGCTCGCCTCGGGGCGGCTCGATCTTGATCACGTCGGCGCCGGCCATCGCCATCAGCAGCGTCGCATACGGCCCCTGATAAACTTGACCGAGATCCAGCACGACGACGCCGGCGAGCGGCCGGTTGGCGCCTGCCACCGGCTCACCGGCCCTTGAACGGGCGCGGCCTGCGCTTTTCGGTAAAGGCGAGCGCCGCCTCGTGAAAATCCTCGGTCAGGTAGAGCCGGAACGGCGCCGCGATGAACTGCGCCTCGCGGGTCAGCCGCTCCATGTACCAGCGCCGCGTGCGCACCGTCGAGCGCACCGAGAGGGGTGGGTTCTTCGCCACCTGCAGCGCCAAATCACGCGCGACTTCCAGGTGCTGTCCCTCCGGCGCGAGGCGATTGATGATGCCGGCCTCGAAGGCTTCCTCGGCGGTGAAGAAGCGCCCCGTCAGCGCGATCTCGTCGCCGAAGGCGGCGGCGTTGCGGTATTGGAACAACGCCCAATAACGCGACGCACCGAGGCCGCGCGAGGTTTCGGTCAACTGGAAGCGGGTGTCGGCGGCGGCGACGATCAGGTCGCACTCGAGCGTCAACCCGAGCGCCAGGCCCATGACATAGCCGTGCACCGCGGCGATGACCGGTTTCCAGTTGACGGCGCGCGTCAGCAGGTCGGCCGAATTGGCGCCGCGCCCTTGCGGCCCGCCGAGCCGCTCGAACGCGTCGCGGCTCCTCAGCTGGCGCTGGCGCACGTCGGCCCCCGACGAAAACGCGCGGCCTTTACCGTTCAAGATCGCAACCTCGGCTTCGGGGTCGAGATCGAACCGGTTGAGCGCCGCGTCGAGCGCGCGCACAACCTCATCGCTGACCGCGTTGAGCTTGTCCGGCCGGTTCAGCGTGATCGTCGCGACGCGCTCGGCGCAGGCGTATTCAACGAGATTTGAGTCGTCCATTTCCGCCGCTCCTCCCGCCAGACCCGTGCACCTGCCCGGCATCGCGGGCGAGGATCGAACGGGCAGCTTGCGGGGGGAGTGGGGAGCTGTCAACGCGGGTCCGCGACCCGCTCAGATGACGTGAAATACAAAGAGCAGGATGATGATCGGGATCGGAATCCCAAGCAGCCATAGAACCGCGGCGCGGCCCATCTCTGATCTCCCGGGTTGGCCGGAAACGGCGACCGCTATTTCTTGCCGACCGCTTCGCGGACCGCGTCCTTGGCGTGGCCGACGGCGCTGCGCGCCCGGCCTTCGGCCTTCTCGGCCTTGCCCTCGGCCTCGGTGTGGCGATCGCCGGTCAATTGCCCGGCCTTTTCCTTGATTGTGCCGGTTGTCTTCTTGACCCCGCCAACGATGCGTTCTTTATCCATTTGTCCATCTCCTGCGACTATTTACCTGAGATAAAAACGGATCGCAGGAGTGGGCGGTTCCATCGCCGGCCATCGGCTATTTCGACAGCGCGACGCTGCTCCTCGTCGCCGGCTCCGATCGCATCGTCGGCGTCGACCCGAGACGAGTTCATGCGCGCCCCGCGGTCACGTCACCTCGACCAGTTCGATGGCTTCGCGGCTCGGGCCTTCGATCATGACGGCGCGGGTGTCGCCGATCGCGTAGGGGCCTTCAAGAAAGCGCACCGCTTCGTCGCGCAATTTGGCGATCCATGCGTCGAGATCGCCGACCGAGAGGCCGATATGATCCTGCATCTGGCCGCGGCTCGGGGCGAGCGGCATGTCGCCCTGATTGGCGTACCAAGTCAGGACGACATCGCCGAACTCGACGCCGGCGCGCGGCGTCCTCAACATGCCTTCGCGGTTCAGCGCCGGCCAGGTGCGGTCGGCGCCGCGCGCGACGCGGCAATTCTGTTCGGTCAGTTCGGTATCGGGGAAACCCTGCCGCACTGGCGCGTTCAGATGCTTCTTGTACCAGAGCAGCGCGCAGAAAGGCGCTTCCTGCCACATATGGACATGGTTGAACCGCTCTGCCGGATAATCGCCCGCGATTTCGAACAATGCGTTCTCCGGCCCACCGGACCAGTAGGAAAAGCCGCCTTTGTGCGTCGGCTGCACGCCGCGGGCCTTGGCCTCGGCGATCTGCGCCCGTGTCAGGCCCAGCGTGTTGCCGATCGAAGGCCATGTGTCGCTGCTGATCAGCACGGTCCCGCCCTCATCGGTCGTGTAGAGCGGCCGTTTTGTGATGGCCGTCTGCTCGCGCCAGGCGTCAACCGTCGCCCGTGCGTCGGCGACGTGCCAGCCGAAATGCCAGATCGCGCTTTGCGGCAGGCTCGGCGGCGGGCGATCGACCTTGTCGAACAGGATCATCACGTCGTTCGGCGAAAAGAGGGCCGGCGTGCCGCCCCACGTGCCGGCGCAAGTGCTCGGAAACTGCCGCGTGTAAAATGCGATCGCGGCTTCCGGATCGACCGAATTGAGATGCAGATGATGAAAGCCTGGGGTCGGCAGCGTCATCGCGTTCCTCCGGGGTTTTCATCACTATGCCGCGATCGCCGCGAGGGCGAAAGCCGGCATTCGAAGGCGCAATCGTCAGTCGAACTATCCCGGTGTATTGATGTATATCAATACGATGGAAATTTCCTATATCGCGAATCCCCCACGCGATCCCCCATCGTGCGCGTGCTTACGTGACATTACATGAGACAGCGGGATACCGGATATGCCGACGGCGCATGCCTTGCCGCCTGCTCCTCGCCCCGCTGACGACCGACTTGGCACTCGCGCCGGCGTCGATCGCCCCGCACGCGCGTGCGCGTGATGGTCGCCAAGTATCCGCGATCCTCGCCCGCCGCCATCGCGCATCGTCGCAAAGTGCGACCGGCGCCGTGTGCGTGGCCCGTGCGTCCACAATTTCGCAACACTATTTTATTTGTCGGCCGGGCTGACGTGCTGGCGCGATTACCGCGCCACGCCGCTGACGACGAAATCCGCTGACCGCTCGCCGCATGCGGAGCAGCGCAGCCGGTGCGCCCAATCGATCACCCTCGTGTCGGCGCCGTGCTGCGCGATCAGCGCGGCGATGTCCGGCACGACCTCGTGGCGGCATGCCTTGCACCACACGATCAGCTGCACCTTGGCCGCGTGCGCCTGGCCGAGCGTCAGTGGGCCGGACTCGCCGCCGCTTCTGTTGCGCCGCATACTGCTCCCATGCCGCTGCTCGACCTCACCGATGATGAACGCGCCGAGCTGGAACCCCGCCGGGCTTTGGCGGCCGCCGGCCACACAGCTACAGCCGATCGTCTGTTACATCGTCAGACCGAAATCCGATCGCTGCCCACCAAATTGCCCAGCCGAGAAGGAACACGACCAGGGGGGGCTAAGGACAAAAACCAAATCTTCCATCATTGAAACAAGATCGACAGATTCCAGCGCAGCCGATTGATAGACCAACCATGGCGGAAAATCGAACGGCCTGACTTTGCCATTCATATCTTTCAGCCACGCCGGCTTGCTACCGTCGCCACCGACAACCTTCATCGCCACAGGGATAGAACTGACGCCATCTTCTTTGGCAATCTCCGCGAGGCAGCTTCCGGGCGCGGCGACTACGGTGGCGACGCCATTCTCAACCACTAACTCAAGCGGGGGAAGCGCGGGTATCGGTTCAGCCCGGCCGCTCGCCGCTTTCTGCGCCCGCAGCTTTGCGCAGATCGCATCGTAATCGACCCGAAGCGTGAATCTCGTTATCAACTCATGGGTTAGCTGCCCTATTTCATGCGACCAACTCGAAAGCCAAATGCCGGCCGCCGGCAAAAGCCATATTGCGGCAGCAACCACCCAAACTCGGATCAGGCCGCGTTCTACATTCCATTTTGCGGGCCTATTGGTCATGTCACGAACGGCGCCTTGCCCTCGTGCAAACGCACGCCATTGTCCGGCAGGAACTCGACGCCAGCGGCTTCGAGGGCGCGCCGGATGGCGGCGAGGGTTTTGGTATACGGCGCCCGTGCGCCGCGCTCAAAATCAACCACCGTCTGCTGCGCCACTTCTGCTGCAGCCGCTAATTCAGCTTGTGACCAACTGAGCATCGCGCGTGCGCCACGCGACTGAGCGGCCGATAAAACTTGCTGCGTGTCCATTATTTTAATTGAACTTGACGCAAAGTCAGATTATTATAATCGGCCTTGAACCAAAGTTCAAGCGGCCCGATCGGGTGTTGACGCACCGCGACCGGGCCTAACCCCAGGCAGGAGTATCGGTCCGTGTCCAAGGCTACCGTCATTCTACCATCCCGTTTCGACAATCTCAGCGCCGGCGACCTGGCCGACCAGCTCGGCAGCGTCAAGGCCGAGATCGCCGAGTTGCAATCGCGCGAAAAGGCGTTGCGCGATGAACTGGTGCGTCGCGGCGAGCGCGAGATCGAGGGCGTCACTTTCTCGGCCAGCATCGCCGACGCCGTGCGCTGGACACTCGACACGAAGGCCGTGCAGGCCGAGATGGGCGCTGACTGGTACGACGCGCATTGCCGCCAGTCGCTCGTAACCACCGTGACGGTGCGCGTGCGCGCCGCCGCCCGGCTGGCCGCGTGAGGGAGGGTGCAGAGATGGACTTCCCCGACACCCCCGAGGCGGTGGCGCTGGCGTTGCTCGACCGCATCCTCGAGCGCGACGCCCCGCAGCGCGGCTCGAACAAGCCCGACGAGCGCCGCATTCTCGACCTGTACTCGCAATGCCTCGCCGCGGTGACGCGCCCCGCCGGCGAGCGGCTAGTGTTCCACTGAGGGCGATCACCGCCGGTTGCGCCTGACCATCGCCGCGCCGCTGTTGGCGATCGCATGGTGACGGCTCCGGACCGCGACGTTTACCGCACAGAAGCCTCTTTCCTCACGTGCA
>Ga0335074_10012288_pt1 | contig 12005 bp, 10 predicted proteins | sample Lox_Sample_23_FD_206715 | JGI IMG/M metagenome (GOLD analysis project Ga0335074, IMG submission 206715) | Soil microbial communities from Loxahatchee National Wildlife Refuge, Florida, United States - Lox_Sample_2.3 | ecosystem: Environmental > Terrestrial > Soil > Wetlands | place: USA...
CTTTCGCGCCCCGACGCTCGCCGAGGAGCACTACACCGCGGTCAATGTCGGTCCGACCACTGCCTTCGGACAGCTGGCACCGGACGGTCCCGGCGCCTCGCTCCTCGGTCTTGGCAACGGCTTGAAGCCCGAGAAGTCCACCAACGAGAGCGTGGGGTTAGTGTTCCGTCCCCTGGAGAACCTCTCCGCCACACTCGATGCCTACCAGATCCAGGTGGACAACCGCATCGTCGGGGCCGGCCCGTTCTTCGGCACGATCTACGGGGTGCCGTACCCGGGTGCGGAGGATGTCAACTTGGCGATCAAGGAGAGCGGCCTCAGCATCAATCCGGTCGTCCTCGCGACCGGAACGACCGGCATCGATATCTGGACCAACGGGATCAACACCCGCACGCGCGGGATGGATCTCGCCCTCACCAGCCCCAACGACTATGCCCTCGGGCATGTCGACTGGTCGATCGGAGCCACCTACAACTACACCTCGGTGACTCACGAGATCGCCTCGCCCCCCGAGCTCGGCGGACAACCGCTCTTTGGGCCCACGACCATCTCCGACCTGACCACCGCGACGCCACGGCTCGTGCTCAACCTCGGAGCCCACTGGGATGTGAGCCAGTTCTACGTGGATCTGCACGAGATCGTCTACGGACCGAGCTCGGAATGGGACAACGACGACGGCGACAATGCGACGGGCATTCCGGTCTACTACAAGGAGACCATCGGCACGATCCCCGTCACCAACCTCGAGCTGGGCGTGCATCTGCTCAAGTCCCTGACCTTCGCCCTCGGAGCCACCAACCTGTTCAACCGCTATCCGAACCAGATCAACCCGATCCTGACCGCCGCCTTCTACGCTTACCAGGACAACTCCGGCGTGCAGAAATACCCGGACTTCTCCCCGTTCGGCATCGACGGCGGTTTCTACTACGCTCGCGTGAATTTCACGTTCTGATCCGGAGCAGGGGCGAGATGCTCGTGCGCGGTGCGGCGACGCTTCCCACCATCGCACCAGGTTGACTCAAGTCGCACCAGCGCGGGGCGTCGCCGCGCTGGTGCGTATCGATCATGTTTGATTGGCGCGAATTTCATCAATGCGCTGAAGACAAGCGCGGCGTATCGGAATAGTATTTGAGCGCAGGCGTTTGATGGGGAGGGTTCCGCGATGACGGGTTCCGCGATGACTCGACGGCTCACCGACGAAGCGAAAGACGATCTGCTCGTACGCGGGTATTCGCGCCGCGATCTGCTGCGCATCGCGGCAGTCTTCAGCGCCACCGCGGTGGCGGCGAGCGCCGGCCGACCGGCGTGGGCCTCCGCCGGCCGGCCCGATCCCGCACCCAGCGCGAAGGTGCGCATCGGCGCGAACGAGTGCTGGATCGGCCCGATGGCCCCGGGCCAGGCGGCCGCGGCTGAGATCATCTCCTCCTGCAACCGCTACATTCCGCACGACCAGCGCAATGATTTCATCGCGGCGGTGATGAAGGTCGAGCACGTGCCTTACGACCACGTCGCGCCCTGGCCGGGCTCGAGCGATCCGTTGTCACGCTCGGTGGTCACCTTCTGCTCTCCAACGAAGGGGCTGGTGACGGCCGACCCCACCTTCGAGCTGGCCGGCCGCACGGCCGAGTGGCTCGGAGCGCCCGTCAAGCGCGTGCCGCTGAAAGCGGACTACACGCACGATGTGAAGGCGATGCTGGCCGCCGATCCCAACCCGGGGCTCTACTACATCTGCACCCCGAACAATCCGACGGGCACTGTGACACCGCTCGCCGACATCGAGTGGCTCCTCGCCCACAAGCCCGCAGGCTCCATGGTCGCGATCGACGAGGCGTACACGCACTTCGCCGGCGTACCCACGGCGTCGTACCTCGCGGCCGCGGGCAACGACGTGATCGTCTTGCGCACGTTCTCGAAGATCTTCGGCATGGCCGGCATGCGCATGGGCTACTGCATGGCGCGCCCCGACGTGCTCGCGAAGATGATGCGCTACGACGGCGGCATGCAATCCGGAGCGCTGCCGATGCCCTCGCTTGCCTGCGCGACGGCGAGCCTCACCTGCGCGGACCTGATCTCCGCCCGTCGCCGGGAGATGCGCGCCGCGCGCGCGCTGACATTCGAGCATCTCACGCGGCGCGAGCTGACGTTCATCCCCTCCAACGCGAACATGTTCATGATCGATTGGAAGACCAAGCCCGCGAAGGCGATGCAGGCTGCGTTTCGCACGCAGAGCATCGAGATCGGCCGCTCCTGGCCGATCTGGCCGACCGTATCGCGCGTGACCGTGGGCTCGATGGCGGAGATGACCGCCTTCTGCGCCGCGCTCGACCAGGTCTGGACCTGAGCTCGAACCGGGGGATGAGCGATTCCCCCCGGATCCCCGGGTGAGCATGCTCTCCATCATTCCGAGCGGGTTTTCGCCCGGCGCCCTGCTGGCGCTCGTCGTGATTCTCGGCATGTCCGCGCTGATGAGCGGTCTTTCCGGGTTCGGCTTCTCCGCGATCGGTGCGCTCTGTCTGTGGTTGTTGCCGCCGAAGCTCGGCGTGCCGCTCTTGATGGGCCTATCGGCCGCCAATCAGTTGCTGTCGATTGGGCAGCTGAAGGCGGACATGAAACCGCTGCGGGAATGGTGGCCCCATGGGCCCGGCCCTTACCTGCTCGGCGGGCTGCTGGGGGTGCCGATCGGCCTCGCGCTTCTGCACTCGCTCCCCACGTCGACCTTGATGGCGATCTTCGGAACCTTCCTCGTGCTGTACGCGGTGTACTCGATTCTCAAGCCGGAGAGTCTGCACGTTTCGGTGCGCGGTGCGTGGCCGGCATCCTCGCTGGTCGGCGCGCTCGGTGGCGTCATCGGGGGTTTCACGGCCTTTCCCGGCGCCGCGGTCATCGTCTGGTGCGGACTGCGACGCCTGCCGAAGAGTGAATCGAGAGCCATCGTGCAACCGTACATCCTCGGCCTGCAGCTGGTCGCCATCGCTTTGCTTGCGATCAAACACCCGGAAACATTCGATCGCACGTACGGGACGCTGCTTCTCATCACCCTCCCGGTCGTGCTGCCGGGCACTTTGCTCGGTGTGTATCTCTACCGGTCGCTCTCGGAGGTCAACTTTCGACGCATCGCGTACGTCCTGCTCGGGACATCGGGCGTCGGATTGCTGGCGAAGGCAGCCGGGGCCGTTGCGATGCTCGCAACGGCTGCCGGTGCCGCGGCGACCTTGAAGCCGCCGTGAAAGCGTGGGGAGCGAGGGTCGGGGGCACCCGCGCTCCGCGATGACTATTGCTCCGCGATCGCGAGCTGTCGTCCCTCGGCGCCCGACATCTGCTCGCGATACAGCGCGGTCAGCGCCGGGCTATCAACATGACCGACTGCTTGCGCCATCGCGTTCCGGGCGCAACGCTCATAGCCCGGCGCGGTCGTGTAAGAGCCGGTGAGCGTGCGCGGGCCGCAGACCTGCTGGACGGCCATCTCGATGCGGCTGTAGAGCTCCGCGACGTCCTGCGCGCGATTCAGATTCAAGTCCGTGTAGTGCACCGTGGTGTGATGCTGCATCACATCGAGCGATGCCGGTGTGCCGGCGAAGACCGCCGCTGCGGCGAACGATATGGCCCCTGCCGCTATGCTGCAGTGCAGAATGCGAGTTCGTGACATGACAACCCCTCTCCAGATCCCTAACGTCTGAAACAGCCACGGCCGGTGTTTAGTTCCGGTGCGGCACCTCAGTTCCAACGCACTGTATCAGGGCAATGCCGCAGGAACTAGTATTTACAGCACATGCAAGACAGAGACGATCCATGCTTGATCACCAGCTGGTCGCCATTGGTGCAAAGAATGCCCGCACATCGGTTTGTGAACTGAGGCATCAGGGCGCTGGCGAGCCTGCCCTAAGCTTTGTCCATGAAGCGGAATCGGAGCCGGGCCTCGCACGGTGTACTGGCCGCAGCCCTGCTCATTGCCGGCTGCCAGATTTCTTCGCCGATCATCTCGAACGGCGACAACTCCTATAGCCTTGGCTCGCGCACGAGCGTCTGCATGAGGTGCGCATCCGCCTCGACCGCTCTGCAGCAGGCGAGCGACTTCTGCGCAAAGATGGGCAAGTCGCTCGTCGTGAAGAGTCCGAGCGGCTATATGAGCCCTTTCGGTTACAACGGCACCCACCAGCTGGTCTTCAGCTGCCTCGATCAGAGCAATGGCGCGGGCCTCCCGCCGAGTGCGGGCAACGGTGCCATCTTCATCGATCCCACCCACCCGCCCTGAGTTCGAATGCCCTAATTTAGGGCGCCCGAAGCCTCATGATCTGGAGTTGTCTCTCATTTCCAGCTTGTTTGCTGGTGCCGCTACCATTGCCCTGATATAGTGCGATCGGTCGAGTACATCGCACTGAAAGTGATCGGCACGCTCAAGCGGGGCCGGTGAACTTAGCGGAGGTCATGCCATGTCGATATGCAAGCAATTGCTGCAGGGCGTTTCGGTATCGGTTCTGCTGCTCGCGTGTGCAGCGGCATATGCCGATTCTCCGCCGTCGGTCGCGTTCCAGCACGCCTCGCTCGTGCGCTTCACCGATCTGAGTCTCGATCGGCCGGGCGATGTCGCGAAGCTCTATGAGCGCATCACGGCCGCCGCCGACAAGGTATGCGGGCCGCGCTCGCTCACCGGCTCGTACTCCAAGTCGGGTGTTTACGCGAGCTGCTACGCGGATGCGGTCAGTCAGGCCGTGGCGCGTGTCAATCATCCCGCGCTCACCGCCTATTACGAGCAGCGCACACCATCGCCTGCGCGAGCCCTGGCAATCGCCCAGAAGTAAGCGCTGGCACGAGCTTGCGTCGCCTCCGCCGGCAATCTCCGCGCCGGCGGAGGCGTTTGCATGCGCTCGGGGCACATCGTCCGGCTCGAGCGACCCTCATCCGGTAAAGTCACCGCTTCGGGAGCAGCCGACTCGCGACCGCTGAGGCGCGGCGCGCGCGCCGGCTTCCCACGAGCTTGTGGAGCACGGCGGATGACGGAATCGACGGCAACCCTGGCGGGCCAGCAGCACTTATCGCACGCCCTGCGGCCACGCCACGTCACGATGATCACGCTCGGCGGAATCATCGGCGCCGGGCTGTTCGTGGGCAGCAGCGTCGCGATCGCGACGGTCGGTCCAGCCGTGATCCTCACGTACGCCCTCACGGGCGTGCTCATGTTGCTCATCATGCGCAGCCTCGCCGAGATGGCCGTCGAGATGCCGACCGTACGGTCCTTCACCGAGTTCGCGCGCGCCGGACTCGGCCACTGGGCCGGGTTCTCGGTGGGCTGGCTGTACTGGTACTTCTGGATCATCGTCATACCGGTCGAGGCCATCGCGGGCGCCACGATCCTGCAGCGCTGGCTGCCGTACCCGAACTGGACGATCGGCCTCACCCTCATGACCGCGATGGCGGCGGTCAACCTGCTCTCCGCACGCTCCTTCGGGGAGTTCGAGTTCTGGTTCGCCTCGATCAAGGTCGCCGCGATCGTGGTGTTCATCGCCGTCTGCGCCGCGTACGCGTTCGGACTCACCGCACCGGCGGGGGAGACGTTTGCCAATCTCGTCTCGCACGGTGGCTTCGCGCCGTTTGGCCTCGTGGCGGTGCTCGCCGGGGCGACCACCGTCTTCTTCTCGATGATGGGCTCGGAGATCGTGACCATCGCCGCGGCCGAATCCACCGAGCCGGCGAGATCCGTCGCGCGCATGGTTGCGGGCGTCGTGTGGCGGATTCTGGCCTTCTACGTGGGATCCGTGGCCCTGATCGTGAGCGTCGTGCCCTGGAATTCGATCAAGCCCGGGCAATCGCCGTTCACGGATGCGCTCGATCACATGCACGTCGCGCTCGCGAGCACGATCATGGCCGTCATCATCCTCACGGCCGTGCTCTCCTGTCTGAACTCCTCCTTCTACGTCGCATCGCGCGTGCTGTTCGTGCTCGCCGAGCACGGGGATGCACCGCGGTGGCTGGTCGCCACGAACCGGCGCCATGTGCCTGCCCGCTCGGTGCTGCTCGCGAGCGCGGCGGGCATCGCGGGCGTCACGGCGGCGATCCTCTCGCCCGGACTCGTCTTCGCCTGGCTGGTCAGGGCCTCGGGGGCCGTGATCGTCTTCATCTACATCATGATCTGCCTGTCGCAGGTTCGACTGCGGCATGCCCGCGAGCGAGCCGGCGCCGCTGCGCCCGCCCTGCCGATGTGGGGATTCCCGTGGCTGAGCTATGCGGCCATTGCAGCCATGATCGCCGTGCTCATCGCCATGGGCGCGGCGCCCGATCACGCGAGCGAGCTCTGGGCGAGCATCGCCTCCGTGGTCGTGACGCTTGCCGCCTTCGCCATCGTGCGGCGTGTGCGCACGCCCTAATCGATCTCGATGGTGAGCGCGTTACGCCCGCCGGTGAGCCGCGCCTCGAGCGCCCGCCGTGTCACGCGGGCGGCCCCACGCCGATGCGGGTTTTCATTCTGCGTGAACGGCAGCGCGGCGCCGTTGAGCTCGATGGCCTTGGGGCCGCAGCCGCGGCTGCCGATGCGATAGTGAACGTCGAGCTCATGCCCGAGCAGCCTTGCCTGCACGCGCAAGCCATCGAGCGCGGCCGGTATCACCGGGTCGACGCACAACCCGGGCCATTGCTCGCTCAGGCCCAGAAAGCGCCGCACGATGAGCCCGAGCGCGATGCCCGCGCCGCTCGAGTACACGCGCCAGCCGCCGTCGAGCGCGATCGCGCCCTGCCCTACGCGTTCGTACTCGGCGCTCGCCTGATACCGATCCTCGAACGCCGCATCGGAGCTCGAGAAGTAGCAGTTCGCTTGGCGTAGCGTCGCACTGGGCACGATCGAGCAGACGCCGATCGGATGGGCCTGGCACAGCGCGCGGAAGAAGCGCTCCGCCTCCCCCATGTGCGCCATGGCCTGCGCGTAGCGCAGATGCGCGTGCGTGTACATCAGACCGATCTCGCGGCCGAAGAAGGTCGCGCTCTCCGCACGCTGAAACAAGCGCTGGGGACCGCCATGGTAGGCGAGCGGCCGATCGAACAGGCGCACGCCGTCGGGACCGCTCAAGTGCGCCTCGATCAAACCGAGGTGTGCGCGCGCCTGCTCCGGGGTGAACAGATCCTCCAGAATCGCATGGATCATCGCGAGCGCGCTGTAGCGCACGCCCGTCGCCGCGTCGCTCGGGTGAAGGAGGTAGTGAACACGGTCGTGGTCGAACAGCGCGTAGCCGGTGAGCACGCCGTCGGCGATGAGCAGTCGCTGGAAATCACCCCGCACCGCCTGCGCCCATTGCTCGAGCCGGACGGCATCCGGACCGCGGCCGATGGCTTGCAGCGCGCGCGCCAGGGATCGCAGGGCCTGCACGTGCAGCGTCGCGGTCCAGGCGCTGCAGAGCCGCTCGCGCATGCGCGGATCCGCGGGCTGCAGGGAATCGTTCCAGTCCCCGTGGCCATAGGCCGCGAGTCGCGTGCCAGGAATGACGCGCCGCTCGATCAGCGTCAGCGCGCGCTGCACGTGCTCCCACACCGTGGCCGGCGGGCTCTCCCGCGCGGGCGCCGGCTCGAAGAAGCTCGCATGCTCCTCGAGGATCGTCGCATCGCCGGACGCAAGCAGGTACTCGGCGAGCACGACGAGCGGCCAGAAGACGATATCGCCGTGCGAATCGCCCGCGCGGATCGCGCGTTCGCGCTCGTAGAACATGAACCATTGGGGCCAATCGCCGTCGGGGTTCTGAGCGCGCATCAGGCGCAGCAGGATGTCCCGGATCGCACTCGTCCGGCCGAGCGCCAGCAGCATCTCGACCGGCCCCTGACACACATCGCGCGTCCCCCATCCGCCGCCCGAGAACTGCTCGAGACCCCGGGGCGAGAGGTAATGCACGAAGGCGTTCTGGGCGTACCAGGGCACGATGTCGGCGAGCCGGGCGGCTTGCTCGGCGAGCGGGCTTGCCGCCGGAGCGTTCAGCAACAGCGCCGGGGCGAACGCAGCACCGCGCTCGAGGTGAAGCGGCGGCGGTGTCTCCTCGCCGATGAGCTCGCCTGTGATGGCGAGACCGGCGCGCATCGCCGGTGCCGTGAGGAGGCAGAGGTAAGGCTCGGCGCGCGAGCGTCCGTCGAGGAACAGCAGCTCATCGCCCCCGACACGCTCGAGCGTTGTGCCGGAGAGCGGCGCGATCCGAAAGCTTCCCCGCGGGAATCGCCGCGCAAGATCCGTCTCGGGCGCCGGCGTCACGACGATCTCGTCCGCCTCTCGCCGCCACGGTACGGCACCGGGGGTAGCTCCGTCGTCGCCGTTGAGCGCCACGTGATGCGTGATGAGAAAGCGCACCGGCTCGCCCGAGCTGACCTCGATGCAGAGCGTGAGGGCATCCGGCGCGCTCTGCGCCTCGGATCGCAGCTCGATGACACCCTGCTCGTGCCGATAGACCCAGCGGCAGGCATCCGGCGACATCTCGAAGGCGGACGGGACACCGAGCAGCCGCCAGCGACCGCCGAGCTGCGCGAACACCCGCTGTCCCTGCGCGCGGAACAAACCGAGATAGCTGCGCGTCGTCGACAGGAAGCGGTTGATGCTCACGTGTCCCTGCGTCACCTGTGAATGAAAGACACCGCTCATCCACACCGTCGAGGTGAGCGACGCTTCGGCCGGTGTGAGGTGGCGCCCCGTCCGCAACACCTGTCCATGCGGTCGCTGCACGCGCAGCTCCTTCGCGCGCAGCACGACATGGTGGTCGCTGCCCTGAAAGAACGACAGCAGTGCTCCCTGCTCGTCCCGTTCCTCGTGCCGCCGGGGCGCTGCGAACCGCGCGCGCAGCGATCCGGCATCGAGCTCGAGCGTCTCGAGCAGCGGTGCCGCGCTGAACAGCGTGGCCGCGGGCGACTCGCCCGCCGGCGACGATTCGAGCCCGGGCGCGGTTGCCTCCGGGAGCCGCAGCACATCGCCCACGCGCGCGAGGTCGGATGCCGCCGTGGCGGCGGGGTGATCCGCAGCGTACGAGCCGAAAAACCCCGCGGCCTCGCTCCGACCCGGCTCGAGTCGCAACGGCGCATCGCGCAGGACCACGAGCGAGTGCTCGTGCTGCAAGCGCCGCCCCGGCAGATCGGCCGTGAGTCCCGGTGGATCGGCGCCCGCGCGCGCTGCGAGACCGTGAAACTGCAGGGCGTCGGTTGCGCACGAGGCGCCCTCGCGCAGCGCGCCGATCAGCGTCCAGGGATTGCGACCCGCGACCTTTTGATTCTGGCGCGAGGCGACCACGACGCCGCGCGCGGTGTGGCGCAGGGGCGTGTGGTCCACGTACTGGCTCACGAAGTACTCGTTCATGCGCACGGCGCCGTAGGGCGCCAGAGCGAGATCCTGCGCGTAGGTGAGATCGACGAGCTGCGCGACGGCGGTGGTGTTGGCCAGCCGCACGTGCCAGAACCACGCTGCTGCGGTGCGCGCGAGCGTCAGCGCGATCCAATAGCGAATGCCACCCCACTCGCCCCAGCCCGCGAGCGCATCGCCCGCGCGATCGATCCGCCAGAGCGTGGCGCTCCGCGGCCCGAGGAGCGGCGTCCACTCGAGCCGCTCGGTGCGCCGCCGCAGATAGAGATTCGCGGGCCCGCCTTCGATCTCGCTCCCCACGTAGAGGCTCAACGAGACCGCGCCGCAATCGAACCGCCGCAGCGAGCCGTTCGCGTTGACCGCGACTTCCATGCCGCTCGCGCTGGTCAAGCGCATCGGAGTTGCATCGGCCACGGCCCTGACTTTACCGCAAGTACGCGTGCACGACGTCGATCAAGTGCTTGGCGCCGCGGGCGCGCTCGCGGTCACGGTCGCGCGCGGGATCGGACACGTGCATGCGGATGTGGTCCTCGAGCAGCGCCGCCATCAGACCGTTCGCCGCGCCACGCACCGAGACCGTGAGCTGCATCACCTCGGCGCAGTCGGCATCGGCCTCGAGCGCGCGCTCGATCGCATCGATCTGACCGCGCAGCCGGCGCACGCGTTGCAGCAGCTTGGTTCTGTCCTCGAGAGTGTGGCGCACGAACGACTCCAGGCGGGTATAGGATAGGGGGTATTGTACGGGATTTCTGCAGACCGACCACGGGGCCGGTGCCGCTGCCGAGTCCCCTCGCGTGTCACCTCACCGGGTGATGCACACGCGGAGCCGCTGGTGTCTAATAGGGTCCGCTGCGCGGAACCGACCCGCTGCCTTCAATCCGGGAGATCGACCATGTCTGCCAGACGCTCCTCGGCGGCGCTCCTGCTCGGAGCGCTCATTGCCTCTGCCGGTGCCCTCGGCCAAGGCGCGAACCCCTTCGGCATCTCGGCCTTCTCGGCGACCATGGTGATGACCATGCCCGGCGGCCGCAGTCTATCAACCAAGATCTACGTGCTCGCGGGCAAGGTCCGCACCGATCTGCCGGGGGGCGGCGCCGGCGGTGGGTATTCGCTCGTGCTGAGCCAGGCGCAGGAGGCTTACATGGTCATGGCCGGCCACTGCATGATGATGCCCTTCAAGAGCACACGCCCCAACCCCTTCACGATGAAGGGCAGCGTCAAGACGGAGCAACTCGGCTCGGATACCGTCGATGGTCATCCCACGACGATCGTTGAGCTCACCCTGCGGGACGCCGCCGGCCATACCACGAAGATGAAGGCCTGGCGGGCAACGGATCTGCAGCAGTTTCCGCTGCGCGTCGAGATTCCCACCTCGAACGGCACGGTTCGCGAGGAATTTCACGACCTGAGCCTCACGCCGCCGGCGGCGGATCTCTTTGAGAGGCCGTCGAACTGCATGTCGATGCCGAGCTTCGGCGCGCCGCACTGAGCCCCGCGGCGCGCGGAAGCGGCGGCGGCTCTCACCACGGCCGTACGGCAATCACGGGAGCCGGCGCAACCACCACGGCGGGCGCGACCACGACGGCATGCGGGTGGTAGTAGTAGTACCCGTGGGCCGGGACCACCACGCATCCTGCGAGCGCCGCGCACCCCATCGAGATCGCGAGCATAATGAGCCGTTTCATGGTCAGTCTCCAGAAGTTGAGCGTCCCTACGGCCCTATAACGCGAGCGGAATGGGCCGGATGACACTGCGAAGAACGGGGCGCCGCCTCGCCGCCACGGATGGAGACGACTCCGCGCGTGATGCGCGGCGCGGCGCGGCGTCGATATCGCGACGCCAATTCTTCACGAGCGCGACCGCCGCCGCCGCCTCGCCGGTTGCGGCGTTGGGCAAGACGACGGATCCGACACCGGCCGACGGCACGCCCGAGCAGATTCACCTCACCTGGGGCGATGATCCCTCCCGTAGCGTCTTCGTGTCGTGGGCCTCCCCCGCTCAATCGCGCAACCCGCGACTGATCCTCGAGGGCTCCGGTCGCGCGTCTGCCGTGATACCCGCCCTTCAGCGCACCTATACCGACGGGGTGAGCGGACAGACGATCTTCACCTACCACGCGAAGCTCGAGGCGCTCGCGGCGCACACGCGGTACCGCTACGCCGTGACGGCGGACAACGACAGCCGCAGCGCTCAGCCGTTCACGGCCACGTTTCGCACGGCACCCGAGGAGCGCGCGCCCTTCCGCTGGACGAGCTACGGGGATCTCGCAACGCCGGCGGACTCGTGGGCGATGTCCTCGCCGCAGAGCCGGCATGCCGTCGACGCGGTGGAGCGGTTCGAGCCTCTGTTCCATCTCCTCAACGGCGACCTGTGCTACGCCAACATGAACCCGCTGGCGCAGCCCGCGGTGTGGGCCGACTTCGGCAACAACGTGCAGCGATCGGCCGCCCATCGGCCGTGGATGCCCTGTCCCGGCAACCACGAGATCGAGTTCTTGAACGGCGCGCAGGGCATGAATTCCTATTTGACACGCTACTCGCTGCCGGACAACGGCACTCGCTTTCGAGGCCACTGGTACCGCTTCAAGGTCGGCGCGGTGCTGTTCATCTCGCTCGCCGCGGACGATGTGGTCTATCAGGACAGCGGCGCCTTCCACGCCGGCCCCGCACCGCTCGAGCCCGCACCGAGCACC
>Ga0335074_10012289_pt1 | contig 12005 bp, 14 predicted proteins | sample Lox_Sample_23_FD_206715 | JGI IMG/M metagenome (GOLD analysis project Ga0335074, IMG submission 206715) | Soil microbial communities from Loxahatchee National Wildlife Refuge, Florida, United States - Lox_Sample_2.3 | ecosystem: Environmental > Terrestrial > Soil > Wetlands | place: USA...
CACCTGCGAGCCAGCCAGATCAACGGCTGCAGCGTCTGCCTAGGCGCAGCGGTCAAGGCCAGGAAAGACGGCCAGACGGACCAGCGGCTCTTCACGCTATCTGCCTGGCGGGACACCCCGTACTTCAGCGACGCCGAGCGTGCCGCCCTGACCCTCACGGAAGCCGTCACCCGGCTCAGCGACCGGACCGATGCCGTGCCCGACGAGATCTGGGACGAAGCCGCCGGGCACTACAACGAGATGCAAATGGCCGCACTGGTCCTGTGGATCGCTACCGTGAACGTCTTCAACCGCGTCAACGTGGCGACCTAGCAGGTCCCTGGCGAATGGGCGCACGGAAAGACCGAGTAGGCCCCGCGGAGGTACTGAGGATCAGCGGACTGGACTAAGGGCTCGGTACCGGCAGTGGCGGTCAGCCTGTCGGCCGGGCAAGGATGGCCAGGTCGGCCTCAGTGACGCGGTGAGGGTTGTCGATAACGTCGATCGCGGCGATCTTCTCGCCGTTGACCATGAACACCGTGAGCGTGACCGGCCTGCCGTGTGCGGCGGTGACCATGCCGACGGCTCCGTCTATCAATGCAGGCAGGGTGACCTGGGCGAATCGCGCAAAGTCGGACGCGCGCCCGGCCACCGCCACTGCGCCGCGAACCGCCTCGGCGCCGTTGGAGCGCACCACGACATCTGGGTCGAGCGCCGCCAACAGCGCCTCGAAGTCGCCGTCGCGGGCAGCGGCGAGGAAGGCATCGACGACTGCCCGCTGCCGCCTCGGCTCGGTGCCGAGGACAGGAGCCGCGCCCTGGACACGCCGACGGCCCCGGCTGGCGAGCTGCCTGGCCGCGGCGGGCGAGCGCCCGACGATTGGCGCGATATCGCCGAACGGGATGGCGAAAATGTCATGCAGGACGAATGCGAGCCTTTCAGCGGGCGGCAGCGTGTGCAGGATCACCAGTAGCGTGGGACCGATCGAGTCTGCGAGCAGCGCTTCCTGCTCGGGATCGATACCGCCGGAGCCGTTCACGGCTGACTCCGGCAGGTGGATCCCCACCGGCTCTTCCCGGCGCGACTGGAGCATGTCCAGGCACACCCGGGCGACGACCGTGGTCAGCCACCCGCCAAGGTTCTGGATGTTACTGGAGTCAGAGCGGCTCAGCCGCAGCCAGGCTTCCTGAACGGCGTCGTCGGCGTCGCTTGGCGAGCCCAGCGTGTGGTAAGCGACCGCCCGCAGTCGGGCCCGGTGGGCCTCGAACTGATCCGCGAGCTCCGCATCTTCGTCCATCGGTCACATTCCCCTTGTCGTGGTCCTTTTTATATATGTGACTGACCAGACCCCGCCGATGTGACGAGGAGGCCTACTCAGCCCCCACCGCGCCGCCGGTTCCGACACCAGCCGAAGTCTTCGCCGCCCTCGGCGTCACAGTCTGCGGGACGCAGCCGTCACCGCAACTTTGGCGGTCCCGCCGGGGCACCCGACCCGCTGGGCCGCAGGCTGTTTGCTGAAAGCTCCCTGCGGGAGCGCGACCTCCCGGCACGGCAGCTGCCCGGATCCTTTCGGCCCGGCGCCAGTTAACCCTGGGCCGACGGGGGCTGGCATACGAGGATGCACGCTCGACTCGGCCCGTAGGTCAATCGGGAACGTACGCCGATGGTGGCCATGGCCGTCCGTCGAAAGCCGACGGTTACACCGACCGCGCGACCGGCACGGACGGGTTCGCTATGCGTCCGTGGATGCCGCAGCATGACGTCCTACAGCGCTACAAAGTGACACACACTGGGACAGTGAAGAAACGGCCCGCATAGCCGAGAATCCGCAGCTAGCGGGCCGTTTTCGCAGGTGGCGGCAGGTGCAAGGGTCGAACTTGCGCAGGCTGAGCCGACGGTTTTGCAGACCTCCGTCCTCCTATCCGTGCCATACGCCGCTGAACTGCGCATATGCGCTTGGGTGCGCGACTCTGGGCTGCCACGGACGGCGGAGGCGGGAGCGGTCACGCTCACCCTTCGCCCGGCTTCTCGCCTCAGACCTGGCATTTCGTGATCGTCGAACTCGCGCTGATCGCGCTGCAACTGGCCTGCCGGGCCAGGAGCCATTTGGCCAGCGGACGCGGAAGTTTCACCGGGCCACCGGGGCGGGGTGGATCTCGAAAACCGCGACCCGGCCGGCGGCCGCAGCGAAGGCCTCGGGATCAGGGCTGCTGACGATGCCGGCCTGGGCGAACATCGGTGCTCCTCTCGGGATCTCCCGCGGATACGCGCGCATGACCTGCTCTTTCAGCGCGCTGCCGGTGACCTCGACGAGCGTGAAGTGCTCGCGGCGGCGCCTCCAGGAGAGTTGGCCGTGCCCGGCGGCCCGGACGTTGCGCCCAATCGGAATCCGGCAGCCCGGCCACCAGGTACCGACGGCCGCTGAGCGTCAGCGGTGAGACTGGAGTGGAACGCAGCTTGCCGGTGCGCCGTCCCGGCACCGTGAGCACGCAAACGGGTCCCATCGCGAACCCGAGGCGCGACATGACGCCCACCGCGCGGTTGGCGGTCCGGAACCAGCGCGGCAGGGGCTTAACGTCTGGCACGGTAGGAATCCCTTCGATGGCCGGAGTGCGCTGTCGTCGCTGGACATGGTCAGGACTCCACTCCAAATGCTGGGTTGGTAACACGGACGTGGGTTGCGGCCTGCGGGCCCGGCAAGGCTGCCGGGCCCGCGGGCCGGCCTGGGGTCAGGGGGCGACGGTCAGCGACTCGCCGGGGCTGATGACCTTGACCGGGACGTCCGGGGCCAGGCGACGGGCCGCCTCGACGAAGTGGGCAGGGTACTTGTCGCTCTTGAGGAAGAGCGTGTCGCCCACCGTGCCGCCGGTGAAGGCGTAGTGCTGCGGTACCGCCAGCTTGGGGCGCAGGGCGGCGGTGAGTTCGGCGGCCTCCTCGGCGTTCACGATCAGGTCGCCGAACTGGATCAGGTGGCAGCTGTGCGTGACCCGGGTGACGACGAGCCTCTCGCTCACGACTTGTCCCTCGCCTGGCAGACGGTGGCGATCGGAAAAGGCGGGCTCACCGGGTGCCCGCGTCAGCGGGGCGGGCTCCGCCCAGGGGGGCGCGCTGCGGAGAGATGACCCGGCGGCTGATGCGCCAGCCGCCGTCATGGCGCCGCAGGCTGTCAAGGTGCGTCACGCTTGCGAGCGTCCCGTCCGCCATGATCACGAGGCCCTTGGACCGCGCGGTAGCCCGGTCGCCCTCCTCGCTGGTGATGACGACGTTCGTCACGTGATGAGCGACGGGGTTCCGCGCGCCGAGTTCCAAGGCGGCGCTCCTGATCGCCTCGATCCCTTCAAAGGTTCCTACTCCGAGGGCGCTCATGTCGTAGACGACGTCGGGCGTGAAGATCTCCCCGAGCCGGTCCAGGTGGCCTCCGTCGAACAGGTGCCCGTGCAAAGCCAGGGTCTCGCCGATTGCCTGGCGGTCTTCCGCGTGCAGCTCGCGCATCACTGTGTCCTCCGTTCTGGTACTTAGTACCGTATGGTACTTCATTCCTTTTGGTACGGCAAACCGTCCAAGGTATGCTTGGCGCCATGACCCCGCCCCGGCCGCTCGTGGAGCGTAAGCAACGCCAGGCGCGACAGCGCATCATCGAGGCCGCCCTGGAGCTGTTCCTCGAGCGGGGCTTCGACGCCGTCTCGGTCGGCGACATCGCCGAGCGCGCCGAAGTCGGCCGCACCACGTTCTTCCGCCACTTCGGCGACAAGCAAGAGGTCGTCTTCGCCAAAGAGCAGGAACTGCTCGAGACAATCGCCGCAGCCAGCCGGGCCGATGACACCGCAGCCGCGCGAAGCGCGACCGAGGCCGTCCAGCAGCTCCGCCCTGTCCTCCTCGCCCTCTGCGCCCGAGCAGCCGCCGACCCGGAGGCGTACACCCGCCACTTCCAGCTCATCGAGCAGCACGCGGAACTGCGCGCTCGCGAAGCGGTAAAGACGCAGCAGATCGCCGACAAACTGGGCGAGCTCCTCATCGACCGCGGATCCGACGAGGCCACTGCCCGCCTCGCCGCGCAGATCGCTATCGCCTGCTACCAGACCGCCAAACGCCTGGGCAACAACCCTCGCACCCTGGTGGACGAGACCCGGACCGCCTTCGGACGAGTACTCACGCTTGGGACCGGCGTCGCCGAGACCCAAGCGAAACCGCCCGATCCGTCACGTTGACGCGTGACGTTGGACCTTTGCCGACAGCGACTGGCGCATGCAGTTAGCCTCTAATCGGGCCGCAGGCCCGGCCGCGACACGCCGCAGATACCGCCCGTCCGTGGCCGTCCATGGAAAACCCAGCGGTTACACCGACAGTGGTAGCGGCACGAAACCCGTCCGCCATGCGTCCGTGGACACCGCAACGTGACGGTCTGCAGCGCGACAAGATGACACACGCTGGGACAGAGAAAAACGCCCCGCTAGCACGATGATTCGCAGCTAGGGGTGTTTTCGCAGCGTGTGGCGGGTGTTGGGTTCGAACCAACGGTCGGCTGAGCCGACGGTTTTACAGACCGTTTCGCCCAGACCACCGGAATGGCCGCGGACCTGCAAGGGCTTCGTTAACCGCTGCCTGAATACCCGCCCGTGTCCGTTATATGTCCGCGCGGGAACCGGTGTATTGCCCGGGAGTTGCAGACGGCCACGGACAGCGTCCGCGCATTGGGAAGCACCAGCCGGGAAAGATTCGCCGGTTGTCCTGCAATGACTGCCGTCAATAGGCCCAAACTGCCTTGCCTCGGGCCGAATGCGCAGCGGGGGCTTACGGGGTGCTCCATAGCTGAAGGCTGATGTGGCTGGATGCGACACGGAAGTCGTTGTCCGTGGTGAGGAGCGTGTGACCACCAGCGATGGCCAAGTGGGCGATGAGGGCGTCGATCGTGCCGACCTGAACACCAGCCGAGCGCAACGTGTTACGCACGCCCGCCGCAGCGACGTGATCTTCGCGAGAGGGCGTGAGGTACTCCAGCGCAGCGAACATCTCGATGATCTGCGTCCGGGCTCGCTCCGGGACGACGCCCTGGAGCAGTTCCTGCAGGATCACACCGGTGGTGGCGACGATCTCACCACTTGTAAGCGCATCCCGCAGCGCCCGGACCTCAGGCACATCCGGAGGAGCGTCCCGGCGCAACGCGAGCGACCAGACGCTCGTGTCGACAAGCAGGCTCACCCGCGCGAGCGCTCGGTCTTGTAGTCGTACGCCGGGTCGACCTCGACCGTGCCGAAGAGGCTGAGGATGCGGGCCTGCTCGCGGCGGGCGATGAACTCCTGCAACGCCCGGGTGACCGCGGCCTTCTTGGTACGCTCGCCACTGACCTCAAGGGCGCGTTCCAGCAGGTCGGGATCGATTGCCAGATTAGTAGCCATGTGCGCCTCCTTACACATGAGTCTACACAGGGCTGCGCTGTCAGTGCCGCTTTGCGCTGCCAGGGCGTCAGTTCTGGCGGGTCAGTATGAACACAGGAAACTGCCGAGGTCTCGACGGCGCGCAGCGCGGCTGAGAGCCGGGCAGGCAGCTGGTGGACATGCGCCTCGCCCGCAACACTGTTGGCTGCCAAGCGGTGACCTGTCATTATGCCGACGGTGTGGTCAGCCATACCGCAAGTTTGCGAGTGCTGCAGTGACCCGGTAAGCGGTGAGTTGCCATCGTGAGCGGCATGACAACCTCGCAATTCGCGCGGTCCTTTGGCGGGCGCGGGCGGTCTCGGACGCCTGTTTCCGGTCGCGCTCTGGCTTTGCTCGAGCCGCCCGGCAATGCCAGGTCCGCCACGCCGCTATCCACGCGCAGGCGTACTTCGCGGCACCGGGCACAATGTCAGCCCCGGCGAGTACCGTGCCAGCCGTGACCGACGCCAGCGGCCTGCACGAGCTAGAGCTCGAGCCTGAGGTCCGCGACTGGCTGGACAGCCTCAGCGACACCGACTACAAGGCGGGTCGACGAGGTGTGCGGCATGCTCGCCGGCAAAGGCACCAGCCTGAGCGGGCCGTGGTCGGATCACCTGGAGGGACAAGTCTGGGAGATGCGGCTGCGGCTTGCCCAAGTGGCGGTCAGGGTAACGTATTGGTGATGGCGTGATGGCGTGATGGCGTGATGGCGTGATGGCGTGATCGTGCTGCTGACTGTGTTCCGCAAGACCCGCCAGCACGACCAGCGGCCGATCGACAGGGCAGTGCAGGCGCAGCAGGCCTGCGAGCGTGACCACGGCCCGGCAGGCCAGGTGTATGAGGCAGGCGTGATCACCGGTTATCACACCCGGTGGGTGCTGCCCGACGCTGCCCCCGAGGACCCTGAGCGGATCGCCATCCGGGAATTTGTCCGTGAACGGAGGACTCGCCGAACACACGGCCGTATGGTGCAATTACCCGGCCGGTCGGATCGAACGTGCGCTCGGTTGTGGTCTGCAGACCGCTCACTCTACCGAGCGGCGTCACTGGCACAAGATCGCTAATCGCCGCGCTGACCTGCAGGAACTGCGATCTATGATCAGTGGCAGGTGTTGGGTTCGAACCAACGTAGGCTGAGCCGACGGTTTTACAGACCCTTCCCCTAAGCGCTCTGACCTGCATGAACGCCTTTGCTGTCAGCCGTTTAGGCACATATTTGGCATGATCTTGGCTCTGATCTCGCGCCTTCCGCGTCGCGGACGGGAGCCATTTGACACCTCAATCGTGCGGCTCTTTCAGTCGGCCACTACCGCTCTGTGTCCTTGGGATGGCGCGGTGAGGCGTAGATGAGCCACACCGTCCGGTTCTCGTTGTCGATCACGTAGCGGACGCGGCCGCCGCTGGTCACTTCGTACTCCCACTGCTCCATCTCGCGGCCATTGTGGCGGTGCGTTGCAAGGTCGCCGCGCAGCCGGTGCTGGCGGTCATGATCGGCACCCGAACGCGGGTCGGATCGTAAGATCTCCAGGCACCTCCTGGTGTTCGCCAGGGCGTGGCGGCACAACTCGTCCCACCCTGTCGCTGCGTCGCTGGTACCGAAGCGGACATCCCACTGGCCTTCTGGCGGCGGAACGGTGACTCGATCCCCGCGCCGGGGGCTCACCCGGTGACCTCAACCGGGCCGAAGTCGCCCTCGGTTGGCGTGACAGCCAGCCTGTGCTGGCCCTTGTCAGCCTTGATCCGCGCGGTGGCCCGCCATCCGGCGACCACTTCCCGGGCATTGCCGTCGATGGTCAGCTCAGCCGCGTCAGACAGGCCAGCCACGAGCTCGTCGGCGAACTCCATGCGCTCTGCCGCTGACAAGTGCCGTGCCCACGGGAACACTTCTTGCAAGGCAGCTTCGACCGCCTGGACGCCGGACTTGCTCCGGGACAGCGCCGAGAAGATCCGCGCGGCGGTAACCAGGTTCTCGTCACGCTCCTCTTCCCTGTCCGCAGCTGTCAGGTAGAAGTCCGGGGCATCGCGGTGCGTCACCCTTAGCCGACCGAGTTGCTTCGCGCGCTCGGCAACAGCCCGAGGATTGCGCGACAGGTCGGAGAACGTCACTGCATCGACAGGCTGCGCAGTCATACTACGATTCTATTCAGATCACGTTCTGATGTCCACAGCGCGGCGGTGAAGTCGCTGCCGTACACGCCAGGCGGATCCGGCTTGGCGTCCGATTTTCAGGAGGCTTTGCCGATCCAGACGGGTCCAGAGCAGTACGCCTGACCTCGTCTTGGCCCGTCTCGGCTGTCCCGAGCGTCCAACGTTGGCCATATCCGTCCAGGACTGTTGTTAGCAATGCGTTAGCAAGATCGTCATCCGTATTCGTCGAACCTTGATAACTGCATAGTTGATCATTAGGTGAGCGCGGCCCGCGTAGATATCGGTCTTCTGCTCCGCATAGCCAGCCGCCGGTCCTCAGTCGTCCCTCCGGCTAGCTCGCTACGTCGAGCCCTAGGCCGACAGCGTCGAGGAATACGCCGGCGAGAGGATCAGTCGGCACTACCAGGCGACGTGCTTCACTAGGCGGCACGGTCACGGAGCGCTGGATGTAGCCGTCCGTGTCTGCCCACTCAACGCTCGGGGCGGAATTACGGGCGGTAGCATCGCCGGCGAAGACAGCGTTGAGAAAATCAGGGTGCGGATAGGGGTGCCCGGCAGGAGGGGGCCGCAAGTGCTCGTAATGCATCCAGCCGATCTGTTCAAGTGAACTCGGGTCGATGATCCATCCAGTTTCTTCGTGGACCTCCCGCATCACCGTCTGCTGGAAAGTCTCGCCGGGTTCGCATCTCCCCCCAGGCAAGAGCATCCACTTTCCGTCAGGCTCCTGGCAGATGACAACGCGACAACCGTGCCGCACCACACAGCGGACCGACACCACCAGCTCGGCGGGCAGCTCTGCCGGTGCGGCGTACGCCGTGATCCGCAAGGGCAGCGTCCCGTTTCCCCAGACAGTCTCAATGGAGATGGCGGGCTCGCTCCGGGCCAGCAGCTCGGAGAGGTCAGGGCTGCGCTCACCGTAGCTGGGCAAGGACATGATCACAGCGTAGCCAGGGCTACTCATCCGTGCCAGCGAAGATTATGGCCCTTTGTCCCCAGGCAGGTCGTCGTACCGGTTACCTCGCCGATCACGTGCCCAAGCTACAGCGACTGCCTGTTGAGACCGGCGCTCTGTCGGCCAACCCGCTGAAGGCGATCAAATGGACCCGGCCGCGCGCGCTCAAGAGCGTCGACCCGCGGACCGTGGTCAACAGTGATCAGGCCCGGCGGCTGCTGGTCGCCGTAGGTCAGCAAGGAGAACGCGGCGAGCGAATGGTCGCCTTCTTCGGCTGCATGTACTACGCAGCGCTGCGGCCCGAGGAGGCCGTCGAACTGCGCCCGGAGAACCTCGAAAGTTTGCCTGACCTCGGCTGGGGCGAATTGATCCTGACCGGCTCCGAGCCGCGCAGCGGCACCTGGTGGACCGACAGCGGTTCCGCGCGCCAGCGTCGCGAACTCAAGCACCGGCCGCGCGGCGAAACCCGGCCAGTGCCCATCCATCCCGAGCTCGTCGTGCTCCTCAGCCAGCACGTTAAGAAGTACGCGCCCGGGCCGGACGGGCGCGTGTTCACCGGTCCACGTGGCGGCATCTTCAACGACCGCGCTTACCTCAAGATCTTTCACCAGGCCCGCGCTGCCGCCTTCACTCCACGCGAGTCCGCCTCATTACTGGCCAGGCGACCCTATGACCTCAGGCACGCGGCGGTATCTACCTGGCTCAACGCGGGCGTACCCGCTCCCCAGGTCGCTGAGTGGGCCGGCCACAGCGTCGACGTCCTCCTGCGCGTCTACGCCAAGTGCATCTCCGGCCAGCAAGCCGAAGCCAAGCGCCGCATAGAGGAAGCCACCCGGCCTCGAGACGAATAGATGATCAAGAACCAGGCTGGCAATCTTTGGCACGTATTTGGCACAGTGACCCGCACAGAGGCACTCAGGGCCGCATCGAGCCGCATACTTCAAGATCAGCCCTGAACCGGGTTATCCCAGGTCAGAGGGCATTTCTACTGGTGGTGGCAGGTGTTGGGTTCGAACCAACGTAGGCTGAGCCGACGGTTTTACAGACCGCTCCCTTTGGCCACTCGGGCAACCTGCCGTGCGCCGTCCCTCGGAACGGGCACTGAGAAGGATAGCCCAAGCTGTCCTCTTCTTCAGCACCGCATCAACGATCACCCTTGCTAGTCGCTCTGGTGTCACCGGGCGCAGGCCAGGCTGCGGCGATAGCCTGAGGGCGTGGCAGCGGAATCTTCCTTCGACATCGTCTCGAAGATCAACCATCAGGAAGTCGACAACGCGCTGAACCAGACGGTCAAGGAGGTCGGCACGCGGTTCGACTTCCGGGGCGTCGGCGCGTCCATCGAATGGTCCGGCAAAGAAGCTGTCGAGATCAAGGCGAACAGCGAGGAGCGGGCCAACGCCGTCCTCGACGTGTTCAAGGAGAAGCTGATCAAGCGGCAGGTCTCCCTCAAGATCCTGGACGCCGGCGAGCCCAAGTTGTCCGGCAAGGAGTACCGGCTCCACGTCGGGCTTAAGGAGGGGATCTCCCCGGACGACGCACGGAAGATCGCCAAAATCATCCGGGATGAGGGTCCGAAGGGCGTCAAGCCTCAGGTCCAGGGTGACGAGCTCCGCGTCTCCTCGAAGAAGAAGGACGAGCTGCAGGAAGTCCAGGCGCTGCTTAAGGGCAAGGATCTGGATATAGCGCTGCAATACGTCAACTATCGGTAAGCCACACGCGGCTTCGGCAGAGCCGCATGTGCCCCTGAAACCGGCTCTTCGTCCGCTTCAGCCATTCTGCGGGTCTATTTAGACTGCATGCGGCTTTTGCGGTCAACTAACGGGTGCGAGATGGTGGCGGCTAGTGGCCGCTCACGGTCATTTCGTGCCAGCGGCCGCCGGTCAGGTTCAGGTTGTTGCCGTGCGCCTGGCCGGGACCGGAGTCGCCGACGTAGGTGTAGAGCGGGTGCCCGTCGTAAGTCTCCTGGACGGAGCCGTCGGCCCGCCTGATCGTGCCGAGGTGCCCAGTCACCCCGGGGGCGGCGGTTAGCGGCCCGCGCACGGGCGGCCAGTAGACCGCGCACGAGCCGTTGCATACTGACTTGTCCGGAGTGTCCGGCGCGAACCAGTACAGGGTCCGGCCGACCGAGTTGGTGAGCACCGCCGTGCCCTGGATCGTGGCGATCCGGAGCCCGGCACCTGCGCCACCGGAAGCGGCCGTCGTCTGGCCGCCCGCGCCGGCGAGAGCGCCCCCCATCAGCCCGAGCGCGATCACAGCCACAGCCCCGGCACCAAGGCTTGCCTGCCGCCAGTCCAGGCCGGGCTGGAGTGCGATGCCGCGCCGTGGCCGTCCGCGCGATCCTGAGGCTCCCGGCGACCCCGCGACGGCGGGTGAGTCCGGAACGACCGCGTAGAGCGCAAGCGCGAGGAATGCCGCGACCTCGACGAGGCCGGCCACGATTCCGGCCGTCGTGCGGACCTCGCGGAACCCGAACAGGCCGAACTGCACCGTCAGCAGGTATCCGCCGAGCGTGCCGAGCGCGAGTGCGGCTCCGGCCGCGGCTGCGAGCCTGCTGGGCGTGACCAGCACCAGAACGCCGACGACGAAGCCGGCTATCACCTGCAGGAGGAAGAGCCGGCCGATTGTCGGGATTGTCCGGTAGCCGGTGAGGTACAGGTCGAGGTGAATCGCGGCGCTCGCAACCAGCAGGGCGGCGCCGCCCAGCCGAAGCGGAAGCCGCGACGACACCACCGGTCGGCCACCGGTTACCTTCCGCGCGCCGTTCATCACTGTGCTCATAACCAGTATCACGGCAAGGCCTCGCCATAGGTTCACCAACCGTGCGCCCGCCGGTCACTGCTGACCTGGCGCGACGTGACAGCATCGCTGCCGTTGCCGGCCGCATGCCGGGCCGGCCAGCAGCAGCCCGGCCGCCCGTGCTGGGATAAGACCGTGCTGGGATAAGACCGTGCTCGGATAAACCGTGCTGGGATAAACCGTGCTTGGTTCAGACGGTGCTGGGATCAGACCGGGCGGCGCTCACCCGCGCCGCAGGTCGCCCGGGCCGGCGGCCACCGAAGGAGACGTCAATGATCGCCGTCCCGCCACTTCGTGAGCGCAAGGCATGGCAAGCGCTGGAGCGCAACCACGCCGAGATTGGCCAGCGCACCCTGCGCGAGCTGTTCGCGGCTGACCCTGGACGCGGCGAGCGGCTGACGGCAGAGGCCGAGGGCATCTTCCTCGACTACTCGAAGAACCGCGTCACCGGCGAGACCATGCGGCTGCTGGCCGACCTGGCCGAAGAATCCGGTGTGCCGCAGCGCCGGGACGCGATGTTCGCGGGCGAGCACATCAACGTCTCCGAGAACCGCGCGGTGCTGCATGTCGCGTTGCGAATGCCAAAGACCGCGCACCTCGTCGTGGACGGCACCGATGTCGTTGCTGAGGTGCACAAGGTGCTCCGGCAGATGCGAGAGTTCGCCGACAAGGTCCGCTCGGGGCAGTGGAAGGGCTATACCGGCAAGCCGATCCGC
>Ga0335074_10012290_pt1 | contig 12004 bp, 9 predicted proteins | sample Lox_Sample_23_FD_206715 | JGI IMG/M metagenome (GOLD analysis project Ga0335074, IMG submission 206715) | Soil microbial communities from Loxahatchee National Wildlife Refuge, Florida, United States - Lox_Sample_2.3 | ecosystem: Environmental > Terrestrial > Soil > Wetlands | place: USA: Florida...
CCCGCGATCTCAGCGAACGCTGTCGGGCTCAGGGCCAGCGGCGGGCTAGCGGGCCGGACCCGCTCGTTGCTACCGGCGCGGGGTTCCTGCCCGGGCGCAGCCCGCCGAGGCAGGAACAGGGTGAGGGAGGTGATGGGATTCCTGGGCGCGGCCGCTGGCGCGCTCAGGTCATAAACCTGCATGCACTGCCGGATATAGATCCTTACGCAGACCACGAGCGCCATTATCGAGGCGACCCAGGCCACGAGCATGGCCACCCGGCCCGCCCGCACTGGCCGCCTGGCCCGGACCGAAAGCGGCAGCGGCAGCCGGATCCCGGCAAAGATCGCGCCGCCCGCGACGGCCAGCAAGGCGATGGCGAGCCAGGTCCTGGCATCCCCGCCGTAGCTGACCCATGTGCCGGACTGAGTCATGCTGGGCACCTGCTCTCAGACTCCGCGCGCGGCCCGAACAGGCCCGCGCCTAAACTGATATCAGAATGATAGCTCCTTAAATATCAGCCCGTCAACGGGAGCGGCCAAGCTGAGACGGCCAGCCCGCGTGGTTCCCGGCCCCCCGAACATCCCCTTGTCGCCAACCGCCCCGGCATCGCTGCCGTCTGCCGACCGCTCCGCTGGTCCTACGCTAGAGCGCATGACGCTCCCATCCGGTATCCCCGTCGACGAGCTCGATCGCGGCATCCGCCCCCAAGACGACCTGTTCCGGCACGTCAACGGCCGGTGGCTGGAGCGGACCGAGATCCCCGCCGACCGGGCACGCTACGGCACTTTCCGGATTCTCGCTGAAGAGGCTGAGAACGCGGTGCGCGAGGTCGTGGAAGAGGCCGCGTCGGCGCCAGAAGGCAGCGAGGAGCGGAAGTTCGGCGACTTGTATGCCAGTTTCATGGACGCGGACCGAGCAGAGCTGCTGGGTTCACAGCCCATCAGCCGGACGCTCGCGGAGGCTCGAGCCGTTAGCTCCATCCCGGAGCTGCTGGAGATGCTCGGGCGGCTGCAGCGACTGGGAATCGGGGGTCTGTACCGGGTCTTTGTTGACACCGACCCCGGCAACCCGGAGCGCTACCTGGTGTTCTTCGGGCAGGCTGCTATCTCGTTGCCGGACGAGAGCTACTACCGCGAGGAGCGGTTCACCGGCGTCCGCGACGCGTTCGTTGGTCATGTGCAGCGCATGTTCAAGCTGGCCGGGTTGTCGGACGCCGGCCGGTCAGCCAACCGAGTGTTCGCGCTGGAGACGGCGGTGGCCGGGCATCACTGGGACAACGTGGCGAGCCGCGACCGGGAGAAGACTTACAACCTGTTTACCTGGACCGGTGTGTTGTCTGAGGGGCCGGATCTGCGTGCGTGGCTGGCGGCCCTGGACCCGCCCGCTGGCGCGTTCGACGAGGTCGTGCTCCGCCAGCCCAGCTTCAGCACCGGGCTGGCCTCGTTGCTGACCGACGAGCACGTGCCGGCCTGGCGGGACTGGCTGTGCTGGCGCGTGATCCACGGCGCCGCTGGGTACCTGTCCGAGGCATTCGTCAAGGAAGATTTCGACTTTTACAGCCGTACCTTGAGCGGCACCCCCCAGCTGCGGGAGCGTTGGAAGCGGGGTGTCTCGCTGGTCGAGCGGGCAATGGGGGAAGCTGTCGGCCGAACCTACGTCAGCCGGCACTTCCCGCCTGGGGCCCGGGAGCGGATGGATGTCTTGGTGGCCAACCTCCTCGAGGCCTACCGCCAGAGCATCGAGAAGCTCCAATGGATGGGGGCAGACACCCGCCGGCGGGCCCTGGATAAGCTCGAGAAGTTCACGCCGAAGATCGGCTACCCGGTCAGCTGGCGGGACTACTCCGGCCTACGGATCGACCCGACGAATCTCATGGCCAACGTACGCGCCGCTCATGCTTTCGAGTTTGACCGCCAGTTGAACAAGATCGGCAAACCGGTCGACCGCGACGAGTGGCACATGACCCCGCAGACGGTCAACGCCTACTACAACGCGGGCATGAACGAGATCGTGTTCCCCGCAGCGATCTTGCGGCCTCCGTTCTTCGATCCCGGCCGCGACGATGCGGCCAACTACGGAGCGATCGGCGCGGTCATCGGTCACGAGATCGGCCACGGCTTCGACGACCAGGGATCCAAGTACGACGGAGACGGCAGGCTAACCGACTGGTGGAGCGCAACGGACCGGCAAGCGTTCGAAACCCGGACCCAGTCGCTGATCGAGCAGTACAACGCCCTAGCGCCGAAGCAGACTCCTGACCAGCATGTGAACGGAGCGCTGACGATCGGGGAGAACATCGGCGACCTCGGAGGCCTGGGCATCGCATGGCAGGCGTACCTGGTGTCGTTGCACGGCGAACAGGCACCGGTAATCGACGGCTTGTCCGGCGCCCAGCGCTTTTTCATGTCGTGGGCTCGAGCCTGGCAGCAAAAGACCCGGGACGAGGAAGTCATCCGGCTGCTCGCCATCGACCCGCATTCCCCCGGCGAGTTCCGTTGCAACCAGATCGTGCGGAACCTCGACGAGTTCTATAGCGCGTTTGATGTCGGCACGGCTGACGAGCTATGGCTCGAGCCCGCAGCCCGGGTCCGTATCTGGTAGCCAGGGCACCCCTGGCGCACAGCCCGCCCGCGGTCGTGACCAGCGCCAGCAGAGGCTCCGCGCGGTTATCGCGGCCGCCCCGGCCGGCCCAGGCGCTAGTCGCTGGTGGCGGCGGCATCCTGGACGAAGTGGCCCACTAGGGCGTCGGGGGTGAGGTCGCCGCGGCCGACGGCCTCGTAGACGGCATCGAGATCGGGGTAGCCGAGGCGGCGGCAGGCGCTGAAGGCAGTACCATCGTCCTCGAGGGCGCGCAGGTCCGTGTCCGCGGCGGCGGCCGCCTTCTCGACCGCGACACGGCCGAGCGCCGAGGCGTCCTCGGCCTTGCGGCGGGCGATGGCCGCCTTCAGGTGCGTCCGCGCCTGGCCGCTGCGCGCCGCGGCGAGCCACGAGTCGGGCGGGTCGGCGTACGGGCCGGCGATGAGGTCCACGACCTGGCCGTGCGCCAGCCGGTTCTCCATTGGCTTGCGCATCCCGTTGACGAGGACGCCGACCGCGCTGCCCGCCGTGGCCGGCGAGACCGCGTAGGCGAAGTCCACGGCAGTGGAGCCGTCGGGGAGCTTGACGGTGTCGCCCGCCGGGGTGAACACCACGATGCCGCCGTGGGTCAGGTCGGCGCGCAGCCCGTCGAGGAAGTCGCCGGCGGACGCCAGCGGCTGCCAGTCGAGCAGCCGGTCGAGCCAGTCCAGGTCGGCCTGGCGGGCCACGTCGGCGGTCACCTGGCCGGTCCGGCCGCCGGCCTCGCGGATCCGTTCCGCCACCCCGTAGGTGGCGATCCGGTCCATGGCCGGGGTGCGGATCAGCACGCCCACCGGCTCGCCGTCGGCGAGGACGGCGGTGTGCAGCGACCGGTACATGTTGTACTTCGGCATGCACACGTAGTCGCGGAACCGCTGCTCAAGCGGCTGCCACCGGCCGTGCAGGGCGCCGAGCGCGACGTAGCAATCGGCCTCCGGGCCATCGGTTACCACGACGACGCGCGCGATGTCGGCGGCCCGTACAACGCCGTCTTCGGGAGACTCGCCCGCCCCGTCCCGGTAGATCGAGTACAGGTGCCTGCCGCGGACCTCCACGCTCGCGCGCAGCCCAGCCGCGGCGAGTTCGGCGCGCGCCGTGGCGACGAACTCGGACAGGGCCGCGTCGCTCGCCTGCGCGGTCCGCTCGACCAGCGCCCGGACCCGCGCATAGGCCTCGGGCAGCAGGTTGGCGAATGCCAGGTCCTCCATCTCCCGCTGGTACTCGTACAGACCGAGCCGTTGCGCGAACGGGACCAGCAGTTCCATCGAGGCCCGGGCGATCCGCTCCCGCTTCTCCCGGCTGGGATGGAAGGACAGGGTGCGCAGGTTGTGCACCCGGTCGGCCATCTTGATTACCAGCACGCGCAGGTCGATCGAGGCGGCGAGGATCATCTTCCGGAACGTCTCGGCCTCGGCGTGGTCGCCCCACTTGGCGCCGTCCAGCTTGGTGACACCGTCCACGAGGACCGCGACCTCCGCGCCGAACTCCGCCTTCACCTCGCCGATGGTCAGCCCGGTGTCCTCCACGGTGTCGTGCAGCAGCGCCGCCACCAGCGTCGTGGTGTCCATCCCGATCTGGGCGAGCAGGATCGCCACCGCGAGCGGGTGGGTGATGTAGGGCGCGCCCGACTTGCGGACCTGCCCGTCGTGCCACCGGTCGGCGACCGCGTAGGCGCGGCCGAGCAGCGCGGCGTCGGCGCGCGGGAAGACCGCGCGGTGCGCGGCGATCAGCGGCCGCGCCGCCTGGCTGACGGCCATGTGCCTGGCATCCCCCCCGGACGTGCGTTGTGACGGTTCTGCGGCCGAGACTAGCCGCCGCGCGCGCTCCGCGCAGCCGTACCGAGTTGCCCGAGTCCGCTCTTGTGGCCGGCCATGACCATACGTGTCGGAATCGTCAGAGAGATCTTCCGAATCTGTTGCGTAACAGGGGGATTTCGGTGCTTGCGGGTGCGGGAAGTGCAGAACATACTTAGCTACCAATTGGTAACCACCGCCTTAACGGGAGGCAACGATGCCGCGTCGTGGGTCTGGATCAGCTCGCACTCGCTTTGCCCGCACCGGGTCCCGGCGTCGCGCGGCACTGGCCGGAGGCGGCGCGCTCGCCGCCCTGGTCGGCGCCACCGCCCTGGCGACCGCCGGGGGTCCGGCGAACGCCGCGACCGCGTCGCAAGGGCCGCAGCCGCACCGCGCGCCGCGCTCGGTCTACTACCTCGCGCTCGGCGACTCGCTCGCCCAGGGCGTGCAGCCCGCGACGCCGCCGCTGGCGTCCGGTGTCACGCTCGGCGAGTCCATCGAGACCGACGCCGGCTACGCCAACGACCTCTACACCCACTACGCACGGGCCTTCCACGGCGCCCTGCAGCTGGTCAAGCTCGGCTGCCCGGGGGAGACCACCACGTCCATGCTGACCGGCGCCGGCTCGCCGTGCAGCTACCCGCAGGGGTCGCAGCTGGCCGCCGCGCTGGCCTTCATCAAGGCGCACCCGGGCCAGGTCAAGCTGATCACCATCGACATCGGCGCCAACGACGTCGACGGCTGCCTCACCGGCGGCACGATCAGCGAGTCCTGCGTCGAGGGCGGCCTCGCCTCGGTTGAGCAAGACCTGCCGCTGATCCTCGGCGCGCTGCGCGACGCCGCCCCGCACACGACGATCGCCGGGATGAATCTCTACGACCCGTTCCTGGCGGACTACTTCACCGGACCGGCGGGTCAAGCCGCGGCGACCGAGAGCGTCACCCTGGACGGCGACCTCAACCAGATCATCGCGGCGGCCGACCGGGCCCTCGACGTCAAGACGGCCGACGTGGCCGACGCGTTCAGCACAACGGACTTCACCGACACCGCCACCCTGCCCGGGGTCGGCACCGTGCCGCTGAACGTCGCGAACATCTGCGACTGGACCTGGATGTGCGCCCCGTCCCCGGTCGGCCCGAACATCCACGCCAACGCCACCGGCTACGAGGTCATCGCGGGCGCCTTCGAGCAGGCCATCGGCGAGTTCCCCGGGCACGACCGGTAACCGCGTCGCGGCGGGCGCAGGCTCGCGGGCGGGCGACCGGGCGAAGTCACGGTTCGTTCGGTATGCCGGTCTTCATAGGGGCCGTCGCGGACGGTCAGCTTCGCTCGGCCCGCGCCCGCTGGAGGGTGTGGTAGCCGTGCTCCGCGCGGGCGTCGGCGATAGTGGCGCCGCCGAGAACCGCCTTGGTGATCGCGTCCTCGCGGGCGGCGATCGACGCCGCCAGGTCGGCGACCTCGGCCAGCCGGTGGTGCGGGATGACGACCACGCCGTCGTCGTCGCCGATCACGATGTCACCGGGGCGGACCTGGACGTCGCCGAGCGCGACCGGGACCTGGGTGTCCGCGACCTCCACCCGGTCCTTGCCGGTGCGCATGAACCGGCCGCGGCTGTAGAGCGGATAGCTCAGCCGCAGTGCGGTGGCGACGTCCCGGCAGACGCCCCAGATCGCGGTGCCCGCGAGCCGGCGGCTGACCGCGTACTCGGTCAGGATGTCGCCCCAGACGGTGGCGTCGGTGCGGCCCTGGTTGTCGAGGACGGCGACCGCGCCGGGCTCGATGTGGTCGATGTAGTCGCCGACGGTGCCCTTCGGGTCGCCGACCGGGACGTAGCGGACGGTGTAGGCCGGGCCGGCCAGCCGCAGGCCGTCGGCGAGCGGCGCTATCCCGTGCGCGCTGCCGGGCAGTCCGAGTCGGTCGAGGGCGTCGGAGACCGTCGCGGTGCCGGCGTTCTGCAGTGCGGCGAGGACCGCCGTCAGGGACCGGTCCGCGGGCTGGGCGTGTGTCACGCCCCTATTCTTTGCCACCGAGCGCGGAACGGAACCGTTCGTCCGCCATGACCTCGACCACGCTGGCGCCGCCGCGGATCGCCGCGACCATCGCGTCCTGCCGGGCGGCCAGCCGCTCGGCGGCCTCGATGATCTCCGCCGCCCGGCCGGCCGGCAGGAAGACGACGCCTGACCCGTCCGCCAGCACCAGGTCCTGCGGGTGCACGAGCAGCCCGGCGAATGCGACGGGCACGTCGCAGGCCTGGTCGGCGATCCGGCCGCGCGCGGTGACCGGGACCGCGGCGCGCGCCCAGACCGGGTAGCCGATGGCGGCGACCGCGTCGACGTCCCGGCAGGCGCCATCGACGACCGTGCCCGCCACCCCGTTGACCTGCGCCGCGTTGGCGATGACGTCGCCCCAGCAGGACACGTCGGTGCGGCCCCGGTTGGCGATGACGATCACGTCGCCAACCGCGGCGGCGGCGACGGTGCTGGTGGCCATGTGGCGGCCGCCGCCGGGGATGGAGGCCGCGTCGGCGACCTGGACGGTGCGGGCGCGGCCCGCGATCCGCGGGCAGCCGGGCCACATCGGGCGGATGCCGGTGGTCGCGCCGGGGATGCCCAGATGGTCGAGCGCGTCGGAGACCGCGCAGGTGTCCAGCGCCGCCAGGCGCTTGATCAGGTCATCGTTCACCCGCGCATTGTCGGTCGGGCCGGGCTCCGGTGTCCACGGACCGCGCCACAATTATGCGCCGCGGTTAATCTTCGCGGCGCGGGTGGTTTCGGGCGGTGAACTGTCGAGCTTAGCGAGGCAACGGCGCTAGCCGTTGAGCGCCTCGCGCAGCTCGTCGGCGAGTTCATCGGCACTGGCGTCCACGAAGAACTTGTGGACTCTGACCGCACCGAAGATCGTGTTGCCGAGGACTTCCTCAACGACTGGCTCGCCTATCGCGATCAGTCCCGCCTCGACAGCGGTGAGATGATCCGCCGCATCCTTCAGTTCCTTGCGGGGAAGGGTGCCGGACCCGAGCTCCTCGGGGATGACCCGCACCCCGGGGCGGTCCAGGCGCTTGACGATGCGGGTCTTGCCGTTGAACTTGTCGACGACGGCCGCGTCGCACCAGCCCGTCATCTCGTCCCGGGGCAGCCGCTCGATGGCGTCCAGGACCTGCAGAGCCTGGACGACGTTCTCGAACGCTGCCATGTACACGATTTCTCGGTTACCGTCCGGCATGACATACAGTCTGGCACTGCTCGCTCCGTTGACGACGGCCGGGCGGGACACCGACGATCGGGCCATGGAGACGAACCCGCGGGACACACCGCCGCCCGACGCCGCCCTGCTGCCGCTCGACGGGTTCCGCGTGCTGGACTTCACCCGGTTCCTCGCCGGTCCGTACTGCACGATGGTGCTCGCGGATCTCGGCGCGGACGTGATCAAGCTGGAGCAGCCCGGGACCGGCGACGACGCACGGCTCTACGGGCCGTTCATCAACGGGGAGTCCTACTCCTTCGCCCAGGTCAACCGGGGCAAGCGATCGGTATCCCTGGACCTGAAGGATGCCCGCGGCGCGGCGCTCGTCAAGGCGCTCGCGCTGCGCGCCGACCTGGTCATCGAGTCCTTCCGGCCCGGCGTCGCGCGGCGGCTCGGCCTCGGCTACGAGACGCTGCGAAAGGCTGACCGGCCCGACCTGCTGTACTGCTCGATCAGCGGCTACGGCCAGACCGGGCCGCGGGCGGGCCGGCCGGGGTTCGACATCATGGCCCAGGGGGTTTCCGGCTTGATGCGGATGACCGGGCACCCCGACGGCCGCCCCGCCAAGGCGGGCATCGCAGTCAACGACCTCGCCGCCGGGATGACCGCGGTCCAGGCGGTGCTCGCGGCGCAACTGGTGCGGCAGCGAACCGGCCAGGGGCAGTACATCGACGTCTCCCTGGTCGACGCGGTGCTCGCGTGGACGGTCTGGGAGGCGGCCGCGTGGTTCGGCGCGGGGACCGTCGCCACCCCCACCGGCACCAGGCACCGGCTTTCCGCGCCGTACCAGGCATACCGGACTAAAGACGGATATGTCACCATCGGGGCGGGCAGCGAACGCCTATGGCGCCGCACCGTCGCAGCGCTCGCCGTGCCCGGCCTGCTCGAAGACCCGCGGTTCGCCACCCCGGCCTCGCGGATCGCGCACGTCGATGAGCTCGAGGCGGAGATCGAGCGAGTGACGGCTACCCGCACCAGCAGGGAGTGGATCGGCGCGCTGGACGCGGCCGGCATCCCGGCCGGCCCGGTGCTCCGCTATGACGAGGCCCTGGCCGACCCGCAGGTCGAGGCGCGCGAGATGATCAGGGAGATGGAACATCCGCTGATGGGCCGGATCAGGGCGCTCGGCCAGCCCGCCAAGTACAGCGTCTCGGTACCCGGCGCCTACCACCGTCCGCCGCCCTGGCTGGGCCAGCACACCGCGCAGGTGCTGACCGAACTCGAGCTCGCCGACGAGGCTGAACTCGCCGACCTCGGCAGGGCGGGCGTCAGCTATAACGCACACCCGGAACGGATGCCGTAATGACCGACGCGACGATGACGGGAGCCGCGATGACGGGACCCGCGATGACCGGAGCGGACGACCCCGACGCCAGCGCAGCCGCCGGCTCCGATACCGACGCGACGGTGCTGCTCGGCCGCGACGGCCCGGTCGCCACCCTCACGATCAACCGGCCCGACCGGCTGAACGCGCTGACCTACGCCATGTTCGCCCGGATCCCCAGGCTCCTCGCGGAAGCGGCGGCGACGGACGGCATCCGCGCGCTGGTGCTCCGCGGCGCCGGGCGCAAGTCGTTCTCCGCGGGCGCCGACATCGCCGAGTTCGGTGCGGCCCGCACCACCGCGGAACAGGCCGCCGCCTACGACCAGGTGGTGCTGGCGGCCGAGGAGGCGCTTGCCGCCTTCCCGCACCCGGTCGTCGCCGCCGTGCACGGCTACTGCTACGGCGGCGGCTGCTCGCTCGCCCTCGCCTGCGACATCCGGTTCGCCTCCCCCGCCGCCCGGTTCGCGATCACCCCCGCCAAGCTCGGCCTCGTCTACCCGCTGCGCGCCACCAGGCGGCTGGTGGACGTGGTCGGTCCGTCCCGCGCCAAGCTGATGCTCATGTCGGGCGCGGACTACGACGCCCGCCAGGCGCAGGCCTTCGGCCTGGTCGACGAGGTGCACGACGACCTGGACGCCGCCGTCCGCGAGTTCACCGCGCTGCTCGCGACCCGCTCCGGAGTCACCCAGCGCGCGGTCAAGGAGACCGTCGCCCGCATCCTGGACGGCGCCACCCACGATGACGAGGCGCACACCGCCCTCCGCGCGGCGGCCCTGGCCAGCCCCGACTACGCCGAGGGGGTGCGGGCGTTCCTCGAGCACCGCCCGCCGAAATTCAGCTGAGAAAGAGCATCTTCATATCGAACGGTCCCGTGGCTCCGGGCGCCGGAGCGGCTCACGGCTGTTCGGTGCTGACCGCCGAAGGTGCCGATGTGCGGACGACCCTATGGTGGACGAAGTGAGGCAGCAGATGGGTGGCGACCTGCGGGCCGACCACCAGGACGAGCGATAGTGCGACAAGCACGCCGCCCGCCATCAGCTTGGAGCCGGTCGTGATGCGTTCCGCGCTGAGCCGGAGGCCTCCACCGCGTGCTTTCCGGCCGAGGAGCTGACCGGCCATGATGGCCAGGAACGCCTGGATGACAATGGCGGTGATGACGTCGGCCACGGGCAGGCTGCTGAAGCTGATCGTGAAGCCCACCACCAGTTCATCCACGCTGATGCCAAGGCCGAGCCCGATGACCGACAGGCCGCGCGCTCCCGCCAGCGCCCTCGCCTTGCCCGCCTCGTCGTCGTCATCGTCGTCGTCGTTGAGGCACTCGTCCAGCGTCAGGATGCCCAGGCCGCCGACGACCACCGGGACCACCACCGGGACGATGTACCGGCCAACGAAGGTCAGGTCGACGGTGCTGGCCAGGTGCGTGCGGTAGGCCAGCCGAAGCTGGTCGGCCTCGGCCTTGCTGCCGAGCTGGTACGGGTCGATGACCAGGTGGCTGGGGCTGCTGACCAGGTGGGTCAGCGGCGTCCCGAGGGCCATCCCGACCAGCGGCATTCCGGCCTCGAATGCGATTAGCAGCACGATGACGCGTATCCGCTGCGCACGAGTCAGCCGCATTTCTCCGAGCACGGCAAAGGAGACAGCAAAGGTATCAAGACACAACGGCAGGGTAAAGGCCAGCAGTTTGAGCATGCTCCGACCCGCCCTTCACTACCTCAGTAACCGCCGCGCCTGTGCCGGGTTGACCTCCCATTACGAGGGGGTAACACCTATTAAACGGACGATCGGCCCGGCCGGTTCAGCGTTCCGGGAAAAAAGCCGTCTACCTGCGGTTATATAGGATTGCCGGGCCACCTAGGAGCGTGATTAGATAATCACTTCGGGTCACGTGGGAGTGAATCCAGGACGCTTGCCCGGTGTATCTCAGGGCTATCACTCTCCTATCACCCTACGATCACGCGCTCCATCTGCCACGTCAGAAGGAAATCTTCCGAATTTCCCGCGTCCTGCCGCCTGGCTGGTCTAACCTATCCCTCCGAGAGTGGACCGGTGGGCGTGGAGGTGGATCGAGTGCACGACGGGCGGCGGTCCGCATGGCGACGCATCGCAGCCCAGCTCTCCGTGCCGGTAACGCTGGGCCTGGTGATCGGCGGAGTGCTCGCGTTCCAGGCGGGTTCGAGCAACTCGGGCACTGATCCGGTGCCGCTCGGGATTCCGAGCCCGAGTCCCACGGCTAGCGCGCAGACCACTCCAGGCGCGACGCTGGCGAGCAACACCAACTGTGACCTGATCGTTCCGGCTGAACCGCTGAGCGCGCGCGGGCTGGCGACGCCTTATCAGCTCACCGGCACCGACGGGATGACGCCGGCCGAGTCGGGGTGCCAGATGAGCAATGCGGCCAAGCTGGGGGCGTTCGTCCAGGCCACGATCCTAGACCCGGCCACCGGGGCGCTGTCGGTCTACGACCCGCTCGTCGTTACGCAGGGCACCAGGCCGCTCGTGGCGCCCAAGGTGCCGGCGCTCCCGGCGGACGCGATCATCACGATCGACTTCGGGTTCAACGGCAAGGACCTGTTCCTGGTGGGGGCGACGCCGGTCACGCTCGCGGATACCAACTGCGTCAACGGCCAGGCGGGGTCGGCCTTCGGGCAGGTGTCTTTCTGCAACGGCATCAGCTTCTTCAGCGCGGTGCGGAAGGACGAGCGGGCGGGGCTGCTCAAGGTGCCGTCCCCGGGTACCTCGGACAAGCTCACGCCGTCGGGCGGCGACCTGGGCACGGGCCGGGTGTGCCCGGTCACGCGCAACTTCGAGGTGGCGGACCAGAACCCGGGCGGCAACGTGACCACCGGGTACCTGCTCGACCCGCTCACCGGCCAGACGATGCAGGACACTACGCAGAACGAGAACAACACCGCGGGTGGGACGCTGCTGCTCAGCCGCAATGGCAACACCCTGCTTGACCTGTTCCTGGACCCGGTCCTCGGCTGCACCCCGTTCCAAGCGCCTGACCTTGCCAATAACGACCTGCCGACGAGTTCGGCGGCGCTGG
>Ga0335074_10012292_pt1 | contig 12002 bp, 9 predicted proteins | sample Lox_Sample_23_FD_206715 | JGI IMG/M metagenome (GOLD analysis project Ga0335074, IMG submission 206715) | Soil microbial communities from Loxahatchee National Wildlife Refuge, Florida, United States - Lox_Sample_2.3 | ecosystem: Environmental > Terrestrial > Soil > Wetlands | place: USA: Florida...
CCAAAGTCCCCCCAATTTGCCAAAGAGGCTCGTTTTTGTGGGCCTAAGTAGTTGTGTTTGCAACGTCAGGCGGCTACAACCGGGTCGGCTGTTAACCGAAGGGTTGTAGGTTCGAATCCTACCTGAGGAGCCAATTTAAGTCCTTCCTTTTCAACGTATCCCTTACTGAACACGCCGTTTGCGGCACCGCGGCCGAGGTGTGGGCTCCGATTACGAATTACCCATCTTTGCTCGAATTTACCCATCCGTGGACGCCGGGGTCCCCCCAGAATCCCCCCAGTGCGTTGCTGTCCTAACGTGCGGCTGCCCGCGCCGGCAGAAACCTAATGGTGTACGGGTTCAAATTTCATAAGCAGTTTCCTCTCGAGCTTGGCTTCATTGGCGAGCTCGCACTCCCATACGACGACCACCAGCCAACCGAGCCGACGAAGAGCCGCGAAGTTCAACCGGTCCCGCTCGACATTGCGCGCGAGCTTCGCGACCCAGAAATCGACGTGCGTTTGGGGCAGAAAAGCCCGCCGACAGCCCTTGTGATGATGCCAAAAGCAGCCATTGACAAACACCACAGCGTGGCGGGCTGGCATCACGATATCGGGCTTCCCTGGTAGCCCCTTTCGACGTAGGGTAAACCGAAAACCAAGGCGGTGGAGCATTGATCTGACGCGCTTCTCGGGGCCAGTGTCACGTCCCCGTATCCGGCTCATGTTCCAGCTTCGGCGTTCCGAGCTCAGTCTGTCTCCCATATGACTTTGCTGCGCAAGAAACTGCGCAACGACCAATAAAATCAATATGTTATGATATCGCGTGTCAGACCAGTCTGTCTGTGCGGATGCCGGAGGCCCGATGGAAAGGTGGCGGCAACGGGGCCTTCTGGCTGCTCCCGACGCGGTTGGCGAGTTGGTAGCTGGTCTGTGTAGGCGCCTGGGCGAGGTCGCTCGTGGCCGGGTTCGGGACTTGCAAACTGGCGGCGGTCGAAGCGAATATCACGAGAGGAGCCGTCCGGATGTTCCGAGGCGGCCAGTATAGTATCCATGCCATACGACATCACAGAAGACCGGAGAGATGAATACAGACGGTGTTCGTCTGAGTCCGCCAGAGCGAAGGCGAAAGCTCTGAACGGGGAAGGGCCAGCTCCGCTGCACCCGATCAATGTCCCGCTGCTTGACCCGGATCAGTTGATGCCCGCCCGTGCTCCGAACGGGATGCACAGCCTCTCCCTGTTTTCCGGCGGCGGTGGGTTCGATCTCGGCTTCGAGCTTGCGGGTTTCAGTCACGTCGCGTCTTTTGACATTCTTGAAATCTGTGGCGAAACCCTAATATCGAACCGACCGAAATGGGAGGTGAACGCAGGTGCCGATCGCGGAGATGTCCGGAAAGTCGACTGGAAGCGCTACGCTGGGCGAGTCGATGTCATACACGGAGGTCCACCCTGCCAGCCATTTTCAGTCGCCGGCAAACAGCTAGGCCATCTTGATGATCGGGACATGTGGCCCGAGTTCGTGCGAGCAGTCCGACAGTTACGACCTCGTGCTTTCGTTGCGGAAAACGTTGTTGGTCTGCTGGACCCGAAATTCAAATTGTACGTGCACCAAACCATTCTCCAGCCGTTGCACGAGTACAAGATCACCTCGTTCAAACTCTCTGCCGCGATGTTCGGAGTCCCGCAAGCAAGGCAAAGAGTGTTCTTTGTGGGTTTCGCATCCAGGCGTGCTTTTGAGCATTTCACCATCCCGGGCGCCACACACTACTTCGACCACCTTGGGGGTGAGCAGGTATCTGATGGCACGTCGCCGATGTTCGAAGAGATCCGTGACCTGCGGCGGTGTGTGGGAGTTCGAGAGGCGCTCGGACTGGAAGATATCGGTTTCGACGCACTTGCGCCGACGCTCAGAAGCGGATTCACTGGTCCGCGCAACTCAACGTCAATCCTGAACAGCGTTGCAAGCCAGCGCGCATGGGAGCTATTACAGATTTGGCCCAATGGTGTCGGTGCATCGCGGGCCAAGGCGTCGCTCTTCGTGGCGCAGAACAGGCATTTTCGTTTATCGGTTCAAGATTGTGCCTTGATGCAGGGCTTCCCGGACAGATGGCATTTCAGAGGCAGCGTCTACAAGGTGCTCGGTCAGATCGGCAATTCTGTTTCTCCGCCGATGGCCTACCAGGTGGCTTATTCAGTAGCTACAGCCTTGGCTTTCGACTGAAGCACCTCTCGTACCAGCTTCCGCAAGACTTCTGCGTGGTTGGTGGTGATCTTTGGCCACTCTTTGAAGTAGCCGCCGGGAATGTGCGGGTTGTTCAGCGTGCTGCCGCGGAGAATCAGGTACTTCGCCCGCTGACGGAGGATTTCGAGCATTTTGTCGGCAGAATATCCATTCTCCACATCCATTGCTGCGACGTATTCGCTCTTCTTGTATTGCTTCTTATAGATCCGCTTAACATCATCCGCAGTGTAAACCTGCTTCATGCCACAAATAACGTACATGTCGGATAGCGCTAGGTGAGCAGGCAAGAGCTTGGCCAGTTCCAGGTCTGGAGCGATGTACGCCTTCATGCCGTTGATCCAGGGTTCCATCAACTCGGGAGAGCCGTACAAGCAGTACCGCAACGTAACCCCACCGGGATCGTAGAAGCCGAACAGCCAGTGTTTGTTCTGCCACTTGACGACATGATCCAGACTGAAGTCTCGAACAGTAGTGACGCTGTCCTCAGTCGAGGACTTCAGCTCAAAAGGAATTTTAACGCCGTCAATCAGAAGCATTGCGTCAATCCCAGAGCGGCCCTCTGATTCGTCTTTATCGAGCTGGAACAGCTCGCGCATTTCATTCTCGCGACGATCATCCTGAACAGCCATGGAAATCCGATTATCTCCGAAAAGATAATCGGGGCACAAGGTCTTCTTCGGTAAACCTCACCCGCCCGCATCACCCTGTGATCGGCCTATGGATTGGCCAAGGGTGAATCCAAGAGGTCGTTGAGTGCGGAAGGCACGACGAATTCACGGCCGTATTCGGTTGTGCGCTCGCGGAGCGAAGTAACTACAGCCAGCCGCACGGCGCAGGGGAGCGAGAACAGCTCGGTTCGAAATCGGGCTATCCCAAGTTCGCAGAACGACGCCGGGAAGAGTTTGGTCGTGATAAAGCCGTGTGGGAACGATTGGTCAATGTGGGCGGTAATTCCGAAAAGGTGCTCCAAGGTGATGTCGTCTAGCTGCACCCAGTAGGGAAATCTGATAACCCGAAAACCCGAGGAGCGCGCGATGGCGTCCTTCATTCGGTCGGCTCTAACCTTAATGGAATGACGGTAGTGCTCATCGCCATCGTACTCGATAACTGTCACAATCCCGCTCAGTCGGCAAGACATGTCCCACCGATGTCTTGTGCCCATCCCGGCGATCTGGGTGCCCTGCCAGTCGTCAGGCAAGAGCTGTTGCAGAACGTGCGCCAACTTCTGCTCCGTTAGGTATCCCTCTATCGTGATTATCGGGAGAGACATCACCTGTACGGTACAACGGGTTGGCTCCCCATCGCGTGCCTACGAAATTCGGGGCCTTCTTCTGAGTTTTAGAACGAAGCGCGCCACGTCTCCGGCCGCAGCTTCACCACCATCTCCAACGGCGGCGCAAGCGTGAAAACGTGCGGGTCGTTTGCGAAGAGGTGGACGCGGTAGATGCGCCACTCGGCCGGCCTTTCCTCTGCAAGGCCGTGCCCGTTCCGGCTCAGATAAAACGGCGTCCGTGCGGACCCGTTCGTGGTTTTCACCTCGATCAGGCGCGTGCAGCCGCTCCGATCAAAGGACAGGGATGTCGTAGCCCGCGCCGTCACCATCCTCCGCGGCAACCCACCGAACCTTCCGTGCCAAATCCGTTCGGTCGGCCTCGGAGAGTCGGTGCCGCTCGAGATCGAGGACGAAGGATTCACCGGCTTTTCCCAGTGACCGGTTGCGGTAGTCTCACTCTCCCGGATCGAGCTTCTGGACAAGCCTGCGCAGGCGCTCCGGGATCGGGTCAGCGGACGTAGAAAGAACTGGCGTTTCCACAAACACGGCTCCGAGGCGGTGCACCCAGGGAGGTTACGCTGTCACGTGTTCGAGAACCGCCGTGCCCGTCGACTGAGGCGATCACGCCATCAAGCGAAGTCGGCGCGCCATTGCCACCAAGTTGGGAGCTTGGTCAGGTGATGTCTGGCCCAACCGGCGCAGAGTAGCTAGTCCACACGCACGGCGTTGAGTGTTAGAATCATTACGTTTCACAATTCGGCCACGGGAATTGGTTGTTTCCTATGCATTGTGAGGCTTTGCCGCTGGGCGTAGCGGAGGAGTTCAGGTGTACGGGAAGAAGGCTTCAGGTCTCGTCGTGAATCCGCTGGATCGCGAACCAGCAACCCTGGAATGTTCTGAGGCGAATGAGCCGTGGCAGCCGTCTCCAAAATGGATCCGGTTCCTCATCAATTACGGATGCGGGTGCAGTGCGCTTCCGCCCACCGTCCGCCGCATAATTCTCCTTTCATTGCCGTGGGATTCGGCCGCAGCCGGACTAGTCGCCGTCGGTGCCGTCCGGCACCGGCTTTCTCTAACGGGAGCGGACGATTGCGCGTCACATTTTCAGCGTCTGGAACGACTCGCCGCAAAACCTTCCGGAACAACATACCTACGCCACGAAGAGTACAAAGGCCGCTTCCGTATCGTGGCAGGCGGCGGTGGTATTGTTTGGGTCGAGCGGGAGGACTCCTTCTGGCAGAAACGCCTTAAGCGGACCGCGATTTTCCCTTGGAATGCAACTCGGTGGCAGATCGAGGGTGAGCCAGCGGTCCTGCCACTGCACGGTGACAACCAACGGTACCGCCCATTCTACGAGCTACTCGTTGAGCACGCCCCCACCATTCTCCCCCAAAACCTCGCCCGCTCTGATTCCGCGATCTGTCTCGCAGGCCGTGTGACCGGAGAAGCAGCATCAAGGGCAATCCTTGCCGCAATTCGCTTTCGCACGGGCAACCGGGACGTGGATCTTTCGCAGCTTGCTACTGTTCACGGCTGGTCCGACGGGACCGTTTCGAGGATGACGTTCTTCAACACTAGAACCGGCCAGTTCGACCGCCGCCCAATGCCTCCCGCCCTTGTCATCGCAGATGGGGATTTGGCGTTCCATCGGGTCTTGAACTCGAAGCAGTTCGAGTGCAGCAATATTGTCGGCGTAATTCATCGTGCGATCGAACGTGATCGGTTGGAAGCGCTCGGAAACAAGATCGCCGAGCTTCGCCAGTGGTACACGCCGGACGTCGATTGCCTCCAGGGCGTTCAACCAGAACAGGCCGCAATTGTTATGACGGTGTTCAAAAGGGGGGCCGCGTGACGGTCTCCGCGACGGACATATTTGCGTTTCTCGATGAGCGCCGAACCTGCGCGATCGAACGCCACGAGGTTCACGCAACCACCTTCGGTAATCTCCGGAGAAGTCTTCGATTCATTGCTCTTCGGCTCGCCGAGAGCACAGAGGCCGACGGCCCTGCAGTGGCAGAGCGCCTGCGCCTGCTCTTGTCCGAGTGGCTGACGGTGCCGATAGCCTTCGACGCAAGCGTGGTCGAATCCGTCCTCATGCTTGGAGACTCTATGAGTGTCGAAGCGCGGTGGGGCCGCGATGTTCGCAGGGCCTACGACGACGCCCGTGCCGCTGCTCACGCCATCCAGAACACCGAAAACCCCGTGCGCGTGGACCTCCACGATACGATTCACCGATTGCGAATAGAAGGTCAGACGTGGCGGATTTACTGCCATAAGAAGGCGCGGGTCCATTTTGAGTCCATCTTTAACGATGAGCCGCTGCCGGGAGACTGTTTTCTCCACTCCATAAAGGATTATAGGGACGCGTTCCCCGCTGATGTCCTCGTGAAGGTCGGGCCGCTCCGATCGCGAGGATGGGGTTCTGCCCCAGACGCGGTGATCAGTGCTCCACGGTTCGGAACATTGATCCAGATCGTTTGGTCGGGCTGCTCGGACGAGGACGATTTCGGTTACGATCCCGTCGCGCTGGCGTCTCCTAGCGTGCCATCCCCTGATACGCAATACGCGCGAAACCCTTCGATACAATGGACACGGCGAACGCTGCAGATCGGACATGACGATGGCGATCAGAATGGCGGACCGGCACAGGACGAACTCAAGCTGTTCGCCCACGCCGCCCGTACCCGCGAACTTCGGAGCGCCACTCTCGTCGAAATCGATGACGACCACGGCATCCTCTACCCACCACAATTGTCGGTCCTCAGTTTCGACCCAGATGCCACGGTAGAGGCATTCGCGCTCCGTGTTCCCGGAGAGACGCTCTTGGAAGGCATGTTTGTCGTTCAGCCGGTACTCGCCGACCCGGACCTCGGCGGACTTCATGCGGCGGACGGCTATTACAGCAGGATTTGGAAAGAACACCTCCGAAGAGAACTCTCACGTAACCCCGCCGAACTCGTCCGGCACCTGCGAGCGGCAGGTCTGGACCTCCTCCACGTGCTATCGAGGGTGAAGGACTGGTGTCGCCCCCCAACCACGGTGATCCACGCACCCCAGCAGCGGAGACACTTCGAGATCCTTATCAACGTGCTTGGCATCGAGAACGATACGCCGACCCAAACATATCGCCGTGAATGGTGGCAACTTGCGTGGTACGAGATTGCTCACTCCCGTGGTGAAGCCATTCAAACGGGTCTGCAGGAACATGAGATTGTTAGCGACGAACTGATCACCATCCTCGGGGACCAGGTACCGGAGATCCGGCAAGCCGCACGTGCACAATCAAGCTTTCAGATCCAGATCCCATCCGGTAAGTCACTCATCGGCGTCGTGCGCTTCCATGTCGTCAAGGCGATCGAAGAAGGCTTCCTCGCTCCCGAAAATAACCTCAGGACGATCTGTGATCTCGACACCATCGAACAATGGCGCGAATAATACCATCATTCATGGACGACCACACTCCTCCTGGAGAGCGCGACGTCTTCACGATGCTCTCCGGCGGACCCGAAGACTGGGTCGCACTTCACTCGCTCGATCTCGCTCCTTGGAACCACAGTCTGCGGACTGAAATGGATTTCATGCTCGTCATTCCCGACACGGGCATATTGTGCATCGAGGTCAAGTCGCACGACAATATCACGTTTGTGGATGATCGATGGTATCCACCCGAGATCAAGCGTTCGCCGTTCAAGCAGGCATTGGATGCCCGCCACACGTTCTACCGCCGTCTCCGCGAACTCGCGCCGCAGTTCCGCCATGTCCCGGTGGCCCATTGCTGTATCTTCCCTCGGGCAGTTTTCGACCTGCCGTTGAACATGTCTGTCCAGCCCGCGGAACTTCTCGACGCACGGGCATTTCGCCGGTTTAGAAGCGCGTCCGATTTCTGCGCCGACCTCAAAAGCCGGCTGCAACAGCTCATCGAATCCGACGGCAACCTCCGCGAGATACAAGGCCGTCTCTCCGCAACACAACTCGACGCAATCATCCGCAGCTGTCTGCCCGTTCAGAAAAGACGCCCAGACGCTCGCGACGAGATTCTCCGCCGTGAGCAGGACCTCAACCGACTGCTACGCGAACAGCAGAAACCAGTCCTCCAGCTCGTAACAACGAATGACCGCCTCATCGTCACTGGCGCGGCCGGCACCGGCAAGACCCTCATTGCGATGGAAGTGGCGCGCCGGGCTGCTGACCGCGGCAAACGAGTGGGTTTGCTCTGCTTCAATCAACTAGTCGGAACGTGGATAGGGGGCAATATCGCGGCAACACATGGCGCAAACCCGAATTTGATCGTCGGCAGGGCGTTTCGAGTCATCGCGGAGATGAGCGGCATCAGCGTTCGCACGGATGCGACGAGTGACTACTGGGAGAATGACTTCCCAAACCAAGTGCTGGAACGCTTAACCGATCCAGAATTTGCGGCATCAGCCGCATTCGACCTCCTCGTTCTTGATGAAGCCCAGGACCTCCTGTCTCGGCCGCGGTTATGGGAGTGCCTCACGGGGCTGATAAAAGGCGGTACGACAACCGGATCGTTTTGCCTGTTTGGCGATTTCGATAATCAGGTACTCGGTGCACGCGAAGCGCTGAACGCCGCACTTGCCACTCTTCGAGCCGCGACACATCCGGCAATGTATCGACTCACTGAGAACTGCCGCAACTATCGAATCGTCGGGGAATCCGCCGTTCGCCTCAGCGGGCTTCAAGGGCCAGTCTATGACGGGTACCTACGCGCAGGAGGCAGCATCGCAAACTACGACATCTTCTTCTACCATTCCGTGCACGAACAGCGACAAAAGGTTTTGGAATGGCTTCGAGAGTTCGCAGGCCAAGGGTATCATCCCGCTGAGATCACCATCCTGTCATTCCGAAGTGCTGAGCAGTCTGTCGCCGCATCACTGGCAGCCCACGGCACAAAACTTCGTCCGGCTTGGCAATCACAAGGTGACGTCACCACATATGCTTCGGTGCACGCCTTCAAGGGAATGGAGAACAAAATTATCATCCTGACCGATGTGGTCCTGGGAGAGGCGGAGTTTCATCGCGACCTGTTCTACACGGGAATGACAAGGGCCTGTGAGACATTGAGGATCGCCTGCGATGCCGCCTCCCGGGAAACACTGGCGAAATGGCTCTCCGAAAGGCACGATACATGACAGAACGATCAATGCTCATTGACTGGCTGCGTGGAGAGATTATTGGTCCCTCACGATCTACCGTCGCCTCCAACGCGATCAACTTCGCAGGGACGGAGTTTTCCGATTCTGTAGCGTTGCGCGCTGGACCGCTCGGTTGGCGACCCGCCCCGGAGGGGGAGGTCGAGGAGATTCTGTATTATCAACGCGAGACGCCGCACCGGAAGTATGGCGCAGGCATTCTCCATCCCGGTGGAGCGCTACTCGCCGCAGCGCCGGATCAGGTGGCGATCCAGGCTACGGACACAATGGGTGTGGATTCAGAGAGTGATACCCCAGTGGAGCCTGAAGAGGAAGTACCCGTTTCCAGCGACGAATCGGATGACGGCGATACGTCCGATGATTTTGACGTCACCAGCCCCGACGTACGCCATCCATCGACAATTGGAATCTCCCTCTGTGTATGGCTGCCAGCGGAGGCTCAGCTTGTGATTCACCTTCCGATCACGAAACGATTCGCTTGGCAAGACCAGGCGAGCTCTGATTTTCCTGTTAACGGGCGATACGAGCAGTGCAACCGCCGCTGGACTGACGACGCCGGCCGATCTGCCGACGCACCCATGTGGCGACGCCGTCCCGCGCTCCTGCCACAAACAGTCGTCCCAATCGGAGGCGGGACGCTCGTCCACGGCCAAGTCGTCCGTCGTGATGTCCCGATGCCGGAAGCCTCGCCATTAAGCTTGCGCGTTGAGGTATTCCCTCGCCGCATCCAGGCACAGCAAGACCGGTGGCTCTTGACAATCGTGTTGCGGAATTCAACACCCCCTTCGACCCCCGAACCACGCGAAGCCACGCTGTACCAGACGTTCTTCGAGGTTGCTGTCGAAGGCGGCACAATCGAGAAGTATCCCGAAAGCCAACGGCCGTTCGAACAGTTAGATACCGACGAGCAGTCTCTCGCCCTTCTCTACCGCGAATCCGCCACGTGGGGCATTGGACATGGCTGCGCCGCAGGTTGGGATACCGGACCTGGAGAGACGCCAGAAGTCGTTTATGCCGACGTCATGCCAGCCGTCGAAACGCCAAGCATGACCCCGGACATCATCGATGAACAAGGTAGGCCAATTCAGCTCTCGATGCGCGCTCTCGCTAACCTCCCGGATGCCGAGCAGGGGCCTGCCTGGGAGTCACTGACCAATGTTGCCAACGCGTACAAGAGCTGGATCGAGCGCCGCTGGACAGATGCGGAAGTGCTCACGCCCGAATTGAAGACAGTTGCGCAACGACATCTTACCGCTGCGGAGTTGTGCCTGGCGCGAATTAACTCCGGCATCGATGCTCTGCGAACCGACAATCGTGTCCGGAGGGCATTCCGACTTGGAAATCTTTCAATGCTCCTGCAGCAGATCGGAACGAAACAACTCAAGCGACGAGCCCTGAAGTGGAACAATACTGCCCTGGTGGTACAGCCGGAGGGCAACCACACAGCACCCTGGCAGATCTTCGCGCAAAACACCGAAAGTAACAATCTCGGGACTTGGCGCGCATTTCAGATCGCGTTCCTACTCATGTCTCTTCCGGGCGTAAGTGACGAAGCCTGCGGGGATCGAGAGATCGTCGATCTTATTTGGTTTCCGACTGGCGGTGGGAAGACCGAAGCATACTTGGGCGTGATGGCATTCTACATGTTCCATCAACGCCTCTTGATGGAAGGCGGCGGTCTTCTTCGTGATGGGACGAATGTTCTCATGCGGTATACGCTACGCATGCTCACCACCCAGCAATTCCAGCGGGCCGCAGCCCTAATATGCGCCATGGAGTTTCTTCGGCGAAATCCGGAGCTCCACGGAATGGGAACCCTGGCCGGACAGCGATTCTCACTTGGCCTTTGGATCGGCGGCAGCGGCTCCCCTAATAAGATCAAGGAGGCCAAAGAGGAGCTCGCGACGTACAGGTCCGAGCGCGTCGCCGGAAACCCCCTGGTGCTCACAGAGTGTCCCTGGTGCCGCGCCGAAATTGGCCGCTATGATGGCCCAAGGCCGAAGGATATCAAGTCAAACCAATGGAAATCGCTCCGGGTCCGCGGCATCATGGACCATGCCACAGAGGGTCCATTGCTCCACTGCCCCGACGCCTCCTGCCCTTTCGGCGCGGAAGATTACCGCGCGTGGCTTCCCGTCGAAGTGATCGATGAGCGGATATACAACCACCCACCGTCACTCGTCATCGGCACCGCCGACAAGTTTGCTATGATCGCTTTCCGGCCGGCCGCCGGATCGTTATTTGGAAGAGGTTTCTTAGCAGGCGAACCACAGCAGACCCATCAACCCCCAGGGGTGATTGTGCAGGACGAGTTACACCTGATTTCGGGACCATTGGGGACGATGTATGGGCTTTATGAAGCAATATTCGAACGGTTCTGCTCTTACTTCGTCAGCAATCGATGGGTTCGGCCAAAGCTTATCGCGTCCACTGCGACCATTCGTGGCGCCGCCGAGCAGGTGAGGTCCCTTTACGCGCGAACGCGCATGAATTTGTTCCCAAGCCCAGGACTGCGCATGGGCGATTCGTTTTTCGGTCGGTACGCAAGGGACGCAAACCAGAGGCTTAAACAGGGGCGCCTCTATCTCGGCATTCATGCGAACGACTATGGTTCGGTACTAACCACGCAAGTGCGCGCATTCTCCTCGGTACTGTTCCGACCATATTCGTTCCCGCCGGACCGGCGCGATGCCTGGTGGAGACTTCTCGTCTTCTACAACAGCATCCGCGAACTCGGAGGCGCAAAGACCCTCTTTGATTCCGACATCAGATCCCGGTTGAAATTCCTTTTCAACCGTGAGAACTACGCGCGCGACGACCGGCGGACGCTACGGATCGTGGAGGAATTGACGAGCAGGCTGTCACAACCTGAAATCGTCGAGATGATGGATAAGCTCTCGACCGCATATGCGGAGCAGAACAATCGATCTCTTGACGCGTGCCTCGCCTCGAATATCATCGAAGTGGGAGTTGATATTGACCGGCTCTCGCTCATGGGCGTCGTCGGTCAGCCTAAGACAACCGCACAGTATATCCAGGTGACGGGGCGCGTCGGACGGCGCTGGTGGGAGCGCCCCGGATTGATCCTGACGGTATACAACCCCGCAAAAAGCCGTGACCGCTCTCACTTCGAGCAGTTCCACAGCTATCACCGCCGTCTCTATGAGCGCGTAGATCCCACGTCAGCCACGCCGTTCGCCCTCTCTGCGATCCAGCGAGCGCTCCCCGGAGCACTCATCGCATGGGCAAGGCAATTCAGTAACGCACCCGTTCAGTCGTCGACATCCTACGAGCCACACGTCAATAGCGGCTATGCGCTGCTGCGGGAAAGAT
>Ga0335074_10012293_pt1 | contig 12002 bp, 4 predicted proteins | sample Lox_Sample_23_FD_206715 | JGI IMG/M metagenome (GOLD analysis project Ga0335074, IMG submission 206715) | Soil microbial communities from Loxahatchee National Wildlife Refuge, Florida, United States - Lox_Sample_2.3 | ecosystem: Environmental > Terrestrial > Soil > Wetlands | place: USA: Florida...
TTTTGGTGCCGGTGGCGGTGACCTGGATGACGTAGGTGCCGGGTTTGGCGCTGGAGAGCGACAGGCCGCCGCAGCCGTTCATGGCCAGCGTGGCGCCGGCAACGACAGCAAGGATGGCGATGAGCCTGAGAACGCCGGTGCGGCGGCGGAAGCGCCAGAAGGTGAGGAGTCCGGCGCCAGGGAAGAGGAACGCGGCCAGGATGGTCCGCGCGGGGCTGCCCGGGATCGCAGGAGCGTGGTTGCGCGCCTGAGAGCCGGAGACCAGGGGATTGGCGGTATCGATGGTGAGGACGACCGAGGACTTGCCATTGGCGGCGAGACTGCTGGTGGTCGTGGCGAAATTGCAGGTCACGGACGGGGGGAGCGAACCGCAGCCGAGGGCGACGTCATCCGTAAAGCCGTCGAGCGAGGTGAGGTTGACGCTGACGTTGGCGTAGTCGCCGGCGGGTATGGAGACGGAGGTGGGGTTGAGGGCGATGCTGAAGTCCGTGACCTGGCCGACGGAGATGGTGACGGCGTTGGAAGTGGAAGCGGCATCATCGGTGTCACCGCTGTATTTAGCAGTGACAGTGTCGCTGCCGGCGGTGAGGGTGATGGAAAGCGAAGCGGAGCCATTGGTGCCGATGTTGGCGGTGCCAATGTTGGTGGTGCCGTTGAAGAAGCTGACGGTACCGGAGGTGGCGGCCTGGCCATTGGCGGCGATTACGGTGGCGAGGAGAGCCACGGGCTGATTGGAGGCCACGGTGTTGGCGGAAGCTGCCAGAGTGGTCTGCGTGGACAGGGTCGTGACGGTGATTTCGACGGCGTTGGATGTGCCGCCGCCGTCGTCGGTGTCACCCTGGTAGACGGCGGTGATGCTCTGCTGACCTATGGGCAGGGCCGATGTGACGTAGGTGGCTACGCCGGCGGTGAGGTTCGCGGTGCCGAGCGTGGTTGTGCCGTCCATGAAGGTGACCGTGCCGGCAGGCGTGCCGCCGTTGCCGGTAACGGTTGCGGTCAGAGTGACGGGCATCGTGACAGCGACTGTGGTGGGGCTGCCCGTAAGCTTCACCGTGGTTGTGGCCTGGACAACGCTGAAGCTCAGAGCCGGCGTCGAGGTGCTGGCGCCGTCGTTGGTATCACCCTGATAGGCGGCGGTGAGGGAGTACGTGCCGACCGCGAGGGCCGAGGTGGTGAAAGCAGCAACGCCTTTGGAGTTCAAGGGGCCGCTGCCGAGGAGGGTGGTTCCGTTATAGAAGTCCACGGTGCCGGTGGGGACGTTGCCGCCGCTGCTGGTTACCGTGGCGGTGAAGGTGACCGACTGGCCGGCGAGAGCGGGATTGACGCTGGCAGCCAGGGTGGTGGTGGTGGTGGTGGGGTTCACGGTGAGCGTGTAGATGGCCGATGTGCTGGAGAAATCGTCAGTATCGTCGGTGTAGACCGCAGTGATGTTGTGAACGCCCACAGCGAGAGTGGCGGTGGTATAGGTTGCGGCCGATGCGGCGCTGGAGCCCGGGACCAGGGCCTGCGAAGCCAGCCTGGTTGTGCCGTCGTAGAAGACCACGGACCCGGTTGGCGCAACTGTACCGGTGGCGGTTACGGTTGCGGTGAATGTGACGGAAGCGCCGTAGGTGGTCTGATTGCCGACCGCGCTGGAGGTGACAACAGTAGTGGTTGCCTGCTTGACGCTCTGGTCATAGGGAGCGGACGAGCCTACGACGTTGTTCACGTCAGTGTAGGTAGCGGTAATGCTGTTGTTGCCGGCGGGAAGGGTAGAGGTGGTGAGTGTGGCATCGTTGCTGGCATTCAGGGGCGCGCTGCCCAGGAATGTGGCGCCATCGTAGAACGAGACGCTGGTGCCGGTGGTGGCGACGTTGCCGGTGATGCTGACGTTAGCGGTGAAAGAGACAGGGGTACCGTAAGTGGAAGGATTGTTGCCGCTGGAGTTGGTCACCGTGACGCTGACCTGTTCCGTGACCTGCTGGAGAAGCGGGGATGCCGAGTTCGCCGCGACGTAATAGGTGTTGCCGCCGTAGGAGGCGAAAATGTCATGACTTCCGACGGCGAGGGTGCTGTCCTGGATGGTCGCGGTGCCGCTGGAGCCGAGGGTAGCCGTGCCGATGACAACGCCCGGAGGCGGCGACGGCGGATTGGGGACGGTGGGCGGCGTTGCGGGCGCGGGGAAGAGATCGTAGAGGGTCACGGTTCCGGTGGGTGTGCTTCCGCCGGGGCTTTTGGTGACCGTGACGGTGAAGGTGACGTTCTGGTTGTAATTCGAGGGATTGGGCGTGGAGGAGGTGACCGCAACCACGGGCGTAGTGAGAGCGAGGGCCTGGCCGACGGCAGCGATCGTGAGGGGGGAATTGAGCTGCGCCGTTGCCAGCGTGATATTGGCGACGAGGGGGTTTCCGCTGGTGTTCGGCGCGAATTCGGCAGCAACAGAGCACTGAGTGTCGACGCCGACGGATTTGGTTGTGGAGCAAGTGCCGCCGGATCCGACGGCGGAATTCGCATCGCTGGAAATCGCGCTGAAGGACAAGTCCACATTGCCGTCGTTTTCAACGATCTGGTCCTGCGCCGTACTGGTCTGGCCCACCCAAAGCGCAGGGGTAAAGAAAAGCGCCGCGGCGTTAGCGGTGACCTTGCGGATCACGTTGTCGAAATACTCGGCGATGTAGAGATCGCCTGCGGAGTCGAGGGCGAGGCCGTAGGGAGCGTAAATGCCGGCGCCGGTGACATTGGCCGGAAGAGTGAGGCCGGCGTAAGCAATACCATTGCCGGTGTATTTTGAGCCACTCTGAGCATTGCCGTAGGTGTAGCCGGATTTTCCGTCGTTGTAGGAGCCGCTGGAGTTATTTCCGGCGATGGTGGAGATCAGGCCGGTATGGGCGCTGACCTTGCGGACAACATAGTTGCGGGCATCGGCGATGTACACATTGCCGGCGGCATCGCAGGCCACATCCAGCGGCGAATCGAGCTCGGCGCTGGTGGCGGCGGCTCCGTCGCCGGAGAATCCGGCCGTTCCATCACCGGCGTAGGTGCTGATGACGCTGGAGGCGTTGACCATGCGCACCACATCGTGGCCGGAGTCGGGGATATAGAGATTGCCGTTGGGGTCGAGAGCGATGGCGTAGGGTGCGTTCAGAGAGGCCGCGGTTGCGATGCACCCGTCTCCGATCGCGTCCGTCGAACCAGTGCAGGTGCCGGGATTGGCGCCGCCGCCGGCAATGGTGGCGACGAGGCCCGTGGAAGCGGAGATTTCGCGGATGCGATTGTTGCCGGTATCGGCGATGTAGACATTCCCGGAACCGTCGACAGTGATGCCGCCGGGGGCATTGAACTCGGTGGTGGAATCGTTGGGAGCCTGACCATCACCGGCGAAGCCTGCCTGGCCGTTGCCCCAGCGGGCGACGATCAAGCCGGAGGCGAGATTGACTTTGAGAATCTCGTCGTTATCGGTGTCGACGATGTAGAGATTGCCGGCGCCGTCGAGCGCGACACCGGAAGGCAGCGTGATGGTGGTGTCGATGGCGACGGTGCCGGTGGGATCGTAGCCGGGGTCGCCGTTGCCGGCGACGGTCTCGATGACACCGGTGGAAGCGACGACTTCGCGAACGCGGTTATGGCTGGAGTCGGCGATGAAGATGTCGCCGGCGCCATCGACCGCAACGCTGGTGGGAAGGTAGAGGTCGGCGGAGGTTGCGGCGGCGCCGTCATTGACGTTGGTCCACTGGCCCACCTGTCCGGCCACCGTGCCGATGGTGCCGGGAATCATAACGGCCAGCGCACCCTGGCCGGTCCCGGTGAGATATTGGGTGCCGAGAGCATCGCCGGAAGCGTCCTGAAGGACGACGGCGCCGTTGCGGGGCCCGGGATAGAGGGGCGAGAAAGTGACGCTGAACTGGCAGGACGCGGGGGCCGTGAAGGTTTGGCCGGTGCACGAGTCGGTGCCGCTGGCGGTGGCCTGGTAGTCGAGTTGGGGTGAACCCATGGTGAGCACGGCGACGGAGGCGACCTGGCCGGAAACGGTGACGGGGACCGTGATGGTTTGAGCGACGGGAGTATTGACGGCCGAAATGCCAAAGCTGGTCACGTTCTGGGCCTGGGCGGAGGTGAGGGCGGCCAGCATGAGGAGGATGAAACCGAGCGGAGCAGCTGCAATGCGGGCAGCACTGGGCGTGCAGACGCGGCTGGTTCGCGCAGGAGCCGGCCAGGATTCAGAGAGCAAAGGGGAGTTCATGCCACAGACCTCGACAGAAGTGCTGAAGTCCAGGTCGAGCGAAGACCGGCTTCAGAGGACCAGCAGAAGGGAAGCCTGGCACGCCAGGACGCACGAGGGCGAGCGGGAACGCAGCCAGAAGAGCCCGGATGCTGAGAACTGCCGCAACAATAGCATGCGAAGTGGGGCGTTGATATTACCTTTGTAAGGGGTTCCCTGGCACTTTAGTGTCATTTGGTGAGGCGGGGAGGGAAGCGGTCAACAGGCGCGAAATTGGCGGGTTGGAGGATGCGCGATCCAATTTTTGAGGCCCGATGAGTTCCCGAAGTAACCGCGGCGGAGGAACCAGGGAGGGAGGTTACAGAAGGGGGAGCGGATCGGATGGCGAGAGGTTACCGGAAGCCAGGAGGAGCGGAAGGCGGGCGAGGTTCGATCGACCAGGCTTCCCAAAATGGGAATCGGAGCGGGGCCGATGGTGCGATCAGGCGACGCCAGGGCATCTTCAGGGTTGCGGTACGCTTGTTGGTTCTCGCAGAGCCGCGGCTCCCTGTTGGTCGGGTCGACTCGAAATCCCGGCTTGTGTCTACAGCGATTCTGAAAATGCCTGAGCGCGGTACTCTCGCTCAGAAGGCGGCTCGGCGGGTTTCGCGAGGAGAGCTTCGGCGAGGGGCAACTGAAGAGGAAGGGTCCAGGAGAAGGAGCTGCCCTGGCCGAATTCGCTCTGCACGTCGATGCGGGTGCGATGGCGCGCGGCAATCCACGCGGCCAGAGAGAGTCCCAGGCCGGAGCCGGGGATTCTCTGGGCGCGCGCGCCGGCAGCGCGGTAGAAGCGGTCGAAAATGTGCTGCTGATCCGCGAGCGGAATACCAACGCCGGTATCGGCAACTTCAAATCGTGCGCGTTCGTTCTCGACGCTGAGCGACAGGCGGACCGATCCTCCCGCGGGAGTATATTTGCCGGCGTTCTCCAGCACGATATTGAGGAGGCGGGGAAGATAGAGGCTGTCAGCCACGACGGAGAGCGGGCCAGCAGGGAGATGGAGAGAAAAACGGATGCCGGCTTTGTCGAGCATCGGCTGCCATTTGGCGGCGGCGTGGCGGCACGCCTGCAGGGCGTCGAGAGGCTCCATCTGGGCCTCTTCGGTTCCGGCGTCGACGCGGGTAAGAAACAGCAGGCTGTCGAGCAGAGAGGACATCTGCTGAGCTTCGGCGCCAATGACGCGGAGGGCATCGCGGTACTGGCCGGGAGCGCGTTCGAAACGCAGGGCGAGATCGGCTTCGCTGCGGATGAGGGCTACGGGGGTGCGCAGCTCATGGGAGGCGTGGGCGGTGAAGTCGCGCACGCTGCGCACGCCCGACTCGATCCGCTCGAGCATTTCGTTCAGGGTCGAGGACAAGTGGGCCAGCTCATCCCCGGTTTCCAGATGCGGCAGGCGGTTCTGCAGATTGCCCTCGTGGATGCGCTGTGCTTCGCTGGCCAGGGCGGCGACGGGAACGAGGGCGCGGCGGCTGAGAAGGTGTCCAGCGAGGCCGGCCATGAGCAGGACAAGCGGGGCGATGAGAAAGAGATCGTCGCGGAAGTGAGCGAGCACCTGATCGGTTTTAGCGAGGGTGATGCCGGACTCGACGACCCACACCTGTCCGTTCGCGGCAAAGGCGCGGCGCAGAGCGCGGACCTTGTGACGGCCAGCGGTGAACTCGATGAAGCTGCCATCGACGGGCAAAGAGGTGGCGGGCGGGAGGGACTGGGGGTTGAGCAGCATGCGCCAGGGGCGGTAAATCCAGCCGCCGGGCTTCTCTTCAATCTGGAGCCACTTGCCTTCATCCTGGCGGTTGAACTGGGCATAGATGGCGGCGCGGGTACGGGCCTCGTCGGCGCCGAGACGATTGGCAACGATGAAATCGTGGACGTCGTCAATGTGCTCGCCCATTTCGTGATCCAGCTCGAAGAGCAGGCTGTGGCGGGCGATATCCCAGGTGGCCGCGACCAGCAGCGACGAGGCGAGGGTGAACATGAGGAAATAGCTGAGCGAGAGGCGGATTCGGATGGGAAGCTGGGCGGGCTTCATGGAGAGAGCCTATTGTAGGGCCGGCCGGCGTGGGCCCTGGTTAACAACCGGTTAAAGGCGCCTGATCGCGGAGCAGGATGTAACCGCGGCTCCGCAAAGTGTGAATAAGGGGCAGGGCGCCGTCGCGGTTGAGCTTGCGGCGGAGAGAGGAGATGTAGACCTCGAGGACGTTGCTGAATTTCTCCCAGTTGTAGTCGTAGAGGTGCTCGAGCAATTCGGTTTTGGAGATGATGGCGCGGGGCCGGTAGGCCATGTATTCGAGCAGGCGATATTCCATGGGAGTGAGAGCGACCGGCTGTCCGGCGCGGGTGACGGCCATGGATTCGGGGAGGACGACGAGGTCAGCAATTTCGAGGCGCGGGGCGGCGCGGCCCTGGGAGCGGCGAATGAGAGCGCGGCAGCGAGCGACCAGCTCGCCGATATCGAAGGGCTTGGTGAGATAGTCGTCGGCGCCAGCGTTGAGGACGGCGATGGTGGTCTCCTTGTCGTCGCGGGAGGTGAGGACGATGACGGGGACCTGGGAGGACTCGGCGCGGAGGCGACGGAGGACTTCGAGGCCGTCGAGACCGGGGAGCATGAGGTCGAGGACGACGAGGTCGTAGGGGGTGGACAAGGCCATGAAGAGGCCATCCTGGCCGTCGGGCGAGAGATCGACCGCGTAACCGGCCGACTCGCGCAGGGCGCGGCCGACGTTCTTCGCCAAACCCGCGTGATCTTCGACGATCAGCACGCGCATCGGTTCACCGCCTCACGCTCCAGTGTGCCACTGGAGGCGGATCCTGTGGGCTGCGGCGTGGCGGGATGCCCGAGGGATGTGAAACAGGGGTGAATTTACCTGCCGTTCATGGGTTCTTCAGCGACACTTCAGCGGCCTGCGGCGAAGTTGGAGACGGAACTCTTCGCCCGGCAGGGCGTTCGCTTTGGAGGCATGAAATGATTCCCCAGTATCAGAGGCGGATTGTCTGTATGTTGGCCGTGATCGCGCTGAGTGCCGGGGCGGTCTTCGCCCAGGCGCCGAGGGCGTCGATCAGCGGCACGGTATCCGACTCTTCGAAGGCCGTCATACGAGGGGCTCGCGTGGTGGTGACTCCCGGGGGCGCCGTCGCCACCACCAACGGCGCCGGACAATTCACGCTCAGCGGCCTCACTCCGGGCGCGTACACCGTCAGCATCACCTTCACCGGCTTTCGGCCGCTGGCAAAGAGCGTTACTCTCGCTCCCGGACAGGCGATGACCCTCGACGCCGTGCTCGAGGTTGGTTCTGCCAGTCAGCAGGTCGTGGTGACGGCGCAGGCCGGCCCCACCCAGACCATGAGCCAGGCTATCAATGAGGAAATCACGTCGGCCAACATCGTCAACGTGATGCCCCTGGCGCAGATTGAAGCGCTGCCCAACTCCAATATTGCCGACGCCGTCGGCCGCCTGCCCGACGTCACGCTGCAACGCAACGAAGGCCAGGGCGAGTACGTCCAGGTCCGCGGACTCGACCCGCGCCTCACCAATGTCACGGTCGATGGCGTCACCCTGCCCGCGCCGGAGGTGGTGGTCGAACAGGTCGACCTCACCACTATTCCCGATAACATGGTGGAGTCCATCGTCGTCAACAAGACCCTTTCCGCCACGCAGGACGCGGGCGGCATCGGCGGCTCCGTGAATCTGGTCACCAAAACGGCGGGCGCCGCTCCTTACCTGAGCCTCGAAGCAACCGCGGGTTACACGCCCATCATGAATACCCGCTACGTCGGCAAGGTCAGCGCCACCTCCGGCATGCGCTTCGGCGCGGACAAGCGGTGGGGCCTGATCGGCGGCTTCGAGGAGGATTACAACGGCGCCGGCATCGATAACATCCAGCCCAGTCCCGACATCAACCCCAACGGCTCGACAACTCCCTATTACGACAACGACACGGAGCGCATGTATCGCTTCAAGGAGTATCGCTGGGGCTATACCAGCACGCTCGATTTTAAGAAGAGCCAGTCCACCAACTTTGCCCTGCGCTTCCTGCTTTCCGATTTCGACGACTGGCTCGACAAGTGGTACTACGAAATCGGCCCCAAGGCCAAGTTCTATGAGTCGAACCAGGATCGAACCCCGGAGATCGCCACCCTGATCCTCGATGGCAGCCACAATTTCAAAAACTCCTGGGTTCAGTGGAGTTCGGCGGTCTCCCGCTCCCGCTTCCTCAACGCCGGCGGCGACCCGGTCGCGGAGTGGGAGCCGGTTTCGTCCCTGAAGAGCTACGACAAAAGCAACTGCAGCTACATCGGAACGCCGGCCAGCATCTACCGGCCCATGTGGTCGGCGGGGTGCGAGTTTCCCAATGCCGACCCGGATGACAACAATTTCGATCCGAACAACTACCTCCTCGACTCCTTCCGAACCACTTCCGGCTCGGCGGTGGAGCTGGACCTGCAGGAGATGGCGGGCATGGGCTTCAACTACCACATGGGCTCGCACGCCGCTACCCTCGAATTCGGTGGCGAATTCCGCAACGAGCACGCGTTTGAGGAAGCGTACACGCCTGAATACGACCTGAGCGGGACGGCAACGGACCTCACCATGGTTCCGTTCCTGAACGGGTTCGACAATAAACACTACTATGACGGCACGTATTACATGGGGCCTGTCACCGACTGGAACAAGCTGACTGCTTACGTCGAGGCGAATCCGGCAGATTTCACGCTGGACGAAGGCGCGACGCAGGAAGCCTCGCAGTCGGCCGATTTCGATCTGGTCCAGCACCTGAGCGCGGGCTACGTGATGAACACCATCAACTGGCCCGGGTTCAGCCTGCAAACCGGCTTTCGCGTGGAGGCCATTCAGGTGCGCGCCCTCGGCTATTACGTGCAGACCGACGCCAATGGCAACTGGCTTGGGACTACCCCGGAAACCTCCAGCGAGTCCTACGTGGTTCCTCTGCCCAGCGTGCAGGCACGCTGGCAGGTGGCCCCGCTCACGGCCATCCGCGCCAACTACTCGCGCGGCCTCGCGCCTCCCAACCCGTATGACCTGGTGCCCTACGTTCTCGATAACGGGCCGGGCAATGTTCCCCGCTACTCCATCGGCACCCCCAACGAGCAGCCCACCCGCGCCAACAATTACGATCTGCTCCTCGAGCAGGAACTGCGCCCCTTCGGCGTCATTCAGGCCGGTTACTTCTATAAGCAGCTCTACGACCCCATCGTCCTCGTGTACACTTCCTGCGAGATCACCGGCTCTCTCTGCGACATCCCCGGCCAGAACATCAACACGGACGACAATAACCTCCCCTACCTGGCGCAGCAGGATATCAACGCCAATAACGCCAGCGTCTGGGGGATGGAGTTTGCGTGGCGGCAAAACATGACTTACCTGCCCGGCGCGCTTCGCGGCATGCAGATGATGGCCAACTACTCCTACGCCGATTCGCATACCAACGGCATTCCCGGCAGCACCGATTCGCCGCCGTTAATCGGAACGTCGCGCAACGCCTTCAATTTCGAGCCCGGCTACGTGCTGGGGCGCTACGCCGTTCACCTGGGCATGAGCTTCAACGGCGATTACGACTATGCCTACCAGTGGTTCAACAACCAGGCCGACCCGGCCAACGACACCGCCGGGCCGGCGAACGGTCCACTGGGCGACAACTACGCCTATTCGCACCTCCAGATCGACGCGCAGATGGGCGCCCGCATCTGGCGCCGGCTGCACCTGGTCGTCGACGGACTGAACCTCACTAACGAGGTCTTCGGCTACTACAACGGGCAGCCGCAATACGTCTCTCAGCGCGAATACTACAAGCCGACCTACAGCGCCAGTCTGCGCTGGACATCGGACTCGGAAAACTGAGATTGGAAGGTGGCATTTGACCTCTCCGGGGTGCATGGAAGATTGAGCCCCATGTGCCCCGGCTTTTTTGTGCACGCAAGTGTTACCAAACGTTGAGTCCACTGCCCATGTCGAGAATTCCGAATGCTCGGCCGCTGACCTTACTTGGCTGCTCGCTTATGCTGGCCTGCTGTCCACTGCTGCCGCAAACGAGTGCGCCGCCCAACCAGGAGCAGCTGAAATTCGTGGTTATTCTGACGCGGCATGGGGTGCGCTCTCCCACGGGCGAATCTTCACATTACGACCGCTATTCCGCGCTGCCGTGGCCGCAGTGGAATGTGCCGCCGGGTTACCTGACGCCGCACGGCTATCAATTGATGAAGCTTTTTGGGGCGTACGACCGGGCGTGGCTGGCGCAGGAAGGGCTGTTCGATGCCGCGGGCTGCGCGGACGCGGCCAGCGTGACGATTCTGGCGGACTCCGACGAGCGCACGCGCGCAACCGGAAAAGCGCTGGCTGAAGGGATGTTTCCGGGGTGCGCGGTCGAGGTCCACGCCCGGCCGGAAGGAATGCATGATCCGTTATTTCACGGGATGCCCGCCGGCGCCGAGCAGCCGGATCCGGCGCTGGAGACAGCGGCGATCCGCGGGCGCATTGGCGGCGACCCCGGCAACCTGACCCTGGCTTATCACGCTCAGCTGGATGAGCTGGAAAACGTACTGAGCGGCTGCGGCCACGCGCCACCGGGTTCTCGGAAGCCTGCGTCGCTCTTCGACATTCCCGCCACGCTGGAGGCGGGCACGGCGCGGCATCCGGTGGAGATGCGCGGGCCGCTGATGACTGCCTCGACGCTGAGCGAGAATCTGCTGCTGGAATACACCGACGGCATGGCGGAGGTGGGATGGGGATGCGTGGACGGCGCGACGCTGCGCTTCCTGATGCAGCTGCATGGCGCGGATGAAGGCCTGAAGGACCGCAGTCCGGCCACCGCGCGCCTGCATGCCGCGAATCTGCTCCGTCAGATCCTGATGGCGATGGGGCAGGAGGCGACCGGCAGGCAGAGGGGTGGTACGCCGGGCAAACCATGGGAGCGGCTGCTGATTCTCTCCGGGCACGACACAAATGTCGCCAACGTTGCCGGAGCGCTCGGACTGCACTGGATTCTGGACGGACGGCGCGACGCCACGCCGCCGGGAGGCGCGCTGGTTTTTGAACTGTGGCGCGACGATGCGGGCGCATATTCCGTGCGCGTGGATTACATGGCGCAGACGCTGGAACAGATGCGGACGGCGCAGGTGCTGACGCTTGCCAGGCCGCCGGAACGCGTGCCGATATTTGTGCCGGCTTGTGGGCGAGCCGACCTGTCGTGCTCCTGGCAAGGCTTTGCGACGGCTGTTCAACACGTGCTCGGACCGTGACGGGAATGAGCGCGCGGGCGGCGGTGGGACCTGGCCGAGATGGCGCCGCGGCATTCAGCTTCACTTCAGATCCGCTCGCTATACTCGGCCCGCGGCAGATATTCGATGTTCGCGATGGGGAAATTCCGTGAAGAGATTCTGTTTATGCGCGTGGAGCCTGTTTTTCGCGCTGCGGGCGGGAGCAGCCCAGAGCGCGCCGCTCACGCTGGCGAGGCGCGATCCGATGCCGGCCGCGATTACGGGGCGATTCGACCACCTCGGAGCGGATTTCCAGGGAAATCGGCTGTTTCTGGCCGCGGAAGGGGAGCACCGGGTTCTGATCATGAATCTGCGCACCGGAAAGTACCTGGGCGAGATTCCGGATATTCAGATACCGCACGCGATCTTCGTGCGCCCCGACATCAATCGGATCTACGTGACCGACGGCGGGGCGGGCGGCGTGAGAGTGTACGACGGGGCCACGTATCGTCAGATTGCATTTATCGCTCTGAAAAAGGATACGGACTCGATC
>Ga0335074_10012294_pt1 | contig 12002 bp, 12 predicted proteins | sample Lox_Sample_23_FD_206715 | JGI IMG/M metagenome (GOLD analysis project Ga0335074, IMG submission 206715) | Soil microbial communities from Loxahatchee National Wildlife Refuge, Florida, United States - Lox_Sample_2.3 | ecosystem: Environmental > Terrestrial > Soil > Wetlands | place: USA...
ATCACGCCGTCGGCATGGGCGCAGGCCCGCCGGTAGAGACCGATGATGTACTCGCTGGTCTCGTCGGGCTTGGCCCACATGTCGGCACCCTCCCAGACCGAGCCGTCTTCGAACCACGGCAGCTTCTCTTCGGCCGGGCGGCCGAACGAATCACCCAGGTACCCGTACTCCAGCCCGGCCAGGTGCTTCACCAGGCCGAGCAAGTTCGTTCCCGTCGGTGTCATCGGGCGGCGGCGGTCGTACTCAGTGAGGTCGTCGAGCTTGGACAGCATCACGGCCCGGCTGGCCTGGAGCTTGCGGTGGAGCTCATCTTTGAGGTCCGACATAGCACTTCCTCACATTCATCAGGCATCAGGCAATCTTTGTGGTCAGGCTACGGCGGGGGTCTGCCATTTTGCCGGGCATGAGCCGCGCGGCACCAGCGCGGGCGCCGGCCAGCGGGGCGCGGTGGACGAGAAGCTGACCGGCGGGGCAAGCATGTGCACGTCGCCGAGCGGGCTCGAGGCGTCATAGGGAACTGGCTCGCGCAGACTGTGCTCATCGTCGGTGCCGGCCAGCGCTGGATCGACCAGTCCAAGCGACCCGCACCACATGGCGGTGCGGGTCAGGCTCACCGTGACGTGCCAGGACCCGCCCTCGGTGGCCCGCTTCACCAGGGCGGCGCTGGCCCCGGCGGCGCCCAGGTAACCGGTGACGTAGTCGTTGATGAGTCCAGTCACCGGCAGGCGGGGCTCGGCCTGCGTCCCCTCGAGGGTCATCAGGCCCGAGGCCGCGGACCCGTTCATGTCGAACCCGCCTCGTTCCGCCCATGGACCCTGCGATCCGTAAGAGGTAACGGATACCAGCACGAGGCCAGGGTGAAGGCCGGCCAGCCGGCGCGGATCGAGGCCGCGGCGCTCCAGTGATCCGCTGCGGTGGTTGTTGACCACGACGTCGGCGCCGCCGAGCAGCGCGGCTGCGTGTTCGCGGCCCTGCGGGCGGTCGAGGTCGATGTAGGCGCTGCGCGAGCCGACGTTGGCCTCGGCGTAGATGAAGTCGTGCTCATAGTCGTTGGGCCGGGTCGCGCAGAGCACGTCGGCGCCCTGCTCGGCCAGGGTCCGGCCCACGGTGGGACCGGCCACGGCGTGGGTGAACGACAGCACGCGGACGCCGTCGAAAGGCCGCTCAGCCTCGCCGAAGTTCCTGACCGGAGCGTCACCGATCCGCTCCAGGCCGATCACCGGCTGGCCGGCCAGCAGCGACCCCTGCTCGTGCGCCCGCCACTCCCCCGGCGTGCGGACGATGCAGGCAGGCAAGCCCGCGGTCGCGGCGGCGTCCTCCAGATCGGCCGCATCCCGCCGGCCGATGGCCGCCGCGACTCTGGCGCCGTCGGGCGGTACGTCAAGGAACCGGCACCACCTGGCGGCCTGGTGCGGATAGACACCGGACGCCATGATCCAGCGGTCGTCCCGCGTCCGGTAGGGCGTGAGCAGGAACGGGTTGTCTGCAATCAGCGGATGCGGCGCGCGCTCGCCGTTGAGGGTCGGGCGCCAGAAGGCTCCGGGGTTGATGCCGTGCACGGCCTGGCGCAAGTCCAGGGCCAGGTCCTGCTCCGGGCCGCCGCGGCGGCGGTGCAGCGCAACCGCCGCGACGGCGCCCGCCATCATCGGCAGGCCGATGCACGCACCTAGCCGGTGAGCCGCGGGAACGATCGGGTCCTGGCCGGTGAAGGACACGTGACCGCCCGCCGCAGTCGCGGCGAGTCCGACCTCAGAAAGCAGTTCGTCGAGCGCGGCGCGCGGGTCGAAGGTGTCAGTCGGCGCGTAGGAACGGATGCTGGTCATGGCCGGGCTCACCCGCGAGCCCGCGGCTGCGGGCGGAAGAGCAGCGCGGCCAGCACCGAGCCGGCCGCGAAGATGCCCGCTGCCCACCAGAACGCGATGGTGTAGCTGTGCACCTGGGCCAGCTCGACGAGCACGGGGGCCGGGTGCCCGCCAGCGAGCAGCCGCGGGCTGAGGTGGCTGGCCAGGTACCCAGCGGCCGCGCTGGCCGCCATGGTGTTGAGCAGTGACGTGCCGATCGACCCGCCGACCTGCTGCCCGGTGTTCACCATGGCTGACGCGACGCCGGCATCGGCCGCGGCGACGCCGGAGGTCCCTGTGTTCATCGACGGCGAGACGACCAGGCCGATGCCGGCGGCGGCAACGAGCAGGGGCGGCAGGACGTCGGCGGCGTAGCTGGAGTGCACGCCGATGCGGGTCAGCCAGGCCAGGCCGCAGGCCGCCGCGAGCATGCCGGGGGCCACTAGCAGTCTGGGTCCGACCCTGGGGAGCAGCACGATGTTGGCCAGGTTCGAGCTGATGACGATCGCTGCCACCATCGGCAGGAACGCGAGGCCGGCGGTCACGGGCGTGAAGCCGAGGGTCTCCTGCAGGTAATAGGTGAGGAACAGGAAGATGCCGAACATCCCCGCGCCGGCGATGAGGATCGACAGGTATGCGGCGGCCCGGTTGCGGTCGAGCACGATGCGCAGCGGCAGCAGCGGCTGCCTGGCCCTGGTCTCCACGTAGCCGAACGCGGCCAGCAGAGCGGCGCCCGCGACCAGGAAGCCCCAGGTCGCGGGCGCGTGCCAGCCGTCACTCGCCGCGTTGGAGAAGCCGTAGACGATGCCGAACATTCCGGCCGCCTCCGTGACAAGGCCGGGCAGGTCGAGCCGGGCTCGCTGCCGCTCCGGCGCCCGGCGCAGCAAGACGATCGCGCCCGCAGCGGCGACGGCAGCGATGACAAGGTTGACGTACAGGCACCAGCGCCAGGACAAGTACTCGGTAAGTACACCGCCGAGCAGCAGGCCTACCGCTCCCCCGGCGCCCGCGATCGCGCCGAACACCCCGAACGCCTTGCCCCGGTCCTTGGTGCCTTCGAACGTGGTGGTCAGCAGCGACAGCGCGGCCGGCGCGAGCAGCGCACCGAACGCGCCCTGGAAGGCGCGCGCGGTGACGAGCATGCTGAAGCTGCCCGCCGCGCCGCCGAGCGCCGACGCGCCCGCGAAGCCAGCCAGGCCCGCGATGAAGGTCTTCTTCCGCCCGATCAGGTCGGTAAGCCTCCCGCCGAGCAGCAACAGGCTGCCGAACGCAAGCGCGTAGGCGGTCACGACCCATTGCCGGTCGAGGTTCGAGAACGACAGCGCCCGCTGCGCCGACGGCAGCGCGATGTTCACGATCGTGGCGTCGAGCACGACCATGAGCTGGGCCAGCGCGACCACGGCGAGGATGAGCCAGCGACGCGGGTCGGCGGCGGGCCGACTCGGCGCGAGTGCGGCCCGCGCTGGCCCGGTCAGCGGCGCTGACCCGGTCAGCGGTACCGACCCTGTTATCAGTGCCGGCACACTGGCCAGCCGGGAAGTATCACTAGTTCCTGCGGTCCCGTTTCTCATCCCGCCGCTCCTTCTCTAGCTGGCCGAGCACCGAGTTTTCCGCAGTCTAACGCAAGTTTGCAGTTGACTGCAAATATGCATTCCGTTGTAGACTCGGCCTCGTGACGGAGCCAGGTCTGCGTGAGCGCAGCAAGATCAAGCGGCGCGCGGCGATCATCAGCGCGGCCTATGAGCTGTTCGCCGAGCGCGGCTACGACGCGACCACGGTCGCCGACATAGCCGAGGCGGCCGAGGTCTCGCCGCGAACTGTCGCGATGTACTTCCCGGCCAAGCAGGACATCGCGATGTCGCGCGTCAGCGACGCGGTCGAGAGCCTGACCGCCGCCATGCGCGATCGTCAGCCGGGCGAGTCGGTTGCCGGAGTCCTGCGCCGCTGGCTGCTGACGACTCAGACCGAGCCAGGAGACCGTGAGCAGCGCCAGCTCGCGCATCGCATGTTCGCGGCGAATCCGCAGCTCGCGGCCCTGCGCACGGCGCGCATGGCGGCGGCGCTAAGGCAGGGCGCCGCAGCCATCGCCACCGACACCGGCTCGGACCCTGACGCCGTCGGCCCCCGGCTCGCCGCGGCCGCGACGAGCGCGATCGTGGCCGAGATCCTTGACATCGAGCCGGGTCCCCGACGCCAGGAAGCAGTCGCCGCCGCGACCCGGTTCATCGAGGCCGGCATCGCCGCGCTCTAACCGGCCGTCAGGCGCTGATCCCGCTGAGCGCGGTCGCGAACCGGTCCGACGTCGCGGGGTGGCGTACCGCGACCCGGATCCAGCCCGGCACCAGTCCGGGAAAGGTCTCCCCGCGCCTAACGGCGAAGCCGCAGCGGTGCAGGCGGGTGCGCACGTCCGTGATCCCGGTGTCGAGCAGCACAAAGGATGCTGCCGGGTCGGGCACGACCCGGACCGTGCGCAGATCGGCGAGCCTGTCCAGCAGGTGGGCGCGCTCAGATGCCAGTTCTCTCGCCCAATCGGCCGCCTCGCGAAGCGCCTCAGCCGAGGAGGTGGCGACGCACGCAGTCAGCGCGGGCGCGGAGACTGGCCAGAGTGGCTGGCCCGTGGCTAGCTGCGCGATGACATCCGGTGTGCCAAGGACGTAACCGGCCCGTAGGCCGGCCAGGCCCCAGGTCTTGGTCAGGCTACGGATGACGACGACTCCGCAAAGGTCCGGCTCAGCCGCCACCGATTCGCGCTCGCCGGGCACGCAGTCAGCGAACGCTTCGTCCACGACGACGATCCGGCCAGGCCGGCGTAGCGCGAGGATCGTCTCGCGGGGGTGGGAAACGGAGGTGGGGTTGGTCGGGTTCCCCACGAAAATCAGGTCGGCCTCCGCCGGCACCAGGTCAGGGTCAAGCACGAACGGGAAAGGCAGGACCACCCGGCTGACGTGGTGACCTGCCGCGCGCAGGACAGCCTCGGGCTCGGTGAATTGCGGGTGCACGACGACGGAATGCCGCGGGCGCAGAGTTCTCGCCAGGAGCACAAATGCCTCGGCGGCGCCCGCCGTCAGCAGAACTTCGCTGCTCATCCGGCGATGCCGGGCGGCGATAGCATCCGCCGCCGGCCGCTGATCGGGATAAGCAGCCAGGTCGGTGGCGGAGATCAGCGCGGCCAGCCAGCCGGGCGTTCCCGAGGACCGGACGTTGACGGCCAGGTCGACCAGGCCGGGCACGAGGTCAGCATCACCATGATGAAGCAGGCCGGCGAGCCCTTCGTCACTGTCAGCCACGTGATTGAGCATCTCGCACGCCTTGGCACCGCCAGACCGCATCCGGTTATGGTAGACGGCCGGGATTGCCGGCGGCCCGAGCGGAAGGAGCGCGAGTCCCGGTGACAAGCGGTTCGGTGCTGGTGGCCGGCACGACGTCCGACGCGGGCAAGTCCGTGCTGACGGCCGGCATCTGCCGGTGGCTCGCGCGCCGGGGAGTGCGGGTGGCGCCCTTCAAGGCGCAGAACATGTCCAACAACTCGGTGGTGGCGCCGGACGGCGCGGAGATCGGCCGGGCCCAGGCCATGCAGGCCGCCGCGTCCGGTGTGGCGGCTGAGGCGGCCATGAACCCGGTGCTGCTCAAGCCGGGCAGCGATCTGACCAGCCAGGTCGTGTTGATGGGCCACGCCGTCGGCGACACTTCGGCTGACGGCTACTGGCGCCAGGGGGCAGGCCGCGAGCGCCTGATGGCCACGGTTCTTGACGCCTACGACGACTTGCGGTCCCGGTTCGACGTCATCGTCTGCGAGGGCGCCGGCTCGCCCGCGGAGATCAACCTGCGCCGCGGTGACCTGGTCAACATGGGCCTCGCCCGGGCCAGGGACCTGCCGGTGATCGTGGTCGGTGACATCGACCGCGGCGGCGTCTTCGCCGCGTTGTACGGCACGCTCGCGCTGCTCGAGCCGGCCGATCAGGCCCTGATCTGCGGCTTCGTGATCAACAAGTTTCGCGGTGACCAGTCGCTGCTGACACCAGGCCTGACTGATCTCACCGGCCGGACCGGCAGGCCGGTCCTGGGCGTCGTGCCGTACCTGAACCGGACCTGGATCGACGCCGAAGACGCCGTTCCGACCGAGCGCCGTTACGGGCAAGACGACACACCCGGCGACGAGCGGTCGCTACGGATCGCGGTCATCCGTCTCCCCCGGATCTCCAACTTCACCGACGCCGACGCGCTCGCACTCGAGCCCGGCGTCTTCGTCAGGTTCGTGAGCTCGCCGACCGCGCTCGAGGACGCGGACCTTGTGATAGTGCCGGGGACGAAGGCAACCGTGGCCGACCTGGCCTGGCTGCGCGCGCGAGGGCTTGACGACGCGCTCGCCCGACGGGCAGCAGACGGCCGGCCAGTCCTCGGCATCTGCGGCGGCTATCAGATGCTCGGCACGGTCATCGACGACGAGGTCGAGAGCCGCGCCGGCACCGTCCGCGGGCTTGGCCTGCTGCCGGTGCAGACGCAATTCGACGCGGTCAAGACCCTGCGCCGCCCGTCTGGCTACGCAGGCCAGATCCCGGTTGCGGGATACGAGATCCATCACGGCCGGGTCGAGGTTGGGGACGGCCGAGCATGGTTCACGAGCTCGCCGGGCGATACCGGAGCGGCGCTGGACGGCTGCCAGGCCGGCCCGGTCTCCGGTACGCTGTGGCATGGAATCTTCGAGAACGACGAATTCCGCCGGTCCTACCTCGCCGATATAGCCGAGGTCGCTGGACGCGACTTCGTTCCCGCAAGCGGCACTCGTTTCGCGGCGGCGAGGCAGGCGCAGTTCGACGCGCTGGCCGATGCCATCGACAGCAGCCTGGATACCGCTGAACTACTCCGCCTGATCGAGAACGGGCCCGGCCGCGAGCTGCCGGTGCTGCGGTCAGGGATATGACCCGCAACCAGGCTGCGGCGCCGGCCCCTCATCGGCAGGGCACCCGCCGACGGCGGGACTGGCCGCTTGCCGGCGGCCTGATCGCCGGTGTCATCGCCGACGCGATCGCCGGGGACCCGGCCCGCGGCCATCCGGTCGCGCTGTTCGGCCAGCTCATGACCGCGGCCGAACAGCGCATCTACGATGACCGGACCGGGCCAGGGATCGCCTACGCCACCGGCGGAATCATCGTCGGCACCTGGCCCCTGGTCGTAGCCGCCCGCGCCACCGGCACGAGCCCAGCCGGGCGAGCCGCGGTCACCGCGGTGACGGCCTGGGCCGCGATCGCCTCCCGGTCCCTCTGCGGTGCCGCCCGGCAGATCGCGACTGCTCTCAGCGCGGGTGACCTGGCACAGGCCCGCGAGGCGCTGCCGTGCCTGTGCGGCCGTGACCCGCAGCAGCTCGACGACGCGGGCATCACCAGGGCCGTGGTCGAGTCCGTCGCCGAGAACACCAGCGACGCCATCGTCGCGCCGCTGGTCTGGGGAGCGCTGGCCGGCCCGGCGGGCGTGTCGGGATATCGCGCGGTGAACACCATGGACGCGATGGTCGGCCATCACTCGCCCCGCTACGAACGATTCGGCCGGGCATCAGCCCGCGTGGATGACGTCGCCAACTGGATCCCGGCCCGGGTTACCGCCCTGCTCGCGGCCGCCTGCTCGCCTGCCGTCGGCGGCAAGCCAGCGCCAACCTGGCAGACGGCGCGCGACTACGGCCCGCGACATCCGAGCCCCAACGCCGGCTGGTGCGAAGCTGCGTTTGCCGGAGCACTGGGCGTCCAGCTCGGCGGCGTACTCAGTTACTCAGGCCGCACCGAGCACAGGCCAGAAATCGGCACCGGACGCGCGCCAGCCCCCGGCGACATCGCCAGGGCAATCCGCCTCAGCCGCGCCGTCACCGCCACCGCCACGGCGCTCGCCGCGGCGGTCGCCGCCGCTGCACGCGGCTGAGTACCCTGAAGTTCCGTGCGTGTCGTGTCACTGCTTCCGTCCGCGACCGAGATCGTGTACGCGCTCGGGCTGGGCGAGCAGCTAGTGGGAGTCACCTTCGAATGTGACGAGCCCGAATCTGCCCGTCGCGACAAGACGGTGGTCGTCCGCGGGCGGGACACGTCGGGGATGAGTCCGGCGGCGATCGACGCCTACGTCCGCGACCAGATCGCCGCGGGCAACGACGTGTACACGCTCGACGCGGGCTCCCTGGCGGCGCTCGCCCCCGAGGTGATCCTCACCCAGGACCTGTGCCGCGTCTGCGCGATGCCCGCGGGGCACGTGCGGCAGGCCCTGGATTACCTGGGCTGCACGGCCGACGTGGTCACGCTCGACCCGCACACCCTTGACGACGTCCTGGAGACGATCCTGACCGTCGGCCGGCGTACGCACACCATGGAGCAAGCCGAGCGCCTCGTCGCCGCGCTGCGGCGGCGGCTCACGAACGTCGCCGACCGGGTCGCCGGCGGCCATCGCCCCTCGGTCGCGGTCATCGAGTGGGTCGACCCGCCGTTCACCGCCGGGCACTGGGTCCCCGACCTGGTCAAGGCCGCTGGTGGCGAGCCGGTTACGGGCCATGCAGGCAGCCGCTCCACCCAGACCACTTGGGACACGATCGCGGCGGCGCAAGCGGATGTTGTGGTCGTCGCCCCCTGCGGATTCGGCCTCGACGCCGCAGCCGATCAGGCTGCGATGGTCAGCCGTCAGCTGCCCGGCGTGCCGGTCTGGGCGATCGACGCCAACGGCATTGTCGTCCGCCCAGGCCCGCGCCTCGTCGACGGCGTCGAGGCGCTGGCGGCCATCTTGCACCCCGACCGCGCTGCCGCCGTCCCGGCCGGGCGCACTCGCCGCGTGTCCTGACCGCGGCAAGCGCCCCAGGCTCAGCCCGCTTAAAGGAGCGCGTCCAGCTTGGTGAACGAGCTCTCCCATCCACTTCGCGTGTCCGAGCCGAGCTGCCCGGTGGCAAACGGGCCCTGGCGCAGTTCCAGCCTCGTCTTGCCGTCGCCCTCGTCGTGGAATTCGAGCCTCAGCTCCACCCGTATCGACCCGGCCACGCCGGGGATGCCTGAAGCCTCCATCGCTGCCACCAGCAGCTCGTTCTCTGCCACCTCGGTGAAGGTCGCGTCGACCGGACTGGTCACATCCGGAGCGGTCATCACGAACCGGAGGTGCCCGCCGACGCGCGGGTCCACATCGACGCTCTCGCGCGGCACCCAGCAGCCAACCGGCCCGAACCACTGCGCGAGCTGGTCGGGGTCGGTGAACGCCCGGTACACCACCTCGCGCGGCGCGTCGAAGATCCTGGTGATCTCGATGTACTGACTCACTGTCTTTCCTTTCCTGGCGCGGCCTGGCGCAGGTGCGCGTCCAATCGGTCGAAGCTGGCGTCCCAGAACCGCCGGTACCGCTCCATCCACTCGGTCGCCTCCTGCAGCGGCCCGGGCTGGAGCGTGCTGGACAGGTGCTGGCCCGAGCGACTCCGTGCGATCAGCCCGGCCCGCTCGAGCACCTTCAGGTGCCGCGATATCGCCGGCATGCTGATGGAGAACGGCGTGGTCAGCTCCGTCACCGTCGCTTCGCCGTCCGCCAGCCGGGCCAGGATCGCCCGCCGGGTTGGGTCGGCCAGCGCCCCGAAGATCATGCTCAGCCGGTCGTCCGCCATTACTTAACCATTCTGTTAATTAATGATCAGGTTAAACGTACCCCGCGGGATGGCGAGCGTCAAGGCCGGCCGGCTGCTAGTGAGGTCCGGAGACCGGTCAGGAAGCCGATGGCCGGCGCGCCAGCAGATCCAGGAACGGCATGGTCATGCTGTCGCCGTCGGTCTTGACCGGTTCACGGATTGCCTCGATCTCCAGCCCGGCAGCGGCCAGGGCCGCCGTGTACGCCGTCAGCGGCCGGTGAAGTCCCTCATAGGTCATGGCCAGGCCCGCCTTCTTCACCGTGTCGGCCGTGTAGCGGCGCTCGGCTGCATACGTGCCGACAAGCTTCGCGGTCACGACCGGGTGCTTCAAGGCCACGGCGAGCCGGCCGCCTGGTCCCATCACATCTTCGGTGATAGGACTTGGTCCCATCCCCTACGCTGTCGCCATGGGCAGATGGGAACCCAACGCGCGGGCACGCCTCGAGCGCGCCGCGCTCGCCCTGTTCGCCGAGCGTGGCTACGACGAGACGACCGTCGCCGAAATAGCCGACCGGGCCGGACTGACCAAGAGCACGTTCTTCCGGCACTTTGCCGACAAGCGCGAAGTGCTGTTCGGCGGCCAGGACATGCTCCTGGAGCTGTTCAGCAACGCGATCCGGTCGGCTCCGCCTTCGGCCACGACTACCAGCTGTCTGGCGGCAGCGCTTGAATCCGCCGCGGTCGCTTTCACCACGGAACGTCACGACCTCGCCGAGCAACGACGAGCGGTCATCGCGGCCAACCCGGAACTGCATGAGCGCGAACTGCTCAAGCGAGCCCGGTTCAGCTCGGCGATGGCCGAGGCCCTGCGCGCACGCGGCACCGACGAGACCACCGCGCGCCTGGCCGCCGAGATCGGCATGCTGGCGTTCAGCACGACCTACGCGCGCTGGGCGGCGCCAGACAACGAGCAGTCATTCGCCGAACTCGCCGACATGACGCTGCGCGAACTGCAGGCACGAGCGATAGCCCTCGGTGCCGACGCCACCGCCCGAGTCTGACCAAGCCCACGCGCACGGCTCTCGGCCGGCGGCAACCTCGAAGGAGATCCAGACGTCGGGCGGGAGGGCCGGCTGACCTGGCACGGGCCTGTGCTGCTCGGTCCACGCGTCCCCGGCAATCTCGGTCACGACGCGACGCCAGAACCGCCCTGCCGCCAGGTTGTTGTCCTGGAAGGGAACTTCCCACCGGCCGGGATGCTGGCCGACCACGTCGCGAACCGCGCGCGATCCGATCCCGGTTCGGCGCACGGCGCGGACGACGAAGAAGCTGCTCAGCACGCGCACCTGGCTGGCCAGCCCTCGGATCACGGCAAGTCCGACCGGCCGGTCATCCTGCATGATCACCTGCGCCTCCCAGTCCGGGTCAGAGAATGCGGCCTGGAGCCGTTCACTGCGGAAGGTGCCGTCGGGATTGGGCAGCTGGCCGCCGAACTCGGAGATGTCGTGACGGAACATCAGCCAGAGACGTTCAAGCACGAGGCGATCCGTCGCTTCCGCACGACGCACAGCAAAGCCAGACATGGGACTCCTTGAGGACGAGGGAGGGCTGGCGCCCGCAGATCATGACACGAGGACGGCGGGCGCGACGCGTATGAAAAAAGCCTCCCCGCCCGATTACCGCCGGGCCGGAAGGCTTCACGCTGCTTACATTCTACGCCCCGCGGTCTTGCCGGGCCGAGGCTACCCGGCGCTGACCGCGGCGCATGTCGTGCGCCGCGGCCGCGCACGGGCCCCGTAGGACTAGTTGATGCCGAACCCTCCCACCTGGAATGAGATCGTCTGCGTGAGCAGGAGACCCGTGATCGTTACCGTGTACCGGCCAGGGGCCAGTCCCGTCGTGCCGACGTCGACGGTGACGGTCCCGTTGCCATCGGGGCCGTTGACGCTGAGCGCCTGCGGCGACCCCAGCCCTGGTCCGGTGAGCGTGGCCGTCACGTTGTCCCACGTCTGTCCGGGCACGGTTGAGGTCGGGTCGGCATACGGGCCGCTCGTCACCCCGTACTGCCCGGGAAGCGGCGGATACACGCCGAAGCCGTCCAGGATCGTCGTCCCGTTGGGGGTGCGGCCAGGGATGTAGCCCTTGCCGGTCACCGTGATGGTCTGGCCGCTCGCCACGTAGCGGGCCGACTCGCTGACGTTGGACTCCAGCCGGCTCAGCTCGAACCGCGCCAGCCGGCTCGGCTCGAGCAGCCCGCGCTGCCGGTTGATCTGGCTCACCAGAGCGGGTACGAACGCGGGGGCGTAGATGGTACCCCAGCCCGACGCGATGTCGTAGCCGGGCCCGGTCGAGTAGCCGCTGACGCCGTACGCGCTGTCGCTGTATCCGGCCGGGACGTCGATGATGCCGGCCGCCGCGCCGCGCGGACCGATCGCCGCCAGCGCCGGGTTAACGGTGCCCAGGTCGGCCCCGCGGAACTGCGTGGCCAGCGCGAGGACGCCAGCGAACGTGGGCGATGCCTGCGAGGTCCCGTCGGAGGCGTCCATCGAGATGTCGGGGAACGCACGGCCGGTGACACCACGCAACGC
>Ga0335074_10012295_pt1 | contig 12002 bp, 10 predicted proteins | sample Lox_Sample_23_FD_206715 | JGI IMG/M metagenome (GOLD analysis project Ga0335074, IMG submission 206715) | Soil microbial communities from Loxahatchee National Wildlife Refuge, Florida, United States - Lox_Sample_2.3 | ecosystem: Environmental > Terrestrial > Soil > Wetlands | place: USA...
TCGGTGTACACCAGTTTGTAGCCGCCATTCTCAATCCCGCCCAGCGGCGCGTGCGGCGACTTCGTGGTCAGCCGCTCCCTCAGGAACCCGGCCCAGTCGTAAGCGACCACGCCGTTCAGGCCCCGCACCACATCGTCAAACGTGTACGGCACAACTTTCGGCGGCGTGTTCCCGCCCAGCCCCTCGAACGCCGCCAGAAAATCGTTGAGACTCTTCTTATCGTTCGTCAGCTTGCGGATGGTCGTGTCCACATCCAGCCACACCAGATCGCCTTCGCCGTAGTAGTCCGTGTTCCTACGCCAGTTGTCCCACTGGTCTGAAGCCTCATACAACGTCTGCGCCGCCGTCGCCGTGTCCTGCAGATCGCGCCACGTCCGCCCTGGCCGATAGTCCAGCGTCGCCGCGTCCTGCGCCAGATAATCGCGATACTGCGCCGCGGTTTCGATGTGGCTGCGCGCCGCCAGCACATTGCCCAGGTAATCCGTCAGCCCCTCGTACACCCACAGCAAATTGCCGATCATCGGGTCTTCGTAATTCCCGGTCGCCAGCCCGGCCGGCCGCCGATACTTCCCGTTCCACGAATGCGTGAATTCGTGAGGCAGCAAATCCGCCGAGAGCAGCAGCAGGTTGTCGTCGACAAAAGTCTTCTCCGGCACCCGATCGTCGCTCGACTGGTGATGCTCCAGCCCGAAGTGCGCCACCTGATCGCTCGCCGTCACCAGGAAGTGATAGCTCTCGTAGTGCCGCGACTGATACAGCGCGCCCGTCTCCCGCACCAGATTGCTGTAGCCGTTGATCGTCTCGGAGCTGAGCCTCAGATCCTCCGGCCCGTCCGCCGCAATGTCGAGATAATGCTTCGGCGTCACCTCCGGCGCCAGGTCAAATTGCACGAAGTATTTCCCGCTGAGCAGCGGCGAATCGATCAGCTGTTCCAGCGAAACCGTATCGAAGTGCACCGACCCATCGGTCGCCGGCTGTGTGTCCGACTCCTGGCCCGGCGCCATCCGCGGCAGCGCGGTCGCATACTGCCAGCCCTGCGGCAGGATCACCGAAGGCTGCACATAAATGTCGCCGTCGTCTTTATGGCCCGCCGGATACAGCACCACCTCATTCCAGCTCAGCAGCGCCAGGTTCGCGCTGGTCGAGGCGCCGGCGGAAAATCCGCTGGGCGGTGCCGTCGCCAGAAAATCGTCCTTCACCTCCAGCTCCGAGACACCCTCGGGCACGGTAACGCGAATCGCATACATGTTCACGTCGTCGCGTACCCACGGCAGCTGCTGGCCATTGGCGGTGATGAACAGCCCCGCGAGGTTATCGATGGGCCCATCCGGCATGTGTTCGCCCGGAATCCATTTCGCATACAGCAGGGTCAGCGGCCCCGGCTTGACCGGAATGGTCATGTGCGCGTGGATCATCTTGCGCGGCGCTTCGGTGAGGTCGGCCGTAATCTTGATGGGATTTGCAGCAGTCTGGGCGGAAAGCGAAAGGGCAGCAACGAACAGCGCCCCCAGCACGGGGCACGAGCGAAAACGCATTCATCCTCCTGACGAAAGAGCGAATACCCAGTCTACTCACCTCGCCCCCGGAATCGTGAAACTCGGCGCGCCAACCGGCAACTTTGGTCGTACACTGTCCCGTCCGGAGGTACGCCCCCGTGGCTCACTCACCGCTTTACTGGAACTTTGGCCTGGCCTGGATCGCCTTTGCCGTCGCGGTCGCCCTTCATGTAGCCGACGAAGCCGCCCACGATTTCCTGGCCGTCTACAATCCCAATGCGCTGGCCATCCGCCGCCGCCTGCACATTCCCTTCCCACCGGTCTTCACCCTCCGCAGCTGGCTCAGCGGCCTCATCGTCGGCATCTGCCTGCTCCTTCTGCTCTCGCCTTTCGCGCTGCACGGCGCCCACTGGATCCGCATCATCGCTCTGCTCCTCGCGATCCTCATCGGCTTCGGCAACGGTCTGCTCCACGTCGGCGCCTCTCTGTTCTACCGCCGCTGGATGGCCGGCGTCCTCAGCTCGCCCCTGCTCCTTCTCACCGGCGGCTGGCTCCTCTGGAGCGCGTGGTCGACCCACTGATCTGGGTCCGCTTCCCTGCGAAGAAGGCTGAGTGTTGGAGTGATAGACTTCTCGAATCTCTCTCAGGCCTCCGTGGGGTAGCCAATGAAGCGCATTTTGATTCTCCTGAGCAGTACCGTACTTCTTGCGACATTAGCCTGCCATCGCCACAGCGCCATCGTTGGATCGTGGCACGAAGTAAATGGCAAGGATGCAATCAGTTTTTCCCAGGACGGCACCTACAACGCAACCATGGCATGGGGACCCGCCGCAGTACCGACACCGCTCTCGGGAAAGTACCGGCTCGAGGGGCACACGATCAGCCTGACCTCCTCGCGTAACCCGAGCGACTCGATGACCTGCGACTTCAAAATCGATGGGGACGAAATGACCCTTACTTATACGATGGGCGGAATGGTCAAGATAAACGGCACCACGGCACGATTTAAGCGCCTTTAGTGGAGACGGCTACGTAATGTCGTCCGTATCGAAGGGCGACTTGACCGGCACGCCGTGGACCTGGCTCACTAAATCGCGAACCACATCCTCCAGCTCCCGCTGGCTCTGCATGACCGCAGTCATGGTCTGGACCTCGCCCGCTTCCTCCAGCCGCTCCAGCAGAACCACTGCATGCGCCTGGGCCACGTTGTCCGCATCCAGCCCCTCGGGAGTTTTGGCTTTGATGCCCACATTCGCCGGCGCAACCCCCAGCAGCGCGGCCACGTGCTCCCGCATCTCTGCCGATATCGGCCCGATCTTCGGGGCCTGCAGCACCAGCGTCGTGTCCACGTTCACGATGCGATAGCCGGCGTTCCGGATCTCCTCCCGCGCCAGGTTCAGAAAAATCGCCGAATCGGCGTCCTTCCACCGCGGATCACCCGGCGGGAAGAAGCTCCCGATGTCTCCCGCGGAAACCGCGCCCAGCAGCGCATCCGTGATCGCGTGCAGCAGCACGTCGCCGTCCGAGTGCCCCGCCAGGCCCTCCGGATGACGGATCGCCAGCCCGCCAATCTTCAGCGGCACGCCGGGCTTGAACGCGTGCGAATCCCAACCGTAGCCAATGCGGATATCCATGCGCGATTCCGTGGGAAGATTCCGTGCAACTTCACTTCAGGGTATCTCAGCTATCTTAGCTTGCTTGCCGACGTTACAGCCCGCCGCGTCCGCAGGCCGATTATGAATTCCCGCGCTGGCCGAGGTAAAACTCCGCCAGCTCCAGGTCGCCCGGCTGCGTGATTTTCAGATTCGAAGCCGAACCTGGCACCACAAACACCTGGCTCCCTGCGCGTTCCACCAGGCTGGCTTCGTCGGTTCCCACAAAGCCGTCCGCCTCCGCTTCCGCAAACGCCCTGCGCAGCAACCCGCAGCGGAAACCCTGCGGCGTCTGTGCCTGCACGATGTACTCGCGCGGAATAGTCGCGGTAATGATCGCCCCGTGCGCCGTCCGCTCCACCTGCTTGATCGTATCCAGCGCGGGCAGCCCCACAATAGCGGCGCTGTGTTTCTCCACCGCCTCAATCACGCGCCGGATTACCGCCGGCTCAATCAGCGGACGCACGGCATCGTGCACCAGCACAATCTCATCGTCGCCGCACTCCAAAGTCTTCAGCGCATTGCAGACGCTTTCCTGCCGCGAATCGCCGCCTTCGACCACCCGCACCCGATCCGCAAAACCGTGCTCCGAAATATGCGCCGTCAGCCGCTCCATCTCCGTCGAGCGCACGGCGACAATCAGAGTCGTCACCTCGGGAACCTCCGCAAAAACCCGCAGGGTGCGGATCAGGATCGGCGTTCCCGCCAGTTCCAGAAATTGTTTCGGCGCTGCATGGGTTGTGTGGCCAGGCGCCATGCGCGTCCCCAGGCCCGCGGCTGGCAAAATCACGGATACACGCATAGAAAAAGGAGTATACCGCAGCGGAACAGTCCCCTGGGTTTAGCGTAAAGTGTTCACCAGTTCTGATCCCACGGCTTCCGAGTGAGGTCCTTGCCCATGCGCAACGGCGCCAAACGGGTCCTGCTTCCCCTCTTCTTTGCCTTCCTGGCCATCGCCCTCACTGCCCTGCCGGCGCGCCGCAATGTCAGCTCGCTCGCCATCACCCCTCCCATGGGGTGGAACAGCTGGGATGCCTGGGGCGAGACCATCAACGAAGCCGAGTTCCGCGCGACCGTCACCTGGTTCGCCGACGAGCTCGAGCGCTTCAGCTGGCAGTACGTCGTCATCGACGAAGGCTGGTTCGCGCAGCATCCCGAAAATCCCGCCGGCCACCAGGACTACACCCTCTCCGACGAAGGCCTCTACCTTCCCGCTCCCAATCGTTTCCCCTCCAGCGCCGGCGGCAAGGGCTTCCGTCCTCTCGCGGACTGGGTTCACTCCCTCGGCCTCAAGTTCGGCCTTCACATCGTCCGCGGCATCCCGCGTGAAGCCGTCGACCGCAACCTGCGCATCGCAGGCTCGCACTTCACCGCCGCCGAAGCCGCCGACACTTCCGACACCTGCGCATGGAACTCCGACAACTACGGCCTGAAGGACAACAAAGCCGCCCAGGCCTATTACGACTCCGTCGCCGAGCTCTACGCGAAGTGGGGCGTCGATTACCTCAAGGTCGACTGCATCTCCCGCCCGTGGAAGGCCGACGAGATCCACATGATGCAGCGCGCCCTCGACAACGCCGGACGCCCCATCGTTCTCAGCCTCTCACCCGGACCCACTCCCATGGAAGACGCCGCCGACGCTGTGCGCAGCGCGCAACTGTGGCGCATCTCCGACGACATGTGGGATCTGTGGTCGAAACCCGCCGGCGCTCCTGAATTCCCTCAGGCGGAGAAAAATCAGTTCGCGCTCCTCGCAAAATGGGAAACCTTCGCCGGTCCCGGTCACTGGCCCGACGCGGACATGCTCCCCATCGGCTACCTCGGCCCCACGCCCGGCTGGGGCCAGCCCCGCCACAGCCGCCTTACCCGCGACGAAGTCCGGACCATGATGAGCCTCTGGTCGATCGCCCGCTCGCCGCTCTTCGTCGGCGCCAATCTCCTCAAGATGGATGCCTTCACCGAATCGGTCCTCACCAACCCGGAGATCATCGCCGTCGATCAGTATTCCGAGGACAACCACCCTCTGATCCAGAAAGACGACGCCGTTGTCTGGATGGCTTCCGCCCCCCAGCACGCCGGAGACTACGTCGCCCTCTTCAATCTCTCCGACAAGCCCCTGCCCCTCAGCTACTCTCTGCAGGACCTCGGACTCCCCTTTGGCCGATTCGCCATCCGCGACCTCTGGAAGCGCGAAGAAATCGGCCGGCTCGACCACATCGAGACCACGCTTGCCCCCCACGCCTCGGCTATCTATAAAATCGAGTTTCCCTGACCCTCTTCCTGCCCGCCCTTTCGATGGCAGCCGAGGTCCACCCGTAAGTCGTTGCAGTGTTTTCGCTTAGCGGAGCAACAAATTTTTCCTTGCGAAGGCATCTTCCCAGCCAACTTTTCCCCGCCTGCTGCATCTATACCTGTAACAACAGAGGCTACTTCAGGCATTACCAACCTTCCTGGTTGTTGAGTCTCTTCCTGTACCTAACTTGCGGTCTGTTGTCCGCAAGCCCCACAAACGTCCCCCGGATTCTCCTCCCATAGCCTCTGAAGCGGGCCCGCTGGAAAGCGGGCCTTTCGCTTTTCTACACGGCGACTCGACCCACCCGCCTTCGCATCTCCAGAGCCCGGGTCAGCGTCTTCACATCCGGCGCCCACTCGCGAAGAATCATCGAGATCGCAAGACCTTCCAGGTCGCACACGACACCCCAGCCAAGCGCGATCGTGACGAGAACTGGAAATCGGCCAAAGCACAGCAACGAGACCGACGCCGCAATCAACAGCAGGCCCCATGCTTTTGCCAGATAAGTGTGATAGCTCGCCATTTTCCTGAAGCGAATGTAATCGAGGCAATAGCGCGCCACTTCCATCGCAGCAAGCGCCAACAGGAGAATCCGGTTGGCGCGGATCACATACGGATAGCAGATGATCACCGCCGCCGCTGTTCCCAGGTAAAACACGGTGTCGGCCGCGCTGTCGGCGACCCGAAGCCGCGCCGTTGTGCATTGCCAGCGGCGCGCCAGCACTCCATCCCAGATGTCGGACAGCAAGGCAGCAATGAGTATCGATCCGAACAGAATCCGCGCATGCCATCCCGCCTTTGCGGTCCAGACAATTGCTGGCCCGAGCAGCACGCGCAGGGCAACCAGCAGCCATGGGATAATCCACCGCCTTCGCCCTGCCGAGTCTGAGATTCCGCGGTCGATGACGCACAGCCTATCAGCACAGCGCGATTTGTAAAGAGCCCTCGCACCACCGCCCCTCTGATATCCTGCCTCGGCCATGAGCCCAGCCCGAACACGCGCCGCCAGGTTTCTCCTCCCCGTTCTCCTCTTCTCCGCCCCGCTTCTCGCTCAGACCACCGCCGCCCAGGCGCCCAACACCGACACCAGCTACATCGACCCCCAGGGAACCGCCCACATCACCCGAGTCATCCCCATCCCGCCCGACCTCAGCCCCGAGGCAAAGCAGTCCCTGGCCCGCCCCGTCTCCGACGCCCCCGTTCATCAGACTCTGGAAGAGCGCCGCCAGCACACCGACACCTGGCAGAACCACGCCGGCGACGTCTTCGCGCAGCTTTATCCGGTCCAGCGCTCAGAATCCACCCTGGCCGGCGTTCCCGTCCGCGTCATCGCCCCCGTCTCCGGCACGGACCCGAACCGTATTCTCATCAATCTCCACGGTGGAGGCTTCAATTCCGACTCCGGCTCCTGGACCGAAACCATCCCCATCGCCGATCTCACCAAAATCAAGGTCATCGCCGTCCTCTATCGCCTCGCTCCCGAGCATCCTTTCCCTGCCGGCATCGATGACGCCATCGCGGTCTACAAAGAGCTGCTCAAAACCTACAAACCATCCCACATCGGCATCTACGGCACATCGGCCGGAGCCATCATGACCGGTGAAGTTGCGGTCCGCATCCGTCAGCTCGGGCTTCCGCTGCCCGGCGCCCTGGGCATCTTCTCCGGCAACGGCGACTTCAGCCGCTACGGCGACTCCTGGGCCATGTACGCCCTCAACGGCCTCTCCGGCCACCTCGATCCTCCCGGCCCAGGCCCCGACGCACCCGCGTACGTCGGCTCAACCGACCCGCGCGACCCTGTCCTCTCTCCCCTCTTCGCCGACCTCCGCAATATGCCGCCCACGCTCTTCATCACCAGCGGCCGCGACATTCTCCTGAGCGCCACCACCAACCTGCATCGCGCCTTTCTCCGAGCCGGCAATGACAACGACCAGCTCGTCGTCTTCGAAGGCCTTCCCCACGCCTTCTGGAACGACCCCAAACTTCCCGAGTCGACGGAGGCCGATCACATCATGGCCCACTTTTTCACACGATCCCTGGAACGGTAGACAACGATTTCTGGCAGGATAGTCCCACAACCCAATGCAGATCACCGACCTGCTGTTCGGACGACCGCTGGCCACATCGGAAGAACGCGCCGAGCAAATCGGCCCCGCCGCCGGAATCCCCGTCTTCGGCCTGGACGCCCTCAGTTCCGCCGCCTACGGCCCGGAAGCCGCCCTCACCCTCCTCATCCCCCTGGGACTGGCCGGCATTCACTACATCGTCCCCGTCACCGCCGCCATCCTGATCCTCCTCGTCATCCTCTACTTCTCCTACTCGCAGACCATCGAGGCCTATCCCCATGGAGGGGGCTCCTTCACCGTCGCCGGCGAAAACCTCGGCAACCGTGTCGGCTTGCTCGCCGCCGCCGCGCTCATGATCGATTACGTCCTCACCGCGGCGGTCGGCATCTCCGCCGGCATCGGCGCCCTCATCTCCGCGGTTCCTTCCCTCCAGCCCCACACTCTGGAGCTTTGCCTCGGCGTTCTTGTCCTTCTTTCCCTCGTCAACATGCGCGGCGTGCGCGACACCGGCGTCGTCTTCCTGATCCCCACCTACCTCTTTCTCGCCACCCTGCTCATCGTCATTGCCGTCGGACTCTTCCATTCCTTCGCCAGCGGCGGCCACCCCACCCCGCTCGTCGCTCCACCCAAACTTCCGCCCGCCGTCATCACTGCCGCCGGCTGGTTCCTTCTGCTGCGCGTCTTCTCTTCCGGCTGCACCGCGATGACCGGCGTCGAAGCCGTCAGCAACGGCGTCATGGCCTTCCGCGATCCAACCACGAAGAACGCCCGCCGCTCCCTCACCGTCATCATTGCCCTGTTGATCATTCTTCTGGCCGGGATCGCCGCCCTCTGCCACTTCTACCAGATTGGCGCCACCAACCCCGGCGGTCACGGCTATCAAAGCGTCCTCTCCCAGCTCACCCTTGCCGTCACCGGCCGTAACTGGTTTTACTACGTCACCATCGCCTCCATCCTGCTGGTTCTCGCCCTCTCGGCCAACACCGCCTTTGCCGATTTTCCCCGCCTCACCCGTTCCATCGCCCTCAAAGGATATCTGCCGCACATCTTCACCCTGCGCGGCCGCCGCCTGCTCTATTCCTGGGGAATTTACATCCTGGTCTTTCTCACCGGCAGCCTGCTCGCCCTCTTCGGCGGGGTCACCGACCGTCTCATTCCCCTCTATGCCATCGGGGCGTTCATGGCCTTCACCCTTTCCCAGGCAGGCATGGTCGTGCATTGGGTGCGCCATCCGGGCCCGCATTCAAAACTGCGCATGTCCATCAACGGCCTCGGCGCGGTCGCCACCGGGATCACCACCATCGTGGTGTTAGTCACGAAATTTACCGCCGGCGCCTGGGTCACCGCTCTGCTGATTCCCGCTCTCATCCTTGTGATGGCCTCCGTACACACCCACTACCGCCACGTTTCCCGGGAGACCGCCTGCCCCGATGCCCTGACGGTGACCAACATCCGTCCCCCCATTGTCATCATCCCCATGGACCGCTGGAGCCGCATCTCCGCCAAAGCCATCCGCTTCGCCCTGTCCATCTCCAGGGACCTGCAAATCGTCCACGTCGACACCCCCGACGTCGACCACGGTGAGCATGAACTCGCCACCCAGTGGACCGAGAAGATCCTCATTCCCCTGCGCCAGGCCGGCTTCCCCGATCCTAAATTCGAGCGCCTCCAGTCCCCCTACCGCACGATTCTGATGCCCCTGCTCGACTACATCCTCTCCGAGGAACGCTGCCATGAGGACCGCCACATCGCCGTTCTCATTCCTGAGCTCGTCGTCCGCCACTGGTGGCAGAACCTGCTCCACAACCAGCGTTCCAGCCTCCTCAAGCTGCTCCTGCTGGTGCGCGGCAAGCAGCGCATCGTGGTCATCAACATCCCCTGGTATCAGGAATGACCCAGCCGGCATAAAAAGAGGCAGCCTTTTTCGGCTGCCTCGAATGATTGCTACCAACAACAGCAATCGATAAACCCACAGTTCCAGGGGGAGGGCCTTACTTTAGACCGCGAGCCGTTCCAGCGCCTGTGGTTGCAGGACGGTGAGAGCGGCGCCGTGGATCGAAATCAGTTGATCGCGCTTCAGCTGCCCGAGAACCCGGGTCACGGTTTCCCGCGTGGTCGCGGTCATCGAGGCGATCTCCTCATGCGTCAGCGGCATCAGGCAGCGCCCGCGCGAGGCGTTTTCCGGAGATTGTTCGCGGCTCCAGTCCAGCAGCAGGTTCGCCACTCGGCCAGATGCGGTGGCCGGCAGGGCCAGTCTCCGAACTTCACTGAAAGCAGCTTTGTATTCCTGGGCAATCAGCCGCGCCGCGCGCATGCTGGCGTCCGGGTTGCGATCCAGAAAATCAAGCAGCGCCTGGCGCCGGATCGTCTTCAGCCGGCACGGCTCCACTGTCTCCGCCGTCACTTCGAATGGCTGCGCCCCCAGCGCCGCCGACAGCCCCAGCACTTCGCCGGCCCGCGCAATCTTCAGAATCAGCGTCCGCCCCTCGCGGCTGGTCGCCGACAGCTTCACTCGCCCCGAGCAAAGCACGTGAACCGATCCGCAGTTGTCGCCCTCGCGAAAAATCACGGCACCGCTGCCAAACTGAACAGAGGTTCCGAGACCATCGAACTTCTCCAGCGACGAACTCTCCATGCAGCAGAACATGTGCTTACCGCGCGACGGACAATCCAAACAACCTTGGCTGCGTTCCATTGTCTTGCTCCTGGGGACTGCTTGAATGCCCAGGAGTAATGCACGGCGCGTGCCAAACCTGCAGCGCTTCTCATGTGATTGAAATCACGATGATTTGTGCTCTGGCACACAATTTCAGCCCTCCCTGCGCCAACTTGTGCGCTGCGTCACATCACCGACAGACTGCGTCCTTTGACGCAGATGCGCGGGTTTTATGTGAGTCGCGACGCCCCAGGGCTTCCGAGAACACCGTGATTGACACCTGCCCTACACCCACCTACGCTAAAAATCGTATGGAAGTCCAGCTCACACCCGACCAGAAGGCATTTGTCCGCCAGGCCATTGAGAGCGGGCGCCTCCACCGTGAGGAAGACGCCGTCCAGGAAGCTCTCTCCCTGTGGGAAGAGCGCGCCCGAGCGGAAATCCTGGCGGCCGTCGATGTGGCAGAGGTCTCCATTGCACGCGGCGAGGGCCGCCCCATTACGCAGGACTCCGTGCGGCAACTGGCCGGCGAAGTGAAACAGCGTAGCCGCCGGCGAGATATCGAGACCCTGTCGCGGCAGTGAAGATGACAACCGGAACCGGCTGCCAGCTAAGAGCTAATAGCTAACAGCTGGAATAACTACCGGCTAAAAAAGGCCTCCACATCCCCGATATTCTGCGTAATCCGGTACGGCGGCAGGCTCTCCAGAAAAATCCGCCCGTACCGCTGCCGCTCCAGCCGCGGATCCAGCAGCATCAGCACCCCCCGATCGTCCAGCGACCGGATCAGCCGCCCAAATCCCTGCTTCAGCGTGATCACCGCCGACGGCACCTGATACTCGAAGAACGGACTCCCGCCCGCCTCCTCGATCGCCCGCATCCGCGCCTGCACCACCGGATCGGTCGGCACAGCAAAGGGTAGACGATCCACGATGACGCAGCTCAGCGCCTCCCCCTGCACATCCACGCCCTGCCAGAAACTGGACGTCCCGAACAGCACCGCATGCGGCGTCGACCGAAATTCCTCCAGCAGCGCCTTGCGCGGCGCCGTCCCCTGCAACAGCAATGGGTAATCCAGCTCCACCAGCAGCCGTTCGTACAGGTCGCGCATCTGCTGGTAGCTGGTGAACAGGCAAAACGCCCGCCCCTCGGTGATCTCCAGGATGCGCCGTATACGCTTCGCCGCCTCCTCAGGAAAATTCGCCTCCCGCGGATCCGGCATCTCTGGCGGCAGATACAAAAGCGCCTGCTCCGGATACCGGAAGTGCGAGGGCACCACCAGCTCCCGCCCTTCGTCCAGCCCCAGCCGTTTGCGGATATGTGAAAACCCGCCCTGCACTGTCAGCGTCGCCGAGGTCAGCACCACGCTCGGATACGCCTCGAACAGCAGTTCCCGCAGCAGCTCCGATACGTCGATGGGCGTCGCCTGCAGATGTGTGCTCATCTGCCGCCCGCTGCGCCGCTCCAGCCAAAACACCGTGTTCCGGTCCTCCGATTCCATCAGAAACTTCAGCTGCTCCCGCACCATCCCCGTGCGCCGCCGCAGTGGCTGCGCCTCCTCGGCGCCTTTCAGCCCCTCCAGCTCGCTCTCCATCCGATGCAGCGCGTTCAGCACGCCCAGATAGACATCTCCTTGCTGTTCCAGAAATTCCGCGCGGTTCGTGAACGGCATCCGCCCCTCGCCGCCCCGGCTTTCGAATCCAGCCCGCCCACTCACCCGCGCCGGTAAAGCTGCAAAAAACAGCCGCGCCCGCTCCCGGATCATCTGCGCCGCCGTCACCACCTCCGCCTTCAGCTCTTTCCTGGCCCGCAGCAGCGTCTCCACATCCCGCGCCAGCT